>Ga0209581_1002986_pt1 | contig 15167 bp, 10 predicted proteins | sample Coa_R2_FD_187160 | JGI IMG/M metagenome (GOLD analysis project Ga0209581, IMG submission 187160) | Surface soil microbial communities from Centralia Pennsylvania, which are recovering from an underground coalmine fire - Coalmine... | ecosystem: Environmental > Terrestrial > Soil > Unclassified ...
GCACCGGCGGGCCGAACCCCTACGACCCCTACCACTGACGCTCGTCGGAACGGCCTCGCCGCCTCAGTGGGCGGCCCAGCTGCCGAGCACGGCGAGCAGCAGCAGCGCGACGATATTGGTGATCTTGATCATCGGGTTGACCGCGGGGCCGGCGGTATCCTTGTAGGGATCGCCGACGGTGTCGCCGGTGACCGCCGCCTTGTGCGCGTCGGAGCCCTTGCCGCCGTGGTGGCCCTCCTCGATGTATTTCTTGGCGTTGTCCCAGGCGCCGCCGCCCGAGGTCATCGAGATCGCGACGAACAGGCCGGTGACGATGGTGCCGAGCAGCATCGCTCCGAGGGCGCTGAACGCAGCGGCACGCCCGGCCACCGCGGCGATGACGATGTAAAGCACGATCGGCGCCAGCACCGGCAGCAGCGAGGGCACGATCATTTCGCGGATCGCCGCCCGGGTCAGCATGTCGACGGCGCGGCCGTAATCCGGCTTGGCGGTGCCCTGCATGATGCCGGGGATCTCGCGGAACTGGCGGCGCACCTCGTTGACGATGCCGCCCGCGGCGCGGCCGACCGCGGTCATGCCGAGAGCCCCGAACAGGTAGGGCAGCAGCCCGCCGAGGAACAGCCCGATGACGACATAGGGGTCCTGCAGCGCGAACTGCACCTTCAGCGACGGGAAGTAGTGCTTCAGATCTTCGGTATAGGCGGCGAACAGCACGAGCGAAGCGAGCCCCGCCGAGCCGATCGCATAGCCCTTGGTCACCGCCTTGGTCGTGTTGCCGACCGCGTCGAGCGCGTCGGTGGTCCGGCGCACCTCGGGCGGCAGGTCGGCCATCTCGGCGATGCCGCCGGCGTTGTCGGTGACCGGACCGTAGGCGTCGAGCGCGACGATCATCCCGGCCAGCGCCAGCATCGTCGTCGCCGCCAGCGCGATGCCGAACAGCCCGGCGAGGAGATAGGAGACGACGATGCCGACGCAGATGACGACCACCGGCAGCGCCGTCGCCTCCATCGACACGGCGAGGCCCTGGATCACGTTGGTGCCGTCGCCGGTGGTCGAGCTCTGCGCGATGCTGCGCACCGGGCGGTAGGCGGTCGAGGTATAGAACTCGGTGATCCACACGATCAGGCCGGTGACGACGAGCCCGACGAGGGCGCAGGCGAGCACGTCGCAGCCGGTGATCGCGGCGCCCGAGATCAGCGGCAGCGCGACCTGGAAGCCGACCAGCCAGCCGACCGCCGCGGTGATCGCGGCAATCGACAGGATGCCGGTGGCGATCAGGCCCTTGTAGAGCGCCTTCATGATGCCGCCGTCGCGGCCGAGACGGACGAAGAAGGTGCCGATCAGCGAAGCCACGATGCATACCGCGCCAATCACCAGCGGCAGCACCATCATCGTGTCGCGCAGCGGCGGGGCGAAGAAAATTGCGCCCAACAGCATCGTCGCGACGATCGTCACCGCATAGGTCTCGAACAGATCGGCGGCCATCCCGGCGCAGTCGCCGACATTGTCGCCGACATTGTCGGCGATGACGGCGGGGTTGCGCGGATCGTCCTCGGGGATGCCGGCCTCGACCTTGCCGACGATGTCGGCGCCGACATCCGCGCCTTTGGTAAAGATGCCGCCGCCGAGCCGCGCGAAGATCGAGATCAGCGAGGCGCCGAAGCTGAGCGCCACCATCGCCTCCAGCACCGGCCGCAGATCGTCGCCCGGCAGCGTCGCGCGCAGGATGAAATAGTAGACGCCGACGCCGAGCAGGCCGAGCCCGACCACCAGCATCCCGGTGATGGCGCCGGCGCGGAAGGCGATGCCGAGCCCCGCGGCCATGCCGCCGCGCGCCGCCTGGGCGGTGCGCACGTTGGAACGCACCGACACGTTCATGCCGATATATCCGGCCGCCCCCGACAGCACCGCGCCGATCAGGTAGCCGATCGCGACGCGCAGCCCGAGCGTCACCCCGAGCACGACGAGGATGACGATGCCGACGATGGCGATCGTGCGGTACTGCCGGTTGAGATAGGCGCCGGCCCCGACCTGGACCGCCCCGGAAATCTCCTGCATGCGCGCGGTGCCGGCATCGGCCGCCAAGACGCTGCGGCCGGTGACGAGACCGTAGAGCAGCGCCAGCACGCCGCAGACGATGATCAGATAGAAGGCCGGGGACATGGGCGAACTTCCCTCGTGAGGAACCGAGACAGCCCGTCGCACCATCGCCGCCACCTGACGGCAATCCTGCTAAGGGGGCGGGCAGGACGGAGCGGCGCACCATGCCAGATGAACAATCCGCAGGCAACCGCACCGTCCATGTCTACAACCCGACATACTGCGGCACCGCGCGCGCCGCCCGCAGGCGCAGCCACAGCACCGCGGCGCCGGCGACGGCGACCGCGGGCAGCACCGCAATCTGCACCACCGCCCAGCCGAACCCGGCGAGCAGCGCCCCGGACGAGAACGACGCCACCGTCGAGGCGCCGAAGATCATGAAATCGTTGAACGCCTGGACCTTGGCGCGCTCCTCGGCGGCATAGGTCCGGGTCAGCAGGCTGGTCGCCCCGACGAACAGGAAATTCCAGCCCACCCCGAGCAGCATGTTGGCGGCCCAGAAATTGGCCTCGGCAATCCCCGCCAGGTTGATCGCGCAGCAGGCGAGCAGCAGGACCGCGCCGGCCAGCAGCACGGCGGTGACGCCGAATCGCGCGATCAGATGGCCGGTGACGAAACCCGGCGCGTACATGCCGAGGATGTGCCATTGGATGACGAAAGCGGCGGCGCCGAACTCGAAGCCGCAGCCGATCATCGCGATCGGCGTCGCCGTCATCACCAGCGACATGGCCGCATAGCCGGCCATCCCGGCAAGGACGGCGACGACGAACAGCGGCTGCGCCGCGATCCGCCGCAGCGGCCGGCCGGCGCCGCGCAGGCTGGCGCGCGGCGGCGCCGGCGGCATGCGGGTGAAATAGATCGTCGCCGCGGCGCAGAGCTGCAGCGCGACGATGATCGCAAAGCAGCCGGCGAAGGCCACCGGGGCGAACAGGTCGCGCGACCATTTCGCGGTCTCCGGCCCGAACAACCCGGAGATGATGCCGCCCGCCAGCACCAGCGAGATCGCCTTGGCGCGGAACCCCTCGTCGGCGGCCTCGGCGGCGGCGAAGCGGTATTGCTGGGCAAACCCGTTGGAGCTGCCGATCAGAAACGTGCCGAGGCAGAACAGCGGAAACGAGGCCGCCCACACCGCCAGCCCGGCGGTTGCCGCGCCGCCGCCGCCGAGCGCCGCACCGGTCCAGAACCCGCCGCGCCGGCCGATCCGCGCCATCAGCAGCGCCGCCGGGATCGTCGCGCCCATCAGCCCGGTCATCTGCAACGCCACCGGCAGGGTGGACAGCGTCTTGTCGCTCGCCAGCATGTGGCCGACGATCGCCGAAACCGTCGCGAGAATGCTCATGCTGGTCATCGACAGCGCCTGGCACAGCGCCAGCATGAACACGGTCCGGCGGGGGGACGAAGACGCTGGCGGGCCCGACATCGGGGCAACCATAAGGGCCGGCGGCGCGGCGTCAATGGCGCAGCGGACATCGCCTCGGCGCCCCGCGGATTGGTGCTTGCGCCCCCGCCCCGCTTGGGAAAAGGATCGCGGCGAGCGCCGACGCAGGGAAAGGAACCGCCGATGGACGCCTGGTGGCAATGCGAAATCCCCTACCCGTTCGTCCCGCGCGAGGTGCTGGCCGCCGCCGATTCGGTGCGCGGCAGCCTGCCCAACCGCTATTGCGACCCGCGCATCGCCGCCGACCTGTTCGAGGAGGTGCTCGACGAATTCCTGCTGTGCGACGACCTCGGCATGAACGTGCTGGCGATCGAGCACCATGCCGGGATCAACTCGCTGATGGGCGCCAACCCGATGCTGGTCGGCATCCTCGCGCGACAGACGAGGAAGGTGCGCATCCTGTCGCTGGGCACGCTCATATCGCTGCGCCAGGACCCGGTGCGCGTCGCCGAGGAATATGCCACCGCCGACGTCATCTCGCGCGGGCGGCTGGATATCGGCTTCGTCAAGTCGGGCGGTACCGAGATGGCCTCGGCCAACGCCAACCCGGTACGCAACGAGGAGCGCTATTGGGAAGCGATCGACCTGATCGAGAAGGCGCTGACCAGCCATGACGGGCCGTTCTCGTGGGAGGGCAAGCACTATACCCACCGCCACGTCAACATCTGGCCGCCGCCCTACCAGAGGCCGCGGCCGCGCTTCTGGGCGGCGACCGGCGACCCGCGGTCATCGGCCGAGGTCGGCCGCCGCGGCATCCGCCACGTGCTGGTGCTGCGCGGGCCCGACGGCACCAAACGCGCCTATGCCGCGCACCGCAAGGCGCGCGCCGAAGCCGGGCTGCCGCCGGTGACGACCGACAACTTCGCCTACGCCGCCTTCGTCTATGTCGGCGACAACGACGAAGAGGGTCTGCGGGTCGGCAGCAAGCTGCTGTGGTTTCTCAACACCAGCCTCAAATCGGCGCCGCAGCATTCGCGCTTCATGCCGGGGACCGCGCCGCCCGAGGCGGCGCCCGGCATCTGGCGCGACGGCCCGGGTCCCGCCGGCGGCGCCAATCTCGTCAATGCCGAAAAGGGCGTGCCCTCGGCCGGGCAGAACGCGCGCCGGCTGATGTCGATCGGCGTCGAAGAGGCGATGGCGATGGGCATCCTGTTTGCCGGCGGCCCGGACAGCGTCTATCGCCAGATCACGGAGTTCTACGACAAGGTCGGCGGCTTCGGGCATTTGTCGATGATCGGCCGCTCGGGCTTCATGACCCACGCCGAATCGGAAAAGGGCATCCGCCTGTTCGCCAGCGAGGTGCTGCCCCGGCTGCGCGAGATCAAACCGGTGCTGGCGGCCTGACTTGCGGGCGCCGGCCGGGGCGCGCTTGCTGAGGCCGAGGCCGCTCCCTATGATCCCCGGCTCATGCGTGAATACGCCTTCCGGCACCGGCATCTCCTCGGCATCGAGGGATTGACGCCCGACGACGTCAACCACGTCCTCGATCTCGCCGACGGCTATGTCGAGCTCAGCCGGCAGCCCGAGAAAAAGCGGGCGACCCTGCGCGGGCGCACGCTGATCAACTGCTTTTTCGAGAATTCGACGCGCACCCGCACCTCGTTCGAGGTCGCCGGCAAGCGCCTCGGCGCCGACGTCATCAACATGGCGGTCGCGGTCAGCTCGATGAAGAAGGGCGAAACGCTGATCGACACGGCGATGACGCTGAACGCGATGCGCCCCGACGTGCTGGTGGTGCGCCACCCGGAATCGGGCGCGGTGCAGCTCTTGTCGGAAAAGGTCGATTGCGCCGTCATCAACGCCGGCGACGGCAGCCACGAGCACCCGACCCAGGCCCTTCTGGACGCGCTGACGATCCGCCGCCGCAAGGGCCGGCTCGGCGGCCTGCTCGTCGCGATCTGCGGCGACATCCTGCACAGCCGCGTCGCCCGCTCGAACATCGCGCTGCTGACGGTGATGGGGGCGCGGGTCCGGGTCGTCGCGCCGCGCACCCTGCTGCCGGCGGCGATCGAGCATCTCGGCGTCGAGGTCTTCCACGACATGACGGAAGGACTGAAGGACGTCGACATCATCATGATGCTGCGGCTGCAATTGGAGCGCATGCACGGCTCGTTCGTGCCCTCGACCCGCGAGTATTTCCACTTCTTCGGCCTCGATTACGCCAAGCTGCGGCTGGCCAAGCCCGATGCGCTGATCATGCATCCCGGACCGATGAACCGCGGCGTCGAGATCGGCAGCGAGGTCGCCGACGACATCGACCGCAGCCTGATCCGCCACCAGGTCGAGATGGGCGTGGCGGTGCGCATGGCCTGTCTCGAAATCCTCGGCCGCGACCGCGGCGACAACGGGCCGGCGCTCGCATGAGCGGCCGGCGCCAGCTCTACCGCGGCGCCCGGCTGATCGACCCGGAATCGGGTCTCGACGCCCTCGGCGACCTGCTCGTCGAGGGCGACCGCATCGCCGCGCTCGGCCCCGCGGTGGCGGCGGCGGACGCCGAGACGATCGACTGCGCCGGGCTCGTGCTATGCCCCGGCCTCGTCGATATGCGGGTGCAGCTGCGCGAGCCGGGCGCCGAGCATATCGAGTCGATCGAAAGCGGCGGCCAGGCGGCGGCGGCCGGCGGGGTCACGACGATGGTGGCGCTGCCCAACACCGAGCCGCCGGTCGACGACGTCGCGGTGGTCGAGTTTATCGCCCGCCGCGCGCGCGAGGCGCGGCTCGCCAAAATCCACACCTATGCCGCCGCCACCAAGGGCCTCGCCGGCAGGGAGCTGACCGAGATCGGCCTGCTCGCCGCCACCGGCGCGCTCGGCTTCACCGATGGGGTCAAGGCGGTCGCCGACGCGCTGGTCATGCGCCGGGTGCTGGCCTATGCCCGCAGCTTCGACCAGCTCTTCATCCAGCACCCGGAGGAGCCGAGCCTCGCCCGGGCCGGCGAAGTCACCGAGGGCGAGATCGCCACCCGGCTTGGCCTTGCCGGGATCACCCCGCTCGCCGAGGTGATCCTGCTCGAACGCGATCTGCGCCTGGTCGAGCTGACCGGCGCACGCTACCACGCCGCGCATGTCTCGACCGGCGAGGCGGTGGCGGCGATCCGCCGCGCCAAGGCGCGCGGCCTGCCGGTCACCTGCGACACCGCCCCGCCCTATTTCGTGCTCAACGAGACGGCGATCGGCGACTACCGCACCTTCGCCAAATTGTCGCCGCCGCTGCGCAGCGAGGAAGACCGCCAGGCGGTCGTCGCCGGGCTCGCCGACGGCACGATCGACGCGATCGCCAGCGATCACGCGCCGTGGGACCAGGATTCCAAGCGGCTGCCGTTCAGCTCGGCGAGCTGCGGCATCGTCGGGCTGGAGACGCTGCTGCCGCTGGCGCTCGAGCTTTACCACACCGGCCGGATGACGCTGATCGAGGTGCTGCGGCGGATGACGGCGGCGCCGGCGCGGATCCTGCGCCTCGGCGTCGGCCGGCTGAAGCCGGGCCGGCCCGCCGACCTCCTGCTGTTCGACCCCGACCGTCCGTGGCGGATCGAGACCGACGCGTTCCGCTCGAAATCGAAGAATGCGCCGTTCGACGGCCGGCCGGTCGCGGGGCAGGCGATCCGCACCGTGGTCGACGGCCGCACGGTCTTCGAGCGGCGATGACCGGAATCCTCCTCGCCGCGGCGATCGCCTACCTGCTCGGCTCGGTGCCGTGGGGGCTGCTGCTGGCGCGGCTCGGCGGCCACGGCGACATCCGGCAGATCGGCTCGGGCAATATCGGCGCCACCAACGTGCTGCGCACCGGCAGCAAAGCGCTCGCCGCGGCGACGCTGGCGCTCGACCTGCTGAAGGGGGTCGCGGCGGTGCTGATCGGCCGCCGGTGGGGCGAGAGCGCGATGCTGGCCGCGGCGCTGGCGGTCGTCCTCGGCCACATGTTTCCGGTCTGGCTCGGGTTTCGCGGCGGCAAGGGGGTGGCGACCGCGCTCGGCGTGCTGATCGCCCTGGCGTGGCCGCTCGCCCTCGCCGCCGCGTTGCTGTGGCTGGCGGTGGCGATCGCATTCCGCTATTCCTCGCTCGCCGCGCTGGTCGCGGCGGCGGCCTGCGCGGTCGGCGCGCCGCTCGCCGTCGATGCGCGGCGGGCGGCGGTGATCGCTCTCGTGGCGATCCTCGTCGTCGTGCGCCACCGCGAGAATTTGCGCCGCCTCCTCGCCGGGACGGAGAGCCGCATCTCGCTGAAGAAGGGCTGATCCTCCCTGGCCGTTCGCGAGCTCGATCCCCAGGAGCGCCTCGACTGGCTTCGCCTCGCGCGCAGCGAATCCGTCGGGCCGGTCAGCTTTTATGCCCTGCTGCGCCGCTTCGGCTCGGCGCGCGAGGCGCTGGCGCAGCTGCCGCGCCTGGCCCGGCCGGCGGCGCCGCTGCCGCACGGCGAGGCCGAGCGCGAACTGGCCGCGCTCGACCGCATGGGCGCCCGGCTGGTGTGCTGGGGCGAGCCCCTTTACCCGCCCGCGCTCGCCGCCATCGAAGATGCGCCGCCGGTGCTGAGCGTGCTCGGCCGCGCCGAGCTGCTCGGCGCCGCGATCGTCGCCATCGTCGGCGCGCGCAACGCCTCGGCCAACGGCCGGCGCCTCGCCCACGACCTCGCCGCCGGGCTCGGCGAGGCCGGCGTCGTCGTCGCCTCGGGCCTGGCGCGCGGCATCGACGCCGCCGCCCATCTCGGCTCGCTCGCCACCGGCTCGATCGCCGTCGTCGCCGGCGGCATCGACGTCGTCTATCCCGAGGAGAACCGCGGCCTCTACGAGGCGCTGGCGCAGGACGGCGCGATCGTCGCCGAGCTGGGGCTCGGCAGCGAGCCGCAGGCGCGCCATTTCCCGCGCCGCAACCGCATCATCTCGGGCATGGCGCTCGGCATCGTCGTGGTCGAGGCGGCGGCCAAATCGGGCTCGCTGATCACCGCCCGCTTCGCCCTCGAACAGGGGCGCGACGTGTTCGCCGTGCCGGGCTCGCCGCTCGATCCGCGCAGCCGCGGCGCCAACGACCTGCTCCGCAACGGCGCCATCCTCACCGAGACCGCCGCCGACATCCTCGACCAGCTCGGCCCCGCCCTGCGCGAGCGGCCGGCCGCGCCGGCGATGCCGTCCGGCCGCGCACCGCGCCCCGCCCGGCCCCCGCCGCAACCGGCGCCCGGGGGCGGCGACGGCGACACCGAGGCGGTGGTCGAGTACCTCGGCCCGACCCCGGTCGCGGTTGACGAACTGGTGCGGCAATGCCAATTGTCAGCCGCGGCGGTCGCCACCATCCTGTTGGAGCTCGAACTCGCCGGCCGCATCGAGCGTCACCCCGGCAACCTCGTTTCGCTTCGCTGATTTCCTTTGGGCACGGAATAAACCAAAGCCGCGCATGAACGTCGTCATCGTCGAATCCCCCGCCAAGGCGAAGACCATCAACAAATACCTCGGGCGCGACTACAAGGTGCTCGCGAGCTACGGCCATGTTCGCGACCTGCCGGCGAAGGACGGCTCGGTGCTGCCCGAGGCCGATTTCGCGATGTCGTGGGAGGTCGACGGCAAGTCGGAAAAGCACGTAAAGTCGATCGCCGCGGCGGCGCGCGAAGCCGACCGCCTGTTTCTCGCCACCGACCCCGACCGCGAGGGCGAGGCGATTTCGTGGCATGTCCGCGAGGTCCTGAAGGCCCGCCGGGCGCTGAAAAAGGACGTCGAAATCAAGCGCGTCGTGTTCAACGAGGTGACGCGCAGCGCGGTGCTCGACGCCTTTGCCCGGCCGCGCGAGATCGACACCGAGCTGGTCGAGGCCTATCTCGCCCGCCGCGCACTCGACTATCTCGTCGGTTTCACCCTGTCGCCGGTGCTGTGGCGCAAATTGCCGGGCAGCCGCTCGGCCGGGCGGGTGCAGTCGGTGGCGCTCCGCCTGGTCTGCGAGCGCGAGGCCGAGATCGAGGCGTTCCGTCCGCGCGAGTACTGGACCGTCGAGGCCGAGTTCGCGACGCCGTCGGGCGAGCGCTTTGCCGCCGCCCTCACCCATCTCGACGGGCGGAAGCTCGACCGCTTCGCGCTCGACAGCGAGGCCAAGGCGCGCGCCGCCGCCGAGGCGATCCGCGCCGCCGCGCCCTACAGCGTCGTCGCGGTCGACACCCGCCAGAGCCGGCGCAACCCCTATCCGCCGTTCACCACCTCGACCCTGCAGCAGGAGGCCTCGCGCAAGCTCGGCTTCGGCGCCAGCCGGACGATGCGCATCGCCCAGCGGCTTTACGAGGGCGTCGATCTCGGCGGCGAGATGCAGGGGCTGATCACCTATATGCGGACCGACGGGGTCGCCGTCGCCGGCGAGGCGATCGCCGCGGCGCGGCGGCTGATCGGCGGCGAGTTCGGACCGCGCTACCTGCCCGACAGCCCGCGCGTCTACCGCAGCCCGGCCAAGAACGCCCAGGAGGCGCACGAGGCGATCCGCCCGACCGACCTGTCGCGCCGGCCGCAGGATGTCGCCCCCTATCTCGATGCCGAGCAGCGCCGGCTCTACGAGCTGATCTGGAAGCGCACGGTGGCCAGCCAGATGGCCTCGGCCGTGCTCGACCAGGTCGCGGTCGATATCGCCGATGCGAGCGGCAAGATCCGCCTCCACGCCACCGGCTCGACCGTCGTGTTCGACGGCTTTCTCGCGCTCTACCAGGAGGACCGCGACGAGCCGGAAGGCGAGGCGGGGGCGGAAAGCGGCGAAGGCCGGCGCCTGCCGGCGATGCGCCAGGGCGACCGCCTCGCCGCCGGCCCGGTCACCCCGGCGCAGCATTTCACCCAGCCGCCGCCGCGCTACAGCGAGGCGAGCCTGGTCAAGAAGCTCGAGGAGCTGGGCATCGGCCGGCCCTCGACCTATGCGACCATTTTGCAGGTCTTGCAGGACCGCAACTATGTCCGGCTCGACAAGCGCCGCTTTGTCCCGGAGGACCGCGGCCGCCTCGTCACCGCCTTCCTGACCAGCTTTTTCGAGCACTACGTCGAGTACAACTTCACCGCCGACCTGGAAAACCAGCTCGACGACATTTCCGGCGGGCGGATCGACTGGAAAGAGGTATTGCGGCGGTTCTGGCGCGACTTCTCCGGGGCGGTCGAGGGCACCAAGGACCTCAAGGTCAAGGATGTGCTCGGCGCGCTCGACGAGGCGCTCGGCCGCCATTTCTTCCCCGATCCCGGCGACGGCGGCGACCCGCGGCGCTGCCCGGCCTGCGGCAGCGGCCGGCTGGCGCTGAAGCTCGGCCGCTTCGGCGCCTTTATCGGCTGCTCCAATTATCCCAATTGTCGCTACACCCGCGCCTTCGGGGTCGAGGCGGCGGAGGAGTCGGGCGGCGGCGACACGGTGCTCGGCGACGACCCCGAGACCGGCGCGCCGATCGTCCTGAAGAAGGGCCCCTACGGCCACTACCTCCAGCTCGGCGACGGCGGCAACGGCGCCAAGCCGAAGCGCGTCGCGTTGCCGCGCAACCTGAAGCCGGGCGAGGTCGACCGCGACACCGCGCTGCGCCTGCTCGCCCTGCCGCGCGAGCTCGGCCGCCACCCCGAGAGCGGCGAGCCGATCACCGCCGGGATCGGCCGCTTCGGCGCCTATCTGAAGCACGGCCCCGCCTACGTTTCGCTCGGCGCCGAGGACGATGTGCTGACGATCGGGCTCAACCGCGCGGTCGCGCTGATCGCCGAGGCCGGAAACGGCGCCCGCCGCGGCCCGCAGGTGCTCCGCGAGCTGGGCAAGGCGCCGGATGGCGCCACCGTCGCGCTCTATCGCGGCCGCTACGGCCCCTATGTCGGCAACGGCAAGGTCATCGCCTCGCTGCCGAAATCGGCCGACCCGGAAACCGTCTCGCTGGCCGACGGCCTCGCCCTGATCGCGGCGCAGCGCGCCAAGGGCGGGCGCGGCCGCGCGGCCGCCGGCAGCCGCGCGGCCAGACCGGCGGCGGCCGCGGCAGGCGCGGCAAAGCCGGCGAAGGCGGCCAGACCGGCGGCAAAGCCGGCGAAGGCCGCCAAGCGTCCGGCGAGGACGGCGGCGCGCGCCTCGCGCAAGCCGCCGCGCGGCGCCTCCGCCTGAACCGCAGCCGCGCCCCCGCTCCGCCGCAGCGCATCGTCGGTATTTTCCGGCGCACCCGCGAGGGCGGCATCGTCACCCCCGCCGACCGCCGCGACCGCACCGACTATGTCGTGCCGAGCGGCGCCGCCGAGGCGGCGGCGGACGGCGAGCTGGTGGTCGCCGCGCCGCTGCCGCCGCGCCGGTTCGGGCCGCCGCAGGCGCGCATCGTCGAGCGGCTGGGACCGGGCGACCGGCCCGGCGCGTTCAGCCTGCTCAGCATCGCCGGCTTCGGCCTGCCGGCCGAGTTCTCGCCCGCCGCGCTCGCCGAGGCGGCCGCCGCGACCCCCGCCGGCGCCGAAGGGCGGGCCGATCTGCGCGGGCTCGACCTGGTCACGATCGACGGGCCGGACGCGCGCGATTTCGACGACGCGGTGTGGGCCGAGCCCGACCCCGACCGCCCCGGCGGCTGGCATCTCGTCGTCGCCATCGCCGACGTCGCCTGGTATGTGCGGCCGCAGAGCGCGCTCGACCGCGACGCGGCGGAGCGCGGCAACTCGGTCTATTTTCCCGATCGCGTCGTGCCGATGCTGCCCGAGGCGCTGTCGAACGGGCTGTGCTCGCTGGTGCCGGGCGAGGATCGCGCCTGCGTCGCCGTGCATCTGTGGATCGACGGCGACGGCCGCAAGACGCGCCACCGTTTCGAGCGCGCGGTGATGCGCTCGGCGGCGCGGCTCACCTACGAGGCGGTGCAGGCGGCGCGCGACGGCGCCGGCGCCGTCGCCCTGGCGCCGGAGCGGCTGGCCGCGCTGTACGGCGCGTTTGCCGCGCTCGACCGCGCCCGCGCCGCGCGCGGCGCGCTGGCGCTCGATCTCGCCGAGCATCAGGTGGTGCTCGACGCGGCGCGCCGGCCGGTCGCGATCGTGCCGCGGCCGCGCCTCGACAGCCACCGGCTGATCGAGGAGTTCATGGTGCTCGCCAATGTCGCCGCCGCCGAGGAGCTGGAGCGGCGGCGCCGGCCCTGCGTCTACCGGGTGCACGATCTGCCCGACCCCGAGCAGGTAGCGGCCTTGCGCGATTTCCTCGCCGAGCTGGGCATTCCGGGGCTCGCCCTGGCGCGCGGCGAGCGCCTGCGGCCCGAGCTGTTCAACCGCGTGCTGGCGCGCGCCGCCGGCCGGCCCGAGGCGGCGCTGGTCAACGAGCTGGTGTTGCGCGCTCAGGCGCAGGCCGCCTACAGCCCCGGCAATATCGGGCATTTCGGGCTGGCGCTGGCGCGCTACGCGCATTTCACCTCGCCGATCCGGCGCTATGCCGACCTGCTGGTGCATCGCGCCCTGGTCGGCGACCCGCTGCCGTCAGGTCCGGAACTGGCGGCGCTCGCCGAGCACATCTCGCTGACCGAGCGCCGCGCCGCAGCGGCCGAGCGCGCCGCGCTCGACCGCTACCGCGCCAGCCTGCTCGGCCGCGCCCTCGGCACGACGCTCGAGGGACGGATCAGCGGCGTCGCCCGCTTCGGCCTGTTCGTCACCGAGCCCGAAAGCGGCACCGACGGGCTGCTGCCGATCGCCGCCTTGCCGCCCGACTATTGGCGCCACGACGCCCGCCGCCATCGCCTCGTCGGCCGCCACAGCCGCCGCGTCTTCGCCCTCGGCGACGCGCTGTCGGTGCGGCTGAAGGAGGTCGACGCGGTCGGCGGCCGGCTAATCTTCGACCTGGCCGAGCCGCCGCCGGTTGCCGCGCCGCGGCGCGGCCGGCGCGGCAAGTTCCCCCGTCGGCATTGAACCCCGGCCGCGCTGCCTCTAGTGTCACCGCGAACAGCCGCGGCACGCCGCAAGTCCAACGACGGCGTGCGATCGAACGGCGGCCGGGGTCGGGCTGAACAGGGGGACGGCGCCGTGTCTCCATCGTGTCGCGCGAAACTCGCATCCGCCCTGGTGCTGGCCGCCGCGCTCGCCGGCTGCGCCGGGCCGCCGTCGCCGGATGCGGTCGCCGACGCCCGGCTGTTCGCCCAGGGCATGACCGATATCCACGAGCTCTACATCCAGCCGGTCGCGAACCGCGACCTGGTGGTCGCCGGGGCGGCGCGGCTGGCGACGCTCGATCCCGCCCTCGGCGCCGCCGCCGGGCCGGGCGCCGGCAGCCAGGCCAGCCTCGTCGTCTCCTACGACCATCACACGATCGGCTCGTTCCGGATGCCCGACGACGGCGACACCGCGGCGCTGGCCGACACCCTGGCGGGCGCCGTCGCGCTGGCCCGGCGCGCCTCGCCGCGGCTGGCGGCGCTGCCCGAAGCGGCGATCGACAAGGCCGTGTTCGACGGCATGACCTCCAAGCTCGACCGGTTTTCCCGCTATTCCCCGCCCGAGGTGGCGCGCGAGGCGCGCGAATCGCGCAACGGGTTCGGCCGCATCGGCGTCACCCTCGACACCAGCAACGACGACTTCCGCATCACCGCGCTGGTCCCCGGCAGCCCGGCCGAGCATGCCGGCATCCGCCCCGGCGACCGCATCGTCGCGATCGACGGCGTGGCCACCGCGGGACGCACCCGCGCCGAGGTCACCCACATGCTGCGCGGCCCCGAGCACGCGCCGATCGCGGTGGCGGTCGAGCGCGGGCAGCCGCCCGAGCGGCGCGAGTTTCACATGCGGCGCGCGATCCTGGCGCGCCCGCCGGTGACGCTCACCTGGCTCGGCGACGTCGCGGTGTTCCGCGTCGCCACCTTCAACCGCATCACCACCGAAAAGGTCGCCGAGGGCCTCGCCGAGGCCGAGCGCCGGCCCGGCCGCCGCCTCGCCGGCGTCGTGCTCGACCTGCGCGGCAATCCCGGCGGACTGCTCGAACAGGCGGTCAGCCTCGCCGACCTGTTTGTCGCCGCGGGACCGATCGTTTCGACCACCGGCCGCCACCCGGCGAGCTTCCAGCGCTTTGTCGCCTCCGGAAAGGCGCCGGCGCCGCGGGTGCCGGTGGTGGTGCTGATCGACGCCGGTTCCGCCTCCGCCTCGGAGATCGTCGCCGCCGCCCTGCAGGATCTGGGACGCGCCGTCATTGTCGGCAGCTCGTCCTACGGCAAGGGCACGGTGCAGACGGTGATGCGGCTGCCCAACGACGGCGAACTGATCCTGACCTGGGCGCGGCTGGTGGCGCCGTCGGGCTACCTGCTGCAGGCGCACGGCGTGGTGCCGAGCCTGTGCACGAGCGGCCTCGGCGACAACGCTGCGGCGCTCGACGGCATCCGCGCCGCGGCGGGCGGCATCGCCGGCGAACCGCGCGCCCAGCTCGACGAGGCGGGGTGGCGCGAATTGCGCCGCGCCTGCCCGCCGCGCCACGGCAACCCCGGCATCGATCTGCAGATTGCCGAGCGGCTGCTCGCCGACCCCGCGCTCTATGCCGCGGCGCTGCGCCCGGCGGCCCGCACCAGCCTGGTGCGGGCCGAGTCGGGCGAGCCTTCCTTGACAGGACCGGGCGCCGCGCTATCTTCCGGCAGACCCCGGAACTGAGCCGCGCGAGGCCCCGCCGATGGCCAAGACCAATACCGTCCTGATCAAGCTCGTCAGCAGCGCCGACACCGGCTATTTCTACGTCAC
>Ga0209581_1002987_pt1 | contig 15165 bp, 16 predicted proteins | sample Coa_R2_FD_187160 | JGI IMG/M metagenome (GOLD analysis project Ga0209581, IMG submission 187160) | Surface soil microbial communities from Centralia Pennsylvania, which are recovering from an underground coalmine fire - Coalmine... | ecosystem: Environmental > Terrestrial > Soil > Unclassified ...
GGCATTGCGCCAAGGGCAATCGTCGCTCTCAGTCTCACTTCTGTTGCCTGTCGTGCGGCCACGTCGCCGTTGCCGATGTGAACGCCGCCCGGAACATCGCCTTACGGGCCGCCGTCAACCGGCCCATTGTGTTGCCGGGAGCTGATCTCCCCATCGCGAGCACAAGCCCACCGGCTTTAGCCGTGGGTCGTTGACGTACACTCACCGCATAAGCCGCCGCGTCCTGAGACATTTGAAGTTAAGGCGCCGCAGCCACCTTCGGTGCGGCAGACAGGGATGACATAAGCGCCGCGCCACGCCTGGGCCGCCAGTAGATCGGCCAAACTCCATCGGTAGAGGCAGGGGCGTGGAGCGGTTATCGTCAAGTTGAAGGGCCGTGAGGTGCCCGTTCTGGCCCTCGAACGTACCATACTGCCTATCTCCAAATGTCTGCCGCGCCCTTGTCTCGCTTGACAACGGTTCGTCCCGTGGGCTACCATGACCTCGACCTCGATCACGCAAACGTTATCATACTGCAAAGGACAATCACAAGGAGACGTACGATGCTCAAGCGAACACACGGTTGGCGTCACCTGTTCCTCGCCATTCTCCTCTGTCTGCTGGCCCTGGCACCGCTGGGCCATGTCGAGGCGCGCCCCGTCACCGCATCGGTATCGGCCGCCGATCTGGCGCCGTTCCTCAAGGCCAAGATCAACTGGAGACAGGCGGCGGGGCAGACCATCAACGTCGGCCTGACCGACGAGTTCGACACCGACGTGCTGCACAAGCAACTCCCCATCTTCGAGGCCCTGACTGGCATCACGGTCAAGTGGGCCAAGTACATGGACGTCACGCAGAAGCTGACCGTCGACTTCGCCTCGCACGCCGGCACTATCGACGTCGGCCACATCGACTCCATGTACATCCCCGAAGATGCGGAGTCGAAGTACATCGAGCCGATCGACAAGTACCTCAACGATCCGAAGCTGACCGACCCCAAGTGGTTCAACTACAACGACCTGGTGCCCGCTTTCAGGGATCTAGGCAAATGGAACGGCGTCACGTACGCCCTGCCCGAGTACATCGAGACCTCGCTGGTGCTCTATCGCAAGGACCTGGCGCAGAAGGCGGGTATCACCAAGGCACCGGCCACCTGGCAGGACTTCGCCGACGACTGCCGGCGCATGAACCAGCCGCCGAAGGTCTACGGCTGCGCCTTCGATGCCCTGAAAGGCTCCGATCAGAACGTCTACCGCTGGACCATGGTGGCGCGCGCCTTCGGCGGCAACTTCTTCAAGGACTACCCCAAGGACCTGACCCCCGTGCTCAACTCGCCGCAGAACGTCGCCGCCACGCAGTGGTACGCCACGACCCTGCAAAAATACGCGCCTCCCGGCGTGGCCAACTGGGGCTGGTACGAGGTCGATTCGGCCGGACAGCAGGGCAAGATCGCCATGGAGTTCGAATCCTACGACACGGCGCTGGTGCTCGACGACAAGTCCGTCTCCAAGACCGCGGGCAAGTGGGGCGTCTGGCCGATTCCACACGGCCCCGGCGGCACCTGGCCCTCCGCCTTCTCCTGGCTGACCGCCATCAACGCCTACTCGCACCACAAGGTGGCGGCCTGGCTGTTCATGGAATTCGCCAACAGCTACGCCAGCCAGGTGCTCAAGACGACAGACCAGCCGTTCACCGACCGCACCTCGATCTGGAGCAACAATACCATCATGGCCAAGTGGAAAGGGCAGGATCACGGTGAGTGGCTGCCCGTGGTCAACCAGATGTTCAAGGTAGCGCGCGCCGACTTCCGCCCCCGCTTCACCGGCTGGGGCCAGTTCGGCGACCGTCTGAGCCTGGCCATACAGGCCGCCGTCGCCGGCAAGTCGGCCAAAGCGGAGCTCGACGCGGCGCAGCAAGACGCGCTGACCATGCTGCGCCAGGGCGGCTACATCCAGTAGGCGCCGGGCGTTAGGGAGTCGCATCGCGGCACGAGAGCGCCACGACGCTACATCCTGGGAGCGCCGGCATCCTTGCCGGCCCGCGTCTGCCGGCAAGGACCCGCAAGCGGGCACCCTGGCGCTCCCAGGCCGGTACAGCACCCACTTGGTAGATTGAGAGATGCTATGACCGATCGCGGAGCAGGTAACGTGGCCCTGGCCATGCCGCGGGCGCGCTCAGGTGCTCGCTGGCGTGCCCGCGCCTTTCCCTACCTGCTCTTACTGCCCGCCTGCGTGGTGCTGGCGGCGCTCACCCTCTACCCAACACTGTACGCCATTTACCTCAGCTTCTTCAGGCTCGGCGTCGGCAGTCCGGACCCCACCTTCATCGGCCTGAGCAACTACAAGAACATCTCCATCGACCCGCAGTTCTGGAGCAGCCTGCAGATCTCGGGCATCTTCACCGGCAGCGCCGTCATCGTCGAGTTCGTGTTCGGCTTTGCCCTGGCCCTGCTGCTGTCGCAACGCCTGTATGGCATCCGGCTGATCCGCACCTTCCTGATCATTCCCATGGTCATGACCCCGGTCATCGTCGGGCTCACCTGGCGCATGTTCTACAACCCAACCTATGGCGTGATCGACTATCTGCTCAATTCCGTCGGCATACCAGGGCCGGACTGGCTCGCCGACGAGCGCACGGCGCTGCTCTCCGTGATCATCGTCGATATCTGGCAGTGGACGCCGTTCATGTTCCTCATCCTGACGGCGGGGCTGCACTCGCTGCCGTCGGAGCTCTATGAGGCCGCGCGCGTCGACGGCGGTCGCGGCTGGCAGGTCTTCCGCTACATCACCGTGCCGCTGCTGCGCCAGGTCATCATCACCGCCCTGGTCTTCCGCATGATCGACTGCTTCAGCACCTTCGATATCATCTATGTGCTGACCTCGGGCGGGCCCGGCATCGCCACGCAAACCCTGGTCATCTACAGCTTCTTCCAGTCGTTCCGCTGGTTCCACTTCGGCTACGCCAGCGCGCTGGCCGTGATCATCCTGCTCGTCCTGGGCATAGCCAGCTTCCTGCTGGTGCGCCTGGGACGTCTGACGCTGCTGGAGGTGGAGTGATGGTCACCATGCGAGTCAGACGGACGGCTGGTATGGCCGGCAGCTACCTCATCATCCTGATCGTCGCAGTGGTCACGCTGTTCCCGATCTACTGGATCCTGACCACCTCGATCAAGCAGCCGAACGATATCCTGGCCATCCCGCCGAAGCTCTTCGTCTTCGCCGTCACCTGGGGCCACTACAACAGCCTGGTGACCGGCAACACCCTGGGCGGCGCCTCGGCGCTGGCCGTGCCCGACTTCTACCCCAGCCTGCTCAACAGCGCGATCATCGGCCTCTCCTCGGTGGCGCTCTCCGTGGCCATCGGCACGCCGGCCGCCTATGCCCTGGCCCGCTTCCGCTTTCGCGGCAAGGGCCTGTTCGCCACCTACGTGTTGATCACGCGCATGCTGCCGCCGCTGGGCATCATCATCCCGGTCTTCGTCATGTACACCAACTTCGGGCTCATCGACACGCGCCGCGGCCTGATCGCGCTGTATACCGCCTTCAACCTCTCGCTGGTCATCTGGATGATGCGCGGGTTCTTCCAGGAGATCCCGGCCAGCCTGGAGGAGGCGGCACAGGTCGATGGCTCCTCGCGCTTCGGCGCCATCTGGCGCATCGCCCTGCCCCTCGCGGCCCCGGGCCTGGTGGCCACCGCCATCCTGAACCTGATCTTCACCTGGAACGAGTTTCTCTTCGCCCTGATGCTCACCTCGGACAACGCGCGCACGGCGCCCGTCACGGCCAGTCTCTTCGTCAGCTACAAGGAGATCGTCTGGGGCAGCCTCTCCGCCGCCGGCACGGTGATCGTGCTGCCCATCCTGGTCTTCGCCCTGCTCGTGCAGCGCCACCTGGTGCGCGGCTTGACCGCCGGAGCGGTCAAGGAATGAACGTTGTTAGCACAGGGCTAGCTGCCCTGAGCGGCGCCATTGCATCTGTCAAGGAACAGGAGGAACCATGGCACAGACAAACGTGAAGGACATTCGCTTCGGGCGCGGCATCGTGGACGGCGTGGCCCGGGACATCGGGCGTTTCGCCGTCAGCACCATGGAGATCCCCTGGGGTCTGGTCAAGGACCGTCTCGGCGCGGCGCCGGCACACGTGATCATGGTGCGCGACATGGAGCGCGCCTACGTCGAGCAGATGGAGCGCGAGACGCCCGAGGTCGACGCCGTGGTGACCGTGGGCGGCGGCCAGGCCATGGATATGGGCAAGTACATCGCCGATAAGCGCAAGCTGCACCTGATCAACATCCCTACCATCGTCTCCACCAACGCCTACGTGACCAGCACGGCCGGCCTGCGCGAGCCCGACGGCAGCGTGCGCTACGTGGGCAAGATCTCGCCGGACCTGGTGATCGTCGATTTCGACCTGATCCGTACCGCGCCACCGGGCCTGAATCGCGCCGGGGCCGGCGATATCCTCTCCTGCCACACGGGGTCCTTTGACTGGGAGCTGGCCCGGCGCGAGGGCCACGACGACTGGACCTGGAGCGAGGGGGCCATCCCGCGCGTCCGCGCCCTGGTGGAGCGCCTGAGCCGCGAGGCCGCGGAGATCCGCGACGTGACCGACGCCGGCATCCGCGCCATCGTCGAGTGCTACCTGGAGATCAACGACATCTGCATGCCATTGGGCCATTACCGGGCCGAAGAGGGCTCGGAGCACTTCTTCGCCTACAACGTCGAGGCGATCACGCGCGTGCAGTACGTGCACGGCCACCTGGTGGGACTGGGCATCCGCCTGTTGAGCCGCTTGCAGGGCAACCGACCCGAGTGGATCGAGGACGTGATGCGGCGCATCGGCCTCTCCAACGAGCCGCGCGACGTCAACCTCACCCGGCCGCAGGTCGAGCAGGCGCTGCGCACGCTCCGGGAGTACGCGGTCCACCACAACTACTGGTACAGCGTCATCAACAGCAAGCCCATCACCGAGGAGGTCATCGCCACGCTGACCAGAGACATGGCTTTTGCCGAGGGAGACCACCATGACACAGCAGAGTAGCTACACACTGCCCGCCCATGCCGACACTGTCGTGGTGGGCGGCGGCACGGCCGGCGCCATCGTCGCCGCGCGCCTGGCCGCGCACTCCGACCGCTCGGTGCTGTTGCTGGAGGCGGGGCCGGACTACGGCCCCTACGCCGGCGGCGCCTGGCCGAAGGACCTCCTGGACGCGCGCTGCATCCCGCCCCGGGACCACGATTGGGGCTACATCAGCGCGGCGCAGCACGGCGGGCAGGAGCTGTTCCTGGAGCGCGCGCGGGTGATCGGCGGCTGTTCGGCCCACAACGGTTGTGCCGCCATCTGGGGCAGCCGCCTGGACTACGACGGTTGGGCCGCCCTGGGCAATCCCGGCTGGGAGACGGAGGCGTTGCTGCCGCTCTTCCGCGCCGTCAACGAACAACTGCGCGTGCGCAAGCCGGGCAAGGACGAGATCACTCCCTGGCACCGGGCTGTCCTCGAGGCGGCTCCGGGCGCCGGACTCCCGCTGGTCGAAGACCTCAATAACCTGGACGAAAACGTGGGCATCTCGGCCTCGCCCGTCAATATCTACAACGGCGTGCGCTGGAACACCGCCATCGCCTACCTGGACCCGGTGCGGGCCCGGCCCAACCTGACCATCCGGGGCCGGGTGCTGGCCGACCGCGTGGTGGTCGAGGGCGGACGTGCGGTCGCCGTGGAGGTCGTGGGCCCCGAGGGCCCGGCGCGCATCGAAACAGGGCAGATCGTTCTCAGCGCCGGAGCCTTTGGCTCGCCCGCCATCCTGCTGCGCTCGGGCATCGGCGATCCCGATGAACTGCGCGCGCTGGACATTCAGCCCATTCATGCCCTCGGCGGCGTGGGCCGCAACCTGCACGACCACCCGGCGCTGATCATCTACCACGCCGGCACGCCCGAGATGATCGCGGCGATGAGGGAGTTCGAGCAGGCCGGCGGCTGGCTCTGCGAGGAGCAGACCATCGCCAAGGCGCGCAGCTCGCTCTGCAAAGAGGCCTTTGACCTGCACCTCTACCCTGTGGGCAGCCCCTACTGGGGACATGACGGGTCCTGGAGCTTCATGTTCCCCCTCGCCACCATGACGCCGCTCTCGCGCGGCACGCTGCGATTGAGTGGGCGCGACCCCGAGGCGCCGCCGGTCATCGACCACGCCTACCTGACCGATCCGGAGGACCGCGACATCGAGGTGCTGCTGGACGGCGTCGAGCTGACCCGTAGTCTCGTGCAGCAAGCGCCGCTGGCCGATCTGGCCGGGCCGGAGATCAAGCCGGGACCCGAGTTCCGCACGCGCGATGATCTGCGCCGCTACGCGCACGCCAACTGCGTGCACTACTACCATCCCGTCGGCACCTGCAAGATGGGGCCGGCTTCGGACCCCACGGCGGTGGTCGATGCGGCGGGCCGCGTGCATGGGTTGGATGGACTGCTGGTAGCCGACGCCGCGATCATGCCGGTGATCCCGCGCGCCAACACCAATATCCCCAGCGCGGTGGTCGGCGAGAAGATCGCCTCGCTGCTGTTGAGTGCCTGAGGCGGCGCAGGTCCCTTGGACCGCTTATCGGAGCCCGGGCCCGCATCTGCCGGCTACCGCTTCGCGCGCCACTGGCCGGTCCGCTCGTCTTTCTCGTACTGATGCTCGACGGCGCCCCAGGCCACACGGTGGGCGCGGGCCTCGTCGTGACCATACTCCTCCCACGCGCTGTTGTACGCGGCGCGGTAAATCTCCTGGGCATGCGCCGGCAGATGCTCGCGCACGCTCTGCGGCAAGTCGTTGATCTCCTGATACGGCATGTAGAGGCTCCTACTTTTGATACGGCCGGCGACCCCGCCGCCTGACCGCTGTGTGACGGACCAGCCACACAGCCGCTTGGGCCGAGTCGCGCGAACTACAAGGATGAGGGAGCAACTTCCGTGCCTCGAGCTTATGCACCGGGTTTGCGGGCGGCCTGCAGTCCAAGACCGGGCGAGGTCTGGATCTTGATGGCCTTGCGAGGCAGCAGGCCGGCCGCCCGCTGCCAGTTGGCCATCTCCCGGGGCGACCAGGTGCCGGCGCGACTGGTCACGGCGAAGAAGAAGTCGGTCAGCCCGTTAATCTGGTCGGCATCCTCCGGCGCGCATGCGCGCAGCAGATCGACGATCAGGCAGCTTCCCCCCGGACGCAATGCGCGGGCCACCCGCCGGATCAGATCGCGGTTGGTCGCCTCGTCGAAGTGATGCGCCAGGTTGGCGATCAGCACCACGTCGTAGACCGCGCTGCCCAGGTCCTCCTCCAGCAGATTGGCGGCCCGGTGTACCACCCGCCCGCCCATGCCCTCCTGCGCCAGCAGGGGTGCGGCGTGCTCAACGGCATCGGGCAGGTCCAGGACCACCGCACGCAGGGTCTTGTGGCGACGGCAGAGCGCCACCGAGTAGTAGCCGTGCGCGCCGCCGAGGTCGAGCATCAACCGCGCCCGCCGCGGCAGCGGTGCGCGCAGCGCCACTTCGGCGGCCGCCAGGCGCGCGTGCGACAACTGGCCGCGCTGGTAGACCGCCCACTGCTCGGACGACAACGTCCGGTGATAGTCGAGAGGGATACCGGTCCGCAGATACTCCTCGAAGTGGCCCATGAACTGGAGGTCGAGATAACGGTGCAGCGTGGCGTCGCGCAGCGAGGTCTTGCTGTCCGCCAGCAGCCAGCGGCGGGCCACCGGCGCCAGCCTGTAGGAGCGCGCCGAGGCCCGCACGTAGCCGGCGCCGGCCAGGGCATAGAGCAACTTCTCCGTGGCCCGCGGTTCGGTGTTACAGCGATCCGCGACCTGTTGCGCCGTGAGTGGTCCGGCGGCCAGCACCTCGAAGATGCCCGCCGAGGTGGCTGCCATGATGGTGCGCGCCAACAACAGGGCCAGCATGGTGTCGGCCAGCGGCGTTGGCCCCAACCCCAACGCCAGCCCTGCCGCTTCCAGGGCGCTCGTGGGCACAGTGGTCAGGCGCACCTTCTCTCCTCCGCCTCCAGTGTAGACATGATACTCGAGATAGATGGCCGGATGCTCCGGAAGAGCTTGACAAGCCGGCCTCGTCACTCTACACTAGAACATGCGACCTAACCAAGGCGTAGCACGGATAGCCTGCATTATTCACGCGGAGCGCGGAACACCATGCCGCCAACGGAGGGCCGGCACGGATGCCGGCGGCGTCGGCCCGCGGGCCGCCGCCAGGCTGGGCCGCACCGCCACAGCAGCCGCCATGAATAATCCGGGATAGATGACGAGTGGAAGGGTGATACCAACATGGCCAATCCTGTCGTGCACTGGGAGATGGCATCCTGATGAGCCATCCGCCTATCACTCCGGAAGAGCGCTATGCAACGCTTGTCGAGGCGATGCTCGGCCACACTGACGTCACGCTTGGTTTGCCGGGCAAGAAGGGCTTCGGCTCATCGGGGCTGGCGATCAACGATAAGATCTTTGCCATGCTCGCCAAGGGCAAGCTCGTGGTCAAACTTCCCAAACCTCGGGTTGATGCGCTCGTCGCCTCCGGCGACGGGGCGCGCTTTGATCCCGGTCACGGCCGCGTCATGAAGGAGTGGCTAATTGTAGAATCGAGCTCCGACGAGAGTTGGCTGTCCCTGGCGACAGAGGCGATGGCGTTTGTGGCCTCAAGCCGTTGAGTGAGAACACGCGTCCGAGGGGGGCGCGCCACTATGGGCCTACCCCCCTCGGACGTCGGCGGCAGCAAACGGACGTCGGCTCTTGTCCGCCCTGGCGCCGATCGCGGAGCCGCGTTATGACCCGCGATTGGTGTCGGGGTCCTGCTGCGTCGGCGGAACGGTCGCCAGCTCGGCCCACAGATCGTCGGGGATGGGATAGGTAGCCAGGTCCAGCGTCTGGGTGATGCGCTCGGGCTTGCTCATGCCGATGATGGTGGAGATGATGCGCGGGTCGCGCAGCGAGAACTGCAACGCGGCGGCGGCCAGCGGGACGCCATGGCGCGCGCAGATCTCTTCCAGGCGCACAGCGCGTTCGAGCAGATCGCCCGCTACGTTCTGGTAGGCGTAGCGCGGATAGGATCTGGGCCCCTTGGCCAGGATGCCGCTGCCATACGGTGCAGCATTAACGGCGGCGATCCCACGCTTACCACAGACATCCCACAGCGGCGCCGCCGAGGTATTCAGCAGCGTGTAGCGGTTGTGCGAAATCGCCACCTCGAAGGCGCCGGTTTCCACGTACCGGATAGACATGTCAATGGGGCCGCCGGCCACGCCGAGGTGCTCGATCAGGCCTTCCTCCTTCAGGCGCTGCAGCACCTCGACCGGACCACCGGCGGCGGTAGCCGCCTCGAAGGTGGTGTGCTCCGGATCGTGCAGGTAGACAAGCTGCAAGCGGTCGAGGCCCAGCAGTCGCAGGCTGCGCTCGACGCTGCGGCGCATCTGGTCGCCGCTGAAGTCGCCCGTCTGCAGGTCGCGGTCCGCCTTGGTCGCCAGCACCATGCCGGCGGGCAACCCACCGCGCTCGCGGATCACCAGGCCGATGCGGCGTTCGCTCTCGCCGTCGCCGTAGGATGCCGCCGTATCGAGGAAGTTGATAGGGCCGTCGAACATGGCGCGGACCATGTCCAGGGCCTGCTGCTCCTCGACCGAATAGGTGAAGGTGTCGGGCATATCGCCGATCTCGGCGCAGCCGATGCACAGCGGATGCACCATCAAACCCGTCGAACCCAGTGCCCGCTTCTCCAGGGGCGCCCCAGCTCTCTGATCCATCGAAAAACCTCCAGGGGACTGCTGTCTTTAGGCAATAGGTGAATGGAGTAGGCCGCGATAGCGGGGCAACGTGCAGTTGCTGTTTTCTCCCCAGGCAGCGTAGCACTCCCGACCGGCTCCAGACAACCGTCACACCGCGATGCCGGAACGCGAAACGGACTGAATTGCGCAGCATGCATGCATGGTGCCATACTGAAGGTACCAGTAGATCGGAAGAATTGCAGGGATGACCCCATAGCTGTGATAGCCATAGAGATGCTCTCCATGAACAACGGCCGGTGCCCCTCGCTCGGTGGCGCACCATGACAACGCCGAGAAGGAACGCTATCTTGCGGCCAGTTGCCCGCCTTGCAAGCGTGGTGGCGGTGGCCCTGTGTATCGGCTTCGCGGCCGGCGCCATGGTCGGGCGCGCCACCGCTGCGCCGCCGATCGTCGTGCCGGACGAATTGCAGCGATCCGACCTGGTGCAGCCGTTCGATGACCTGTTTCAGGCCTTCCATCTGCTGACCACGCAGTCGTACTACGCACCGCATCTCAGCCGCAAGACCTTGCTCTACGCCGCTATCAATGGCATGGTGTCCGGTGGCACCGGAGACCCGCATACGATTTTCCTCAGCCCTCAAGACACGGCCGCCGCGCAGGCCCAGATGAATGGGTCGTTCGATGGCATCGGCGCCAGCGTCGACGCCACCGCGCACGGCCTGGTGGTGGTGCCCCTGGCAGGCTCGCCGGCGGCACGTGCCGGGCTGCGTTCGGGCGATGTCATCGTGCGCATCGATGGCCGCGACGTCACGACGATGAACGGCGACGAAGCCGTGGCCATGCTGCGCGGCGCGGCCGGCACGCGCGTCACGCTCGGCGTACAGCGCAGCGGCGTCCACGGCCTGCTGGTTATCGTGGTGACGCGCGGGCACATCACGGTGCCCGACGTCGTCTCGCGCATGATCGGCGCCATCGCTTACCTGAAGATCGCCCAGTTCGGCGATACCACCGCGACCAATGTCGTGGCCGCCCTGGGCCGCCTGATGGCACACCGCCCGCGCGGCCTGGTGCTTGATCTACGCGACGACCCCGGCGGCTTCGTCGACACGGCGGTGAGGATCAACAGCCAGTTCTTGCCGGCGGGACGAGTGATCCTGTGGGAGCAGGACGGGCAGGGGCATCTCGAGGCGCCGGTGCGTTCCGCCGGCAGCGGTCTGGCCCGCACCGTGCCGCTGGCGGTGCTGGTCAACGACGGCACGGCCAGCGCGGCCGAGATCACGGCGGGCGCGCTACAAGATTACCGGCGTGCCACGATCGTGGGCATACAGACGTACGGCAAGGGCTCGGTGCAGCAGGAGTTCCCGCTCGACGACGGCTCCTCGCTGCGCATCACCACCCACCTCTGGCTGACACCGCGCAAGCGCCAGATCCAGAACCGGGGCATCACGCCGGATGTCACCGTAGATAGCCCGGTGGAGGACGGCTCGCCGGCAGACAGACAGCTATCTCGCGCCCTGGCGCTGCTCAGGCCGGGCCGTTCGTGACGGGCCGGAGCCATGACGGACGCCTGGCATGCCCTGTGGGAGAGTCTCTCGTGGATGTCTCCTCCACTGGGGCTTGCGCTTGGCGCCGGACTCGTCGCAGCCCTGGTCTACGCGTTCGTCACCTCGCGGCCGCTGTGGATGGTGCCGCTCTACTGGCTGCTGGCACTGGCTGGGTACGCCGCGGGCCAGGCCATCGCGGCACACGGTTTGCGCTTAGGCGCCATAGGCGACTTTGCGCTGGGCACGGGCACGCTGGTGTGCGCAGTCCTGTTTGCAGTCCTGTTTCTGGTCAGGCTATGGTATACTAACGCACGCCGGCGGATATCAAACCGGTCGGATCGCTATGCGATGAAAGCGGAAGCGCGGGGGAGGGTACAACGATGAGTAGGGCAGGATCCAACCCGGTGCCGACAATCCTGATCGGCCTGGCCGTCGGCGCCGCCGCGCTGGCCGTCTATCGCAGGCGGTCCTCGCTGCCGGCCCTGCTTGGCCCGGGTGGTACCCTGGCGCTGCCTCCCACCAGTCGCGCCCTGATCTCAAGCGGAGGATCGACCGTGCAGAATATGCTTGCAACCACGGCCTCGGGCGCTGCACGCGCCGTGTCTACAGTGGCCGAACTTGGCCCGAGCGGCCTGGCCGAGCAGGCCCGCCGCTACGTCGAGCAGGTTCGCGCGCAACTGGACGTGGCCATCGCCGAGGGTAAGGTAGCCGCCGAACAGCGCCGCAAGGAACTGGAAGAGCGCCTGGCCGCCGCCAAGCGCGACCCCGCCAGCGCCCGTACCGCCTTCTAAAGGAATGCCGCGGCGGGACCGATACGATACCAACCCCGCGGGTTTTCCCCCTGGCTTTGGTTTAGCCGACTGGCGGGGCGTGGGCAAGAAAAACCCACGCCCCGCCAGTCGATGCCCCGATTCGCCGGACAGGTCAAACCAGCCGCTCCTCACGCGTTGTCATCGCCCGGGTTGAACCCTGGTCCGGAGGGCGTGAAGATGTCGGCGGCCCCGGTCGCGGTGTTCGTTTCCGGGGCGCCGACCAGGATGCCCGCCGCCCCGAGCGCGCATGACGCGCCAAAGTCGTCCCCCTGTGCCTGATCGGCGGGCGTCAGGCGGGCGCCGAGGCCGGTCCAGGTCGTACCGAAGAGGCTGCGCGCGAACACCTGGGCCGACCCCATGAAGTTGTTGGTGCCGTTGGCCCCGATGACGGCGAAGGTACCCAGGGCGCCCAGCGCCACGCACTGCCCGAAGTAGGCGAAGGGCGCCGGCGTTGGACTCACCACCGTTGACTGCTGCGCCCATCCCGCCCAGGAGCACCATTACACGTACACCGCGCCGGCGTCGTTCTGCCTATCGGGCGCCCCGGCCATAAGTATGTTGGCCTTCAGAGCCACGGAGGTGCCCAGGCCATCACCGAAGGCAGCATCGCTGGCCGTGAGCCGCTGTTGCTGCGTCCAGCCCGTGAGGGTGCGCTGGAAGACGTAGACCGCCCCCTGGAAGCTATCCTGGGGCGCTCCGACGACGGCGGTCGCGCCGTGGATGGCCACGGACCAGCCGAACTCACCAGCGGCGGTGCTCGCGGCAGTCGCTAGCGGTTGGGGCTGCGACCAGGCCCCATTCACGAAGGTGGAAACATAGGCCGCCCCGGTGCTGCCATCGTTCGGCGCTCCGATCAGCGCCGTGTTGCCGCTGAGGGCGACGGCATGACCGAAGCTGGCTGAGGTGCGCGGACCCACCAGCTCAAGCTGGCCCTGCACAAAGCCGGATGCGGTCTCCGGGAAGACGTAGACGGCGCCGCGCTCGCCGCTCGCCTGTTTCTTGTTGGGGGCACCGACAAGAATGGCGCCCTGGCCCACGGCGACGGACGTACCAAAGCCATCCCCAAGGACACCATCCGCGGCAGCGAGCTCGGCCCGCTGCGTCCAACCGTCCGACGTCCGCTCAAAGACATAGACGCGCTCTTTGCTGTTCGGATTAGCGGTGTTAGCGGGATTGCCGATCACGGCCAGGCCGCCGTCGAGGGCGACGGTGGTCCCGAAGAAGCCCTCCGTCGTGCCATCGGCCGCCGTCAGCACGTACTGTTCAAAGCCGTTCGAGAGCTGCGCCGCCGGGGCCGGCTGTGGCCCGGCGGCGCGGACCGGCGTCCCCAGAACGCTGCTCAGGGCCATGAGCAGAGGCAACACGAGAGCTATCTTCCCGGCGCGTGGGATCTGCTGAGTCACGGTCATTCAAAATCGGGTCACGCCTCACGCGGAGGGCCGTGGCCGCCCGGCTCTCCCTACTGCCCGCGCCAGCAGCATGGTCGCCAAAGGCAGCAAGCCAACGCCGATCAAGCGGGGTGCCGACAGGGCCGGCCCTCCGTACCACAGTGTCAAAGCTACACTACTCAGAACCAAGGCCGCGCTCACCGCCAGCGCGGCGGGGATCCGACGCAGGATCTGCATGCCCGTCCATAGGATGCCGAGGCCGACCACCAGACCGGCGTAGACCAGCCCATTGTAGGGGATAACCCATAGCGGGCCGGCATTCTCGGGGTCGCGCATCCAGGGCAGACCCCCGCTCCAATCCGCGCCCCGGAAGTGCATGATGGCAGTCCAGTAGCAGCCCAGCGCCCCCATCAGCACCGCGACCTGCGCGGCCCAGCGTTGACCCCGCAGCGCCACGACGAGCACCGTGGCCCACAGCAGCGTAAAGGGTAGCCCCAGCTTGAGTAAGCTCTTGCCGGTCAGCACCTCCAGCCCCACGTGGGCCAACCCCCAGGCCAGGCCGAGCAGCGAGAACAGAAGGAAGGAGCCGGGTAGATACTTATACTTGGTCATAGGTCGGTCGTGGGCCTACCCCTGTGCGCGTGGCAACGTCGCGCCAGGGACAGCACACTGAAGGCGCTGTGCCGATGCTCCGGCTCAGCACTAAACGGGAGATGAGGCCCACTGCCGGGCCCGGGATCTACAGTCCTCATGCCTCCAGTATCGGATAGATGGATGTGACGATAATGAGAAGAGGCCACCTTCAGGGACGGGATGGCGGCAGCGCCGCCGGCGGGATACCGGGCGCTGGCACAGGTCGTGCGTCAAGTAGTCGCCAGTACAGAGGTGCATGAGAGCAGCCCATAGGGGTCGCTGAGAGGAGACGACATGTTGCGCTTCAAGGCGTTCAGCGGTTCGGACGTGACCGCGGTCGAGTCGCAGATCAACGCGTGGCTGCACGCAGCCAACCCCGATGTCAAGCTGATGGACCAATCCGTGGCCACTGACGGTCGCCTCCTGGTCGGCTTCCTCTACGAAGAGGGCTTCATGGCGGCCGAGCAGCGCCTCTCGCAGCAGGCGGACGCCATCGTGGAACACGCGCTCAAGCAGGGCCCGCTGGAGCCGATGAAGGTGGATCAGGAACAGGTGTAGGAGATGACACGGCGGGGAGAAGTACGATATCCTAGATCAGCAGGATACCAGTGCACCTCAAGGAGGCCGCGATGACCGCACCGGACGAACCCGGATTCGTCTCCTCGCGCCGAATCATTGCATCGTGCGCGTCCGCTCAGGCGGGGAGAGCTTCTATTATCTGGGCGACCTCTTCCACCATGTCTGCGAGATCGAGCATCCCGATTGGTTCTTCGAGTGGCACGACCGGGAGGCCATGGTTGCGTCACGCGCGCGGTTCTTCGCCGACGTCACGCCGCAGCGGGACAGCCTCGTCTACACGCATGGGACCTTCCCGGCCTGGGGGCGCCTCACGCCTGCGGGTGAGGGCTACCGCTGACACTACACGTGATGTGGCGCGTCTATTCTCCGACAGACTGCTAGCCTGCTACGTGCTCCTAGAGCGCGGTCTCGAAAGCGGTGAAGGGGTCGAGGACCTTGGCGTCAGCGAAGGGCAGCACACGACCTAACCGGTCGTGGCCG
>Ga0209581_1002993_pt1 | contig 15123 bp, 12 predicted proteins | sample Coa_R2_FD_187160 | JGI IMG/M metagenome (GOLD analysis project Ga0209581, IMG submission 187160) | Surface soil microbial communities from Centralia Pennsylvania, which are recovering from an underground coalmine fire - Coalmine... | ecosystem: Environmental > Terrestrial > Soil > Unclassified ...
GTGGCCATCGGGCCGGGACTCGGAACGGAGGCTGAAACTCAGGAGTTCGTTCGCGGCGCGGTGCGCGAGAGCCCATTGCCGATTATCCTTGACGCAGACGGATTGAATGCCTTTGCGGGCAAGGCCGAACTCTTGCGGCAGCGCAAATCCGAGTTTCTGGCGGTCACGCCGCACCCGGGAGAAATGGCGAGGTTGCTGGGCACGAGTAGCGCTGCGGTTCAGGAGGGACGCGCGAGGTTTGCGCAGGAAGCAGCGCGCGGGTGGAACGCATACGTCCTTCTGAAAGGTTTCCACACAATCCTTGCGGGGCCGGACGGTCAAGTCTGGATCAATACCACTGGGAACACGAGCCTTGCCAAAGGAGGAACCGGCGACGTGCTGACCGGCGTGCTTGCGGGGATGACGGCGCAGTTCGGAACGGCCGATTGGCTTCGGGTTCTTGCGCTAGGAGTTTATCTTCATGGAGCGGCGGCGAGCGTTGCGCCTTTCCGGCCGGAAGACGCCGGATTACTGGCGAGCGAGGTGGCGCGCCATGTTCCGCGGGCGCGCGCCAGGCTGGTGGAGGAGATCCGGCGCAGTGGGTGAAGAGATCATTACGCAGTCGGCTGAAGAGACAATGCGGTGGGGCCGGGAACTTGCTTTGAGGCTTCAGCCGCCATTGATGGTATTGCTTTCGGGGGAGCTCGGCAGCGGCAAGACAACTCTAACCAAGGGTCTCGTCAGCGGGCTCGGAGCCGCAGCGGAAGACGAGGTCACCAGCCCAACCTTCACGCTCGTCCACGTCTACGGAGGACCGAAGCGCGTCTACCACGTGGACCTCTATCGCATGGAGAAGTTTCATGACTTCGAGACGCTGGGGCTGGAAGACGTTTTTTCCGAGCCGGGAATTCTGATCGTGGAGTGGTCGGAGCGCTTTCCCCTTCCGTCGCCGTGGCCTCAAGTGCGCATTCGTCTGGAGCACCTGGGGGGCGACAAGCGGCGGATTAGCGTTTCCTAAGAAATCGGATCGTTGCCGCTAACTCTCTGGTTACCCGCAAATTTCGATTTCTTGCGAGGCTCCTTGCCGGCTGTTAGGTTGGGATGTGCGCGTTTTGGCGGAAGGAATGCCCGACGAATCACTCATTTCCGGCCTAAGCGAAACCGGCCGCATCGAACTGAAGAGCTACAGCATCACGCTCCCCATGAGTTCGCTGGCGATCGGGGTGGATAATATCCACCACGACGTGTTCCTGAGCCCGCGCTTTGTGCAAGCGGCGCGGGAGTATCTGTTTGACCTGATCCGGCAGAACACCAGCGGCACCTATTTTTCGGGAATAGAGCTCCGGAGCACGCGCGGGCCGGACAGCAGCGGATTTCGCAGGTTGCTCGCGGACGTTCTGCAAAGCGCGCTGACGCAGGCGAAGTATCAGAAAAACATCGAGATCGACATCCTTTTCCGGCTTTCGCTTCTGAAATTTCTGACGCAGGAGATTGCCAACCAGTTCGCGAATTTGATCCTGGAAGGGAAGGAGTGGATCCGGCAACGCGGAGAGCATTTTGAAAGGAGCCAGCAGGCTCACGTCATCAAGGCGCGGCTCAGCGAATTACAGTCCTCGCGGAGAAGCGTGGTGCGCCAGGTAGGCCAGCAGGTGGCGCAGATGGTGATCGACGTGGAAGAGAACGTCATTGCCAAAGCGAGGCGGGCGCTTTTCGGTGAGGAATTTGCGCCGTACTACGACCTGTTGAAGAACAGGGTCATCTTTCTCAACGGAGGCAAGGACGACGCGTACTTTCTGGAGCACTACGTTCTTCTTGGAAATTACGTGCGCGACCCGGATCGTTTTGAAGCGATGGACGCGCTTTTCCAGGAATTTCTCAATCGCGCGGGCTTGAGCGTGCCACAGGATCCGGCCTATCTGGCGGCGCAGCAGGCGCACGAGAATCTCTTGGCCCAGGCGCAGGCGATGCGCGACGATGTTGCGCGTTTGGAAGAACAGAAAGAGTTGACGCGCAAGAAGCTGGACCGCGGCGAGAGCTTCCTGAACAAGTTCCGTTCGGCGGCGGCTCAAGGCGATCTCCGGGCTGCTCTCAGCGACATCGAACTGAGGCTAAAACACCAGCAATACAAGCTGGAAGAGCTAGGGCCACAGATTGAGGCGTCCAAGCAGAAGCTCGATTACTTTCAAAAAGAATACGGCGGGCGAGTCGGCGATTACCTGAACGACCCGGAGAACGCGCGCCGGTTGTTCGATGCAACGGACGAGCCGGAAGCAACCCGGGGGCTGCGGGCGCAGTTGCTCGCCCGGCTCATTGAGAAACTCGAGCAGGAAGACGTGCTGTATCACATTCTTGCGAGCTATGAAATCCGTCCGATCGCGGCGCAGTATCACCCGCCGGTGCACTTGCAGCAACTGCGGAAGGCGGTGGTTTCCAGGGAAGAGTTGAAGCGCGTGGAACACGTCCTGAAGCAGTTTCCGGCGAAACGGCTTTCGGAAAAGCCGATCGAAGAACTGTCCCGCAAGATCCGGCGTTATTCGCGGGGAGAGATCGAAGCGTTCGTGCTTCGGTTTGCGACGGATTTTCTGCGGTTACGACGGGACTTGCGGGACGCAGAGCACATCGCCACCTGCATGGAGCGCATCAATCTCGTGACGGCGGAGAAGGCGCGCGAGCTTTCGCGGATGAACAACCGTCTGTACGAGTGCGTTCTGCCGGAAGAGTCGCGGCCGGAGCAGGACGTGGTGGTTTCGCACGTGATCATCAAGGCGGACGTGCGAGGCTCGACGAAGATGACGCAAGACCTGCTGGCGCGGGGGTTGAGTCCGGCGTCGCACTTCAGTTTGAACCTGCACGAGCCGGTGAAGAAGCTGCTGGACCGCTACTCCGCGAAGAAAGTGTTCGTCGAGGGGGATGCGATCATTCTCGCGATCTTCGAGACGGAGTCGAGCCGGGCATACGCGCGCCCGGTGGCAAAGGCTTGCGTGCTGGCGCGGCAGATTCTTGCGGTATGCAATTCTTATAACGAACGCGCATCCACTAACAAGTTGCCGCCGCTCGAACTGGGTTTAGGTGTGGCATTTCAAGGCTCCGCGCCGACTTACTGGACGGACGGCGAATCGAAAATCATGATTTCCAAGGCGCTGAATCTCTCCGACAGGCTTTCCGGCTGCACGAAGCTGGCGCGCCGCATGCTTGGAGGGCAGAAGTCGAATTTTTCGGTTTTTCATTTCCTGCAGGCGATGGAGGGAGCTTCGGCGGAGGAGCTGGACGAATTCCTCGTGCGCTACAACATGAACGGCATCGAGCTGAACGACGAGGGATTCCAGAAGCTGGCCGAGGAGATTTCGCTGGAGTCGATTGAGACGAAGCTGGAGTTCCCGTGGGGCAAGGAAAACGCTTGCCTGTACTACGGCGAAGTGCCGATGGGCGAGTCCGTGGAACTCGTCGTCCTGCGGAAGGGGCTGGCGAAGCAGCTTTTGCCGGACGGGAAAATCGGCGGACCTTCCACGCATGCGTATTATGAAGTCTGCACGTCGCCCGCGCTCTACGATCTGGTAGCGGCGCTCCTGCGCACTTCGCACGCCGGCGCATTTGAAACTTCCCGCGCGTGATCCCTATAATCCCAATGGAGGCGAAAGGGGTCCGGTGACCTTCCCGGTCTTCAAAGCCGGCGATTCGATCCTTCGCGGCTCGAATGGTGGGTTCGACTCCCACACGCTTCCGCCATATCCTTTTGATCTGACGGAAGTTGCAGAAAAACGAGGCGGCACAAGGCGGCGATAAGGGAAATCCGGTTCATATTTCCAGTTCTTGGTGAGCGCGAGTGACAACCGGATTAGCTCTCCTGAGCCCACAATTGCAGATAGGACAGCGATTCACAGTTGCGATCACCCATGACCTCGCATGGCATTCGATCACAGTTATCCAACGGAATGACCGCAGCTTGGCATCTTCCTTTTTTTCGCCGCCGCAATGGCATCTCTTGCGGCAGCGACCTTCCTTTGGCGCGGCACCGCGCTTGATCACATATGGGCCCTCAATCCGCGTGCGTACCGGGAGCTTGTGCCCTTCGGGAAGGCACCAGGGATTCTTTTCTTGTTGCTTGGCCTCGTTCTTGTTGTCGCTGGCGTGGGTTGGTTCAAGCGTCGCATCTGGGGATAACGCCTAGCCGTGGTCATTATTGCGACACAGGTTTCGGGAGACTTGGTCAGCGCGGTTATGGGGCGTGTCGTTGAGAGCGTGATAGGCATCGTCATTGCCAGTGCACTGTTGCTGCACCTCCTGCGGCCAAAGATCAGAGCTGCTTTTGTGACCGGCGATGCGTTGAGCGTTCGTTGAACCGGAGCTGTCTTTATTCCGAATCTAGTCTTCGGCTTCTTGGGTCACGATGTGGACGTCCACAGCGGGAGACTCGCGCAGGAAGCGATGCACCGCGGATAGGTACAGATACTTGCGCCAATCATGAACGGGTGCTCGACCAAAGATGACCTGTGTGATGTGTTTGGAACGCACAAAATCTGCCACTGAGTCTGCAACGCTCTTGCCCTTCAGGCGAACTACCGTCGCGCCAAGGCTTTCCGCAAAGCGCAAGTTGGCTTCCAGGGCGTTCTGGTTGGATTCTTTCGGGCCAAACTCCCGGTCAACGTGGACGACATACAACTCGGCATCCATGCGGCGCGCCATTCTTGCTCCGCGGGCGATGAGATATTGCCCGGCGGGATTCGCCGAAACGCAGACTGCCATGCGCTCACGGACTCCCCAGTTTTTGCGAATGTCCTGCGCCTCCATATAGGATTCGAGGCTGCGATCCACCTGCTCGGCAACCTGGCGCAGAGCAAGCTCGCGCAAGGCGATCAAGTTGCCGCGACGAAAGAAATTCTTGAGTGAGCGTTCGACTTTATCGGTGGTGTAAACGTCGCCGCGCTTCATGCGATTCTGCAGGGCTTCCGGTGTCAAATCGACCATGACGGTTTCGGAGGCCGTCAGCGGCACCCAATCGGGAACAGTCTCGCGCACGATGATGCCAGTGATCGAGCGCACCACTGGAGCGATGCTTTCAATGTGCTGGATATTCAATGTCGAGAGAACGTCGATGTTTGCAGCCAGAAGTTCTTGCACGTCCTCGTAGCGCTTGCGATGTTTGCTGCCTGGGATATTTGTGTGTGCAAGCTCATCTACCAGCACTACGGCAGGACGACGCGCAAGAATCCCGTCAACGTCCATTTCCTCGAAAAGCGTGCCTTTGTATTCGATTTTCTTCCGGGGAACGGCTTCCATCTGCTCGGCCAGTTCTTCGATTCCTTTGCGGCCGTGGGTTTCAATGAAGCCGATGACCACGTCCTCACCGCGGCTGCGACGCCGCAATGCCTCACTTAACATGCTGAACGTTTTGCCCACGCCCGGCGCATACCCAAGAAACAGCTTGAAGACGCCGCGTGTTTTCTGCGGTGGCGACGCAACTTCCAACCATTCTTCGGGCTTCTTTGGCATATCTCCGCGCTAATCTGGCTGACTGGGCTAATATGTACAGATGCAGAGATTCCTAGGCGGCCGGGTTGCCGGCGCGGGAGTATCCCTCATCGCCGTCACCGCCATCATCCTATTGTATCGCCACGTTTTACACGTAAACCAAACAACGGTAGCACTGTCTTTTCTGCTGGTCATTTTAGCAGTTTCCGCAGTGTGGGGAATGGCTGTGTCCGTGTTGATGTCAGTAGTGGCAGTGCTGGCATTTAACTATTTTTTTTTGCCTCCCATGGGAACGTTCACAATCGCGGACCCCCAAAACTGGGTGGCGCTTTTCGCATTCTTGATTACGTCGATCACGGGAAGCCAACTTTCGTCGCGCATTCGCAAGGAGGCTGACGAAGCACACCGGCGGCGGCGCGAAGTTGAACGTTTGTATCACTTCAGCCGTCAATTATTGGGAGAAGGTAATGTCATCCAGCTTATGAATGCCATTCCTGACTACATTGTCGAAAGTTTTGAGGCCGGAGCAGTTGAACTGTTTTTGCCTCAGAAGGACAAGTTTTACCGCTCCGGATTCGGCGCCGCACTTCTCGATGAAGAGAAGATGAAGACAGCTTTTTCGAATGACGAGTTGATCCCGGACGCAGAACGCAGTGAATACTTCATTCCCGTCCGCTTAGGAGTGCGCCCCATCGGCAGTCTGGGGATTTCTGGGGCGCAACTGTCGCGTCAATCTGTCGAAGCCCTGGGCACACTGGTCGCCATTGCCATCGAACGCGCTCGTGCTGTCGAACAGCTTGGGCAGACTGAGGCAGAGCGCCAAGGCGAGCGGTTGAAATCCGCGCTGCTCGACTCTATCACACACGATTTCCGCACTCCGCTGACTTCGATGAAGGCCGCGGTGACCAGCTTGTTGACCTCCGCCGATTCGAATTCGGCGGAACTCTTGACCATCATTAACGAGGAATGCGACCGGCTGAACCATCTCGTGGAGGAAGCTGCAGAAATGGCCAAGCTGGAGGCCGGCGAAATCACGCTCGATTTGACACCAACTTCGGTGGAAGAAATCGTTGAGGCTGCATTGGAACATTGCAAGGGCGCACTCGCTGGGCGCCAGGTTGACGTGCGGATGAGCCGAGGTCTCCCACACGTACGCGCCGACCTGGAACGCACAAAGGAAGCCCTTGTGCAGTTGATTGACAACGCTAACCTGTATTCTCCGAAAGATCAGCCGATTACGATTACCGTGGAACTTACTGGGGATTCTGTGACCACTAGTGTCGCTGACCGCGGCGCTGGAATCGATGGTTTTGAACAAACCATGATCTTTGACAAATTCTATCGCGGCAAAGATCAACGGTATCTCGTTCGTGGTACGGGTATGGGTCTGCCGATTGCTAAGGCGCTCATAACTGCGCAAGGGGGAAGCATCAGTGTGACGAGCCAGTTGGGTCATGGTTCCGTGTTTTCCTTTACATTGCCTGTGGACCGCAGTCAGAAGGAAACACGTTGAACTCAGCTAACATTCTTGTCGTGGACGACGAACCGCAGATACGCCGCGTTTTGCGATCCTCTCTCTCCACACGCGGTTACGTGATCAGCGAGGCCAAGACTGGCGAAGAAGCTCTCGAGTCCCTGCGCAAGGAACGCCCCGATCTGATCCTGCTAGACATGAATATGCCGGGAATGGGTGGTATTGAGACTTGCCGCGAGATTCGGCGCGGTTCGGATGCGCCGATCATCATGCTGACGGTACGTAATGCGGAACGGGACAAGGTAGCCGCCCTGGACGCTGGAGCGGACGATTACGTCGTCAAGCCATTCGGTATCGAGGAGCTGCTCGCACGCATCCGCGCTGCTCTGCGCCGCTATGCGCCTACAGATGCACTCCCCTCGTTTGTGTCGAAGGACCTCACCATCGATTTCGCCAATCGGAATGTCACTGCACGCAACCAAATCGTTCATCTGACGCCCAAGGAGTACGAGGTTCTCAAACATTTAGTCGCAAATCAGGGCAAACCACTGACGCACCGCCGTCTCTTGCAGGCGGTCTGGGGACCGGACTATGGCGACGAAACAGAGAGCTTGCGCGTCGTGATCAACCAGTTGCGGAAAAAAATTGAAGCCGATCCTGCCCGGCCAAAGTACATCGTAACCGAGCCGTGGGTGGGCTACCGCTTTCGATCCCCCAGTGAGAGCCATTCTAAGCCTGCCCTGCGAAAGGGATGACGTCCTACTTTTTTGGACGGATTGCATCTAGGTCGAGGTTAAGTTCCAAAACGCGCACACGCGGTTCCCCTAGAAAGCCAAACTGCCTTCCTATCGTGTGCTTCTGAACCATGGCGCGGACATCTGCTTCGCTCAATCCACGCTCCCTAGCAACGCGAGGGACTTGGAACGCCGCTGCCCCAGGCGAAATCTCGGGATCGAGCCCTGAGCCAGACGCAGTTACAAGGTCTATAGGGATCGGCGCACCAGGGTTTTCGGCGTGCAGTTTTTCGACATCAGCTTTCACCCTATCGAGGAGGAGGTGGTTCGTTGGCGCTAGATTTGAACCTGAGGATTGCGCTGCGTCATACCCCGTGCCAGCGCTCGATGGTCGAGGATGAAAATAGGCTGGGCCTGTAAACGGCTGACCGAGGAGCTTTGACCCGACCAAATGTCCGTCTTCCTCGATCAAGCTGCCGTTTGCCTGCGACGGGAATAGGAGCTGCGCCAAGCCTGTGACGCCCAGAGGATAAATAACGCCGAATAGCACGGTCGTGACCAATGTAAAGAGGATGGCGATTCGCAGGTTGTTCTTCATGTTCCGACCTCACACAAAATGCAAATAAGTGATCAGAAGATCGATGAGTTTTATTCCGATGAACGGCGCCACGACCCCACCGAGACCATACAAGAGCAGGTTCCGCCGCAGGAGGGCGGCTGCGCCTACGGGCCGATACTTCACGCCTCGAAGCGCCAAAGGAATAAGCGCGATAATGATCAGTGCGTTGAAAATGACTGCGGACAGAATCGCTGATTGCGGCGTAGCCAGGCCCATAACGTTGAGCACATTCAGCTGGGGAAACGCCCCTGCGAACATGGCCGGAATAATTGCGAAATACTTTGCCACGTCGTTCGCCACGGAAAATGTCGTAAGCGCGCCACGAGTGATTAGCAACTGCTTGCCAATTTCAACAATCTCGATCAGCTTCGTAGGATTCGAATCGAGATCCACCATGTTGCCGGCTTCCTTGGCCGCTTGTGTGCCAGTGTTCATAGCCACGCCGACATCGGCTTGCGCCAACGCTGGTGCATCGTTGGTGCCGTCGCCTGTCATCGCCACAAGCTTGCCCTTGGCCTGTTCGCGCTTGATCAGCGCCATTTTGTCCTCTGGACGCGCCTCTGCCAGAAAATCATCGACACCAGCCTGACGAGCAATGGCCGCGGCGGTCAGCGGATTATCACCCGTAATCATCATCGTGCGTATCCCCATCGCGCGAAGATGCTCGAAGCGTTCGCGCATTCCTCCCTTAACGATGTCCGTCAGCGCGATTACGCCCAGAACGCGGCCGTTCTCAGCCACTAAGAGCGGAGTTCCACCTCCATTGGAAACATCCGAGATGCGCTGCTGACTTTCTTTCGGGACCTGATTGCCGCGCGCCGCAATGTGTTTCGCGATTGCATCTGGGGCGCCTTTGCGAATTTGGAGTCCGTCGAGGTCCACGCCAGACATGCGCGTTTGAGCGGAGAACGGGATGAACACCGGATTGCGATGGCTGAATTCGCGCGCACGCAGCCCGTATTTCTCTTTCGCCAGCACAACGATCGAGCGCCCCTCCGGTGTTTCGTCCGCAAGGGAGGCAAGCTGCGCCGCGTTCGCGAGGTCAGCTTCGCCAACATTCGGACAGGGATAGAAGGCTGTCGCTTCGCGATTGCCCAGCGTGATCGTCCCCGTTTTGTCGAGCAACAGCACGTCCACGTCGCCAGAGGCCTCCACGGCGCGCCCGGACATGGCGATAACGTTCCTTTGAATCATGCGATCCATGCCGGCAATTCCGATCGCCGACAGCAGCCCGCCAATAGTTGTAGGAATCAGGCACACCAACAACGAGACCAGTACAAAAATACTCTGCGGCGCTCCGGAATAAATCGCAAAAGGCTGTAGCGTCACCACCGCCAGCAAGAAGATGATCGTCAATCCCGACAAAAGGATATTGAGCGCAATCTCATTTGGCGTTTTTTGTCGAGAGGCTCCTTCCACTAATTTGATCATGCGGTCGAGAAACGTTTCGCCGGGATTCGACGTGATGCGGACCTTGATCTCATCGGAGAGCACGCGCGTGCCGCCGGTTACCGCGGAGCGATCTCCGCCAGATTCGCGAATGACTGGCGCCGACTCACCCGTAATCGCGGACTCATCGACGGAGGCCACACCTTCAATCACTTCACCATCACCGGGAATAAACTCTCCCGCGCTGACGACAACGACATCCCCTGACCGCAGCTTCGAGCTTGGTACTGTCTCTATCGAACCATCTGTACGCAAGCGATGTGCCTGCGTTTCCGCCCGTGCTTTGCGCAGCGTTTCTGCTTGGGCCTTGCCACGGCCTTCGGCCATCGCCTCTGCAAAATTGGCGAACAGCACCGTGAACCACAGCCATAATGTTATTTGCAGGCCGAAGCCGAAGGCGCCTGTATGACGCAAAGTGTCTCGGAGCAGTTGCAGGGTCGTCAGTACGGCTCCCACTTCCACAACGAACATGACGGGATTCTTCATCATGGTTCGGGGATGCAGCTTTGCAAACGAATCCACAATCGCGCGAATTACGATCTTTTTGTCCGCAAGTGGTTTGGCCTTAGCCTGGATAGATGTACCCATAGTTCCTTAAAAGGCCTTTCCAGAGGCCATGAGAAGATGTTCCAAAATTGGCCCAAGGCTTAGGGCAGGGAAGAATGTCAGCGCTCCGACAATCAAAACCGTAGAAACGAGTAATGTCGCAAACAGAGGGCCAGTTACTGGAAAGGTCCCCGGTGATTCCGGAGCCGTTTTCTTCCTAGCTAGATTCCCTGCTATGGCCATGATCGGAATGATCATGAAGAAGCGGCCGAGAAGTTGGGCGACGGCTGTGCTGGTGTTGTACCACAAGGTGTTCGCGTTGATACCTGCGAAGGCTGAGCCGTTGTTTCCAGCCGAGGAGACGTACGCATAGAGGATTTGTGAGAGGCCGTGCGGTCCTGGATTGGAAATGCCCGCCGTTCCGAAGGGTTGAACTACCGCTAGAGCAGAAAAACTAAGAATCGTGAACGTCAAGATAAGCACCGCCAGCATGGCCATCTTTACGTCGTACGATTCGATTTTCTTGCCCAAATATTCTGGCGTGCGTCCTACCATTAAGCCGGCAATGAATACGGCCAAGATCACAAAGACGAAAATTCCGTACAGTCCGGCGCCAACGCCGCCGAAGACGACCTCACCGAGCATGATATTGATCAGCGGGATCATGCCTCCGAGCGGCGTGTAGGAATCATGCATGCTGTTCACCGCGCCGCAGCTGGCGTCCGTTGTCACTGTCGCAAAGAGTGCGGAGTTCGCAATCCCGAACCGCACCTCTTTTCCCTCCATGTTCCCTCCTGGCTGCAAAGCGCTCGGCCTTTGGTCCACATTTTTGAGTTGCGGATTGCCCGCCGCTTCCGCCCAATATGTCGCTGTCACGCCCGCAAGGAACAATATGGCCATCGCTGCCCATACCGCCCAACCGTGGCGCTGGGAGCCGGTCATACGGCCCAGCGCGTACGTCAAGCCCGAAGGAATCGCAAAAATCAGCACCAGTTCTAAGAAATTTGCAAATGGCGTGGGATTTTCAAAGGGATGCGCGCTGTTTGCGTTGAAAAATCCTCCGCCATTCGTGCCAAATTCCTTAATTACTTCCTGGGACGCGACCGGTCCCTGCGCAATCACCTGCTGAGTGACGCGCCGCGTGCTGACCTTGCCGTCCGCACCGGTCACCTGCGTCGTCTGAGGTTCGAGCAACTCGACTGTGGTATACGGCTTGACATTTTGGATGACTCCCTGCGAAACCAGAACTAGAGAGCCTACTAAGCAAACCGGCAGCAAAACCCACAGCAGGCAGCGGGTTGTGTCCACCCAGAAGTTCCCCAGCTTCTCCGTTTCCCGCCGCGCGATGCCGCGAATCACCACAATCGCCAGCACAATACCCACGGCGGCTGATACGAAGTTGTGATAGGCCAGCCCCGCCATCTGGGTTAGGTAGCTCATCGTGCTTTCCGGCACGTACGATTGCCAGTTCGTATTCGTGGTAAATGAGGCCGCGGTGCCGAACGCCAGACCAGGTTCGACGTTCGGAAGTTTCTGAGGATTAAGTGGAAGCCACTTTTGCGTGCATTCGATGACGTATAAGAGCGTCATGGAAACCCCGCTGAACAGCAGCATCGCGATGGTGTATTCCGTCCAACGCATCTCGTGGTTTTCATCCACACCTGTCAGGCGATACAGGAGCTTTTCGATAGGCCGCAGAACGGGGTCCAAGAACGTCTTTTCGCGGTTGAACACTCGCTTCATGAAAATGCCAGCAGGCTTAGTGATCAGGAAAATCACCAAGAGAAAAAACAGAATTTGGAACCACCCATTTGCAGTCATGCTCAGAACTCCTCCGCTTTGAGGAGGGCGTAAAGCAAGTACCCAACCAGCACAACGCAGACAGCCAGTAGCAGGCCATTCCCAAGGCTCATGACTTCGTCCCCCTCAGCTTCTCGCATGCGCGGACGTAGAGAATGGTCAAAACTGCGAACAATGCCGTTGCTGCGATAAACATCAAGTCCTTCATGATTCTCGTTCTCCTCGTACGCGATCAATTTGACCTTTTCCGTTGACCTGGCGGCATCTCAGCTAGTCCATGTCAAGGATGAAAGTGCGAGTCGAGGGTCACAATTACGCCCAGGATCAGAAGATTTTGCGTTGGCGTCAGGCCGACAACTTCAGGGGCAATTTCCGTACCACGGAAGAAACCGCCGCCGGGGCCGCGAGAATCGTCAATTCGGTGCTCCAGCCTCACTATTGCCCCGAAGTCGCGGTACGGGATGCGATATTCCAGAGTCGTCGTGTTTGCCTTAACGGTTTGCCGGAAACCCGTCAAGCGTCCGTCACGATCCCAGTACACCTCTGGCCGCGCCGTTGCGCTCCAATTGTTGCTGAAGACCAATGCACCGGTAATTGAGCGCTCATCCAAAGTGCGCGAGGATTTCCTGTGGTTGCGACCTTCTCTGTCCCGACGTGGTATTCAAATGGAATGGTGATGCGATCAGTTTTCCACTCGACGATGCTGTCCCACAAGAAGCGCCAGAACTCTCGCCCGGTTTTCGACTGGTGAGGACCGTACAGAACGGTTTCTTTGAGCGTCGTGTGGCCCGTCAACTTGTAGGCGATTTGGACGCCTTCACTTGGCACACTATTGGGGTTGGCAAGATGAAAATAATCGTTCACTACAAATACTGTTCCCGTTAATTTCTGCGTGAAAGGGTAGCTCGCGTTGACGCCCATCATGAGATACGGAGTAAAGTCAGCTCCCCAGGGACGCGTATAGTTGAAGTTGTCCTTCGCGTACAGCGAATCATAGCCAATCAAACTGGAGAAAATTCCCGCCTGTACGGTCAGTCCTTTTCCGATCGGTGCCAGGTAGGAAACATCGGTGGGCCCAAGGTGCCGTAGCCACTCGGCACCAGGAAGATTCGGCGCGGTCGCGGAGAACCCAAAGATGCGGGAATCTTGGCCGCCCTGTAAGGTCAGTTCTAAACCCCATCGGGACGCCTCTGACCCACTTTTTCGGACGTACGCGGCCCCCACGTTCAGGAGAGGTTCGTCAACCTTGTAAGCCGTTCCGCGGCTCCGGAAGAGATGATTTGCCGGATGATTGAAGTCCAGCAGATACGCCGCATCGAGGAACCCGCCATACGCCCATTGTGGATCCGGCTGTGTTGCAGCCGGTCCGCCCTGTGCCTCCTGCTCACTCACCGCGGCCAACTTGTCAGCCTGGTTTCGGAGGGCCCGGCCATCTCCGGGGATCGCAGGCATTTCTGTTGTTTGCATAGGTGCTGCTTGCGCCCAGAGCCGACTGTTCATGGCCGCCAGCAGTACGATGAGTCCGGCTGTCCGCATCGCCTTTTTCTTCACTTGCGTTCCGTCCTTAATTGATGACTTCAGAGGTTTCATCATCACCACCCGCCCTGACTGTGGTGCCAGCGGCCCCGAATTCAAACCCTGCCTCTCAAGACGTTTCCCCCGGACCGATTCCCAATAGAACTGGACCAGCACATACAACAAGGACGCTAACCCGGCACATGCAATGGAGAGAAAGATCCACATTGGTGGTTCCATTGTTGGCGCTGAGCCTTCAGGCTTGCCTGCTACGGGCGGCGTCATACGGGCCAAGCATGCAGGGCAAGGCGTAAGGAAGTCATAAGGATGCCATGAGAATTTCATCAGCACTGAGTGCATACGCCACTCTGACACTAAAGGGCACAAAGCCCTTCAATCTCCGATGATGAACACTGTTTCCTACTAACCCTTTGCAGCGTCGTAGATGTCGCTCAGAGCAGTTTTCGCAACGTACCCGACCCGATAGTGGAGGAGGGAGTCGCTGGCGGTTTCATGTTTCTCTAGGCCCTCACAAGCACTACCTGCAAAAAATGTACTGGTACCAAGATTTTTTCTCCCTTTTTCCTTCCTGGAGGTTCCCTAGATATATAGGGGCTATTTTCCGCTCTCACTCTCGAACTGCCAGAGGAGGCTAAGATTTTTTCTTACTTTCCCCGGTTTCGATGTTCCTTAGATAAGTAGAGGGTCTTGAGAGCCTGGTTGTCAGAGTAGGAGGACCAAGCGTGAAACGGCTGCGCAGGTCAAGATTTCTTTTTACATTTTCCGTTTTCCGGGCCTCTGCATTAGTAGGGGGCATGATGATTCACAGCCACAGAGCGACGGCAAACGCTTCAGTCCCCAGCAGGTCAGGGGCGAGGGTGAACGCTGCATGAAAGACACGGTTCACTCTCCCGTTCACCGTTCAGTTCACCTCGATGCTTGGGCAGGTGTTCGAACAAGAAGAGCTTACACACCGTGTGGCACTCGACTTGGGCGCGGGCAAAACCGCGTGTTGGGCTGGAACGACCCCGGTTTGGACGCGCTTCCGCGCCCAAAAATCTGTGGGGTCGTTCCAGCCCAACGGGATTCGTCGCCGTTTGCCCGCGCATCCTTTCGGATTCGTAGTGGAAACAAATCACAAGGACGGTGCCCGAGTGAAGAATGTAAGAATTGCCGCCTGCACCTTCGGAGCTGCCACGTCTTCACCCTCCGTTCAGATATCCGCCCCGCTCTCAATGAATTCCCGCGACCGTACCTGCAAAAGTCACCGCACGTAATACCCTCAAATCGGGCGGGAGCAACTCCACTTTTTGGCAGTCAATCCGCCCAAAAGTTTTGTTCGGGTCGCTCCCGCTCGTTGTTGTCTGGTGGTACGCGCGTGTCTTTCGCTAAGCTCAGTACAGTCCTCCAATGGAGTTGTCCCCATTTTTGAGACAAACGGTTAAGACTCAAAATTCCGCGAATGGGGTGAAAATCCCATCGAATGGAGGGTTGAGTCATGGGTTTGTCTCGACGGCAGTTCACACGGGAGTTCAAGC
>Ga0209581_1002999_pt1 | contig 15095 bp, 13 predicted proteins | sample Coa_R2_FD_187160 | JGI IMG/M metagenome (GOLD analysis project Ga0209581, IMG submission 187160) | Surface soil microbial communities from Centralia Pennsylvania, which are recovering from an underground coalmine fire - Coalmine... | ecosystem: Environmental > Terrestrial > Soil > Unclassified ...
CCTTCCACTCCAGATTCTGGACATCGGAGCCGTAGAGGCCGCTGCTGCTGACGCTGCCGAGGAAGACGCTCTGCTCGAGCTTGAGATCGCTGCGGACGGCCTCGACCATCGCGCCGCCGTTCGTCACGCTGCTCAGGCCGTAGAACTCGCAGTGACGCACCGCCGCGTCCGCCGTGTCCGAGACGTAGAGGGTGACTAGGGCGTCGTCGAGCACGCCCGGGGTGCCGACGAAGGCGAGGTCGGAGACGAGCAGGTGGTCGAGGCCGGCGAGCGAGACGGCGACGCGGGCGGCACCGGTGCGAGGGTAGAAGGTCGAGGTCAGGTCGAGGCCGTGGGTGATGACCTGGCCGTCGGCGTCGGGCGGGGGGGCCGGGGTGTCGGAGGCGACGCCGGCGACGGTCACGGACGCGCCGAGGCCGGAGAAGTCTTCCGCGACGGGGGTGGCGAGCGAGTAGCTGCCGGCGGGGACTAAGAGCGTGCCGCCGCCGGCTCGGGCGAGCGCGTCGAGGGCGGCCTGGAGGGCCGGGGCGTCGTCCGCCGAGCCGTCGCCGACCGCGCCGTAGTCGCGCAAGTCGGCCACGAAACCGGGCGCGGGGGAGGATGAGGCCTGGCGCGCCGCGCGCCGGGAGTCCGCTTTCGCACGCGCGCCCGGCACCGCCGTCAACATCATCGTGATGAGTACGAGGTATGAGACGCCCTTGAGGAAGTAAGGCTTCATAATTTAACCCCTGATAAAGTGAGCGAATTGCCGGCGCGCCGACGTTACTTCATGATACGCATCGTAAAAAGCTCTCCACCCGGTGCTCGTTCTTCGTCGTGCAGTAGAGGGGGTGTGAGTAAATGATTAGACGCCGCTGCGGACGGAAAGGTCAACTATTGTTATGAAACTTCTCAAAAAAATTTATGAATGATGAGTACGGAAAAGGACTTCCGCAGGGCGGCGGATGCGGATTTAGTCGGTCATGCAACAATACTCTTTCGGTGGCAACAAGTGTCTTGCGCCTCCGCGTCATGAAACATAAGCTTCATTATCGGACGTTATGAAGGTAGGGATTTTAATAAGCTTTTCTGATAGCACTTTGTCATTCATTTACCTGTCGAATGACGCCTTCCGTGAAGTCCTAATGCCTGTGACGGTACAAGTCCGCGACCCCGACCGTCGTTCCGACGAAGGCGCTCACCTGCGGTGCGTCGGGGTTGAGACCGAAGCGCACCCGCCGTCGAGCTGGAACCGTTTGTCGAACCTGTAAACGACCGCCCCGACGGCGAAGGCACAACGCTTCACGGAAGTAGGTTCAAGAGGGTTTCGCGGCGGGCGTCGGCTACTCGTTGATGTTGTCATAGCCGACGAAGCGCCAGCCCGCCGGCGTCAGCTTGAAGGTGTATTGCAGCGGCTCGCCCCCGTCACCGTTCTTATCCTCTGCGAATCCGCAGGAGATGGTGAAATATTTGGGGCGGGACTTGTCCGTCTCGGGCTTCGCCGTCTTGAAACATCTGGCGGCGTCGGCTTCGCCCGCGAAGATGTGTTTGTAGTTCTTCATGAACTGCGCCTTGGTTCTGATGCCGGGGAAGCCCTGCTCCATCGTGATGGGGACGGCGGACATCGCGAAGACTGCTTCCCTGTCGCCTTTGATGACCGCGGCCTTGAACTTATCCCAGAAGGCATTCATCGTCGCGTCAGCCGCCGGCGTTTTCACTCCGGCGACGCCGACCGACCCGACCAACGTGCACAGCACGAGACTGGAGATCAGTTTCCTCATTCATCCTCCCGCCGGTTCTACTTCCCTGCCGAACGTTTTGTAGGAGTTGTGTCGAGCGTATAAGGCTCGTCGGGTTCTGCAGGGGAGACCCTGACGAAGCTTGCGCGGCGGCTTATATCACGCGGCAGAGGTCGGCCACAAGATTTTCATGTTCACCAGCGAGAGCAGGCAGCCTGTGGGGAAGTAGATGTAGCGGACGGATTCGTCGGGGACGATGACGTGATCGCCGTGGCGGAGTTCGACCCGCTCGAAGTGCGGACGGAGGCGTTCGCGCGCGGCGTCGGGCAGCTTAGAGAGCAGGAGGTTTTCCGTCGTCGTCTTCCCTGTCTGTTGTACTCCGCGTGTCGCCGGCGCCGTCCGAGCCGCCCTGTTGCCCGGCGACGGCTTCGCGCTGCAATTCTATCGCCTCGCCCATCAGGTCGAGCGCCAGCCGCTCTTTCTCAATCGCGGCGTCGAGTTGGCGCGACTGATCATCGCCCTCGGAGCCGGTCAGTGCGTCTATTCCCTCCCGATGCCCCTCGTAGAAGGTCTCCCTGTTCTGCTCGAACAGCGCGCGCGCCTCTTTAAGTTTATCGTGTGAATCCTCGGACGTGATGCCGGAGAGGTTACGCCCGCCGACGCGCAACTGTCCACACGCTCGGTCTGATGCGACTCACATCAGCGTCGAGCTTTGTGTTTCCGCTAAGATCATTCTTTAAAAGTGTAAACGAGCCTTACATACTGTGACACGGGATGGCCGTTCTTCATCGCGGGCTTGAATTTAATCTGGCTGGCCGCCTCGATACATTTCCTGGCCCAATCCTTCGCCACCTCTTCGGGCAAGTCATTGGGGGTTATCTCGATGACTTCGATGTCGGTGACTTTGCCGTCTGATCTCAATATCGCGCGGACGGTTACGGCACCGTTGTAGTGATGATTCCTTCCTTCATCGTCCTCGGGATGAGGCTCCGACTTTATCGCGGCTTTACGGTCTTCCCTTTTCTCCTGGTAAGCGGCTGGCGACGCCCACGCCGGCAACTGCAACAGACCTGCGCTCGTCAGCGCAAGCCACACGACGAGCAACCGCGAGTGTCTCATCACACTTCTCCAGAAAGAATCAAGCACAAGCCTTGCGCCCGGCATCACCCAGGCCGCGGCGCATCGCCTTCTCTTTTGTCATCGGCTACTAAAATGTACTCCGGGTAAAATACCGAACCCTTGCTCGTTCACTGCCGGCAAGGATTACAGAGAGGTGCGGGCGGGATTTTATCCGCGGGCGGCGACGCGGTCAATAATCTCTTGGGTGGGACATTGGCGGGGCGAAAATATTTCATCAGCATTCCGAGTCGCGCAGCCTCGTGTCTCCTGTTGTGTCTCGTCCTCGATTTACTCCCCTGCCCTGCGCTTTCACCCTAGTAATAAACCCAACGCTTGGGTTATCATCCCGCGCGAGGATGCCCACTGTACTGACAAAGTCGGGATTCCGGGTCGTCATCTATACGCGTGACGAGCACCCGCCGGCTCACGTCCACGTCTGGCGCGCAGAGGGCGAAGTCGTCATCCGGCTCGGCGACAGGAACGACCTGCCGGACGTTCGCGAGGTTAACGGGATGCCCAGGCGGGACGTGCGGCGCGCCCTCGATCTCGTGACGAACAACCAGGAGATGCTTTTGGCAAGGTGGGAGGAAATACATGGCTAAGAAGAGAGTCAGCGACGCGGAGTTCGAGCGCCAGTACGAGGCGGCGGTGAAGCGCGGGAGGGCGCGTGACAGAGGGCCGCGCGCCGTCGCCGCTTCCTACGATGATAAGGATAATTGCATCGTCTTGGAATTCAGCACGGGCGCGTCGGTCGAAATCCCGTGCGTACTGCTCGACGAACTCAACGGCGCGAAGCCGGAAGAGGTCGCAGAGGTCGAGCTGTCACCGCAGGGCACGGCGCTACATTGGGAAGACTTGGACGTTGATATAAGCGTCGTCGGCGCGGTCGCCGTTGCCGTAGGACAGCGCACGTGGATGTCCGCGATGGGCAGCGTCGGGGGACGCGCCACGTCTGAGGCCAAAGCCTCTGCCGCACGCGCTAACGGGATGAAGGGCGGCAGGCCCGCAGTGGATCGCGACGCGCGGGCAGCCGGATACGCCGCGGGGCGCGTCACGAAGGGCGGGGCGAAAAAGAGCGGGGTGAGGCGCGTCTTTAGCGGCGCGAAAGGCGGCTTGAAGAAAGGGGCGCTGAAGCGAGGTGCCGGCAGCTCCAAGAGCGGCGGGATGAAAGGCGGTTCTAAGTGGTGACACCGCTCCACGCCTCTCGCGATAGAATCCTCGTCCCATAGTAAAGCAATGCAGCACGACCGCACGTCATCACAGCGACAGAGCGAGGTGTACCAGCATTATAGTCAACGCCCTGCCCGAGATGCTGCGCAACGCTCGACCTCACGGAGTCTCCCTCATCGCCAAATATATCGGGGCGATAACGTGTCTTCACCTTCCAAGAAATAACAGCTCTAATTTCATCAGCAAATTTTGGTATTAATCTGAGACAAGTTGAGGTATATTGCGTTAACTTGCGTTGTCTAAGCTCGCCTACAAGGAGGACTGATGATAAGTGAATTACCGGATGACTTGGTGGCCGTGGCGGAGGCGCAGCGGCTACTCGGAGTCAGCCACGCCAAGATAGCCCAACTTATACGCGAGGGTGCGTTGCGCTACTTCCCTAACCCGCTCGATAAGCGCGTCAAGCTGGTGAGTCGCGCTGAGGTGCTGGCCCTGAAGCCGAAAAGGGTGGACAAAGCCGCATGAAGACCATCGCGATTGCCAACCAGAAGGGCGGCGTGGGGAAATCTACGACTGCCGCGACCGTGGCGACGGAGCTGGCGATCCGCGAGTACGAGACGCTGCTCATTGACGCCGACCCGCAGGGCAACGCCACGCAAATCTTTTTCAGCCCCGAGCAAGTGACCTCGACGCTTTCCGACGTACTCCTGGGCGGCGGGAGTGAACCGGCGGCTTCACTCGTCGAGAAGGGCATGACGACGGCGATACCGCACCTCGACATGGTGGCCGCGACGATCAACCTGGCGAAGTTTGAGCGTGAAAGCCCTCTGGCTCTCACGAAACTCAGGCTCGCTCTGAAACAGATGTCCGACCGCTACGACTTCGCCATCATTGACACGCCGCCGAACCTCGGACTGCTGCTCACGGCGACTCTGACCGCGGCGGACTACGTCATCATCCCCGTCAAGGCAGCGCCCTTCGCGCTCTACGGGTTCGACGATCTGCTCGACGCCATCAACGGCGCGCGCAGCCTGAACGAGAATTTGAGAGTCTTGGGGACGGTCTGCACAATGTTCGACAAGCGGATGAACGTCTCCGGCAATTCCCTTCTGGAGCTGAAGGAAAAGTCCGGCGATTGGCTCTTCGGCACAGTCATCCACGCGCAGGCCAAGCTCGAAGAGTCACCCTTCGTCCACCAGCCGATTCAGATTTACGCCCCCAACACCCGCGGCGCAATCCAATACGCGGAACTGACGGACGAAATACTTGAGCGCGTGGGCGCAGCAGCCAAAGCTCCGCGCTTAAGCGTCGTGAGTAAATCATGACCAACCATAAACCGAAACAGCGCAAGCCCAAAATCGAATTGCGGGAGCCTGCAAAACCGTTGGCGACTCCTCCCGAGCCGAGGCCGCTTCCCTCCGACCATCCGGTCATGGAGATTTTCCGGCAGGCGCAAGCCGCAACCACCCACCACCCACCACCCACCGCCCAGTCATCATCTGCCGCTCAATTAATAGCACCCGGACGGGATTTCGTGCGCGTGCCGAATTCGGTGGTGAGGAACGCCCTCCCGTCGGGACTGTTCAAGGGCGAGAGCAAGAAGACTTATGACGCACTGTACCAGCGCACGCGCGGGGCAGTCGTGCCGCAGAGGATGATTAGGGCCACGCTCGCCGAGGTGATGGCTTGGGCCAACGTGAGCCGCAACACTCTCAAGGCTCACTTAAAACATCTGTCCTTCATTGGGCTGTTAAAGGTTCATTATGTAAGGGGTGACAATACGGGGGCCGAATACGAGGTCTTCACTCCAGAGGAAGTACCACCCACCACCCACCCACCACCCACCACCCAAATTTTGGGTCCACCCACCACCCAAAATTTGGGTGGTGGGTGGTGGGGTCAAGTGGTTGAAAAATCAATAAGTTCCGGCGATCGCAATACTTCTTTTAAGACAAATACTGAGAAAGATGATGATGAGGCTTTCGCCGGCCTCTGCGCTTCGCTCAGTCAAACTGCCAGAGAAATCACGGGTAAGGAACCGTCGCCGGCAGAGGTTGAGAGATGGAAGGAACTGGGCGAACTGCTGGCGACCGAACTGAAACTCGCCGCCGGGCGGACTGGAAGCGTCTCAAGTGTGCCGGCGTTTCTTACAGAACATCTGCGTCGAAGGCTCTGGAAGAAAGATAAACGCCAGATGGAAGAGGAAGGGAAGTCGGCGGTCGAAAATCCGAAGGCAGAAGCGAAGGTTGAGGCGTCGAAGTGCCCGGACTGCTTTGGCACGGGGATGTATTACCCCGACGGATACGAGAAGGGCGTTGCCAGATGCAAGCATGAAAGACTCCGTTGACTGAAGGAACGTCGCATCATTAGCACCAGTAGCCGCGGGAGGCGAGTGATAGGGAAGTCAGAAAGTTCGTAGGGAGTATAATCTCCGCAGCTATACGCCGTTTCGTAGCTAAGTGACGGCTCAACGCCCAATGCTCGATGATTCAAAGCTGATGCAATCGTTTCTTTTAATTGCCATGCTCAAGTTGCGATCAGTAACCACCGTTGCGTCATCGCGAAGCTGGCTCATGGCCGCCGGCACTCTCGCTTGTTTTTTATCGCTGTCGGTCTGCGCTCAGCAGACTGATTCAAATGCGCCGCCGGTTGTGGTGCAGCCCGGTGCGCCGGGCCAGCCGACTCGGACGCTGCCGCCGACGACGAGGGCGACGCTGCCGCCGCGTTCGGCGAAGGACGTGGAGTTCATGCAGGGGATGATCATGCACCACGCGCAGGCGGTCGAGATGACGGCTCTGATCGAGTCGCACACGCAGAACAAAGACCTGCGTCTGCTCGGGGCGCGCATCAGCCACTCGCAGTCGGAAGAAATAAAGTTTATGAAGCGTTGGCTCGAAGCCAGAGGGGAGCCGACTTCAATGCCGATGCCGGACATGCAAGGCATGGACATGTCGGGCACGGACATGTCGAGCCACCAGATGCTCATGCCGGGGATGCTGACGCCGAAGCAGATGGACGCCTTGAGAAAAGCAAGGGGCGCGGAGTTCGACCGCCTGTTCTTGACGGGCATGATTCAGCACCACGGCGGCGCGTTAATCATGGTCAAGGATTTGTTCGACACGGCTGGCGCGGGGCAGGACGCCGAACTATTCAACTTCGCGACGGACGTTGACAGCGGTCAACGCGCCGAGATCAGGATCATGCAAAATATGTTGGGTGAAAAACCCGAAGGGGAGAGACGATGAATCGAATGCACTCTATCGTTTTTCGTTTACTGACAGTCTCCATCATCTTGTGCTCGTGTCTTGCAGCCAGGACGCAGGCGCAGACGACCACGCCGTCGCCGTCGCCTGAGCCGACGAAAACGCCAGAATCAAAGCCCGCCGACCAGGACGGAGGGAATCCGTTCGCTCCACAGCCCGCACCACCGCTGCCGGCTGGAATGACCGGCTCTGATGTCAACGACCCGCGCGCCAAGCTGACGCCGGGATTGTACGACGCGGGCGAGGCGGCGTCGGGAATCAAGCACGTCTTGCTGCTCCCGAAACCCGACGCGTTCCAACTCGGCTCAAACGATCCCGACAATCCGAAAGTGGACAAGACCCTCGGACTGCTCGGCGTCGGCGACCCATCGAAGATGCCGAAGCCTTTGAAGCCTGTGATCGCGGGTCTCGCCTTTGCGAACTCCGACCTCGCGTTCCAGGGCAATCACCTGTTTCTCGGAAACTTTTACGGCGTCAACATCTACGACATCTCCGACCCGTCGAAGACACATCTGTTGACTTCGATGATCTGTCCGGGCGGGCAGGGCGACGTGTCTGTTTACAAGAACCTGCTCTTCATGTCGGTGGAGATGCCGAACGGGCGGCTGGATTGCGGCGCGCAGGGCTTTCCGCCGGAGCCTCCGCCGGCGACGGGACAAGAGAACCAGCCACATCTTCCGGCACCGCAAAAAGAACGCTTCCGCGGAGTAAGGATTTTCGACATCTCAGACATCAGGAATCCGAAGCAGGTGGCGGCGGTGCAGACCTGCCGCGGCTCGCACACGCACACGCTCGTCGTTGACCCGAACGACAAGAACAGCGTTTACATCTACGTCTCTGGAACTTCTTTCGTCCGCCAGAGCGAAGAGCTGGCCGGGTGTTCGGGTGAGATGCCGGACAAGAACCCGAACACCGCGCTCTTCCGCATTGACGTGATCAAGGTGCCTCTGGCCGCGCCGCAAAACGCTCAAGTGGTGTCGAGTCCGCGTGTGTTCATGGACCCGAGGACGGGTGCCATCAACGGACTGAATAACGGCGGCACGCACGGCAAGGAGGGACTGGAGAAGCCGACCGACACGAACCAGTGTCACGACATCACAGTCTATTCGGCCATCGGACTCGCCGCGGGCGCCTGCTCTGGGAACGGAATCCTTCTGGACATCAGAGACCCCGTTCATCCGAAGCGCGTGGACGCGGTCAACGACCCGAACTATTCCTACTGGCACTCGGCCTCGTTCTCGAACGACGGAAAGAAGGTCGTGTTCACGGACGAGTGGGGCGGCGGACTCGGCGCGCGCTGCCGCGCGAACGACCCGAACAAGTGGGGAGCCGACGCGATCTTCCACTTGAAGGATAACAAGCTGAGCTTCGCGAGCTACTACAAGATGCCCTCCGCGCAGGGCGACAGCGAGAACTGTGTCGCGCACAACGGCTCGCTCATTCCCGTTCCCGGTCGTGACATCGAGGTGCAGGCCTGGTACCAGGGCGGCGTCTCCGTCATGGACTTCACAGACGCCGGCCATCCGGTCGAGATCGCCTATTTCGACCGCGGGCCGATTGACCCGAAGATGCTCGTGCTCGGCGGCGACTGGTCGGCCTACTGGTACAACGGCCACATCTACGCCTCGGAGATCGCGCGCGGACTCGACATCTTCGAGCTGACGCCGACTCAGTACCTGACGCAGAACGAGATTGACGCCGCGAAGGCGGTTCGCGTGGCCGAGTTGAACGTGCAGAACCAGCAGCGGATCGAGTGGCCCCGACAGTTGGTCGTAGCGAGGGCTTACGTTGATCAGCTTGAGCGTTCGCAGGCCCTGCCTTCCGACCAGATCGCAACGCTGCGGCAGGCGATTCAAAGTGCGGAGAGTTCACGCCTGAATCGAAGCGATGTCGAAAAACTCAAGAGCCTCGCGCCGTCCCTGGAGAAGAGCGCCGGGCAGTCGAAGAGCGAGGCGGACTCGGCACGGTTGAGAGCGCTTGCCGAAATCCTGAGACGGCCTTCGCTTTGATCCTTTCGGGCGCGAACTCGCGCGCCGTTTATCGCCGCGAGCACCGGCCACGTTTCGATTAACTCGTGTTGGCGCGAGCACAAGCTCTCGGCTACCATGCGCGGCAACCGGGGCGTCGGTGAATCTCTCGCCTCGGTGTTTGCCGGGGTGAGAACATTGAACACGCAAGAGCAGGCGCGGGGCCACGAAGGCCACACGCGCCTGCTCGCTTTTTATCGCGGGACTAAAAAGGGATGTGCTTCTTTTTTTTCTGCGCCGCGCGCCGCATCTCGGCCTTCATCAGCAGCCCGAGCTTCCTGCGGTCGTTCTCCTGTTGGTACGGGGCGAAGCGGAGGCCGAAGCCGATCCCCTCGGCCTTGTAGATGACGTGCCCCCAGAGCGTGATCCCGCCGCCGCCCGGCAGCAGCAGCTCAAGCCTCACCAGCTCGTCCGTCTCAACGAGGTCTTCCGACAGGACGAATGCCCCTGTGGTGCTCAGGTCGGTGACAGTGGCCGCTGCGCTCTCCCGCCTGCCCTCCCAGCGGCAGGGCAGGTTGAGACGAACGCGATGGGCGCTCCTCCTTTCGGGGCCTTCGTAGGCGTCCTCTTTACTCATCGATCATCATTGTAGCAGCGGGAGGCGCGCGGGCGACTTTACCGAAGGCCATGAGTTGCCCCCGTAAGCTCGCCTTCGGTCAGGGCGGTGAAACCGGATACAATGGAGACCATGATTAATATCATTCATTTGTTGCGCGTGCCTTTCACTTCGGCCCTGCTCGTTCTGGCAATCTCACTCGTCATCCACGCCCAGACCGGACGCGTAGGAACTCTCAAGCACCCGATCATTGACAGCCGGATGACGGAAGCGGAGGCCTTCGACGGCCTCGACCCGAAGTGTCCCGAAGAGATTCGGAAGCGACAGAGGCTCGTCACGGTCGAGTATTATTCGATGGACGGACTCGTCCATCAGGGGCAGTTGGTTCTGGACGCCGACCTGGTAGATGACGTGAAAAAAGTCTTCGCGCTGGCGCTCAGAGAGAGATTCCCGATTCGCTCGGTCATCCCGATCTCGGACAAACGATTCCGCAAGGACGGGCGCTGGGACGACGAGCTTTCGATGGAGGCCGACAATACATCGTCTTTCAACTACCGTGAAGTCACCGGCGGTGGCCGCCTGTCGAATCACGCCTACGGCAGGGCCGTTGACATCAACACGTTCGAGAACCCTTACATCAAGGGCGACACGATCCTGCCTCACGGAGCGCACTACGACCCCAAGGTCGCCGGCACCTTCAACGCCGACAGCCCGCTTGTGCGTGAGTTCCTGCGACTGGGCTGGGCGTGGGGAGGGGACTGGGCGAGTCCCAGAGACTACCAGCACTTCGAGAAACCGGCGAAGAAATGAGCGGCCACAGGGGCGGTCGTCTGCTGCCGCCGGAAGCTCGCCGCTCACCGCCCCGATAGCGGCTGATCTCCGCGGCCTGCGGTGTCAAGATTCGACCTCTCCATGGAAGGTAAAGAGGCGGTTAAAAGTCTCCGCGTCCGATTAGTTCCATTATGTCGAATTGAAATCCTACCGCCCGCGAGAGGAGGGAACTACAACCGATTGCGGGTTGAGGAGTGACGGCCTTAATCCGCAATTCATTTTATTTGCATAAACGACGCATAGACGGGTATTGAAATTCGACAAGACGAGGAAATTGAAATCGCGTCGGATAACGACTGCGACTTCGACGCAAAAAAAGAAGCCCGGCGGTCACTGTCTCCGCCGGGCTTGATCTTAATCAACTCTCCGGTCAGGGGCCGAATCTCTGTCTGTATTCGGCGGACTCGATAAACGCCTTGACCATCTCGGCGGCGTGGAAGTCCCCGCCGAATTGGTTGAGCTTAGCGAGCCAGAAGTCGTACCCGCTCATGTCCTTGTCCGGCGCCTCGTCCGGCGCCCGCCGCAGGTACCCGTAGTACTGCATCAGCACGAAGGCCGGCGACGAGACCTTCTGCGAGAAGGAGGCGTTCTCCGCCACCTCCCGCACCACCCGCGCCCGCGCCGCCAGGTCGGAGGTGTCAGAAGAGCCGCCGAACTCGGCCTGCGCGGCCCCCACCTCCGAGGCCGAGAGCGACCCGCCCGTCCCGGCGTCGAGCGCCGCGACGAACTGCGAAGGCGTCAGCGCTGAAGGGTACCGCTCGGCGAACTCCGGGCGCGAGACGAACTCGGCGACGTAGGCCGCCTTGTTCCCGTCGAGCTTCTGCTGCCAGCCGTCCTCCCCCACCACCAGCCCGTCGCCGACGATGCGCGAGTCGAGCATGAACTCCTCGGCCCGCGCCGGCACACGCCCCAGGGCCGACTGATAGACGCGATAGACGAAGAAGCCCGTGTTCTGGAACTCGATGGAGAGGAAGAAGGCGGCGGAGGTGTCCACCCGCTTGGCCTCGCGGCACCGGGAGTCCGCGCCGCAGGAGTCGATGTTGTTGGCCCAGAACTGCAACCCGGCGGCGTCCGGCTCGCGGCCCAGGAAGTCGCGGTAGTGCTGGCGGACGAAGAACTGCGTGTCGTCAACCGGATTCACGGGGGAGGGCGCGGCGTCGTTGTCCTTGATCGTCACGGTGGCGGGCCCCCCGGCGGCCACGCCCGCCGTCTCGCTCGCGAGCGAGACGGTGAACTGCTCGTCGCCCTCGACGAAGGAGTCGTCGGTGATGAAGAGGGGGAAGCTCTTCTGGGTCTCACCGGGGGCGAAAGAGACCTCGCCGGTGCCGGCGACGAAGTCGCTGCCGCGCCTGGCCGTGCCGCTCGCCGCCGAATAGACGACCCTGGCCGCGGAGGAGGCGTCGCCGCTGCGCGTCAGGGTGACGTAGAGGTCGGGGCCTCCTTCTGCCGCCGTATAACTCGCGGAGCTGAACGCCACGATTGACTGCGGCGTCGGAGTCGGACTCGGCGTTGGCGTTGGCGTCTGTGTTGGAGTCGGTGTCGGTGATGGAGTCGGCGTCGGAGTCGGAGTCGGAGTCGGTATCGGCGCGGGCGAGCCTATGAAGCCGGCAAACTGATCAGCGCTGAGGTCGTTGAATGTCAGAGATGCAGGGCTAAAGACGAGCGCCGCCTGCGAGGGCGTGACCGTGTAGTTGCTGCCGTCCGGTAGATTCTGGAAAGCGAAATTACCGGAAGCATCGGTCATCGCGGTTGCGCTCTGCGAGCCGGAGAGCGCAACCGAAACGTTAGGCAGCGGATAGTTGTTGGCGTCGGTCGCACGACCGTTGATCGTGTGCCGGTTGATGGTCGCGGCGAAGTCTGCGGTCTGATTAGCGACGACGTTGGAGAAGCTCAGGGACTGCGGCGCGAATGTGTAATGCGTCTTCGAGGGCGTCAAGACGTAACTGCCCTCGGCCAGCACTGAGAACGAATAAGCGCCCGTGGAATCTGTCGTCGCCGTCGCCGACTGCGAACCGCTCAGGCTCAAAGTGATCCCGGCCAACGCCGCGCCGCCCGACGTGACGTGTCCGGCGATGATGAAGCCGCCGGGCGTCCCCGTAAAGTCCGCAGTCTTGTCAGAGGCGAGTCCGGCGAAGGTCTGTTGTGTCGGCGCGAACGTGTAGTTGACGCGCGAGACGCTCAAGGTGTAGTTCCCGTTCGCGGGCACGCTCAGGAAAGAGTAACCGCCCGAAGCGTCTGTGGTCGCCGTTGCCGACCGCGAGCCGGACAGGGAGACCACTGCGCCGGCGACGCCCGTGCCGTCGGCCTTCTTCACGTGGCCGCTGATCGAGTGCGTGACGAGTGCAAAGTCCGAAGCCTGATCCGCTTCCAGGTCGGCGACAGTTCTCGACGCCGGGCTGAAGGTGAAGCCGTTGAACGAGGGCGTGATCGTGTACGAGCCTCCCTCCGGGAGGTTCGCGAATGAGTAGGCACCGGAAGCGTCGGTCGTTGCGGTCGCGCTCTGCGCGCCGGAGAGCGCGACGCTCACTCCGGCGATGGCGATGCCCGCGTCGGTCACGTGACCGTTGATCGTGTGCCGGTTGATGGTCGCAGCGAAGTCTGCGGTCTGATTAGCAACAACATTGGAGAAGCTCAGGGACTGCGGCGCGAAGGTGTAGTGCGTCTTGGAGGGCGTCAAGACGTAGCTGCCTTCAGCCGGAATAGTAAACGAGTAAGCGCCGCCCGCGTCGGTCGTCACCGTGCCCGATTGCGAGCCGCTCAGGCTGAGTGTCACGCCGCCGAGGCCCGCTCCGCCCGACGTGACGTGCCCTGCGATTTGAAAATTCAAAAGCGACCCCGTGAAGTTCGCCGTCTGGTTCGACGAGAGAGCTTTGAATGTCAAGCTCGGCTGCGCGAATGTGTAATTGACGCGCGCGACGCTCAAGGTGTAGTCGCCGTTCGCGGGCGCGTTTGGGAAAGCGTAACTGCCCGAAGCGTCGGTCGTCGCGGTAGCAGATTGCGAGCCGGACAGGGAGACCACTGCGCCGGCGACGCCCGTGCCGTCGGCCCTCGTCACGTGGCCGCTGATCGAGTGTGTGACGAGCGAGAAGTCGGCGTTCTGATCCGCTTCGAGGTCATCAACCGTCCGCGTCGCAGGGCTGAAGACGAAGGACGACTGAGATGGCGTGACCGTGTACGAGCCTCCCTCAGGCAGTCCCGTGAAAGAGTAGTTGCCGCCGGCATCCGTGGTCGCGCCCTCGCTCAAAGGGCCGTCGAGCGTCACGTTGACGCCCGAGGCGGAGCTGCCCCCTGCCCCGGTCACGTGGCCGAAGATGGCGTGCCGGTTGATCTTGGCTGCGAAATCACCGCGCAGGTCAGCGGGCGGCGTCGTGAAGCTTAAGGTGGGCGGGTCGAATGTGTAGTGGGGCTTCGACGCCGTGACGGAGTAGTTGCCGCTGGAGGGGAGCGAGGCGAAGCGGTAGCCGCCCGATTGGTCGGTCACCGCCCTGGCCGCCTGCGACCCCGCCAGCGCCACCGTCACCCCGGCCAGCGGAGTGCCCTCGTCGTCAGTGATGATACCGGCCAGCGCGAACGTCGGCGCCGGGGAGCCTGAGAGGTAAGCGTCGAGCGCGTCCCTGGCGTCGGCCACGCAGGCCGCGTCCGCCCCGCACCGCAGCAACTTCTCCGACCAGTAGAAGTGCGCCGCCGCGTCCGGCCCCCGCCCCAGCGCCGCCTCGAACCTCCCGCGCACGTACTGCACCGGGTCATCCTCAGGCGTCGCCGGCGTGACGACCTCGGTCACCTGCGCGTGCGAGTCCAGGACGGGGCAGCCCGAGTCGATCACCCAGAGGCGCGAGGTCGCCGCGTCCGCCGCCAGCGTCGTCACGCTGGCCGAGCACCTGACGCGGTCGAGGATGGCCTCGCCCGCCCCGACGACGTAGATCGCCGGCCCGGCGTTGTGGCTCCAGCCGTGGGAGGAATTCTCCACCAGCGCCCCGCTCAGCCCCGACAGGTAGAGCGAAGAGGTGCCGAGGTTCGAGTCGTTCATGTGGAGGTTGCTGACGTAGAGCAGGTCGATCGAAGCGCTCGGCGGCTGGTAGCGCCCCGGCAGGCTCGCGACCGCCGCCAGCGCCCCCTCGTCGAAGAAGACGTTCTCGAAGACGGCCTCGCGGCGGGGGCTGGCGGCGTCGGTGGCGGCGGCGTTGCCGACCCCGACCCACGAGTAGGGCGCGCCGTAGCCGGTCTTGCTGAACAGCTCCGGCCTCTGCCCGTAGTCGGCGAAGGCGGTGTCGGTCACGGAGATGCCCTTCCACTCCAGATTCTGGACATCGGAGCCGTAGAGGCCGCTGCTGCTGACGCTGCCGAGGAAGACGCTCTGCTCGAGCTTGAGATCGCTGCGGACGGCCTCGACCATCGCGCCGCCGTTCGTCAC
>Ga0209581_1003002_pt1 | contig 15086 bp, 11 predicted proteins | sample Coa_R2_FD_187160 | JGI IMG/M metagenome (GOLD analysis project Ga0209581, IMG submission 187160) | Surface soil microbial communities from Centralia Pennsylvania, which are recovering from an underground coalmine fire - Coalmine... | ecosystem: Environmental > Terrestrial > Soil > Unclassified ...
ATTCATCCGCAGCATCCGACATTTCGGTTTCAGGCTCACCTCGCGTTGGAATCAAGTTCCCGTTTCAGGCTCACCCCGCATTGGAATCGATCGCCCCGTTCAGGCTCATTCCGCATTGGACAATTCTTTACTGAGCCGGGATCACGAAGGAGAGCTACGATATATTTGTCTTCGTGCCTCCCTCCTGCATTCCCTTCAGACCCGCCTTTCGCCGCCCCGAGTCGCTGGGCCTGGCCGTTCCCGAACGCGACGGCTATCGGCTGGAGATCGACATCTCCGTCCCCATGCGCGACGGCACGCGCCTGGCCACCGATCTCTATTTCCCCGCGAAGTCCGGCGTCTACCCGGTCCTGCTGGAGCGCACGCCCTACGGCAAGCACGCCTCTGTGATGGTCAGCATCGGCGCGCCGCAGTACCTGGCCCGCAATGGCTTCGTGGTGGCCGTCCAGGATTGCCGCGGCCGCTACGCCTCCGAAGGAAGCTGGTACCCCTTCCGCGATGAGGCGTGGGGGGAAAATCGCGACGGCTACGACACGGTGGAGTGGCTCGCTGTGCAGCCCTTCTCAACTGGCAAAGTCGCCACCTTCGGAGGCTCCTTCGCCGGCTTCAATCAGTACACACTTGCTGGCGCCATGCCGCCGCATCTTGCCGCCGCCTTCCCCCGCCAGGCGCCCTCCAGTCTGCGCCGTGAGTGGGTCTACCGCGGCGGCGCCCTGGAGCTCGCGTTCATCCTGGCCGGCTGGGGCCGCCGCAACAGTGAAGAGGCCCTCCGCAACCGCGTCGAGCAGTTCGGTCGCCTCTCCGCCCGCAGCCGCATGGATCTGGCCTCCGGATGGCCCGTCCCCGGCCATCCGCTGCTTTCCGATCCCTTTGAGTGGATTCGCGACTACCTCACCCGCCAGGACGATGAAGCCTATTGGGCCCAGTGGGACATCGCCCCCCACTACGCCGCCTTCGACCGTCCCACCTTCCATATGGCCTCCTGGTTCGATATCTTCTTCGGCGGCACTCTCCGCAATTTCATGGGCATGCGCGCCCAGGCGTGCTCCGCCCAAATTCGCGGCGCGCACAAACTGGTGATTGGTCCCTGGCTGCACGGCCCCTACGCCCACCAGAGCCCGCAAGGCCACCAGGCTGGCGAACTGGACTTCGGCGACATCGCCCGCTGGGACTACCCTGGCATGATGTGCCGCTGGTTCGAATACTGGCTTACCGGCAAGGCCAACGGAATCATGGACGAGCCCGCCGTCCGCTACTTCGTGCTGGGAGCGAACCAGTGGAAGACCGCCGAAGACTGGCCCCCTCCGGGTATCCGGTACCGCCCGCTTTATTTCCGCAGCGAAACCAGCGGCAGTTCTCCCTCGCTCAACGACGGGTCCCTGGCCTGGGAGCCCGGTCCATCCGCCTCCACTCCCGCCCGCTACCTGCACGATCCCGATCGCCCGGTCCCCAGCATCGGCGGCAATACGCTCTACAGCCAATGGGTCCAAGCCGCCGGTGGCGTGGAAACTTTCGAGGATTTCAACCGCGAAGCCGGCCCCCGCGACCAACGCCCCATCGAGCCGTACTGCCTCACCTACACCACCGCCCCGCTGGCGCAGGACCTCGAAATCGCCGGCCCCGTGGTCGCCCGCCTGTACGTCTCCTCGACCGCCGTCGATACCGATTTTGTCGTGCGCCTCTGCGACGTCTATCCCGACGGCCGCTCCATCCAGATCTGTGACGGTATCCAGCGCGCCCGCTACCGCGAATCGGACTTCTCCCCCACCCTGCTCGAGCCAGGCCACGTCTACCTCATCGAGGTCGATCTCTGGGCTGCCGCCAACGTGTTTCGTTCCGGCCACCGCCTCCGAGTTCTGGTGAATAGCAGTTGCTTTCCGCGCTTCGACGTCAACCCGGGCACCGGAAAGTCCGCCCTCCTTTCCCGCGAACGCGTAGTCGCCGAAAACACCCTCTACACCGGAGGCCCCTGCTCCTGCCACGTGCTACTCCCCTGCCATCGGGATTCTTGATGAGCGAGGAAATTGTCGATGAACCCACTCGATCTCCACGTAACTACCACGCGCCGGCAGTTGCTGTCGTCAGGCCTCGCCCTGGCAGGCAGTGCCGCCGGCGCGCAGAAGCGCTACGCTCCCCGCATCGTCTGCAACATGTACTACTGGGTCCAGCTATTCTCCACTCCCCTTCGGTACATTTCCTCCCGGCCGGACCCCTTGAAATTTCCGCCACCCCCGCCGCAGACCTCCACGGGCGGCACCGTGTGGACCGATGAACAGTGGAACACCGCCCTGTCCGACGTGCAATATGCTGGCTACCGGCGAACCGAGTTCCTGTCCGGAACCGTGATAGCCAAACCCATGGACCAGGTGCTGGCGCTTCTGAACCAGTACGGGCTCGTGGTCAATCATCTCTGGCACAGCGGGCCCCTCTACCCCGCGCAGGCCGCTGCCAATACTATTGCCCACACCGTGGAAGTGCTGGACCGCACCCGGCCTCTGAAGTCACCGGACTTCTTTTTCGATCCCTTCGGAGACCGCGGGCCGCTCTCGGACGCGGAGGCGCGCCTCCAGAACCGCGGTCTGGATCGCATCGGCCGCGAAGCCCGCGACCGCGGTATGAAGCTCTGCGTTCACAACCACGAGGGCCCCATGCGCTACGGCGCGAAAGAGTGGCGCGGCGTGCTGGACCACACCGACCCGGCCCTGGTCACCATGTACCTAGACCTGGATTGGACCCTGCACGCCGGAACCGACCCGTTTCCCCTGCTCTACCTGGCCGGTGACAAGGGCCGCCTGGGCGCCATTCACATGCGTACCCAGCACAAACTCATCACCGACCAGACCATGGAGGACGGCGGCGACATCGATTTTCACAAAGTCGCGGAGTACCTAAGAAAGATCCGGTTTGACGGAGCCGTGGTCGAGGAAACCGAGTGGATGAAGGAGACTCGCGTCACCCGCTCCCCCCGCGAAAACAAGCGGCTCGCCCGCATCTGGTGCGAGAAGGTTTTCGGCGTCTCCGCCAAAGCGTGACCCCTCTGGCGTCAATGCCCCGCGGCTTGTTTCCACAGCGGCGCCCCGGAAGCGTCCCGCAGCGTCAGCGTGCGGCTCCCCTTCGTGACTTTGCGGGCCAGATAGTGCGATTCGTGTCCCTTGGCCGCTACGATCTCTACCTGGTCGCCCTTGCTGAAAGAAAATTGGCGCCACTTGAGAAAGTACGGTGGACCAATGTGCACCTCATATTCTCCCCGGGCGGTCTCCACGCGCAGGTGCACCGCCCCGATGCTGCTCCCATGGTAGTGCGTAGTCACCTGGGAAACCGAACCTTTGATCACCATCTCGGAAGAGACGTTGTACGCGGAATGCTCGTCGCTTGCATTTGGTCCGCCCCCAAACAGCAACGCGGCAACCGCGGCGCATTCCATGAGCACGATGCTGAGCGGCCTCATCATCCTCCCGGACTCTCTGCCTTTTGTTCGTCGAGCCGGGCTGGTCTTACCAAGCCGGCCGGCCCGCGCTGTTGCGCAGCGCTAGGCTCTTGCCGCCCTTCGCCATCTCCGTAGCCACCAGCATGTCGCCGTCGCCGGTCGTCACCCGGTAGCCCCGCACCCGGACGGCGTCTCCTTCTTTCACCGCGACACCGTTCTGGCTCAGGAAACCCGCGGGACCCAGCCGCACCGCCGTGGTCCGCCCTCCGGCATCCACCCGAATCTCCACCATGCCGCTGCCCGCTGTGGCGCCCGGCAGGTAGTCCACTTCCACAACCTTGCCCTCGACCGTCTCCGCCGCCTGTCGCTGCGGGTTCTGCCAGCCGCAGCCCCGGCAATCGCCGGCCCAGGCCGCATGGCCACAACAGTCCTCGTGGTGCCCGCATCCGTGCGCGAGAACCGGCGCCGGAAGCCAGCATAAACCGCATATGCCGAGAATGGCGAGAATTCGCATCATGGCACTCCTTTCTCTTATATGTAATCTGCATCTATATTGACATAACTGGTATGCTAAAACAAGATGGCTCGCAAACCTTGTCTCCGGCATCCGGATCAGCCCTGCACCTGTGCGATGGGAAACGTGTACCGTTTTGTCGAACCGGTGGTGTTGTTCCTCCTGAAGAAAAAAGGTCGCTCCTACGGATACCAACTGGCTGTCGAGTTGAAAAACGCCGCGCTGACCGACGCGGAGATCGAGGGCGCGGCGCTTTACCGCACCCTGCGCGTGCTTGAAGCGAACGGCCACGTCATTTCCGAGTGGGACGTCGCCGGCAGCGGACCCGCCCGCCGCGTCTATCGCCTAACCTCCAGTGGAGAGCGCCACCTCGCCGAGTGGGTTACCGTGCTCGCGCATCTGTCGTCTTCGCTCGCCCGCTTCGTGCGCCAGGCCCGCTCCTCAGGAGCCCCCGCTCTCGCCGCCAAGCGCCGGTGATCTGCGGGCGCCGGGCGACAGCTCTACGCGCATCGGGCCACGTGGCCGATGTGACGCCCGTGTTCCAATGGTAAGGCCATGAGACACATATCCTGTCGTTGGGCCGGCCCCGCGGTGACTCTCTCCCTGGGGCTGAACATTCTATGGGCCGCAGACAACGTCCGGTGTCAGGCCGAGATCAAAGTCCGGCAGCAGATTGTGGCGGCGGCTTCGGGCTGGTCTGCGCTGTTGGACGACATGCCGCACCTGCTCGCCGGCATTACCTTTTACGAAGGCAAGCCGGAGGACAAGGCCTCGCTAGCGCCGGACACCGAAAGGAAATCAGGCAACAAGGTGGTGTCGACGTGGCTCTTCTCCGGTGGCCCACAATCGACCTGGGTAGCATGTCGCTACGCGTGGACAAGCGTTCTCCTAACGCGTGAACTGCCCAAGTCCATCCACACGTGCTCGGCAACCTACAACTCCCGCGAGAACGTGGGCGGGTTGCCGGCGATTGAGAAAATTGACTGCAAGTAGCGGTTCCTGTCCCAAAAGTACAGCAGCGGGTGAAGTCCTTTGCTTCGTTGAAGTTGCAGCCTGTCCCCGAAATTGAATGTCCGCCGCCGATGGCGCCGGCATCGAGACCGGCGCGCGTATGGTCCACCCCTGCAGGATACCGGCTTGTCAACAAGGGAATCCGCATGGTTTCGAAGAACGTGGGGCCGACCTCTACATGTTCGACCTCGCTCCCCGAACCGTACAACCTGCCGGCGTAGTCTTGCGGCAGACGCCTTTGCCAGGTCCGATAGCTGTACTTGCACTTTCATCATCCGCTCCATTTTCTGCGGACGAGACCATCCGTTTCCCGGCTCACGCCTCCAGGGCCCCCACCGCGTCTAGCGGACATTTCACGCGCTAATTGCACCGGGCAGATCACATGCCGCCAACACTGATCGGTGAAATAGTTGACTATTGTTGGCTATTATCATAAGATTTTCGCATACAGCCTGCAAATAATGGGAAAATGAGAAGGCGTTCACGTCCGGCAGTGCAGATTTGGCACTACATCGGGGCCTCGCTGAGTGGGTGGCCAAGGGCTTCCAACACGTGCCGCATTGGGGATGTGGGACCATCGTGTGGAAAACCTGGCATGCCCCGGCAGATTGGCGCTTCCGAATTGAAAAATAGCGGCATCCTGGGCGGGAGGATTGAGATGACTCCTCACTATGTCGTTCAGCCGGATTGCGAATCGGACGAGATGTGAAAGAAGGGTTCCTGAACGCGGGCGCCCGATCGCAGCATCCAAACTCGCCCGCGGACCCGTTGCCACCTTCCTGCTAATCTCGGCGAGCAGTTTTGCACAGACTTCCGGAGGAGTTTTTCGTGGTGAAGTCCACGATTCGTCGGATGCTGTGATCCCTGAAGCAACGATTTCGATTCGATCGCAGGATACCGGGACGGAAGTTTTCATAAAATCCAACAGTGAAGGCGTGTATACGACGCCCACATTGAACCCGGGTACTTATCGTCTGACTGCCAATAAAAAGGGATTTAAGACCACGCTTTTCGGCCCAGCCACGCTTGAGGTGAACCAGATTGTGCGGGTGGATTTCGTCCTGGCCCCAGGGGAGATGTCCGAATCCGTTCGAGTGGTGGCATCCGGGGACCAACTGCTTTCCCCGGAAGGGGCGGCCATCTCACAGGTGATCGAGACCGGTCAGGTGGCCAAGATGCCGCTGAACGGTCGACACTGGCAACAACTCATAAGTCTCAGCGCCGGGGTGAACCCTGGGGCGCCCGGCGAGACCGGGTCGCCCAACGCGGTCAACGTGAATGGACAGCGTTCCAAAGCCAATCTCTATCTGCTGGATGGTGTCTCGGTCACTTCGTCCGCACAGGGCCGCGCGAACAGCTTTAATATGCCGCTTGCGGCAATTCGGGAATTTTCGGTGCAGGCAGGTGCTTACTCCTCCGAGTATGCGGACGTCGCTGGGGGCGTAATCAATCTCCAGTCCCGCTCCGGCACTAACGAGTGGCACGGATCCCTGTTCGAGTTCTTTAGAAATGATAAGATCGACGCCGCGGCATTTTTCTCCAACGCCACCGGGCAGCCGAAGAATGCCCTGCGATACAACCAGTTCGGCGGAGCTATCGGGGGCCCGATCCGGCGCCAGAAGACGTTTTTCTTCGGGGACTACCAGGGAACGATCACGCACACAGCAATGCCCTCGGTCACCAGCGTGCCGTCGGATCAACAACGAAGCGGCGACTTCTCCGGCCTGCGAAACACGGATGGGACGCTCGTTCCCATTTATGATCCGTTCGGAGCCTCCCTCACCCGGACCCCGTTTCCCCTTAATATCATCCCGCAGAGCCGCATCGACCCCGCCGCCGCCAGGATCACCGCACAACTGCCGCAGCCCAATCAATTCGACGCCACGGGAAGGCCTCTCGCATTCAACAATTTCGCAGCAACGCCGGTGGCCGTCTCCGGGGTCCACTCCTTTGATGTTCGCATCGACCATCAATTCTCGCCAAGCCAGTCCATCTTTGTGCGCCACTCTTTTCAGAACACCGGCGCTGTTTCGCCATCGATCTTCGGCCTGGTGCTCGGTGGAACGCTTCTTGGCGCCGGCACGACATACGCCCGGAACCAGAACGCCGCGGTTGGATACTCCTCGGTAGTCGGTCCCACTCTGATTCAAGAACTCAGAATTGGCTTGAATCGGGCGGCCAGCACGGTGCGACAGGCCGATTACGGCCGGAATCTCTCCGCGCAGTTTCTCATTCCAGGCATCAACCAGAGCGATGACACGTCGGGCCTGTCGAGTATTGCGGTCGCGGGCCTTTTCAATGTAGGTGGAAGCCTCCTGACTCCCCTCCGCCTCGCCTCCACAGCCTGGAGTGCTAGCGAAAAACTCTCGTGGGCCAAGGGCCGCCACGTGCTCCAGTTCGGCTTCGATTATCAAACCGAGATGGGTAGCACGGGTTATCTGGCCTATGGTCGCGGCTTTTTCACTTTCCTCAATCTGAGCACCAGCTCCGCGGCCGGACCGCCCGGCGGCAACGCATTCGCAAGCTTCCTCGTGGGCGTACCCTACCAGGTACTGCGCGACCGACTTGCGCCGGGCCTGGTGGGGCTGATTTCGGGCCGTCATGGGTTTTATGTTCAGGACGACTTCAAAGCGTCGCCCAGGCTCACCCTGAATCTGGGCGCCCGCTATGACATAATGCCCTACCCGCGGGAGATGCATGACCGGTTATCCAATTTCGATCCCGCTACGAGGACCATGCTGGTGGCGGGCGCGGGAATCAGCCGGCGGATCGTCGACACGGATTTCCGCAACGCGGCACCCAGAATCGGGCTGGCGTGGTCTCCTTCCGGCACTTCCACGGTGATTCGTGCCGGCTACGGAATTGGCTTCGTCGACCCTCTCGGCGGCGAAGGGGTCCTGAACAGCAATGAATTCAACATCCCATTTTATTACCTGAACAATATCACTCAGTTCCCGTTTACCAAGCCCACATACCGATTGAGTACCGCTTTGCCTGCACTCGTCATGCCTTCGGCCTCGACGCCAACTGGAAACCAGCGCTACCTCGATCCCGCAATGCGAAACCAGTATTCCCAGACCTGGAGTGCCGGCGTGCAACGGGCGGTCGGCGCTTTCTTGATGGCCGAGATCTCCTACGTGGGCACAAGCGGTACCCGGCTGCTGACCGCCGCTAACATCAATGCCGCCCTGCCGGGCGCGACTGACCCTACTCTCCGCCAGCCATTCGGGCCGGCGTTCGGCGAGATCCGTGCGCTCACTAACAGCGCGCATTCTACTTACCATGGCCTTCAAGCTAAGGTGGAAAAGCGGTTCTCGGCTGGAATTCAGTTCCTGGGCAGTTATACCTGGTCGAAGGCCATCGACAATCAAAGTAACGGAACCGATAATTCGGCCGCCAGCGGCCAATTTCCGCAGGATCCGAGAAGGCCGGGCTTGGACCGCGGATTATCCAGCTTCGACCGCACCCATCGATTCGTGGGCAGCATGATCTGGGCCATCCCATACGGCCGCGGTACGGCGAGGGAATTCTTCTTGCCGAAAGCCGTGAACCGGATCCTGGCTGGTTGGCAACTGAGCCTGATATCGGTGGCGCAAACGGGGTCGCCTTTCAGTATCCTGATGTCTTGCGCGGATATCAACGCCCAAGGCAACAACTGTCGGCCCGATCGGATTGCCAGCGGTGAACTCCCCGGGACGCGCCGCTCGCCGGGACGATGGTTTGATACGGCCGCCTTCAAAATTCCTACGTCTCCGGCGTATGGCAACGCCGGACGGAATATCCTGCGTGGTCCCGGCGCGAACACCATTGATGTAGGGCTAACGCGGTCGTTCCATTGGAGAGCAGAGGAAGCGGACCGAGTCCGGTTCCGCGCGGATTTCTTCAACGTCCTGAATCACACGAATTTCGGACTTCCGGTCAGTTCCATCGATTCACCGGCATTCGGAACGATCGCGTCAGCGGGACCCAGTCGGGAGATTCAGCTAGGGGTATGGATTGAATTCTGAGTAACAATCAAAGGAATCGAATGAAGTGGCTGAAGCGGATTAGGAATCATCCTACGGTTTGGCAGGGGCTTCGGTATCTGCTCCCGTTCTTTGCCATCCTTATCGCCTTGCTTACCCAAGGATTTCTTCAGCTTATCATACCCAAAGAAGCTGACTTCCCGTACGCCTTCTTTTATCTGATCGCTGCGTTCGTGTCGGCCTGGTATGGCGGATATATACCAGGCGCCATTGCCTGTCTGTTGACCGTTGTAGGTATTCCCTTGTCTGTGAGCCACTTTTCACGATTGCCGCCCATCGATATCAACCGGCTGGCCCTATTCTTGGGCGTCTCCATGCTGATCAGCAGGGTGGCCCAGGTGCAGAAGCGTGCGCAAGCAGTGTTGCAGAGGGCTAACACTGAACTGGACCGCCTGGTGCAAGCGAGGACGAGTGAACTGGACGGCGCCATTGGGGAGTTAAGAGCGGAAATTCTGGAGCACCGGAAAACCGAGGCCGCTCTTCGAGAGAGTGAAGAGAGGGTCGCATTCGCGCTGGATGCAGCGGCCATCGGGAGGTGGGACCTGGACCTGGCGACGGGCATCACCGATCGTTCGCTTCGGTACGATCAGATTTTCGGCTACGCGACCCCGCATCCAAAGTGGACTTACGACACGTTTCTCGAACATGTCGTTCCTGAGGACCGGGAGCAAGTCGCGAGGAGCTTCGAAACATCGATCCGGGACAAGAGTACCTGCGAATTCGAATGCCGGATCAAGCGTCCCGATCAATCGGTCCGGTGGGTGTGGGGCCGGGGACAAATACGCGGGCGGGAGCCCGGAAAGTCCCCGACCATGCTCGGCATTATTCGCGACGTTACCGAACGCAAAGTTGCCGAGCAACGGCTTAGGACGCAGATCGAACGTTTAGATCTCCTGGATCAAATTACACGCGCGATCGGCGAGCGCCAGGACATGCGCAGCATTTTCCAAGTGGTTGTCCGCAGCCTCGAGGACAATCTGCAGATCGATTTTGGGTGTATTTGCCTTCACGATCCAGCGCTGAACGCGCTGCTCGTTACCTGCGTGGGAATGCGTAAAGAGGGGCTCGCGTTAGAGATGGCGATCACGGAGCAGGCGCACATCATCATCGACAAAAACGGGCTCGCTCGATGCATGCGGGGCGAGTTGGTCTATGAGCCGGACACAAGTAAAGTGAACTTTCCCTTTCCACAGCGCCTTTCGAACGCCGGGCTTCGCTCGCTTGTATGCGCACCGTTGCGCTCCGACAAGGGAGTTTTCGGGATCTTGCTTGCCTCCCGGCGGCAGCCGGAGAGCTTCACCAGCGCGGACTGCGAGTTTCTGCGGCAACTGAGCCAACATGTGGCCCTGGCATCGCAGCAGGCTGAGATTTACGGCGCCCTTCAGCGGGCCTACGATGACCTCCGCCAGACCCAGCAAGCCGTACAGGAACAGGAGCGTTTGCGGGCACTTGGACAAATGGCCAGCGGCGTGGCACACGATATCAACAATGCCCTCTCGCCGGTAATGCTGTACACAGAGTGGCTGTTGACCCAGGAACCAAACCTCAGCACACGCGCTCGTGAATACCTGGCGACTATCCAGCGCGCCGTCGATGACATCACACATACTGTGGGGCGGATGCGGGAATTCTACCGGCGGCGAGAACCGCAGTTGGTGCTGAAGCCAATCGACATCAACCGCCTGGTTCATGAGGTGTTGGGCCTTTCGCGAGCTCGCTGGAGTGATATGCCGCAACAGCGGGGCATCGTCGTCCACGTGCGAACGGAGCTGACGATGGAATTGCCACTGTGTGCCGGAATCGAGAGCGAGGTTCGTGAGGCCCTGCTGAATCTCATTTTCAACGCCGTGGATGCAATGCCGGAAGGGGGAACGCTGACGCTCCGGACCGCCAGTGCGTCAGGGGCTGGCTCCTCACGGAGGGTCAGCGTGGAAGTGCAGGACTCCGGGGTTGGCATGGACGATGAAACTCGCCGCCGCTGCCTCGAACCGTTCTTTACAACAAAGGGGGAGCGTGGAACAGGCCTGGGCCTCGCTATGGTTTACGGCGTCGCACAGCGCATGAATGCCGAATTGGAGATCGATAGCGCGGTCGGCAAGGGGACGACCGTGCGGATGACGTTTCCCGCGGCCTCCGCGGTGGCGGAGGAACCTCAGCGGGTGTCCCGAACCACACCGGTGCAACGCTTGCGGCTCCTGATCGTAGATGACGACCCCGTGATCATCCAATCCCTGCGCAACACTCTGGAGAGCGAGGGTCACACGGTAACCGCTGCCAGCGGGGGCCAGGAGGGCATCGACATCTATCGCTCGGCTGCCGGAGGCGACTGGCCGTTCGACGTCGTGATTACAGACCTTGGCATGCCCCACGTCGATGGCCGGAAAGTAGCGACCGCCGTCAAAGCCGTCCGTGCAGCCACGCCCGTCATAATGCTGACTGGGTGGGGACAGCGGCTCGAGGCGGCAGTCGATTTGCCGGCTCACGTGGACCGGGTACTGAGCAAGCCGCCCAAGTTACAGGAGCTTCGCGACGCCCTGGCGGGCTTAACACCCGGCGGGCACATCGCGTCGGTTGGCTGAATCTCTTGTTCTGGCGTGACGGCAGGATCCGGCTTTGGCCGCGCGTTAGAAGGCCCGCCGTTTTGCCGCGAGCGCGGCATCGCAACTCGAATGTCATCGTCACCGTTCCGCCTCACATCAGAGCGGCCCTGGGCCCAAACCCGGCGGCTGGCAATGTTGTCGAACCGGAAAGACCTTCACCGTGCCGCAGCCCGGCCAGCCCAGCCCGTACTCCGGTTCCGGCCGCATAACCCAATTCAACTACCGGGAAGGCGACGTGGACGGTTTTCTGCGAGACAGCGGAGTCTTCGCGACGGCTCCGCCGCAGTTTGGTTGAAGGCTGCGCTCCCAGGGTCACCTTGGCGCAGAAATGGCGACACCGGAGGCGCCCACCAGACCATTTCCGGGACGATCGTGGCCGATGCGCAAACGCTCAACGGTCAGCCCCCGGCCCCGAGCTATCCAGTTCCCCCACCGGGACCTCCCCGGTAAAACGCGGCTGCGCCGCTCTATCTGACCGTTTCGCCGCTTTGCATGCGGCTTCGGGCCGCGTCCACTGCCTTGGCCGCACGCACCCGGTAATCGTCGAGCGGCGTCAGACCGAACTCCTTTTCGAGGTCTTCCACCGTAAGGTTTTCATCGAGCGAAGCCAGGGTGAACCAGTCATCGTCGTGGTACCAGACGACATCCACCTTTGGACCGTATTTCTGCTGCAGGGCACGCATCTTTTGCAGGTGGTAATCGATCTCGAACAAGCGTCGGCCCAGAGGGAGTACCGCCCCGGCCCATTGCTGGTAGGCGCCGGAACTGGCCAGCACCCGGCCGGTGATATCGTAGATCCTCGACGCGCGTGAGTCCGCCGAAGAAACCACAAAATACTGGTTCATCAGGGCCAGCGCCGAGAGCTGCGTGGCAGCGGGGTACGCCGCCGGGAAGAACACAATCCGGGCGCCCTTCTCTTTCAGGCGCCGCCAATTGTCCCACCAGTTCACATCGAAGCAAATCTGGATCCCGATCCGCCCAAAGTCCGTCTCAAAGACTGGCACATCCGGATCGCCAGGGCTGATCCCCTCCTGCAGTTCACCCTCGGTGGGATGCATCTTGTCGAACTGCCCGGCCAGGCGGCCTTCCCGGTCGATCAGCACCGCGGTATTGTAGACCCTGCCGTCCGCCAGTTTCTTGATCCCCGCGATCACATAGCAACTGTGTTTGCGCGCCCAGGCGCACAGCCGTTCCGTCGTGGGGCCCGGCACCGGCTCGGCCGGCGACCGCGCAAACAACTCCGGAAGGCAGGCAACGTCGGGCTGGAACGAGGCAGCCTGGTTCAGCCGTTCCATCGCGCTTTCCAGGAGCCCGTTTCCGGACTCCCTCGAGGCTCCATCCTGGCTGATGGTCACCACCCGCACAAGCGGGTTGCGGCTTGCCGTCTTGCCGGACTCGCTCCGGAGTTCCGGTGACAGGACCGCAGCCAGCAGTGCAAGCGCCACGGCCGCCTTCCCGGCAAATGCTCTGTAGGGGTAGTGTTCCATATCTTTGCTTGGGTGCCGGCGCTTCAGAGTTTGATGAAGATGCGCTTCTTGTACAGAATCCCCATCACGCCGAGCCAGAAGATGTCGAACAGGATCGCGAAGGCGAGGGATCCATTCATGCGGCCGAGATAACGGGCCAGGCTCTCGCCCCAGAACTGCCACAGACTGATGGCCGTACCATTCGGAGAGGTGAGGTGGATGGCCATGAGGGTTTTCATGCCAAGCTGCGAAAACACCCAGACGGCGAGCGAATTCACGCCCACAATCACGCATGGCAGGGTCCACCAGGTCGCCTTCCGGACATCCACGATGTAGTAGCAGGTGGCGAGGAACAGAAGAGCCACTCCTCCCATGAACAACACCAGCGAACTCGTCCACAAGCCCTGGTTGATTGGAAACCATGCGCTCCAGATCACTCCTGCGGCCATGCAGACGCTGCCGTACAGATAGAGGTGCGTCAACTTCTCGTATGCGGACCGCGCGGTGCGCAGATACAAGCCGGTCAGCAGTCCCATCAGCATAGTTACCAGGGCCGGGAAGCTGCCCAGCAGGCTCTTGCCTTCGTAGAACTCGTGCTGCATGTGACCGGCCATGATGTGCTGGTCGATGTAATTCCCCCAGTTCCCCACAGGCTCGAGCACGCCGGTGCCGTAACCAGGCACCGGAACAAATTTCATCAATACGAAATACAGCACCAGGATGGTCCCGCATAGCCAGACGATTGATCGCACGCTCATGCGCAGGTAGACATAAATGAGCGACGCGAGAGCGTAGCAAATGGCAATCCGCTGTAACACGTTCATCACGCGAAGCGTGGAGAGGTCAAATCGCGGATAGCCGTTCAGGAACACGCCAACGGCAAACAGGAGCACGCAGCGGCGAAAAACATGCCAGAACAATTTCCGCGGAGTCTCGCCGCGAGCCAGCCGGTTCGCCACCGAATAGGGGATGGCCACCCCCACGATAAAAACGAAGAAAGGAAAAATCAGGTCCGCGAAGCCCCAGCCGTTCCAGCGCGCGTGACCCAGCCCGGGATAGATTCCGAGCGGGTGGCTGTTAACAAGGACCATGCCCAGCAGGGTAAACCCGCGAAAGACGTCCAGGGAGAGTAAGCGCTCCTTCGATCGGATCACGGGATGCGCGACGGGCGTCTCGGCGGCCGCGACCGTTTCCACCGTGCTGGTGTTCATCGTTCCGCTCCTTTGATCGAATAGTCTACTGCACTTGCCGCCGCGCTGCCCAGCCCATCGACCGTCAAGAGGAAGTCGAAAGGCGCCCTCTTTCGCGGCTATATCGCCCGCTCCACGATCTCGCGCAGTTCCGCGGGCGTCAATTCGACAGGATTGCCTTTCATGCTGCTGGCCTTGGCGGCTTTGGCGACGATATCGGGAATGTTCGCCTCCCTGACGCCGTAGACGCGTAACGCGGGGACCTCCAGGCGGCGGCAGAGGCCGGCGATCCAGGCTGCTCCGTCTTCAGCCGTGGCGTGCGGGCGGCCCGTGAGCAACCGGGCCACCTCCTCGTACCGCCGCGCCGACCCGCGGGCGCGCAAGGCGCGGACATTGACCTCCATCACATAGGGGAGGAACGCGGCGCACACAGCGCCGTGCGGGGCGTCCCACATGCCACCCACAGGCGCGGCGAAGCCGTGCACCGCGCCCAGGCCGGCGTTCGCCAGCGCCAGGCCGCCCAGCAGACTGGCATACGCCATATCGGCGCGCGCCTCGCGGTCCGCGCCGTTTTCCCAGACGCGCGGCAGTGCGGCGGCGGCGCGGCGGATCCCCTCGGCGCAGAAGAGATCCGTCATGGCGTTAGCGCGCGAGGAGACGTACGGCTCGATCAACTGCGTGAGCGCGTCGAGTCCGGTCGAAGCGGTGATGGCGCGGGGCAGGCTAAGTACTCACGTTCGGAATTACGGTGACGTATTCCGTCAGGCTGCAACGGCCAGCCGTTTGCCGGCGATCTTGGTCAGTAGGGCGTGAAGATCGCGGCGGGTGAAGGTCCATTTGAACGGCGAGGCCG
>Ga0209581_1003004_pt1 | contig 15084 bp, 18 predicted proteins | sample Coa_R2_FD_187160 | JGI IMG/M metagenome (GOLD analysis project Ga0209581, IMG submission 187160) | Surface soil microbial communities from Centralia Pennsylvania, which are recovering from an underground coalmine fire - Coalmine... | ecosystem: Environmental > Terrestrial > Soil > Unclassified ...
CGGGGTGTCGCCGCTGATGGCGGCGGCCGCCACGCCACGTCCATTAAGGACCGTGGCCGCCTCGCGGGCCAGTTGCACCGACGGGAAGAACGCCAGGGCTTTCCGGCCGGCGGCGTGCTCCAGGTAAGCGCTCGCCACGTGCTCGGGTGCGTGGGCATCCTCTAACGCCGCCGATAGCTCGCCCTCGGCGAAGTCGCCGTCGCGGATCGTGATGCTGTCCAAGTCCAGGGACAGGAAGACGCGGATGCCCTTGACATCGACGAGATAGCCCCGCTCGATGGCCTCGATCAGCGGCATGTGATAGGCCACTGCCTGCCAGACTTCGCCGAGATGCTTGTTGTCCGACCGCTCGCACGTGGCGCTGAAACCCACCGTGAGCGGGCCATCCGGCTCGAAGCAGCGCAGGTGCAGGAGCGCTTGTCTCCAGCTCGGGGCGCTGCTATGGTGCGCCTCGTCGACGACCACCAAGCCGAAGTCCGGGACGACGCGGGCCAGCCGGGACGGCACCGCGAGCGTCTGGACACTGGCGACCACCACGGATGCATGGTGGTCGTCCCGCTCCGCCTTCACCACGCCGGGACAGAGATCCGGCGCCACGATGGCCAGCTTCTCGATGGTCTGCGTCACCAACTCGTCGCGGTGCACCATCACTAGGCAGCGCCGCCCGGCGCGGGCCACCTCGTCGATCAAGTGGCTGAACACCACCGTCTTGCCCGTCCCGGTGGGCAAGCTCACCAGGATACGGCGCTGCCCGCGGGCGCTGGCCCGCTTCACCGCGTCTATCGCCGCTTCCTGGTACGGACGCAGCGCCCAGCCGGCGGCGATGGGCGGGGCGGATGGTGCCGCCATCATCGCGCACCGCCTTTCCGCTGCTCGTAGGCCTTGATGACGCACGGCCCGCAGTTTTCCCAGCCCGCCGGTATGGCCTCACCGCAGCCGGCGCAGTGGTTCTCTGCCAGCCAGGCCCGGATACGGGTCATGTAATCTTGCGCGGTAAGCGCGGTAAGCGCGGTAGCCCCCCCCCTTTCCGCGCTTACCGCGCTTACCGCGCAATAGATCGTTCGCGGCCTCCCCTTCGTCTCGACCTTCTTGCTCGCGATGACATTGCTCTGCTCCAAGCGGTCGAGTACGTCCGCCAGCCGCTTGCTGCTCACATGGCGGCTAAACACATCGCGCAGTGAGTCGGTATCAAGGCCGCCGGCACTCTGACGCAACGCTCCTATCACCCGGTCGGCGACGGGGTCGCCCGTCTTGTCGCCAAACAGCGCGTAAGCCGACTGCTCGCAGTACTGCCACACCGCAAACGCCGCTGCCAGGTGGTCCACGTTGATCGCGTGAGACTTGTCTAAGATCGCGTAAATCAAAGCAAGACGCGCGACGATAGCCTCGCCGCGGCTTGTCATTTCCGCCGCCAAGCCGAACGCATCGTCTCCGACCAGGGACTCATACATGTGAACCCAGAGCGCACCCGCCTTCACGTCGAAGTTAATAGGCGCCGTGTAACTGCGAGCCCAGTCGAGCGCCTCCCGCAATTTCCGCGCAAGCCGTTTCAACTCGGACTCATCCAGCGCGTTGCCGCGCGGCAGACTCCCCCTCCTGTGCACGTATACCCACAAAAAGCGGTTCGCAAAGCCGTTCGCGACTTCGACGCCAGGCAGCAATTGGTCCAGCTCGAAAGGCGTGATCTGGCCGATGATGGTAATGTGCGGCGCCGTCGCTTTCTGTGCTGTCCTCGTCAGCGCGCTGAGGTCTTCACCGTCGAAGGCCGCCCGAACATGCATCGACAACGTGTTGCCTTCGCGGGCCATCACTTTGAAGATCGCGCCGAATTCGGACTCGTGCACACACAACCGTTTGTCGCTGACGCCGGCATCAAGTTCGATCTCCAAGCCATCCTTGCCCGTCTTCGTCACCCGGTCGCGTACTTGGCCGATCAGTCCCTCGCCAGACGACAGCCCGCGCACAACACGTGTCTTGCACCACTCCGGGAACGCCTCCACGAAAGGGCCACGAGCCACCGCGGCCGCCGTCCCCTTGCGCCCGCCACGACTCTTACCGACGATGGCGACGTTGATGTTTGCGCGATGCGTCGCGCCGTTCGCGACCACGGTGTGTGGCTGCCGCCCCACCACGTTGCCCGCCATGGCGAGCGTGTTCAACAACAGCGCGGCCGGATGGGCTTCGGTGGACGGCGCCTCCAGACCGACGATCTCCCCAGCGAGGCCATACAGCGCGGCCGGGTCCAAGTCGGGTAGCGCTATCGCTTTGCGTGCCCCCGCATCCGCGGGCGCTTTCGCTTGCGCGTTAAGCGCGTTAAGCGCGGAAAGGGTGTCTTGCTTCTGCTTGTGCCCGTTGCGCGCGGCCTCGCCGGGTATCGCGATCAAGCCCTCCTCGCGCAAGCGCTGCCAGTTCCAGTTGCTGCAACTATTGTGCAAGCATCTGTACCCGACCGCGCCATTCAGCATTTCGAACAAAATGGCGCCGGACGTGTGCTCGCTGCTCGTGGGACAGCGCTCTAACTGCCAGACAGTCGCGTATGCTTGTTGCTTCCGTCGCGCCGTCAGGCTGTTGAGCTCTAGCAGTTGCTCGACAGTCCACGTTCGTTGCGCCGCCCCGCGCCAGCCGGCGTCGAGCGGCCGCCGCTCCGGTTCGTCAACCGGCGCCAGCGCCGCCAGCGCCGCGAGTTGCTCTCGCGTGACGACGCCGGCGGCCTCGGGATAGGTGGCCGTGCTCGACCGCCACGGCCGCGCCGGCACGCCCGGCCGGCCCTGGAAGTCATCGCCTTTCGCGGCGACCGTTCCGACCAGTTTGGTCAGGCGGCTGGCGTTGAAGTTCGATGCATCGACGATCACGCGCTCGTCGCTGAACAGATGATCTAGCGCCGCCAGCACGCGCTTGACGAGCGCGGTAGCGTCGTCGTCATTCGCTAACTCGACACGATAGATCGCGCTGCCGCCGTTGCCGGACATCGCGACCGCGACCGGCTCCGGCCAGCCCAGGTCGCGTAGATACGCGATCACGAGATCGCGCCGCTCCACGGCCAGCGCCATCTCCTCGTCGGTGGCGGACACGTCGGCCGGGTGGCGGACGGGATCGCAGTCGATCAGCAGATTCGTCCGTCGCGCGATGTCTTTATCTCCCGCCGTCGTGTCCGCGTCGCGCAACACATTGTCACTACGCGCGAGCAATGTCGGCAGGACGGGGTTCAGCGTGACGTAGACGCCCGCCGCGTCCCCGCCGCCGATGCCCCGCACGGCCAAGCCGGCCGTCTCCGCGCGGTCGAAGTAGCCCGCTTGGGCGCGGTAGAGCCGCCGCGGCCCGCCTCGTCGGGGATGGGGGATGCGTATTTCGTGCACGTCGCCCGGCCGCATCAGGCGCTGCAGGAAGGCCGTCACCGCGGCGGGGTCGGACAGCAACTCTCGCGCACATCGCGACTCATCGACATCTGTCGATGTGGTATTATGTAGACGAGACATGTCGCTCTCCCCGCGCGGGTAGCGCGATGTGATCGTCGAGAAACGCGGGCTGAGCGTGCGAGTCGTGGCGGGCGCTCAGCCCGTTTTTTTGCGCCGGCGGCGGGAACAAGACGTCGACCGCCGCGCGCAAGCGCCGGCCGCGCTCGGCGACGTTTATGGCGTTCGTGTTATAACAAAGCGAGCCTGACACGAGCTCGCGCTGTGTCTTGCTCTCGTTCCGCGGGGCCGGCGCGGTGTGGCAACTTGAGCCGGCCTCGCACGTCACGGCACCGCTACCGCGCGGCACCTCAGTCGTGATCTCAAACATGTCTGTCTCTTTCTGCTTTTTCGTTCGTTTATCTTCTTCATCGTCTTCATCCTCGTCCTCGCTTCCTCCGAATTCCCGGCCCGCGGCTCCTCCACCCCCGGACCGGTTGCCTGCTTAGCTCGCGCGCGAGCCCGCGCGCGTTATGCGCACCAGCCCCGCCGTCGCCTCCTCGATGGCGCGCGACGGGACGCGGTACGCGTTGCCGACTTTTATGCAGCCGCGCAACTTCCCGCTTTTGATCATCGCCCGCACTATTCGCACAGAACAGCGTAAAACGCGCGCAGTTTCTTCTGTCGTTATCAGCTCTACGTCGTGAACCATTTCGCACCTTTCTTCAACTACGCACGAGCACTTTCTCGTGACACTCGAATACTAGCGTGTACTGACAGCTATCGCAAGCTTTTGCGCGCAACCTACAAACCCCTGGTTTTCCCGGTAAAACGTGTGGCAAACCCCGGTTTTCCGTGGAAAACGCGGGGGATCGCGGCGCAAGGCAAATGTAAATTTTTTGTAAACATTTGGCCGTGGCGCCACGCCGGGCCGGCGCCGGTGGGTGGACGGGTAGTGGGCGGGTGTTAGATAGCCCGGTCGCTCGCTACCGCGCCGCGCCGAGCACGGCCTCCCGCGCGAAGGTCAGGGCCGGATGGGCGGTGAGGTCTTGTCGCCAATCCGGACAAGCTGGCGCTGGGGCCTCACCTTCCGCTCCAATAGTCTTCCGTTGCGCCCATCTCCCGGTGCCGGGCACGCCATGATACAATGAGCCGCAGCGATGCTCAATTCTTGTTAGGAAGACGTCACCATGAGCGACCAAACGGCGAGCTATTTCGCCATGGATACCACCACGGAGCAACCCGACCCGTCGTTCCCCCCCGCGTTCACGAGCGTCGACGAGGTTCCCTTCGTCCCTCTTGGTCCGGGTATTCGCTTCAAACCCGTCTTTGGCAAGAACCTTTTGCTCAACCACGTCTACATGGAGCCGCACACCCTGGCGCCGATGCACCGGCATCCCGAAGAGCAGATCGGCCTGATGCTGGAGGGCGAGTTCGAGCTCGAGATGAACGGCGAGAAACGCATCATCCGCCGCGGCGACATCTACGTCGTCCCACCGCACGTGCCGCACGCCGCGCGTACCCTCGACCAGGGGTGCGTGGTGGTGGACGTGTTCTCACCGCCGCGCAGCGGCTTCCGCGAGATGCTCGAGCGCGTCAAAGAGGGTGAACAGAGCGCGCAGAACCGTTAAGCCGGTCCTTCCAAGTCCAACTACCTCCAGGGGTAACCGTCAGGCGTAGAAATCGGGAGCGTGCCGCAACTGCTTCCACTGCGCGGGGTCATGTCCGTAGATCATATAGGCATGCTGCTCCTCGGCGATCTTGAGCAGCTTTGCCGCGCTCTCCCTGGCCGTCGCCGGATCGGCCTGCCCGCCCCAGGCGTCGTGATCCAGGTTGTCCTGGCAGTAGATGGCGTCGCTGCACAGCAATATGTTGCCGGATTCGGGCAGATTCAGCAGCACCGATTGATGGAAGGGCGCGTGACCCGGCGTCAGAATCAGGTGAATGCCGGGAAAGATCTCCGGCTCACCGTCGATCAGCTCGTAGTGAAGCTCGGGCAGGTTCCAGTTCTCATTCGGGAATACAGGGTTGTCCCTGGCCGCCTCGTAGTGCCCGCGCTGCACGATGATGGGCGCGTGCGTGAAGAGCGCATTGCAGCCGGCATGGTCAAAGTGCAGATGCGTGTTGATCACGTGTGTGATGTCCTCGACCCGCAGGTTCAGCTCGGCCAGCCTGTTGGCCAGGTAGTCTTCGCGCCGCATCACCGGCAGCAGGATCTCCGCGATCGGCTGGCCGCGGAAGGTATGCTCGGGGTCCTCGATATGGACTTTGTTCATGCCGGTGTCGATAAGGATATTCTTGCCATCGTCCGTTTGAACCAGGTACGCGGGGATCGCGATGTGTACCCGCTTGCCGTCGTCCACGCCGGGCGATATCAAGCGCCCTTTGTCTATGCAGCATTCGCCGAGGAACAAGACGTACAGCTTCATGCATCCCTCCTGACCATACCTACGCTTAAGCCGTGCCGTTCAAGCGACATAGCAATGAAGAGCATTATACTCCGTGCGGCCGGGAGACTGTCACATCTGGTCGCCCCATCTCGTCACTCTTAGCGAGCGGGCGCAGACGCCCGGGGTCTGCATCGCGGCCCGACCGTTGACACGTTGCCCCACTTGAAACAATCGTGAAGGAGCACCGAACAATGGCACGCATCACACCGCTGGAAGGGCACCGGGCGCCTCTCTGGCTGCGCCTGATGAACCGGGCCAGTCGCCGCGTGATGGGGCAGGAGGTAACGCCCCTCAAGATCGTGGCCTACAACCCACGCTTCCTGCTTGGCTGCCTGGGCACCACCCTGCTCGTGAACGGCAAGATGCGCCCGTATGGGCGATGTGCAGATCAGCGGATCATAAATCGTTGCGCGGTACACTACAGGGCGAGGATGGTGCGTCTCGTTGGCCCTGACGATGTGACGCCTGCCTCAGCTTATGAAATGAGGTGCCCATGAGTGCCTTACGCGCTACACCCGCCCGTCTCGACGATGACGAGGCCTTCCTGCGCGCCGTCCCCAACGACACCCCCGAGGCCCCCTGGATGGTCATGAACGACCGCCAGGTCCGCGGCGCCACTGCCTTGTACTGGAGCTTGTGGAACTACAAAGAGGCCCACCACCTGCCCTGGTACGTGGGCAGCATGCTGGCCCTGCTCTACCGCCGCCCCGGCATGCCCCGCCGCAAGAAGGTCGCCCCCGACGTGCTGGTCGCTTTCCTCCCCGACCACCCGCGGGACTCGCTGGATGTCGATGCGGAGGGCATGCCGCCGTTCGTGCTGGAGGTGGTGTCCAAGACGAGCGTGCGGCGGGACTTGGAGGAGAAGGAGCGGATCTACCGGCTGCTGGGGGCGCGAGAGTATGCGATCGTGCGGTTGGACGAGGCCACGGCGCGTCTGGAGGGGTACAAGGTGGACGATCGGAACCGATGGGTACGCTGGGCGGCCGATGAGCGAGGGCGGCTGTGGAGCGCGGTGCTGGGGCTGTGGCTGGGGCTGGAAGGCGACGAGGTGTGTGCATGGACCGCCGCAGGCGAGCCCTTGCTGACGCCACGACAGGAAGCCGAGGCGCGCCAGGCTGCAGAAGCACGAGAAGCCGCAGCAGAGCGGGAAATCACCCGACTACGTGCCGAGTTGGAGCGCCTGGCCCGGGCTGGGGATACAACCAACTGGGATGCCTGATTGTGGTTGCCAGGGTGCGACGCGCAGCAGGCCAAGCTCAGGGCGCACCCAGCAGAGGGAGGCTGATGCGACGAATTCTGCGCGTGGCGGGCGGAGTCCTGCTTGTTGCGATCACGCTGTTGGCTTGTTTAGCGGGTAGTGCGCCGGTCATGGCCGCTGGCCAATCGCCATCTGTTGCCGCCTTGCAGACGATGCAGGCGTACACGCGGGCCTTTGCCAGCCAGCGCTACGATGTCATGTGGTCCCTGCTGGCGCCGGCCGCGCGTGCCAAGTGGGGCGGGCTTGCCCAGTACTCCCACTTCTACCGCACCAAGTTCGCGCCCGTACGCCTGGTCGGAACTGCCGTCGACGGCCCACAGGTCGCCGGCGGGATTGTGCGTATCCCGCTCAGCCTGATCCTGGCCTGGCGTGGCCAGGGTCCGCCGGGAATCCTCTCGCTGTTCACCAACCTCTGCGTAACCCTGATACCCACGGCAGCCGGCTGGCGCGTGGCCAACGGCGGACCGCTCGACCCGGATGCGCCGATTATCCCGCCGCCGGGGTTGCCTGAACGGACCCTGGCCGTGCCCATTCTGATGTACCATCACGTCTCGAATGCGCCACCGCTCGCGCAGTCGCAGGTGGGGTTGACGGTCACCGCCGATGCGTTCGCGGCGCAATTGGATTACCTGGCGCGGCACGGCTATCACGCCATTCGCCTGCACGACCTGTTCAATGCCCTCTATTACGGTCTGCCTTTGCCGCCGCACCCGGTCGTACTGACCTTCGACGACGGCTATCAGGATGCCTATACCGTTGCCTTTCCGTTGCTGCGCCGCCACGGTATGGTTGGCGAGTTCAACATCATCACCGGCTACCTGGGAGAGACTATCGGCGTGAATACGTACGTGACGTGGGCGCAGGTCTCGGCCATGGCCGCGGCGGGCATGGAGATGGAGTCGCACACGGTCGATCACCAGGACCTCGGCCTTGTCGACACGGACAAAGCCATCTATGAGTTGCGCTTCTCACGCTCGCTGCTGGCCTTTCACATCCACCGTGCCGTGCAGTTTCTAGCCTATCCCTCGGGCGAGCCATTTCGCTCGGGGACGGTGCAGGCGCAGGAGCGCATCCTGAACCTCCTGCCGCAGTATGGCTACGTCGGGGCCCTGCTCGATCAGAATGTTCCCTCCGTGCTTCAGGATGCCCGTAACCCGTTCGGCCTCCGCCGCGTGCGCGTTAGCCGCGACGAGCCCCTGGACTCGTTCGCCGCCTCGCTCGGTTCATAAACCCGGGAGCGAAGGCTTCGCATGCGAACGAGAGACGGGTAATGTGGTACAATCGCATGCGTATATGTGGCGCGATGGCGCTATCTTTGCACGTCTATTGAGATAGGGTTGGGCAATCCTGGAGGTTACCGCTTGGCAGTCAAGATCCGCCTGCGCCGCGTCGGCGCCAAGAAACAGCCGAGCTATCGCGTCGTCGTCGCCGATAGCCGTTCGCCGCGTGACGGCCGTTTCATCGAGATCATCGGCTTCTACAATCCGCGCACCGAGCCGACGACGATCAGGTTCGACGAGGAGAAGGTGCGCAAATGGCTCAGCCACGGCGCTCAGCCGACCGATACGGTGGCCTCGCTGCTCTACCGCGCTGGCATCGTGGACATGCGGCGCGAGCGCTTCCGCGGTGGCTACAAGAAAGTCTTCTCCCGCGGCGCCGCGTCGGAGGGCGCACCGGCCGCCCCGCCGGCCAGCGCGTCGGAGCAGGGCACCACGGCCGCGGAGAGCGTGTCTGAGCCGGAAGCTTCCGCTGAAGAGTAGAGGGGGCGAGAGCGCCGATGCGTGATCTCATCGTCTACGTCGCGCAACAACTCGTCGCCCACCCCGACCAGGTGCGCGTCACCGAGATTGACGAGCGCACCTATACCGTCTATCAGCTCCAGGTGGCGCCGGAGGACGTCGGCAAAGTGATCGGTCGCGACGGCCGCATCGCCAACGCCCTGCGCGTGCTGATCAAGACAAGCGCGGCGCGCAACAACCGGCGCGCCATTTTGGAGATCGTCTGAGCCTGGTGGACCCGGCGCGCGACGACTGGCTGAACCTCGGCACGCTCACCGCCCCCTGGGGCGTGCGCGGCGAGATCAAGGTGCAGCTCGTCGCCGACCCCGAATTCGTCGGCCAGGTACGCCGCATCTATCTGGGCCAGCAGCGCCAGGCCCGCGATGTCAGCGGCTTCCATCGGCGGGGTCGTGCTTATACATTCAAGCTGCGAGGCGTTGAGAGCGCTAACGACGCGGAGCTGCTGCGCGGCCAGCAGATCTCCATCCCCCGCGCCGAGGCGCCCTCTTTGCCGGCCGGGGAGTATTTCTTTCAGGATATCGTCGGCCTGCGCGTCCTGACTACCGATGGCCGTGACCTGGGCCGCGTCGCCCAGATCCTCGCCACGGGCGCCAACGACGTGTACGTGGTGCGCGGCGATCTTGGCGAGATACTGGTTCCGGCGATCGCCAGCGTGGTCACAGAGATCGACATCACCGGCGGCATCATTCGCATCACGCCGATGCCCGGCCTGTTGCCCGACCCCGCATGATGCGCATCGACATCCTGACCCTCTTCCCCGGTATGTTCGACGGCCCGCTGGCGCACGGCGTGGTGGGGCGGGCCATCGGGCGCGGCCTGCTGGAGGTCTCTCCCCTCGACATCCGGCAGTTTGCTACCGACAGGCACCGCTCGGTCGACGACTATCCCTACGGCGGTGGGCCGGGAATGGTCATGATGCCGGGTCCGATCTTCGCCGCCGTGGAGTCGCTGGCGCTGCCCGAGGGGACGCCGGTCATCTTGATGAGCCCGCAAGGGCGGGTCTTCTCGCAGCAGGTGGCGCGCGATCTAGCCGCACAACCGCGATTGGTTCTGATCTGCGGCCACTACGAAGGCGTGGACGAGCGCGTGCGCGAGCACCTGGTAACCGACGAGATCTCGATCGGCGACTACGTGCTCAGCGGAGGCGAGATCCCGGCGATGGCGGTCACCGATGCGGTGGCACGGCTGCTGCCCGGCGCCATGGACGAGCAATCCGGCCTCGAAGAGTCCCATGCCTCCGGCCTGCTGGAGTACCCGCAGTATACGCGCCCCGCGTCCTTTCGCGGTTGGGAGGTGCCGCCGATTCTGCTCTCCGGCAACCACGGCGAGGTCGCCAAATGGCGGCGCCTGCAAGCGCTGCGCCGTACGTTCGAGCGCCGTCCCGAGCTACTGGACGGCGCGCCGCTCAGCGTGAAAGAGCGCGAGCTGGTGCGGCAATGGCAGGAGGGCAATTGATCCTGGCACAGCGCACGATCGGAGGGCCGGTCATGCAGTGGTGGCCTGGGACCGCCGGCATCCCTGCCGGCACGCTGGAACGGCGCCCCAGCATGGTATCATACTCGCAGACCCGGGTAACTGGGTCGGCTCTCTGCCGCGCGATGTGGCCCGTACGCCATGTCCCCTCCATACAACCCGGTGAAAGGCAGCATATGTCAGCAGCGACATCTCTCCGCGATCGGTGGCTGGTCGACGTACCGTGGCTGGCCGCGCACCTGGACGATCCCGATCTGCGTATCGTCGACATGCGTGGCTACGTGCGCACGGTCGATGTGGGAGACGGACGCCAGGCCGCCACGTACGTCGGTGCGCCCGACGAGTACGCCGAGCAGCACATTCCGGGCGCTATTTACCTGGATTGGACGCGCGACATCGTCGATCCCGACGATCCCGTGCCGGCGCAGGTTGCACCGCCCGAGCGCTTCGCCACTGAGTTGGGACGTCGCGGCATCGGAGACGAGCACCTGGTCGTAGCCTACGATGAGCATCCCACCGCCCAATTCGCGACCCGCCTCTGGTGGGCGTTGCGCTACTACGGCCACGATCGCGTCGCCGTTCTGGACGGCGGGCTCGCCGCGTGGCGGCGCGACGGGCGCCCGCTAACCTCCGCTGTGCCCGCTTTCCCGCCGGCCGTCTTCACGCCGCGCGTGCAGCCCGGCTGGCGCGCGACCGGCGAGGCGGTGCTGGCCGCCCTGGGCGATGCCTCGACCACGCTCGTCGATGCGCGCGATGAGGGGCAGTATAACGGCACGGTCTATCGCGGCGAGGGGCGGCCGGGACATATACCGGGGGCCATCAACCTGCCGCGAGAATTGCTCGTCGATCCGGCAACCGGCACGTTCCGTTCCGACGAAGAGCTGCGCGCCGTCTTCGCCCAGGCTGGTATCGATCCGGACAAGCGCGTCATCGCCTACTGCAACGGCGGGGTGGCCGCCACGACCGTCCTCTTTGGCCTGGCCCTGACCGGCCATCCCAGTCTAACCAACTACGACGGTTCGTGGAACGAGTGGGGCGTGCGCCCGGATTGGCCGGTGGAGGTTCCATGAAAATAGAGATCACCCTGGATTGCAGCGACCCCGAGCGCCTGGCGGAGTTCTGGGCCAGCGCCCTGGGCTACCGGCGCATCTTCGCGCATGATCCCTACGTGGGTCTGGACCCGGCCGATGGGAACGGCCCGCGCCTCTTGCTGCAGCGCGTGCCCGAGCCCAAGACTGTCAAGAACCGCATGCACATCGATATCCGGCGGGCCGACTTCGAGCAGGAAGCCGACCGGCTGGTAGCGCTGGGAGCCCGTCGCTTGACGCCCGGCGTCTTCACCGAGCCAGGCACCGACTCGCACTGGATCGTGATGGCCGACCCCGAGGGCAACGAGTTCTGCCTGGTCTCCGATCGTCCGGCGCAGTAGCGCCGCCTACGGCGGGAGATCGGCCAGGACGGCCCTTCCGACACCTGAAGGGGTCGCACTCACGATAACCACCGCATGTCCCTGGTAAACGGACGCTGCCACAATGTCACCATTGCCACCAGGGAGAACGGTCTGGCGGACTATTCCGCGCATAAAGTCGAACACGAAGAGCGTGGTTTGCGTGGCACCGGGTGATGCGTTTGCAGCGGCGATCACACCGTCGCCGGTGGAACTGTCGATGGCTACACCTTGAGTATTCAAGGTCGGAGAGACGGTCAGTTGTCTCAACAGATGGCCCGTGCGCAGATCGAGGGCCATGGCCAGGATCGGATAGCCCGAGGTGACAACCAGGGCACGTCCGCTGTTCTGGCCCATCGCAGTGTGCTGTGGGTACTGGTTGATCGGCACCGATGCCATCGTGCGCGCGGTAGCCGTGTCGAAGATGACCAGCGACACCAGGGCCGCAACCTGCCTGACGGCTAGCGCGTGCCCGCTGCGCTCGTCTACGGCGAGTGGCTGGGCGTCGGCACCCAGTGTGATCGAACGCAGCAGGCGTCCGTTTGTGCTGTCCAGGACGGCGATGCTGTCTTGCGACGGGTTAGAGTTGTCGTACAGCAAGACGTGATGGCGCCGTTGGTCCAGGAGGAGAGAGGTCATTCCACCTGCGACCGTGACCGTATGTAGCTGCCGCCCGGTGCGTGCATCGAGGATGACGATGCTGCCGGCGCCGATGCTGTTGCCATTGCTAGTCAAGGTTCCCCGGTTGGCGATAAGCACGCGATCTGCCGAACCGTCTACCGCCATATTGTTGGGGCCCATGTCGACGCGGGTGGTGCTCAGCAGGCGTCCGCTGCGCGCATCCAGCATGCTCACGCTGCGGTCCGCGTAGTTAGCCACGAAGACATGCTGACGCTGTTCGTCGATAGCGATGGCGGACGGCGCCCAGCCGACGGCGGTCTTCTTCAACACCGCACCGGTCCTCACGTCCACCATATCCACCTCGCCGCGACTGACGATAGCGCCGTTAGCTGTATCCACTTTCCCCTGGCAGGAGACAAAGGCACGGCCCCGCGGCCAGTCCACGGCCAGCCCGACCGGATTCTGGCAGATAATCGCCGTGCGCACGCGTGGCGTCACCGCGGCCGAGTTAGCTAGAGCGCACGGCATCTCCAGCAGTATCGCCACCAGACAGATGTGCCCGCGCAGGTGGTTTATCGTGCGTCGCATCGCTGTGCTCCTCGATCTCTCATGTGCCGTCAGGTGCTCTCCGCCGGAACCAGGGCATACCACGACGCCGGCACTTTGTCGGTGGGAGGCGCTGTGTTGGGGTAAGCGTCGAACCGTCCGCTGCCATCAAAGCGATACGCCGGTACGAGGTAGAGCGTGCCGTCGGCCCGCGCGGTCAGAACGTAGGTGATGCTCCAGTTGTGCGCTATGCCCTGTCCGCTGCCATCGGGACGTACCGAAAGTTGCCGAGGAGCCACGGCGATGGGGGCCCGGCCATGGCGCACGGCATCCCAGGCCGAGGCAACACCTTGGGTATCGATGGTGCCGATGCTCAGGGCCGGCGGCCAGAGATCCGCCTCGACTGTTGCTATGGGCCAGGCAGAAGGCGTAGACGCGGTTGAGATAGAGGTCGTAGATCTCGCCGAACGCGGCACGATCAGTGCTCGCCCGGGCAACCAGCTCGGCCGTGGCCTCTTCCCGCATCTACCGCACCCCATATCCCTGATGGTTGTGTCCGGCGAATTGCCATCACGCCCCGTCAGGGATAACGCAGGGGGTGGCGCGCAGGTAACGTATTGGGAGGCAAGAGCCAATACTGCAGCATGGCGACGGCGAAATCGGTGAATTGACGCTTGCGCGGGGAGTGGAAAGCAAGCACGATGTCGTCGCGCGGGATGCCCGCTTTAACCAGTAGGTTCGCCACCCCCTCCTCAGTGCCGTCCTGTTCGATCCAGATCTTGTTGTTATGAATGCGCAGGTGGATGATAGGCGCGAAAACGCGCCTATCCTGCTCCCAGCCCAGATACAGCAACTGGTACTGATCATGCTGGGTGTCGCAGATTTGGCAGACTTCGATCTCCGCATTTTTGGGACGATATCGTGCTTCTTGCTCGATAATACTAGTAATGATTGTGCGATATCGCGCTAGTTTCTCCACGCGAGAATCCTTTCCACGTCTATGGAGACGATAAGTAGATGTACTTGCTCATCGTCCACAAGGTACTCTGCCAGCGGTTCAGCGAAGACGGTCTGGGCGGTCTCCGCGTCAATTGCCAGATAAGGTACGCGCTCTGGATCGGCCCGGCGCAACACGCTGCGATACATGACATATTGCCCGACGGCGTCACGGAGGTCGGCAACGGCCGAAGCACCGACGAAACTCTTGACTTCGACGGCGATCTTTTTATCGCCTTGCTCGGCAGCGATGACCATGCGTTCAGCTTCGAGATCGATGAACACACGTTGCCGGCCGATCCAGATGACGTAGTTCTCGTCAGTAATCGTCCGGCCATCTCTGATAAGCGCAGCCTTCACTGCGGCATGGTAGATATCGCGCGCCGGCATCAGTACCTTTCTGTTTAGAGTATAGTGTGCGATAGCGTGTGAGCGCAGACATCGCATACACAATCAACGCCACTTTACGCGGAGGGGAAGAGAACGCATGTCAATGCAGCGACCGGAGGTCATCAGGCCGGGCGTCTTTAGTGTGGAGGCGGCGGCGGACCGCCGCCGTGCCATCTTCGATTACCACAACGAGGCGCTCCTGGCGCGGCACATACCGATAGACACGGTCTTCATCGGCGACTCCATCACCGAGATGTGGGCGCTCGACGCCTTCTTTCGCAGCGCCGGGGGCGGCATGATCGTGAATCGCGGTATCGGCGGGGACCGCACGCCGTTTGTGCGCCGGCGCTTCGAGGCCGACGTCCTGCAGTTGCGTCCGCGCCTGGTCGTCATTAAGATCGGCGTGAACAACGCCTGGGACCTGGATATCTGGTGGGATGAGACCCTGCGCCGCTCGCCCGAGGAGATCGAGGACGAGATCGTGTCCGATATCGAGGCCATGGTGCAGGCCGCGCGTGGCCGCGATATCACGGTGGCACTGTGCAGCATCCTGCCGACCGACGTGCCGTTCAACGGAAATACGGCTGTGCGTAATGCCCTCATCGTGCGCGCCAACGCCCGCCTGCGCGAGATCGCCGCGCGCGAAGGCGCCATCTACGTCGATTACCACGCGCATTTGGTGGACGCGGATGGCCAGACCCTACGCCCCGGC
>Ga0209581_1003008_pt1 | contig 15072 bp, 10 predicted proteins | sample Coa_R2_FD_187160 | JGI IMG/M metagenome (GOLD analysis project Ga0209581, IMG submission 187160) | Surface soil microbial communities from Centralia Pennsylvania, which are recovering from an underground coalmine fire - Coalmine... | ecosystem: Environmental > Terrestrial > Soil > Unclassified ...
GTCTGGCTGCAAAGCCCGTCCATCCGCTGAGGATACTGCAAGTTACTATGCGCTGCGTGATTATGGCGTTCCAGGCCAGAGCTGCAAAGCCCGTCCATCCGCTGAGGATACTGCAAGATCCACCACTCTCACGAATGGCTTTCTTTCAATAGGCTGCAAAGCCCGTCCATCCGCTGAGGATACTGCAAGAATATTTTGCGGACATCCGGCCAGAGTCGCCAGCTCTCACAGATCGAGCCATTTGCCTTCTCGCGTCAGGTGCTCTCGGCCCGTAAGTGCCTTTTGAACCTGGTTCCCTGTGACAACGACTTCGAGTATGCATTCGCTCGATTCCTCGAAAACGCGAAAGATGTGGTGGCTTTTTGCAAGCTGCCCCTGCAATTTGGTTTCTCGATCGAGTACACCGATAACAATGCGAACCTGCGCTACTATTACCCTGATTTCGTGGTCAAGACAGAGCGAGATGAGATGTGGTTAGTCGAGACAAAGGGCCAGGAATCGCTGGAGGTCAGGTACAAAGATATGGCCGCTCACCTCTGGTGTCAGAACGCCACAGCACTCACAGGCCAGCAATGGCGCTACGTGAAGGTTCCTCAGAAAGAGTATGAGAGACTTCAGCCGGTAAAATTTTATGATCTCTTGCCGTTTGTGGACTGAATGGCCGTAGAGTGAGTAACAGGGAAATGAAGGTGTAACAGCGGCCCCGCAGCGCATTGCGCAGGGAAAGGAGCGCAGGCATAGCCGATCCCATCGCCTGGGTTGAGGACGAGGGAGAGGCGGCGCTGGAGCGCGAACGCACCGAGCAGCGCGAGTTGCTCTTCCCGATCCGCCTGGACGATGCAGTCATCAGGACGCGCCAGGCATGGGCGGCCCGGCTCCGTCGCCAGGTCCACCTCGGCGACTTCACCCACTGGACCGATCCAGAGGCGTATCATATGAAATCCGCTTAAGTACTATCCACTAAGACAGGCCACCAATGGAAGCAGGTATGAGCCTGGACCCCCTCTGGATGCACTTGAAGCCAACGACAGCGCTGGGCTTGGACCTGCTCCAGTTCATCCAGGGAGGTGAAGACCCGATTGGCCAGTGGCTCGTTGGAAAGGGGCCACAGTCGCTCAGCGGGCTGCACCTCTGGGGAATACGGGGGCAAGAACACCAGGTGGATCCCCTCCGGCAGTTGGAGTCGAGCACTGCTGTGCCACCCGGCACGATCCAGAACCAGCCCGATCTGGTTGTCTGGCCCTGCTCCCACCTCCTGGGCAAAAGCGGCCAGGGCGAGGGAGAAGACCTCAACGCTGACCGTGGGCAAGAGCCGCCAACTCGTCTGTCCGCTTTGTGGATGCACAAAGGCAAAGACGTCCATCCATTCGTAGCGTTGGGCTACCGGGGCTTTGACCGTCGCTCCCTTGGGAGCCCAGACCCGTCGCAGGATTGGTTTGAGGCCGATCCGATGCTCATCCATCGCCCAGAGCTCGACGCTGGCTTGGGGGTGGTGGTGCTGCCCCAGGGCGAGCTGGTCCGGCAGTTTTTTTCAACTCCTGCTCTCTGGCCTCGTCGGCTTTGGCGTGCTGCGGGCGAGGCACGCGGCTGCTGTGACCGAGCCGCCGCAGATACTCCCACCCGCGTTGCGGAGCCCCGTTCCGGCCTAAGCGTTGCTGCATCCAGCCAGCCACTTTCGGGCCACTCCAGAGCCCGCCCTCTGCCGGAGGCTCCTGCAGAGCTGCTGCCAGCTCCTCCTGGAGCTTGGGCCAGAGCAGAGGCCGACTCACGTCTCTCTCATGACGACGATCTCCGATGCCTGCTTCTCCTTGCGCATTCCAGCGCCCAATCACCGTGCGCACCCATCTGGCCGTGTAGCCCAGTCACTCGGCGATCACTTGTGGCGTTTTGCCCTCCTTTGCCAGCCACAGAATATGCCAGTGAGTTCGCTCCACTGGATCTTTCGCCTGCCGATACCGCTCATGTAACTCTTCCGCTGTGTAGTCCGTTTGGATTTTGACTCGCTTTCCCATACCTCCTAAATAAAGCGGCGAAATTTATGCGGCTAATCCCGCAATATGGCGAACGAGATCAGGAGCCGTCGCCATGTCACGAAAAAAGGAGGACACCGCTTCCATGAGCTGCTCCATCGTCTGGAACAAATGGGTATGAGTAACTTTGCGACGCAGATGCTTCCAGAACCGCTCCACCGGATTGAGCTGAGGCGAATAGGTGGGCAAGCACACCTATTCAATCTCGTCCTGGTGGGCCTCCAACAAAGCCAGGACCGGTTTGGCAAAGTGAATGCGGTAATTATCCACGACCACATACTTTTTGCGAGCAGGTTGACTGGCATCTGGCTCGATCAATTGGCCCAGAACCGAGCGAAACAAGGCGTTGTCCTTATGATCGCTGGTGGCCCAGTGCCGCTTGCCACTCACCCAATGGATCAGCCCCGCTCCATACTGTTTTTTGTTCTGACGGGGAGTGTCAATTTTGCGTTGGTGTCCTACCTGGCTCCAACAGCGCACGATCCCAGGAAGCAGCGCCAAATCGACCTCATCTTCATAATACAGGTCGATTTCTCCCGCTTCGGCTTGTCGCTGCAACTCCTGCAAGCGAGCGGCTTTCTGCTGGTATTCTGGATCAGGGCTACTGACCGAGAGCACGGGGCGCTGCACACTGTATCCTGCTCGATGCAAGCTGCGACGCACGCAGCTTTCGCTCACCTGCAGGCCGCACTGCTCTTTGAGCGAGAGCGCCAACAATTCCGCCGTCCAGGTCGAGAACGGATAGTGCAGATCTCGGGGATCACTTTCCACCAGTTCGAGCAATCGTTTGAGGATCTCTTCGGTGATCTTGGCAGGCCGTCCCACTCGCTCGGCGGGCAAGATCCCTTCCAGACCGGAGCGATTGAACTCGTGAATGCAGCGGGCCACCGTGTCTTCACTGCTGAACAGCACGGCGGCAATCTGCGGCACACTGTAGTGCCGGGCCGAGAGCAAAATGATATGGCAGCGGCTTCTCAAGCCAACGTGGCTGGTGTGATCATAGAGCCGACGGACCCACTCCTGTTCCTCGGCGGTCAAGGGACGGACATACAGTTCGCTTGGTCTGCTCATGTTCTCTTCCTGCTTCGTCGTCGGGATGCTGCCTTCCATTTTACCAGATTTCCCGCAGTTGTTTCGCCGGTTTATTTAGGCATCTTCTTCATTCCGACCCTGCTCCAGCGTCCAGGAGGGCAGGCGACTGCGACGCCTACCGCGCCAGTTCAGATAACGCCAACGACGGCAGCAATATCGCGTCGCACGCTTCGCCGGCTGCCCCCTCTTCCGCTACGCGAATGATGGTCTCGGCAATATCCTGCCCCTCTACAACCGAGGTGTGGATGACAAGATCTCCCGCTCTTCGCCTCTTCTTCCTTACTGCCTGCGCGATCGTCTGCATATATATGCGCGCTTCCGAAAGGTCCAGGTGCGAGGAGTGCGTTCCTGCCGCGGAGGTTGACCGGGGAGGAGGGACGACACACAACAGGTGTAGTGTTCCTGGTTCGGGCGCTGAGAGTGCGGTGGTCAGGGCCACAGCCGGTTCGAGCGCGGTTTCGGCCAAGGATGATCCATCAAGCGCGACCAGAATGCGTACCGGGTGCTGCCCTGCGGGATGTTGATTGCTGAGCGTGCCCGCTGACTCATGCAAGACCAGGACGGGGGCCGGACTGTGACGAACAATTTTTTGTGCAACGCTCCCCAGAGTCCAGCGTTTGAATCCGGTTTCCCCGCGACTACACATGACGACCAGATCTATAGCCTGGACCTCAATGCTGAAGAGAATCCGCTGGGGAATCGGACCGGTGATCAGATGTGTATCGACGGGAATATCCCGCAGTTCCTTTGCATATTTTTTTCTGGCCAGGTACGTGACCGAAGCTTTGTAATCGTCTGAGCCAGGTTCTTTCTCCGGCAATTCAATCGGCTCCAGAGGATACACCGGAATGTTCGTTGGCAAAGGAAGAACGCGCAGAAGGAGTAACCTGGCTCCTGTACTTCGCGCGATACTGGCAGCTACCGGCAGCGCACTTTCCGCTCGTTTGGACCCATCCAGTGGAACCAGAATATGGTGAAACATGCGTGGCCTCCTTTCGAGAACACGTCTATCTTATGAAGCATCAGGCGTGAAGAGCATCTTTCCGTAGAAAGCATGCTCGCGCTGCCCGGCTCCCATGATTGGAGTCGGGGCATCCTGGCGTTATGAGCGAGCCAGAATGTGCTGGGATGATGTCTCTACAATCATCTCTCTCGCAAGAGCCAGGTTTTTCAACTTTTTCCCATTGCCATTACAAGAGCGTCGCTGGTTATGCTTCTTTCGGCTTCCATCTCATTGACTGAGCGTTTCACCAGGCGGCCGAGCTGCTGTTCATCCAGCGATTCCTGCTCCAGGAGTGCTTGAGCCAGCCGCTCAAGTTCTTCGCGGTGCTGAGAGAGCAGTTGTTGGACGGAGGCAGAGCATTCGCCGATCAGTCGCCGCACCTCGGCGTCGATCAGTGCGGAGGTTTGCTCAGAATAGGCTTGTTGCTCCCTCAGTCCCATTTCCCGCCCCAGGAACACTTCCTGTTCGCCTGCCAGGAAGACCGAGCCGAGCCGGGGGCTCATTCCCCAGCGCGTCACCATCTGCCGTGCAAGCTCAGTCACCTGTTTCAGATCATTCTCCGCGCCCGTCGTGACCTCTCCGATCGCAAGCTCCTCGGCCACGCGACCGCCCAGGCCGACGGAGAGACGAGCCAGCAGATAGGTACGCGGGTAGTTGTGCCGATCGTCGAGGGGAATCATCTGCGTCACTCCCAGCGCCTGCCCGCGTGGTGTGATCGTGACCTTATGCACGGGATCAGCTTCCGGCGTCAGCATTGCCACCAGAGTGTGGCCGCTCTCATGGTAGGCGATCACGCGCCGTTCCTCGGGACTCAGCACAAACGGGCGTTGGGCGCCCATCATGATGCGGTCCATCGCTTCTTCAAAGCCGCTCTGCGTTACCTGATCGAGATGACGCCTGGCTGCGCAAAGGGCTGCCTCATTGACCAGGTTGGCCAGGTCCGCTCCCACCATGCCGACCGTCGAAGCGGCAATTACCCCCAGTTTGACATCCGGGGCCAACGGCACACCGCGAACATGCACGCGTAAGATAGCCTCCCGACCGGCTCGATCGGGCCGGTCCACCACGATCTGGCGATCAAAGCGGCCAGGGCGCAGGAGGGCGGGATCGAGCACATCCGGTCGGTTGGTCGCGGCCAGCACGATAATGGCCTGGTGTGGATCAAATCCGTCCATCTCGACCAGAACCTGATTCAGCGTTTGTTCCCGCTCGTCGTTTCCCCCGCCCAGACCTGCACCTCGCTCGCGTCCAACGGCATCGAGTTCATCAATGAAGATAATGCATGGAGCATTTTTCCTGGCCATCTCAAAGAGATCGCGAACCCTGCTGGCCCCTACCCCGACGAGCATCTCGACGAACTCGGAGCCGGACATGGAGAAAAAGGGTACATCGGCTTCGCCCGCCACCGCTCGAGCCAGCAAAGTTTTGCCCGTTCCGGGAGGTCCCACCAGAAGTATCCCTCGGGGAATCTTGCCGCCCAGCCGCTGGAAACGGGCGGGGGACTTGAGAAATTCGACAACCTCGGCCAGTTCGGCTTTCGCCTCCTCGACTCCTGCTACATCGCGGAACGTGGTCTGCCCCTTGTCGTTTGCATAAAGCCGGGCTTTACTCTTGCCGAAGGAGGACAGGCTTCGTTGCGTGGACGCCATGCGCCGGTTCATCCACCAGAAGAACAGACCTATCAGAAGAAGCGGTCCAACAAAGAACAGGACGTTCAACCAGAATGTCGCATTCCCACTACTCGAAGGCTGCACCTCGATAGATACGTGGTGTTGTTCCAGGAGCGCAATCAGGGTATCGTTGCCGAATTGGGGCACGACGGTCGTGAATCTGGTCGAGGTTGTTGCCCCATCCTGGGAAGAGACAGCCGATCGAAAGATTCCCGTGATTGTATAATCGCTGATGGTGACTTCCTGAACGTTATTGGCATTTACCTGCGCAACGAAAGTCGAATAACTTACTGCCACATTCGTCTGCGATCCGTTCGAGTCCAGCAAGGTCAATACAAACCATATCAGCAGCGGGGCAACGAGGAGCAGCCAGAGCAAGATTGTCCATCGTGGTTGCGCTGGCGGCTCCTGTCCCTGCGGTCCAGTCGGTGGTGGATTCGGGTTAAACATTTACGCACTTCCGTTTCCGCGAGTTATTGCTCGCTCTTCTTGTGAGACGCGCCGGGTGAGAATGTGCCAGGGCAAGAAAAGGAGGCAGCTTCTGAATAAGGAACAGCCACATTCTTCTTGCCCCTGGCAGGCGCTCTTTTAAGAAAAAAGTAACGCGGCCCTCTCACATTACCGTCACCATCGTTCGCTCTTGCCTTACAAAGATGTCACGAAATACATGTTGGGCTACGTGCGAGAAAGAGGTGAGGCCAGCGACGCTCACAGAGGGACAGTCTGTATGTTCACAGCATGATCACAAGGGGAAAGCCTGCGTGCTTTGGCGGAGGTATCTATTGGGAGCCACACGCTTCCTGTGAGCGATTTGTGAGCAAGGTGGGCCCGCCTGTGATCCGTATGTGAGAATCAGAGCATATGCTAGCAGAAGTGCATATCCAGGCTGTGCTTGGAACTGTGGTAATCTGGCCTGAAAGCGGACGTTCGCCTTTCAGGGCGGAGGATGAGGGTGAGCTATGTCCCTCTAGACATGAAAAGCGGAAAACAGGGTGGGGCCCACGTTGACGATGAAGAGACGAATGCGCTGCCCTGCCCTGGCAGTCAACGGATCGGCTTTGTACTGGTTGACGTAGCCGTTAAACACCACATAATCTGGGATGCCGGTGGCAAGTTTCTGAGGATCGACAAAGTAGGAGCCGTCCGGCTGCTTCGCGGCGTAGAACTCGCTTTGCACCAGCACATACTCCCGGGCCGGTGCCCAGCCGTGAGCCGGGGCGACGATGATCGCTCCGTACATCCCGTTGGCCATGTGGTAGATCACCGTTGGGGAGCCACAGTGGTACATGAAGATGCCGGGATAGTTAGCTTTCCAATTGAACGAAAAGCTTTTGCCAGGTGCGATTTCCTGGTAGTTCACGTTCCAGGGGGTTTGCGCTGCATGGAAATCAATGGAGTGCGGCATGGTACCCTCATTGATCAGGGTAAAATGCACTATTTGCCCCTGGCGTACACGCAGCACCGGGCCGGGGACAGTCCCATTGAAGGTCCAGGCGTGGTAAGCTACGTCGGGCGCGATGGAAACCAGCACTTCTTTCACCGTCAGGGTCAGATTGACGGTGGATCCTTGTGACGCGACCGGTGCCAGGGCGTTATACGTGGGATGCGGGGGCACAGCCACAGCAGGAGCCGTGTTTGTGCTCGTGCTTGTTGTCGAAGATGTCGCCGCTGGAGTAGTCAGTGAAAAAATGATGCCCGCAATCAGCAGCACGGCCATCAGTGCCATCGGCAGCATGAACACCAGCACTTCTCTCGCCGTTCTGCGACGGCGCTTCCATCTTCGCAGTCGGGCATTCACATCGGGTACGTCCGGGCCCCTGGATATCTCTTCTTGATCGGGAAGGTGTGGCGTCGAGACCCGCACCTTTTCTTTCAGTTGTTCGCTCATTGTTCATCTTCTCCTCGAAAAATGACAGTGTGTCGGATAACCTCAAAGCAGAGGAAAACCTCTACCTGATTGTAGAAAAGCGGGATCTCCAACCTATCACAAATGTTGCCATGTTCCTCTCAAGGTGATCACAAATCGGTGCTGGCCGGTTTCTGCCGCCCGTGACGATTTTAGGAGAAACCTTGCCTGTGCTGTGAGGTAGGTGTGAAACGACGACGACGAACTGTACAAGGAGGCTCCTCAGATCGTCTCTCGGCTCGTCGAGCGTTTTTCTACTGAGCGCGATCAGCGCGTGCAGGCGGCATTGCCTTTCACTCCGGGAACATAGCGTGCCAGGAAGGAGGAAGCGTCTTCTCCTTCCTGGCATCTATGACCAAAGGTCCTGAACGAAATCAGACAGATCTGGTGCGCCTGATGGACCGTCATTGATGTCCTCCGGGCGCGACCGCCCGGTCTGGTCATGACGACGCGGTCGGTGAGGCCGCAGCGGCATGTGGCCGGAACCACGTCCCCGCTTTCCAGGGCAAGCCTAACGCCGGCAGCAACCAGCGGTCCACGCCGATCCATCCACACACGCGCCAGGAGAAGCACAGGAAGAGGCCAAACATCCCCAGGATGGGATTCACGCTCACCGTGCCGGCCAGCAGGTAGTTCAGGTTCATCAAGACCCCAAAGCCGGCCGCAATCCCGCTCAGGATGCCCAGCAGGAGTCCTACCCCCACGGCCACCTCGCCCCAGGTGACAAGGAACGAGAAGAACCCGGTGCTATTGAGGACGATGTGCTGCAAAAACCAGGCATACCAGCCCTGCACGGCCGGGAACGGGCCGGACGCTTTGGCCAGCGCCCCGGCCACAAAGCCGGCCAGCGCCTTGCCGCTGGTCCCCCAGGCCGGTGACTGCACCTTCTCCCAGCCCGCCAGCAACCACTCCGCTCCGACGTTCATCCGCACCACAAACCACACGGCAGCCGCACCCTCAGAGGCCAGGAAAAACTTTGCAATAGCCGGCTCCGGGAATCGCTCGTTGGCCACACTCGCCTTGAGTGCGGCTCGCTCCTGAAAGAACTGCACGAACGCTAGAATGAGGGCGAGCAGGAACAGGACAAGCAAGCCGATTCCCCAATAATCGTCGCTCGTTTGTCCAGCCAGATTCCAGATGAGATGAAACAGGGTCCAGGCCCCCGCAAGCACGGTGATGGTCAGTGTGCCTCCGCGGAAGAATCCTTTCTGTTGACTTGACATGATTTTTCTCCTTTGCATTCAACCCCCTCGGTAGAACTCGCGCCGAGGAACGTTCGAGAAGCAGAGGTCAGAGCCGTTCAGGCATCACGGAAACGCTGTTTCCTTTTGAACTGGTACGCCTCTGCCCCACTTCTTCTCACAAGAAGTGTCGCAGAGAGAGGTCACGGAGCGATCACAGGCGGGGCGAGGAGAATCACAAAGCAATCACAGCTTTGAAATCAAGCGCATGGCGGGACATCAGCCGGTTCCTGCATGTGCTTGATTTCAAAGTAGAGGTGATCGCTTGCCCAAAGAGGTAGCCGGGTGCTATGAGATAGGCATGAGGTTGCCCGGTAATCGTTGTTGTTTTCCTCATACGCCCTTTTGAACTACTGCCGCAAAATAAGCATTTTCCATAACTCGAAAAGGCTATGGTAGGAGATGATAGCCACGGCAGCACACGCCAGGGGAATGTGAATAAAGCGCCAGGCCCGAATGACCAGATGGGCGCGCCGTTGACGCCGCAGGGAACGAGCCAGCCGGACATGTTCGCCGAGCATGACGCAGGCATACTCGAAGTCTCGAACTTCAGAGGGCGAGAGTGCGGATGGAGACGGGGGAGGAGGCGCGTCACTGCGTAACGTCCGGGCAATATAGTGCTTGAATTGGGAGGATTTGCCCGCGCTGAGTCGTTCAAGCGCCAGAGAGAGCTCGCGCAAACGGTCTTCTACCGAACGCGCAATCCCAGCCCCATTCGTATCTGCTTCAATGGCAATCGTGCGAGCCTGCCAGCTATCAAGGAGGCGACCGACTACCCCTGTGAGGACAAGCAGAAGCAACGCATAAAGCGCTGTGGTGCCAAATGCAGCCTCGGTAAAGCGAGTACTGAGAAAAGAAAAATCGTGAGTGATGTTCTGGAAATTGTCGTGCATACAGGCGATGAAGAGACTGATAATCCCAAACCAGATATGCAGCCAGAGCCAGTTTTGCACTTTTCCGGGCAAGCTGCGGAGAAAACGTCGGCGCAAGGTATAGGCGGCCACCAGAAGCACCAGGATGAAAGCCACAATACCAAACTGGCGGAAAGGATCATTGTACGGGCCGGGGTAGAGTTGCGTTGCCAGGGCAGATCGATAGATAAGAACAATTCCGCCCAGGATTCCCAGGGAGCCGAACAGAAAAAACCAGTTGAACTTTGAACCAGGCGTTTTCCAGATACGCCGGATGTTTTTGGGTTGTGCCGAAGACCGGTTGATGACAGCCATAGAGGATCTCCTTTTATTTCACCTGCCGTTGCAGAATCTCCTCGGTTGATCCAAAAAAACGGGTGGGTTGAATACGCAGAGCTGCGCCTGCCGGGCAGGCTTCCACACACGCCTGGTCGCGATATCCTGCGCAGAGATCACATTTGATCGCAATTTTTTTGCGGAGTTCGTCATACCCCCCACGCGGAGGGAAGTGATTGGATGCGACTCGACTTCCAGCAAACCCGGACTGGCCGATCACCGGCAGCGTTTTGTGTGCGCGTCCCTGGTCCTTACCTTTCGTAAACCAAGCGCTAAAACGTTGCCAGGAGTTCTGAATTGCCAGTTCCTCGTCGATCGGCACGATGGAGATTGCCCCATACGGGCAACGCTCTGCACAGATGCCGCAGCCAATACAGCTTTCGGTAATATAGACCTCGCCGTTGGGATGACGTGCGATCCCGGCTCGACTGCAGAGCATACAGACCGGGTCCTGGCATTGCCGGCAGGTCGTTGTAATGCTGATATTTCCGATGACCTTGCCCTTGCGGTTCATGCGCGAGTGTCCATGCCGTCTCTCACAGGCATATTCGCATTCATTGCAGTGAATACACTTGTCGAGATCAATGATCAACACCTCGGTTCCTTCGACGACCCCGTCGCTCACCAGTTCGTGCAGGCCCTCCTGCGCATGAGGATCAGCGGGAGCGATCTCTGGTATATAGGGCTGGAGCGCCCTAGTTGGGAGTGTCCTGGTTGTCAGGGAATCGTCCCGCGTAGCAGCGGCAGCCTCAAGATATCCCCGCAAACGCAGAGCGAAACGTTGTTCCAGCGCCGGGTAACGCCGAAATAATCCGAGAATGGCCTGCCGGGGTATCTGAGCCACCCGGCAGCGGTTAATCGTCGTTACCGTCACTGCCTGCCCATCACCCAGTAAGTCCAGCCCTCCTGCGAAATAGTCGCCTCCCTGCCGGTAGGCGATAATGCGCTCACCGCTCTCCTCTTTTCCCGCATGTCTCGGCGTGCGCCGTGCGACTTTGACAAAGCCCTCCAGGAGAATATGCACCGTTTCGCGAGGCGGGCGACCTCTCGGATCTTCGGCAAACAGGCGTTCGCCACGATCGTACTGCCGGATCTGCGCCGCCTGGACCAGGGACTGGAGGTCGGAAAGGGCTATCCCCTCGAACAGTTCCATGTGGGAGAGAAGCGTAGAGAGTGAGCGACCCTGGGTCAGGCGCTCGAAATGCTGGCGGACCTCAGAGACGAGTTCCATCAAGCTCTGCACGACCTGTTCTGGAATCTGCAAGAGCAACGCCGGGGTCAGCGCCCGCACTGTGGCTTTGTAGGGCCGCCCCGTAAGCAAACCGTCCTCACCAACGTGCTCACCTCGCTGCAAAACAGCTATCGCAAGCTCTGCATTTTCTCGATCCGTGGTGGTCAGTTCCAACCTGCCTTCCAGGATGAGATAGAGATCCCGCCCGTACTCGCCTTCGCGCACCAGTTCCTCTCCGGGAGCAAGAATTCGTCGGATAGAAGCCGCAATAATATGCAAAAGGTAGGTATCGGGTATATGGCGGGAAACAAGAAAAACGCTTTGCTCACGCAAACGCTGAAGGAGCATGGGCAGCGACCAGCCCGCGGGGAGAACCTGTATCACCCGACTCATATCTGGCTGGCTCTCCCATGCGACACCCAGACGCTGCTTGAGCGCAAACATCAGGAGGTCCCGGTGATTATCTACCGGGCACACCGGTACACAGGAACCGCACATCACGCACTCATGGGTGAAACGCGCCACCGCAGGTGTGATGTCCTTCGTCACAGTGGCAGTATTGAGGGCTGCAATGGTGATTTGAGAAGACATGGGCACAGGGCAGACCTCCATGCAGCGATTGCAGCCGATGCACATATCGATCTCAAATTTAATTCGCGCCTCATTGAGCGGCTCTATCTCGGCGCGGTGTTCCACTCCGAGGACCACAGGCGTTGGTTTTTCCGGCGTGCGTGTCGTGCTCAGGCTCTCGGCAGTAAATGGGGTAATCTGACGAGTAATCAGCGTGGCTTCGGCGGGCGACTTTTGCAGGTTTCCCAGTGGATGCGAGAAATAGATGAGCATATTTCCCAGAACGATGCGGTCTCCGTGCGAGAGATGGTAGCTATTGGTAATCTTCACCCGATTCACAAATACTCCGTAGCGGCTGTTCAGATCGCGTATGGAGAACCCCTCAGGGGTACTGAAGATCTCGGCATGTCGGCGAGATGCAGAGGGATCGGGCAGAACAACATTGTTTTGCTGATCGCGTCCCAACTGATAGCAATGTCCATAACTCAGCGGCACCGTTCGCACAGGACCCGCCGGTCCTACAAGCACCAGTACCGGCGTTTGAGGCAAACTGCTCAGAATGACCTCAGGAATAAGGCGCGAAGCAGAACTGTGTAGTTCTGTTCCTTGCACGTGAGTAAAATGCCCAGGCGCGGGCAGGGAAGCGCGCGAGTGCTGTTCTGAAGAGGTGCGCGAGCGTACTTCAAAACGGAATCGTACATCGCCAAACCGCACTTCATCCTGAGGATGCAGTTGATAGGTCCTGCCGCGCGGGAGAAGAGACCCATTGACAAAAGTGCCGTTGGTGCTACCAATATCGCGCAACACCCACGCACCATCAACCCAGGTTACTTCGGCATGCAGCCGCGAGACAGAGCCATGGTCAATCAGCCAGGAAACCCCCACCTGCCGCCCGATGGTCATGACCTGCCCCTCGTCCTCCCCGGGGATGCGCGTTTCCTTCACCAAAACGTGAACCCTGGGGTGGGGGATGGGCACAAAATACGCCTCGCCCCCCTGGGAAAGAAGCCGGCGGGTACCCCCCTCAGGAACCAGCGCGCGCGTACCTGCTGCCGGTTCCTGAGATGCTGTTGCAAGGTCTGACATACTCATTGCCGGCAAAGTGAGAAGTGGTCCGGGAATACCTTGTTTGGAGAGCCATCTGTCGAGATCGAAGTCCTCGGCGAACAGCTGATGAGCCACTGATGCCAGATTGACCTGGTGGTCGATCGCGCGTTTGAACGCCAGCGCCTGCCTGCGGTCGCCCAGCAGGAGTGCGCCTGCTGCTTGCCCACAGGATAGAATCACTTTCCGGTAGCTGCGCGCTTGCGGCGCGGCGACCAGTTCCTGGAATCCGGACGCTGCGGGGCAGGTAGTCAGGCCGATCGAAACAAAATCGAGTCCGTACAGAAAGGTCGCGTTGTAGAATTGCCCGAACGTTGCGCTGCTCGGACCAGCAATCGATGCCCGCCCTGAGGCGGCGAGCATGTTGTAGGCCGCAATCTGCGCCTGCTGAATAGCTGGGAACCACTGTCCCAGAACTCGCGTGCGTCCGCTCAGCCTATCGACCGTTTCAATCACATCCCCAGCCGCGTAGATGTCCGCCATGCTGGTACGCATGGTTTCATCCACTTTGACCCCACGCCCGCAGGCAATACCACCGGCCTGAATAAAATCAATGAGCGGCTCGATTCCGATGGCGATTAAGACGAGTTCGCAAGGAATGTGCTCTCCTCGCGTGGTGAGAACGCCGCTGACCTGGCCCTGGTCGCCGAGAATCTTTGCGATCTCTTCCTCACAGCGCACCTCAATCCCATCACGCCGCTCTTCCTGCAAAACCATATCTGAGGCGACCGGGTCAAGGACTTCTGACCAGAAATGCTTTCCGCGCAACAGGTGGGTCACGTTGTAACCACGGTGGCGCAGCGTTTCTGCGCTCTCCAATGCCAACGTGCCGCTGCCACACACCACCACGCGCTGGACATTCTCCAGCCGATGGAGGATTTCCTGGTAATCAGCGACCGTGCGTAAGGTAGAGACCCCGGCCAGATGGAGGCCGGGACAGGCGAGCGTGCGGGCACGCGCGCCATTGGCGAGCAACAGTGTATCATAGTGGATTGCCGCTCCGTTGTGTAGCGACAGCGTATGCTGTGCGGGATCGAGGCTCATCACACGTGCAGGCAGAAAACGAAGACGCCGCTCCTGATAGAAGGTCGCAGGGCGGACCCAGAGCTTTTCTTCTGGTAAGCGCCCCCCGAGAAAATCTTTGAGCGCGGGACGATAGTAGGCGGGGAATGGATCATCCGCGATCATCGTAATGGTGCTCGCCTGGTCATACTCACGCAAAATCTCCGCGGCAGTGACCCCGGCAATGCCGTTGCCAATAATCACATAGGAATGGGGCTTACGCATCATCGACGGCTCCTCAGCTCAGATTCCTCACAAATATGTTCAGAGAGGGAGTGCCTTTTCGAGAGCATTTGTTACGTCTGAGTTTCTTTCAGAGATCTTTCTGGTACTCTTGGGGGAGAACAGACAAATGGACCTCGGCAAGGAAACGTTTTGGTCAGAGTTCCCGCGGATTTCATTCATCATTGTTGGGAGTTGGTGTCCCCGACCCGGTATGACTATCTTCTCCTCTAAGAACGAGTTGAGCGGCGGTGCCATCAGGATTAAGCACTCCAAAGGCGCGTGACCCCTGCGCCCAATGCGGGGTACGAATGACCACAATGAGTTGTCCAGAGGTGATGGAGTTCACGCGACCAGCGGGCTGGCCATTAAGCATGAAGCGGGCCAGGGGAGCAAAGTGGGTGCCGGTCAGGATGATCAGAACGGTGCCATTGGCCTGCGCCTGCACCTGCACCCGGGTCACGCTGGGCACGGCCTCGCCCAGCACGCCAAGCTGGTGGGTAAAGAGCACGCGCAGGGGCCAGTCGAGGGAGGGGAGCAACTGGCGCAGGGTCTGCACTTCCTGGGCCAGGACCTGGGAGAGGTCTTGCTGAGCCGAGGTGCGCTCGTTGCCGGCGGGCACCTCGGCCACTGCCGCCTGACACTCGCTGGTCCTGGTTATGACGGTCTTTAATGCCGACTGAATGCCGGGGTC
>Ga0209581_1003009_pt1 | contig 15068 bp, 13 predicted proteins | sample Coa_R2_FD_187160 | JGI IMG/M metagenome (GOLD analysis project Ga0209581, IMG submission 187160) | Surface soil microbial communities from Centralia Pennsylvania, which are recovering from an underground coalmine fire - Coalmine... | ecosystem: Environmental > Terrestrial > Soil > Unclassified ...
TCGTAGCGCAGTTGACGCCGCGCCGCTAGGGCCGAATACCGCGTCGCGTCGGCTTGACCGGGCCCTCATCTTCACTCGATTGGCGTTGTTGAAGAGCACGGACCTGTGCGCCGACGCGCTCTCTTGCGTGGCGTGCTGCGGGCAGTGGATCGCAAAGCGATCAATAATTGAAAGAGTTGACTAGACCACTATGGCCAAGCAGGAGGGTTTTCACGATCTGCCGCTGGCGCCTCCGAGCGGCGGGAAAGAACTGTGGCGCTGGCTGCGCGACGAGTTGCGCACGGCGATTCTGGTTGGCCGCTTAAAGCGCGGCGCCCGCCTGCCTTCTAGCCGGGGATTGGCGCGGGAGTATCAATGTTCTCGCGGCACAGTGGTCAGGGCCTTTGAGCATCTGCGAGCGGAAGGGTACATCGAGGCGCGCCGGGGAGCGGGCACGTTTGTGGCGCTCGAGCTGCCTGACGATTCGCTCGCGGCGCGCCGTCCGCGAGTTCGAGTTCTAAACCAGCCTTCGCGCGCAGGTCTTTCCAAACGAGGGCGCATGACCACTGAGCACGTCATAACTCTTCCTCCGTCGCGATCCGTGGGACGGGCTTTTCGCTCCTATGAGCCGGCGATTGATCTGTTTCCAGTTAACCTCTGGTCGCGGATCGCCGGCCGAGTGGTGCGGCGCGCGCCCCGATCTCTCTACGGGCAAGGCGACGCGAGAGGGTACGCGCCGCTGCGCAAAGCGATCGCCGACTATATCGGCGCGACGCGCGGCGTGCGTTGCGAGCCCGACCAGGTGCTTGTCACCGCAGGCGCGCAGCAGGCGCTGGATCTTGTCGGTCGCTTGCTTCTCGATCCGGGCGATGCCGTGTGGATGGAAGATCCCGGTTACCCGGGAGCCGCATGGGCGTTCAGAGCGGCCGGCGCCCGCATTCTGCCGGCGCCGCTGGACCGGGAAGGGCTCCGAACGGACTGGATCCGCCGCCAGCGACGTAAGGCGAGGCTGGTCTACACCACCCCGGCGAACCAGTTTCCGCTGGGTATGACAATGTCGCTCCCGCGCCGCCTCCAACTGCTTAATTGGGCGCTCTCGGAAGGAGTATGGATCGTCGAAGACGAGTACGACGCCGAATACCGCTATTTTGGTCCGCCCGTGCCAGCGCTGCAAAGCTTGGATGAATCGGGTTCGGTTATCTATATTGGCACCTTCACCAAAATGCTGTTCAACTCCCTGCGGCTGGGTTTCATAGTCGTTCCGAAGCGGCTGGTGGATGCTTTCGTCGCCGGTCGCAGTCTGGCAGACCGGCATCCGCCGGCGCTTGAGCAGGCGATACTGGCCGAGTTCATGTTGGAAGGGCATTTCGGGCACCATGTCCGTCGTATGCGCCAGGTGTATGCGGAGCGCATGACGGCTCTGGTCGAGTCCGCGAAAGGCCGGCTGAGCGGTTGTCTCGACGTTCACCCTGTGGCATCGGGCATGCGTACGATTGGCTGGATTCGAAATGGCGAGAGCGATGTGGCCGTGGCCGAACGGGCTCGTTCCCGCGGACTGGAACTCGCCGCGCTTTCGCACTTCGCAGTGCGCTACATGCCGCAGCCGGGCTTGATCCTTGGATTTGCGGGATGCACGCCGACCGAACTGCACCGGGGCGTCGACTTGCTCGCGTCTGTCCTGGGCTGAACGCCTGGCCCGTAGCGTTTTGAAGCCCCGCGACCAGGCATTGTGCGCTGGAAGCGTCTGGCGGAAAGAGGGCTCTTGATCAAAAACGGGGGCAAACCGTGATCCCAGATTGGTAAAAACAATCTTGGGAGATAACGTTTTGACCGAATCCGAGATCCTTTTAGGTCTGCCCGACTTTCAGATTAGCGACATTCAAAGAGAAGGGGGAAGCCTGAGCCCACTGCCAGGGGACGCGGTTGCGCAACAAGGGGTGGGTGCACCGCCGGGTGCGCCACGAAGACTGGGGTTTGCGGCACAGCTTCCTGGAGGTGGAAGTCCCCAAATCAAAGTGTCTGGAATGTGGGCGCTCGTCCCGCCAGCCGCTCCCAGGGATTCTGCCTTATCAGCGCGCCAGCGAGGCGTTTCAGAAGGCGATCGTCCTGGGCCGCTCGGAAGCGGCTTTAGAGGCCTATGTGGCGCGCCTGGAAGGCAAGGCCGGCGTGCGGGTGGTGTGCATGGATCTGGCCAGCGTCTACCGTTCCCTGGTTCGTAAGCATTTCCCTCAGGCCCGCATCGTGGCCGACCGCTTCCACGTGATCCGCCTCATCAATCACCACTTCCTGGCCTGCTGGAAGGAACTGGATCCGGTGGCGAGTAAGAACCGCGGCCTGCTCTCGCTCCTGCGCCGCCACCGCCACAGCCTGAAGCCGGAGCAGGCTGCACGGCTTGCCGATGACCTGGCTGCGCACCCGGCGCTGGAACTCATCTACCGCTTCAAGCAACGGCTCTGTGATCTGTTGCTGAAAAAAACACCGCACCCGCAGGCAGTGCGAAAAACTCGCGCCCCGCCTGCTGCGCGCCATCTACCAGCTCCGCCAGGCCGGGTTGCCGCAACTCGTACAGCTCGGAGAGACGTTGCACTCCTGGTCCACCGAGATCGCCACCCTGTGCCGCTTCACCCGCAACAACGGCATCACCGAGGGTTTCCACAACAAAATGGAACTGATATCCAGGCAGGCGTACGGCTTCCGCAACTTCGACAACGACCGCATGCGCGTCAAGCTGCTATGTTCTTAGAAGTTCTGGGATCGGGGTTCGCCCCCGTTGTTGGCGTAGAACCTAAGCCGAAATGGTGGACCTGATGGGATTCGAACCCATGACCTCTTCAATGCCATTGAAGCGCGCTCCCAACTGCGCCACAGGCCCACAGATGAGTCTAGCAGCATTCTAACATAGACCTTGATGAACCGAACTCAGGCCTGGGATTTGCTGTGCGAATACACGAAATCAGAGAATCTCCGGCGTCACGCGCTTGCCGTTGAGGCCTGCGTCGCAGCATACGCGCGCAAGTTCGGCGAAGATGAGGAGAAATGGTCGGTCGCCGCGTTGCTGCACGATTTTGATTGGGAAATCCATCCCGAATTGCCAGACCACCCCATCAAAGGGGAACCGATTCTTGCTGCCCGCGGCGTTGACCCTGAGATCCGGCGCGCTATCCTGTCGCACGCAAATCATACCGGGGTGTCGCGACAGACGCTGCTCGAAAAAGCGCTGTTTGCTTGTGACGAGCTGGCTGGTTTCCTTACCGCGTGCGCCTATGTGCAGCCCTCGCGCAGCATTGCTGATGTGAAGGTGTCGTCAGTGAAAAAAAAGCTGAAGGACAAGGCGTTTGCGCGTTCGGTCAGTCGCGAGGATATCGCCGCGGGCGCGGAACACCTCGGAGTCCCGCTCGATGAGCATATCGCCTTCTGCATCGAGGCCATGAAGGAGCGCGCACAGGAGTTGGGCGTTGCCGGTTCCGCTACGGAGTCGGCGTGATGTCAGGCCAAGCGCTCATTTCTTTCTAAGAAACCGATCGACGCCGCGGCGGCAATCGTCGCTCATGCGCGCTATCGCGTTCACCTGAATGCCGGATTCCAGGGCGGCGGAAAATGGTAGCGCATCGATCTGATAAAGGAGGCGCTTAAACAAAGCAATCGCGGATACCGGCTTGGCCGCAAGCTTCTCGGCAAAGTCATTCACTCCGGCTTCAAAGGATTGGTCTGTAAACAGGCGCTGCACCAGGCCGAGTTCGGCGGCGCGCGCTGCGGGAATGGTTTCGCCGGTCGCAACCAGCTCAAAGGCGGCCTTCTCCGAAACCGAACGCCGCAGCATCGCCATGACCATTGCCGGAACGAAGCCGATGTTCACTTCGGGATATCCGAATTGCGCCGATTCGGCGGCGAGCACAAGATCGCACGCAGTCGCCAGTCCGCAGCCTCCAGCCAGAGCCCGGCCGTGTACCGCTGCCAGCACTGGCAACGGGTGCTCTCGAAGGGCCCTGAACAAATTGGCCAGATGGCGCGCCTCAGAGATGTTTTCCAGAACGCCCGCGTGCATCGATTTCTCGAGTTCGGCGAGATCGGCGCCAGCGCAGACATCCTTGCCTGCGCCCCGAATCAGCAGCACGCGAAGGCGGGCGTCGCCGGAGGACGACTCCAGCGCGGCGAGGAGTTCCGAGATCAGCTCCCGGTCGAGCGCATTTCGTTTTTCAGGACGGTTCAAAGTCAGGCGCGCGATGGCGCCGTCGCTCTCGTACAGTAACTTCCGGTTCATGCGCTCTCTCGAACCTACCGGATTCCGGCGGGTCGCGCCACTGTTGTCGCCGGCCAGCCGAATCGGCCCTAAACTTTTCCCAGGTGTTCGCCGATCCGCTTTTAGGAGCATTCATGTACGACCAATCTACGGCGAACCACGCCAATAGCGAGTCCATCGACGGCATCCTCAACGCCAGTCTCGAGTATTCGGCGCTTTGCGCGGGCGCGCTGGAGCTGGATTGCTACGAATTCAGCATTGCAGAAACGCTTCGCTGCGCCGTAGCTGAACACGAAGCCGTGGCCAATGCCGCGGGCGTCACACTGAGTCTCCGCCTGGAGGGAACGATGGCCCGGCGCGCGCTGGGCGATGCGCGCCGGCTGCGCCAGATGGTCTCTCAACTGGTCGGCTATGCAGTCCGTTTCGAAGACGCCGGCGAGGTGGAAGTGACAGCCCGCATCTCGGACGGCAGCCTGTTCATCTCGGTGAAGGACGCTAGCGCCCGGCTGGAGCCTGCAATGGCCGAAATTATCGTCCAGTCGTTTCGGCGAATTGAACATGGCCTGCCTTGCTCAGCCGCAGGTCTGGGATTGGCGCTGGCTCAGAAGATCGCAGTTCTTTTCGGCGGGCGGATTACCTTGCAGAGTTGTCCTGATTCGGGCAGCGAGTTTACGATCAGGCTGCCGCTCTCTGATGACGAACAGTACTTTCATGCGAGCGCTCGCGCCGGGAGGAGACTTACTGTTCTGATCGTTGATGGCGGCGCTGGACCGGATCGCTTGCGCAGCGTTTTGCGCAGCGGCGGATTTGCCGTGCACAGCGTGGGCGGCGCGGAGTGCGCGCTGGAGGCCGCGGAAACAATCTTATACGACTTGGTTCTGGTAAATCTAACATCTACCGGCGAGGACGGCTCGCGAGCCATCTCGCGCATTCGAAAAATGCCCGGCTACGAACGGACGCCGGTGCTGGCGCTGCCTGCCGGCGTGTGCGACGGCGATCGCAATGCTTATGCCTCCCGCGGGGTTCAGGGCTTCATTTCGAAGGCCGTTGGCGGCGCGGAGCTGATCGCCGACGTCAGCCGTTACCTCGCATACGCTTCCGCGGGATAAACCACGTACGTGCCGTTCGCATAAACGGGATGAATGCCGGGCGGCTTCGCGTGGTCGCGCCGCACAACGATGTAGTCGATGCCGTATTGGCGAAACCGGCGCCAATCGCAGGCTGGCGTCATGACGGCCTGCCACCGCGACCACCACTCCCGCGCCAGGTCTTCAAAATAGTTCGCCTGCCCGCCCCCTTTCCAATCGACATAGACGGCGCGCAGCGCCTCGGCTCGAAACAGGCCGGGATCGAGCCGTTTACCGGCGTCCGGAAACGCAAACACAGCGTCCTGCGGCGTTCGCGTGCGCGCCCACCGCGACAGATCCTGGATGTCAGGCGTCCATAAGTCCGGATAGTTCCGCACGCCTGCGAACGTTGGGATCGAGAGCATTCCTCCGGCGGTAAGGACTAGGACGGCGGCGGCGGCGACGCGCGGCCGCGCGCGCTCCAAGGCAAGAACAGCCGTTGCCGTTATGGCCAGCGCCAACGTCACAATTACAGCCGCGGGCTTGTATGGCGGAATCAGCAGGATCATGGCTGGAATTGCGAACGGGATCGTCATCCAGGCAAACGTCTCCGCATAGCGCAGCTCGCGCGAGGCGTGAATTGCAGCCGCCGCCCCCAGGATGACAGCCATGGCCGTAATGAACAGAACCGCGCGGGCCGGCTGAAACTGCGGAATCAGGGACCACTTCATCTGCTCCAGGGTGATGTATGAGATCGGCAGGCTGAGGGCGCCGATCAGCGGCAATCCGATAACCAGCGCGCGTTCGCTCCAGCCCAGCCGCGCCCGAAGCCGGCGAAGGGCGGCAATGACGAACCCCAATAACAGCGCGTAATGAACGAACCACTCTGGGTTCCAGAGCGACACCCAGTTGTAGGGAGCTCGCATGCGCTGGAGGCGCTCCAGAAATGGGCTAATGCGTGAAAACAGCGGCTGGCGCTCGACCACCCCGGGTTGAATGCATGAGAGCGTCGCCAGCGCTGCGACCGAAACGCCGAGCGCGGCCAACGCCCGCCAGCGTCGCGCCCGCGCCGCGACAATGGTAAACACGGTCCAGAACGGGATCGCCGTCGGAGCGTGATACAAGAACGCCGCCGCTGCCGCGATAGCAGCCGCGTCCACTCGCCCCGTCATGCTGAGCCCAATCGCCAGGAACACAAGCATGATGGCAAAGCCGCGCGGCACGGGCTCGTATTCGAAAGTGAGGACGGCCGGCCCAATGATGGTCGCGCCGAGCGCAAACACGCCCCCAATCAGCACGGACTCCCGCTCCGAAAACCGCAAAGCCCGGCCGATCAGATACACGCCCCAGAGTCCCAGCACGCGGAAGACGAGCTCTTCGCCCAGCAGAACAGCTTTGAAATCCAGGCTGGTAATGCGACGGAGCAGCAGCGCCGTTTCGTCATATGCGGTCCAGGCCAGGTGGGGCCGCGACGTGATCAGCTCGCGCGTGAACAGTCCTGGATTCGACAAGCGCTCCAGCATGGGCGCGTAAATCTGCGTGTCCTGTTGGAGGTAGGTATGGCCCGGGAAAATGAAAAAGCCGAGAACGGCGATCGCCACGATAGCCGCGCCGGCTAGCGCTGAGGATGGCACTAACTGGCCGGCGTCTTGTCGAGCTGCTGCTTCGCCCAGACGCGGTTGGGATTCAATTGGAGCGATCGTTCCAGCGCCTTTCGCGCTTCGGCGTTGCGGTTGGCCTTGCGCAGCGCCACGCCGAGCCACAAGTGAGCTTCGGCCAGCTTGGGATCGAGCTCGATCGCCTTCTGAAAATCGGCGATGGCCTTATCCAGGCCGCCGCCAAACGCGGGCGGCAGATAGTAGTAGCCGACGCCGCGGCTTAAGTAATTCCGCGCTCCTTTGGGATCGAGCTGAATGGCTTTGTTCACCTCGTCAAGCGCGCATTTTCCGTATTTCATGCCGCTGATGACGTCGCGCACAGCCTGGCCGCACAGCGTGCCCAGCAGGCGGTGGTAGTCGGCGCTGTCCGGTTTGAGAGAGACAGCTTTTTCGGCGGCGCGGATCCCCGTTTCGGCTGCTCCGCGCGCTGCGTTCTTATCGCGCTGCTCGATTGCAACCTCGGCGGCATAAGAGCCGGCCTGCGCCAGCCGGTACTGCGTCGCCGCGTCGTTAGGCTGCTTTTCAGCGGCGGCGGCGAGTTCCTTCAGCGCGCGGTCCAGAGCCGCACGATCCTGCGCGTCACGCGCCTTCTCGAGTTCGGCCGAGCTGATGAGAGCGGCCGAAAGCAGAGCTGTCGATAGTGCCCGGTGCATACGCACGCTCTCAATTTTACCGGGAGCCAGCCGTTGAGGGCGGCCTTAACAATGCGGCGCTATGCGGCGCACTCGCCGCGGCCAAGCTGGAGCGAAAAGCTGACCTCATCGCCCCAATCCTTGAACATCTCGGGAGGCAGTTCCGCTGGCTTGGCGAGGTCGGCGACCATCGCGCGGAAACATTCCACCTTGTGGCGGACCACGTAATCGCGGAAGCTTTCGCCTTCAATGCGGTTGGCCTTGTAATGCCGGATGACGCGATCCAGCACCACAGGAATCAGCCGCGCCGGTACGCTTTGGATTGCAAGGCCAAAGCGCACAATGCCCTCCGAGTCGACGCCGCCGCCGAGAAGCATCTGGTAATACGGCACTTCCTTGCCCTCGATCTTCCGGGCGTTGCCGTAAAACCCGATGTCTCCGATCCAGTGCTGGCCGCATGCATTGGGACAACCGCTGATCTTGATCGACAGGCGGCGAACCAGCGGGTCCGTTTCCTCCCGGAGCACATCCGAAATCGCGGCGCTGAGATTCATCGATTTTGTGAGCGCCAGATTGCAGCTGTACGCGCCGGGACAGGAAGTCACGTCGTCGATCTCATTCGCCGCGGCGCGGGAGAGTCCAATCACGCGGAGAGCCGCGAAGACGCGTTTCAGATTGGCGATCGGAACAAATCCGAGGATGACGTTCTGCCGGATGGTAAACCGCAGTTTTCCGTCGCCTGTCCGTTCCGCGATGTCCGCCAAACCGCGCATTTGATCGCCCGTCAGATTGCCTTCCGGAACGCGAACGGTGACGATGGCGTATCCGGGCTGCTTCTGTTCTTCAACATTCGTTTCAAGCCAGGCGTCGAATTCCGGATCAGCGCCGCCCACATCGACGACCGGCAGCAGTTCGCCCGTGCCCAGCGCCGGCTCGCGCGATTCAAAGCCGCCAAAGCCTTCGGGGATTTCCTCCGGCGTCGCAATTCCGCCGTTTTCGAGAATGTCGGCGTACTCGCGCTCAATGGCTTCTTTCAGCCATTCAAACCCGCGTTCGCGTAAAACGAATTTCAAACGGGCCTTGTTCTTGTTATTGCGATTGCCGTGGCGGTTGAAAACGCGCAACACCGCCTCACAGACGTTGACCAGACGCTCTTCTGGAACAAAATCGTACAGCAGACGCGCTTCATTCGGCAGAGGCCCAAGGCCGCCGGCGATCGCCATGCGAAATCCGCGCTTCGGGACGCCGTCGACGTTGCGGATCACCGCGCGGAAACCGATGTCGTTAATGCTGGTGGCCATGCAATCGTGCTTGCAAGCGTCGAACGAGATCTTGAACTTGCGCGGCATGCTGTCAGTGAGTTCCTTATGCAAGAACGCGAAGGCGACGCGCCGGGCGTATGGACGGACGTCGAACACTTCATCGCGCCTCAATCCAGCCACGGGGCAGGCCGTGACATTGCGGACCGTGTTGTAGCAAGCTTCGCGGGTGGTCAGCCGCACGTCGGCGAGCTTGTGCAAAACAGCCGGTACGTTTCGCAGCGGGACGAAGTGATATTGTACGTTCTGGCGCGTCGTCAGGTGCGCGCGGCCGCCCCCAAACTCGTCAGCAATGGCTGCAAGCTGTCGCATCTGCCGGGCTGTCACCATTCCGCCAGGAACCTTGGTGCGCACCATGTGAACGCCGGGCTGCCGCTGTCCGTAGATGCCGCGACGCAGCCGTACAGCGCGAAACTGATCATCAGTGAGTTTGCCCGCCATGAACGCTTCGGCCTGTTCCCGGAACAGCTCGATATCGCGCCGGACAGTTAGATCGTAACTCTCTTCAACTGCTGTAGGCATGGAGAAGTCCCGCTTCTCTATAGAGAATACGGGAAATCCTCACCGATTTCAACGTTGATCAATTAGTCCAGTAAAATCAGGCGATTGCCAATTTGCATGACCTTTGGCGTGGAGAACCCCGAGCCGCATGGAGGAAATGTGTGGCCGGCGTAAAACGCCAGGCCGTAGGCCGCCTCGCGCCGCACATCTTGTAAACAGGCGCCCTCCAGCCAGATGGCGTGCCGCTGGTAAAAGGGCCGTACGGAAACGGTGCGGTCAATCGCCGGCAGCGCTTTCGTTTTGATATACACGATTGCGGCCATGGCCGCGATGGCGGCGATGAGGAGCGCGTCCGTGCGCCAGGTCCGCAGTTCCAGCCACAAGCTCAGGATTGCGAGAGCAAGGAAGGGAGCAGCCCATCCCCAGGCGGCTTTGGGCCACGCGCTCCTGGATAGTCCGACCGCCAAAGCCTCGGGCAAGAGGTTAACGATGGCGGGCGAGAGCGCGGTGAGCAGTGCGCACGCAAACAACGGCAGGCGGGTCTTGCGCGCCCAGGCCAGCGACAGACCGAGCAGAAGGGCGACAAAGGGAAGCAGCGGAATCATGTAGCCGGGCAGCTTGTTTTGCGCCGCGCTGAAAAAGATGAAGGCGAGCGCCGTCCAGATGCCGGCGAAACGGAGCCGCGCGTCGATCGCCAGGGATGGCCGCAGGAGCGAATAGAGCGGCGTCCAAGGAAAGATTCCCGCCAGCAGCACAGGAATATAGAACCACCACGGTCTGACATGCTGAAGCGATTCCGTGACGAACCGCTCGACGTGGTGCCGCCAGAAAAATTCGTAGAGGAAAGCCGCGCCGTTGTTCATCGTGCACAGCGCGTACCAGGGGGCGGCGACGACCAGGCATACGCCGGCGATGATGGCCAGCTCCCGCCATCTCCGGCGAAGCATCCAGGCCCCCAGAGCGAATAGCGCGATGGGCACAAGCCCCTTTGCCAGCGCGGCGATTCCGAGCAGGGCGCCCGTGATCGAGGCCGCGGCCCAGTCCGGTCGCGGCCGCGGCTCGGCATCCACCCAGCGCAACGAAATGAGCAGCGCGGCCGCGAAAAAAGCGGCCATGGGGACGTCCGTTACGGCCACATAGCTGTAGGCGATCCATCCGGCCGACGTCCCCAGAATAATTGTGGAATACAGCGCTTCGGTGGGGCCGTACATGAGCGCAATAAAAATATAGAAGAAGACCAAAAACCCCCAGCCAATCGCCGCTACCGGCAGCCGCGCGGCCAGCTCGGGGCCAAGACCCATGCGGATTCCAACGGCCGTCATCCAGTACAAAAGGGGCGGTTTTTCAAACCACGGCTGGCCCCACAAACGCGGCGTGACCCAATCGCCGGAGCGCGCCATCTCACGGCCGATGGCGGCGTATCTCGGTTCGTCCGGGCCGACAACGCCCGTGGTTGCGAGTTCGGAGAAGTAGAGCGCGGCGAGCATGAGGAGGATCACCGCGGCGGTCCGGTTGGGCGACAACCCTCAGTGTAACAACGGCATCTTTTATAATCGGATTGATCCCTCATGCGATTTCCCCGCTGGTTGCTTGGGCTCGCGCTGATCGTCTGCGTGCGCGGGCAGACCATCTGCAACTGTGATCCGGCGAAAGCGGAAACGATGAAGCAACGGCAGTGCAGCCTGTGCAATGAGGCGGAGAAGCAACCCGCGGGGGTCCCATTCTTTGTCCTGAAGGATGCCAATCCGGCCAAGCCGAACCGGACCCTGATTCTGCCGCGCGAGCATATGCCCGGCCAGCATCCGCTCCGCGAAATGCCGGCGGCGGAGCGCGCCGCATTCTGGGCCGCCGCGATTGACAAAGCGAAGCAGCTCTGGGGAGACAACTGGGGTATCGCCTGGAACAGCGATCGCGTTAGAACGCAGTGTCACGCCCATCTGCACATTGGCAAGCTGCTGCCGGGGGTCGAGACGGACAACTTTGTGGTCGTCAGCTCGCCTTCGGAAATCCCGCCCCCCAAAGACGTTAATGACGGACTTTGGATTCACCCGGTAAACGGCAAGTTGCACGTCCATTCCGGAGAAATCATTACCGAAACCGTGCTGCTGAGGTAGCCCATGGGTCTTCTGGAAATCACCAGGCTGGCGACGGCCGAAAATTCGGCGATTCATCTTCACCCCTCGGATAATGTTGCGATTGCGCGCGTGCCCATCGCTCCGGGCCTGCAACTGCGGATCGGAGGCGAGACGGTGACGGCGCTGGAGGCGATCCCGCCGGGACACAAGATGGCGCTGCGAACGATCCGGACGGGCGAGAACATCGTGCGTTATGGCCAGGTGATGGGCCGTGCGCGAATGCTGATCGAGGCCGGGCGGCATGTTCACACGCACAATGTCGCCTTTGAGGAGATCGCTTTCGAATACGAGTTCCCGACCACCGAAACGCCGCTGCCCGCGGCGGCCAACGATGCGCCGACCTTTCTCGGGTACCCGCGCGAGGACGGGCGGGTCGGAACGCGCAACTACATTGCCGTCGTGGCGGCCAGCAACTGCGCCGCATACACGTCGGAATTGATCGCCGCAAGCTATGAGGATGAGCCGCTGCCGGCCAATGTGGACGGCGTTGTTGCGTTTCCGCACGGCGAGGGCTGCGGACACTCGCGCGGACCCGACACCGAGCAATTGCAGCGCACCCTCTCCGGCGTGCTGAATCATCCCAATGTCGCGGCCGCCGTGATTTTGGGTCTTGGCTGCGAAGACAATCAGATCAGCCACTACCTGGGCGCGGAGGCGCCGGCCGGGTCGCGCTTGGCGGGCTTAACCATCCAGCAGAGCGGCGGAACGAGATCAACCGTGGATGCCGCGCGTGCGCAGATCGCCCGGTTTATCGAGCGGGCAGCCGAGGAGAAGCGCCGGGAAGTATCGGCGGCGAATATCGTCCTCGGCCTGAACTGCGGCGGATCGGATTCCTTTTCCGGCATCACGGCCAACCCGGCGCTCGGCTGGTGCTCGGACCGCCTCGCGGAGATCGGCGCCTCCGCCGTGCTGGCCGAGACCCCCGAGATCGTCGGCGCCGAGCACCTCCTGGTGAAGCGCGCGCGCAACCGGGAGGTGGCCGAAAAGCTGCTGAACGCGATCCGGAAATACAAGGAATATCTCCACCGCTTCGGCGGCAGCTTTGACGACAATCCGTCGCCGGGGAACAAAGAGGGCGGATTGACGAACATTCTCGAAAAAAGCCTGGGCGCGGTGGCCAAGGGCGGGACGGCGCCGCTCATGGACGTCCTGGATTACGGCGAGCGGATCCGCAATCGCGGCTTGCAATTCATGAACACCCCCGGCTACGACCCGGTATCGCTGACCGGCCTTGCCGCCGGAGGCGTGAACGTGATTGCGTTCACGACCGGCCGCGGCAGCGCCATCGGATTTCCAACAATTCCCGTCATCAAGATCGCGACCAACAGCGCCACCTTCCGGCGCATGCGCGACAACATGGATATCAACGCCGGCCGCATCGCCGATGGCGATGCGACGGTCGCCGACATCGGCCGGGAAATTTTCGAAATGGTTCTGCGGGTCGCATCGGGCGAGCGCACTTGCGCCGAGCGGCTGGGCCACAAGGAATTCGTCCCGTGGCGTATTGGCCCGGTCCTCTGAGACACTGGAGCCATATCCTGGTTTTTTATGCGACGCCTGTATATCTGCACTCTTGCCGTTGCCGGGCTCGGCTTGTCGTATGCGCTGCATGCCGCGCCGGGAAAGAAATCGGCGTTCGATAAGACGGCGTTTGAAGCCTACATCCGTCAAGTCGAATTGCTTCCCGACGGATTGACGGTAAGCGTCGGCGACCCCAAGCCGTCCCCATTTCCCGGCTGGAAGGAAGTTCCGGTGGAGCTCACGGCGCCGAATGGCCTCGTGCCGCTGCGCTATTTCGTTTCCACTGACGGCCAGCTCATCGTCAAGGGCGCGATCTTTGACGTCAACAAGCGTCCTTTCCAGCCGGAACTGGACAAATTGACGACGGATCAGCAGCCCAGCTTCGGCGCCGCCGGGGCGCCGGTGACAATCGTTGTGTTCAGCGACTTCGAGTGTCCGAACTGCCGCGAGGAGGCCAAGGTGCTTCGCGACAACGTCCAGAAAACGTTTCCCCAGGAAGTGCGGGTGTACTTCAAGGACTTCCCCCTCGAGAAGATGCACCCCTGGGCCAAGCCCGCCGCAATGGCAGGGCGCTGCGTGTTTCGAGAAAATCCGGCGGCGTTCTGGGATTATTTCGATTGGATCTACGAGCACCAGGCCGAAATTCTGGCCGATAACCTGAAAACAAACGTGCTGGGCTGGGCGCAGACCAAGAACCTGGACGCCTTAAAGTTGGCCCAGTGCATCGATTCCAAGGCCACCGAAAAGGAGGTGGATCGCGAAGTGGCTGAGGGCCGTTCGCTTCAAGTCAGCGGCACGCCGACGATTTTCATCAACGGCCGCCCGATTACAGGCGCCGTGCCCTGGAACGCCATGGAGCAGATTATCCGGCGCGAGATCGGGTATCAACAGGCCGCTGCAAAGTCTGACGAGAAGTGTTGCGAGGTTACGATTCCCTCCCTCGCTCCGAAACCACAGTGACCTCGCTCCGCGGCGCCAAAAGGCGGCCGCAACGAAGGCAGATGAAGACGAATAAAAAAGCATATGCGGGCGCAGCCGTCTTTGTGTTTTCCGCTGCGCTGGTGTTGGCGGCGAAAACGGCGGCGCCGGCTTTCAACGCCGCCGACTACCTCGCGCATGTAAAGTATCTCGCCTCGGACGAACTGAAAGGGCGCGGCGACGGATCGCCGGAGCTCGACCAGGCGGCCCGCTACATCGCCAGCCAGTTCCGCTCGTTTGGGTTGCAGCCCGCAAACAGCGGCTCGTATTACCAGGATTTCCAGCTGACGACCAACGCGCGTCTGGGACTGGACAACCGGATTTCCTACTCGCTCGACGGCAACGCGAAGACCCTCCAGGCAGGCCGCGATTTTATTCCCTTCAATTTCTCCTCCACCGGGGCCGGCCCCGAGAGCGGACTGGTTTTTGCCGGCTACGGCATCACCGCCCCCGAGTACAACTACGATGATTACGCCGGGCTCGACGTCAAGGGCAGATATGTCCTGATCCTGCGGCACGAGCCGCAGGAATTCGACGAAAAAAGTCCTTTTGCCGGCAGAAATTTCACCTCACACGCGCAATTTGCAACCAAAGCCGTCAACGCGAAGATGCACGGCGCCTGCGGCGTGTTGCTGATGAACGACTTGCCGACCCATCCCAACGACAGGGACGAGTTTGAAAAGTTCGGCGCGACGGCCGGCCCGGACAACGCCGGCATCTTTTTTGTTCAACTCAACAGCGACGAGGGCGCCCGGTGGCTGGCGGCTGCCGGCAGGAACCTGAAGGACCTGATCTCCAGCATTGATCGCACCCTGAAGCCGCAGTCTTTTGCGTTTCCGGATTCCGCTCGGATCCAGGTTCGCATCGATATCCAGCGCGACCTGGCTGTTGTTCACAATGTCGCCGCATATCTGCCGGGGGAAACGGAGGAATACATCATCATCGGTGCGCACTATGATCATCTTGGTCTCGGGGATCAATACTCGCTGGCTCCGTCCGAAATCGGCAGGGTGCACCATGGCGCCGACGATAATGCGT
>Ga0209581_1003010_pt1 | contig 15065 bp, 12 predicted proteins | sample Coa_R2_FD_187160 | JGI IMG/M metagenome (GOLD analysis project Ga0209581, IMG submission 187160) | Surface soil microbial communities from Centralia Pennsylvania, which are recovering from an underground coalmine fire - Coalmine... | ecosystem: Environmental > Terrestrial > Soil > Unclassified ...
TGTCCATCGCGCAATCGTTGTTCGCTGAATTTGAAATCCAAGCTCCCGTGACGCGCCGTTTTCTTGAGCGGCTTCCGGAAAGCAAGCTCACCTGGAAGCCGCACGAGAAATCCATGACCGCCGGCCAGCTCGCCTATCACCTCGCCGTGGTTCCCGGCTCCGTTCTCCAGTTCGTTTCGCAGAATCCCGCGGAAGCGCCGGACTTCGCGAACTTTCCTCAGCCTTCCTCGCTGAGGGAAATCCTCGACACTTACGAGCAAAGCATCGCCACCGTTCGCGGCACGCTTCCCTCCCTTCCCGATTCCTACATGCAGGAAACCTGGCGCCTTGAGAAAGGTGACAAAGAAATCTTGGCAGCACCCCGCGGACTTTTCCTGCGCGACGTCATGCTCAGCCATTGGTATCAGCACCGCGGCCAGTTCAGCGTCTATCTGCGCATCCTTGGCGTCCCCGTGCCCGCGAGCTGGGGACCTAGCGCCGACGAACCGCCCTTGTTCATGCAGAAGGCTCAATCCGCCTGATGCCGAGTTGTCATTCCGAGGAGCGGAGCGGCGAGGAATCTGCTTCTTCTTCCGCCATTTCAGCAACAGCCGACCCCTCCCCGGAGTGATCAATGGCGCGACCGCCGCAATTGGAGGAACAGATGTTCTGCCCCGAATGCATTTCCGGCATGGCTCTCGCCGCCACCGGCGTCGTTTCCACCGGCGGCGCTGGCGCTCTGGTCGTCAAGCTTTTCCGAGCCAAAAACTTTATCGACAAGGTTTGCAGTCTTTTCAAATCAAAGGAGAAATCATCATGAGCACCGCCGCAGTCGCAGGTCCCAAAATCGTCTCGGAAAAAGAATGGCTCGCCGCCCGCAAGGCGCTGCTGGCCAAGGAAAAGGAGTTCTCGCGCCAGCGCGACGCCATGGCCGCGCTGCGCCGTGAAATGCCCTGGGTGAAAGTCGAAAAGTCCTACGTCTTCGAAGGGCCCAACGGCAAAGTTTCGCTCGCCGATCTTTTCGCCGGCCGCAGCCAGCTCATCATCTATCACTTCATGCTTGGCCCGGACTGGAAAGAAGGCTGCCCCGGCTGCTCGTTCCTTGCGGACACCTTCGACGGTGCAGTCCCTCACCTCGCCGCCCGCGATACGAGCTTCGTCGCCGTCTCGCGCGCCCCGCTAGCTCAGATTCTCCCCTTCCAGAAGCGCATGGGCTGGAAGTTCCGCTGGGTCTCCTCCAGCGGCACCAGCTTCAACTACGACTATCGCGTTTCCTTCACCAAGGAAGAGCGCGACACCGGCTCGATCTTCTACAACTACGGTCCATTCAAGCGCACCGACGAAGAACATCCCGGAGCCAGCGTCTTCCACAAGAACGCCGCCGGCGAAATCTTCCATACCTATTCCACCTATGCGCGCGGGCTGGACATCATGCTCGCCGCCTATAATTGGCTGGACATTACTCCCAAGGGCCGTGATGAAGCGAATCTCGGTTTCCCCATGGCTTGGGTTCGCCATCACGACAAGTACGATCACAACTATGTCGTGGACCCCAGCGTCAAAACGATGCACCACGAAGCCGCCGGCCATGAATCGGCGCCGACTCAGTCCGCCAAGACCTCGTCCTGCTGCGAAGGCCATTAAGCATTCCACCTCGAGCGGAGCGGCCCGGTCTCTTCTTACGTGCGGTCTTCGCACGCCGGGGCCGCTCAGTCGAGGGATCCGGGCGCGATTCTCTGTCTTACGCGCGGGGGGTACCCCACCCCCGTTTTTCGAGGGTGGGTTCAGTGCCTGCCGCACTCTGCGCGCCTGCGGTGAATGTCTCCCTCCTTTCCGGCTCCGTGCCCTCTGTGTCTCCGTGGTGAAATCTTCTCTTCTTTGCATCGCTTCCGCTCTTGGCACAAGCCTTCTGGTCCACAATCCCTGTTTCCTTCATCCTGCAAGGCCTCTGTCTTGCTTCTGAGCGTCCGCCGCGAAATCCGGGCCGTTTCCTTGCACACTCTTGGGAAAATCCCTTCCCATCTCTTCCGTTTCCGTAAGACCCGCCGCCGGCTCTCCCCGACCCCTCCGCCAATCTGATTCTCCGCCTAGGATTTACGCCTCCCCTGTCTTGTCTCTTCTTGGCACATCACATGCTCCTTTCTCTCATGCGAGCTACCTGACCGGATGCCTCACTCCCACGGAACCCCTGACTCCCTATGGGATTTTCACCGCCTCCGGATCAGGTAGCCCGCGCCATTTCACAGTTCCTTCCTCATCCCGACCTACGTTCTTCGTCACCCGCCACTCGCCTGCCTGCGTCCCTCCCTCCTCGCTCGCTTGTCCCGCGTCGTGCCTCGCTCTTATAATCCCGCTGCTGCTCGATTCGAGGAGGCTCCCTTGCCCGTCGGAACCGCTTTTCACGAACGCACCCTCGCGCTCTGCGAGAGCCTCAACTATCGCGAATGGTCCGGCTATTACACCGTCAGCGTCTATGAAACCCACCACGAACACGAATACAACGCCATTCGCAACTCCGCCGCGCTGATTGACATCTCCCCGCTCTTCAAATACCGCGTCTCCGGCCGCGACGCCACCCGCTTCGTCAACCGCGTCATCGCCCGCGACATCAACAAGGTCGCCGTGGACCAGGTCATCTACTGCTGCTGGTGCGATCCCGAAGGCAAGGTCATCGACGACGGCACCATCACCCGGCTCGGCGAAAACGACTACCGCTGGACCGCCGCCGATCCCAGCCTCCGCTGGTTCCGGCAAAACGCGCTTGGCTTGGACGTACACATTGAGGACGTTTCCGAAGAAGTTGCGGCCCTCGCCCTTCAGGGACCGACCTCCGGCAGACTGCTCCACGCCGTGGCCCAGGCCAATATCACCAACCTCAGGTATTTTCGCGTCGCGCACGGAAAAATCGCCGGCGTCCCCGTGGATATTTCCCGCACCGGCTACACCGGCGATCTCGGCTACGAAATCTGGATGCCCTGGCGTGACGCCCTCAAGGTCTGGGATGCGCTCATGTCCATGGGCAAAATTTTCGACATTCATCCGGCGGGCATGATCGCGCTGGATATCGCCCGCATCGAAGCCGGCCTCATCCTGATTGAAGTGGACTACGTCAGCAGCAAGAAGGCCCTCATCGATTCGCAGAAGTACTCGCCCGCGGAAATCGGCCTGGGCAAATTAGTGGATTTGAAGAAGGAAACTTTCGTGGGACGCGACGCGCTCGTCGAGGAGGCGCGCAGAGGCGGTCCGGCCCGCGCGCTTGTGGGCATCGAAATTGACTGGAATGAAGTCGAAGCCCTCTACGACCGGATCGGCATGGCCCCGCAGGTTCCGGGCATGGCTTCGCGCGCCGCCGTGCCCGTCTATCGCGGAGGACGCCAGATCGGCAAAGCCACCTCCACCACCTGGTCGCCCACGCTGAAGAAAATGATCGCTCTAGCCTGCATCAACCGTGAGCACTCCAAGCCCGGCACCGTGCTGCACGTGGAAATGACCGTCGAGGCCGTCCGCCACACGGTCGGCGCGAAGGTCGTTCCGCTTCCCTTCTTCAATCCTCCGCGCAAAACCGCCACTCCGGTGCTCTGATGACCTCGGCGTTCACCCCAATCCGTCATTCTGAGGAAAGCCTGCCTGTGCAGGCGGGCGCTCTCCTTGCTTTCAGAAATGGCGGCTCCCGTTCCGCATCCGCGAGTCGCAGCTCACTCCGCCAGCCGGTTGTATTTCTTCAGCACGGCGCGCAACTCGTCGTGCGGCAGGGCAATCACGCGATGATTCTCGATGCCGGTCATGGTCTCCGCCGCCACCATGGCATTGACGATCGCTTCTTCCGTCGCTTCCACCGTCGCCCCAAAGATCGGATCGAGATCGTCGTTCGGAATCATTTTCAGTTCAATGACCTTGCCGGTCTTTTCCGCACCGGGATTCGCGGTCGAAAACGCGATGAAAATATCGCCCGAACCGTTCCCGGAAATGCTGCCGTCACGGCCAAGGCCGAGAGTGGCGCGGCGCGCCAGCCGTTTTAACTGCGTGGGAAGCAGCGGCGCGTCCGTTGCGACCACAATGATGATCGAGCCGCGCTCTGCCTCGTCGAACGGCGCGGAAGCGTACGCCGGATCCTGCGGAATCTCTTTTCCGACCGGGACTCCCGCGATGCGCAGATTGGCGCGGCGGCCGTAGTTGCATTGCACGAGCACGCCGACGGTGTAATCGGCTCCGTCCACCTTCACCACGCGCGAGGACGTGCCGGTGCCGCCCTTGAATTCGTTGCAAATCATCCCCGTGCCGCCGCCGACGTTGCCTTCTTCGACGCGGCCGGAATGCGCGGAATCGATGGCGTGAAAAACATCCGCCGGCTTGACGTGGAATCCGTTGATGTCGTTGAGCCAGCCATCCCACGTTTCGGCGACGACGGGAAGAGACCACCAATAGCCTGTCGGGTCGGGCTGGCCATGATTGACGCGCCACTGAATCACCGCGTCGCGCACCACGCCCACGCTGTGCGTGTTGGTGATCATCACCGGCCCTTCGAGAAAGCCCGATTCTTCGACCCAAGTCGTGCCGGTCATTTCCCCGTTGCCGTTTTGCGAAAACCATCCGGCGAAAACGGCGTCGGTCATGGAATCTTTTCCGCGCGGCAGAATTGCCGTGACGCCCGTGCGTACCGGGCCTTTCCCGACGACGAGTTTTCCTTCGCCGGAAATCAGCGTGGTGTAGCCGACGAGCACGCCGGGGACGTCGGTGATGGCGTTGAAGGTACCGGGGGCGCCGTCAAACGGAACGCCGAGATCGCGGGCCCGCGGCTTGACCTGGGAACTTTGCTGGGCGAATGCAAACAGAGGAACAAAACCCAAACACAAAAGAAAGACAAGACGAGAAAGAGAGCGCATTGAAATTCAATCTCCAAGAAATCCGAAATTAGAAAATGAAAGATGGAGAATGCGACAGCGGTTAGTGTAACGCAATTCAGCGGGGAAACACCTGCGCGAGCGAAGACTCGAGACCGCTCGCCAGCGTCCAGCATTCCGCGGAGGAAAGGACGAACGGCGGAGCGAGGAGAATGTGGTCGCCGCGCGAACCATCCACGCAACCCTGCGAGGGATAGACGAGAAGATTCTGGGCAAGCGCGGCCTGGCGTATCTTTTCGGCAATGTTCTCTTCCCTGGGGAAAGGCTCGCGGCTGGGTTTTTCTTTCACGAATTCGACGCCGAGGAGCAGGCCAAGACCGCGAATTTCTCCGACGTGAGGATGCAAGGCGAGCGGAGCGAGCGCGTTACGAAGTTCCGCGCCGATTTTGGCGACGCGGTCGAAAAGCTTGTGCGTCTCGAGATAGTCGAGGACCGCGTTGCCGGCCGCCGTAGAAACGGGATGCGCCTGGTAGGTGAAGCCGTGCTGGAATGTGCCGGAACCGCGCTCGAATGCGGCGGCGATGCGACCTGAAACGAGAACCGCTCCCAGCGGCGCGTAGCCGCCGGCGATTCCCTTGCCGACCAGAATGAGATCCGGCTCAACGTTCCAATGTTGGACGGCGAAAGGCATTCCGGTGCGGCCCATGCCGGACATGATTTCGTCGGCAATGAGAAGAATGCCGCGCGACTTGCAGATCTCGGCGACGCGCTGCGCGTAACCGCCGGGTGGAACGGCGGCGCCGAGCGTTGCGCCGACGACAGGTTCAAAGAAAAAAGCGGCGACGGCGTCCGGATCGTTCGCGGCGAGGAGCGCATCGAGATCATCTGCGCAGGCCACCTTGCACGATGGATAGGTCTTGTCGTACGGACAATGAAAACAGAAACAGGGAGCAATGTGTCCCCATTCGGCCAGAAGCGGCGCATAAGGCGCGCGGCGAGCAACATTGCCGCTGACGGACATGGCGCCAAGCGTGCTGCCGTGATAGCTCTGGCGGCGGGAAAGGACGCGATAGCGTTTTGTTGCGCCGCACTCAAGATGGAACTGGCGCGCGAGTTTGATGGCAGTTTCCGTGGCCTCGGAACCGCCGGAAGTGAAATAGACTCGTCCGTTTTTGAAATTGGGCGGAGCGAGAGCAAGCAGGCGTGCGGCGAGTTTTTCGGCGGGCTCGGAATGAAATTGCGTGGTGTGCGCAAAAGCGATGTTTTGGGCTTGAGCGGCCATGGCGTTGGCTATTTCACGGACGCCGTGGCCGATGTTGATGACGGCGGCCTGGCCCGAAGCGTCGAGATAGCGGCGGCCTTCGGAGTCGATGATCCAGCAGCCATCGCCGCGGACGGCGGTGGGGAAGGATTTCTTGAAGTTTCGCGGGAAGAGCGCGGACATGGAAGAGGAAAAGTTTAGCAGAAACGAGAAGCAAGAATTGAAGAAGCGGCCAGGTCCATCGCCTATCCGCACTTCGTTTCTCCGGTGGCGCGTGAGAGAAGCGCGAGGACGAGAATCATCTGTGATAGGCTGGCCCGGGAGTTTTGGGCAAAACGAAGCTTTGCAGAGCTGGAGCACTCAGACAGGAATTTCCAACGTGAGACAGTGCCGCTGAGGAGAGTGCCGTCGGGGCGGCGTACTCCGGGATGGATTTCAGGTGAGCACGGCGAGCGGTCTTGCGCGCCGCTGGAGAGTGACGGTTGGCGGACGGAGAACGCACCTTGGTTTGCTCGATCGGGCGATGGAGCCTGATCGCGCTGATGCTGAATTCGATCATCGGGGCGGGCATGTTGGTATTTGCCTGCTGCGTGGCGGAAGTCTCCTCCAGATTCGACGAGACCGGCGGGCTGTATCTTTATGCAAGAGAATCGCTCGGCCGGTTCGCGGGCCTGCTGGTCGGCTGGCTGACCTAGCTCATGCGAATCGCCGCGCCCGCAGCAGCGGCAGATTTATTTGCAACGTACGCGGCGCAGTTTGTTCCCGCCCTGCAGGAGCGACGCGCCGAGGTGCCGGCGCTGGCCGCGCTGATCGGGCATTTGGCGCTGCTGACGAGGATGGGGCGCGTAGAAGCCATCATTCTCGCGGCCGTGGCGGGGATTGCGTTGCTGAATTGGTGCGTAGTGCGCGGACAAAAGCCGGCTGTTCCCGCAAGTGGAGACATCACCGGGTGATACACCGCTTTAATGTATTGCCACTATTGGAATCACGGCAGAAATAGTGACATCATGCAACGTTTCGAGAGCGATGGGGAAAGCGCGGATCGACAAGGAGAGACTATGAGAAAGAATGTGAGGTTGCTCGCAAACCTGGCGGCGCTGGTTTTGCTGGCCGGCGCACTTTCCGCGAGGGCACAGGAAGGGGCGAAACACGCAATCACGTTCGATGACTTGATTGCGATGCACCGCATTTCCGAAGCACAAGTGTCACCAGACGGGAAATGGGTCGCGTACACCGTGGCGACACCGGACATGGACGCAAACCGGAATGCGAGCAACATCTGGATCGTGCCGACAGAGGGCGGAGAAGCGCTGCAGATGACACAGAGCGGGAAGGATTCTTCACCGGTATGGTCACCGGACGGCAAGACGATTGCGTTTTTGTCGTCGAGGAGCGGGGATTCGCAGGTGTACCTGCTTTCCATGGACGGGGGCGAAGCGCGCGAACTGACGCATCTTTCCACGGGCGCGGATACGGTGAAATGGTCGCCGGACGGCAAGACGATTGCGTTCACCTCGTTTGTCTATCCCGATTGCAAGGACGACGCCTGCAACAAGAAGAGGGACGAAGCCAAAGAGAAGGACAAGGTGAAGGCGCGGGCGTACGAACAACTGCTGTACCGTCACTGGACGCACTGGTTCGACGGGAAGCGTTCGCACCTGTTCGTGACTCCAGCGGATGGAAGCGGAGAGGCAAAGGATTTGACCCCGGGTGCGAACTACGACGTACCTCCGGATGAGCGGGGCGGGCCGGAGGACTTCAATTTTTCGCCGGACTCGAAAGAGATTTGTTTCACGGCGGTGACGGACAAGCTCGAAGCCATCAGCACGAACGGCGACCTGTTTACCGTGCCCGCGGTGGGCGGGGAGATCAAACGGATTACGACGCAGAAGGGCTTCGACGGAAATCCGGTGTACTCGCCGGACGGAAAGTACATTGCATATCACGCGCAAATGACGCCGGAATATGAATCGGACCGCTGGCGTGTGATGCTGTATGACCGCGCCACCGGCAAGATTGAGGACCTGACCGCCGGCTTCGACAGAAGCGCGCAGGAACTAGCCTGGTCTCCGGACAGCAAGACAATTTACTTCAGCGCGGAAAACGAGACGCTACAGCCGATCTACGCAATGGCGCCGCGCGCCGGGGCGGAGCCGCGGAAATTGATCAATGGGTTCAACGGACACGCAAGCGTGAGCAGCGATGGAAAGACGCTGGTTTTCACCCGTTCGAGCCTGACGATGCCGGCGGAAGTCTTTGCGGCCGCGAGCGACGGGACGAACGTGCGGCAACTGACGCACGCAAACGACGCGATCCTGGCGAAGCTGGAAATGAACCCGGCGGAGAACTTCTGGTTCGAGGGAGCGGAGGGAACGCGCGTGGAGGCGATGCTGATCCGACCGCCGAACTTCGACGCCAAGAAAAAGTATCCCCTGCTGGTGCTGCTGCACGGCGGGCCGCAGACGATGTGGTCGAATTCGTGGGGTTACCGCTGGAACGAACAGGTATTCGCCGCACCCGGATACGTGGCGCTGATGATCAACCGGAGAGGCTCGACAGGCTACGGGCAAAAATTCACGGACGAAATCACAAACGACTGGGGCGGAAAAGCGTACGTGGACATCATGAAGGGAGTGGACGCAGCCATCGCGAAATATCCGTTCATCGACGGGACGCGAATGGCGGCAGCGGGCGGGTCGTATGGCGGGTACATGGCCGACTGGATCGCGACGCACACGGGGCGCTTCAAGGCAATCATCAGCCACGCTGGCGTGTACGACAAAGTGTCCATGTACGCCACAGAGGAGTTGTGGTTCGAAGAGCACGATATGCAGGGAACGCCGTGGACGAATCCGGAGAGTTACCGCAAGTGGGCGCCGGTGACGTACGCGGGCGAACTGGGAAAATTCAAGACCCCGATGCTGGTGATTTGCGGAGAGCGGGACTTCCGCGTGCCGTACACGCAATCGCTCGAGCTGTTCAATGCGTTGCAAAGGCAGGACGTTCCGTCAAAGCTGGTGGTTTTCCCGGACGAGGGGCACTGGATCCTGAAACCGCAGAACAGCAGATACTGGTACAAGACGTTCGCGGATTGGCTGGAGAACTATCTGAAGTAGCGCGCGAGGAGGTCACAGCGACGGGCGCGAGAAAAGATTTCGCGGGCGACGCTTGTCCCGCAAGGACGCTGCTGACGATCCCTTGAAATACTTCCGGGAAACTAAAGGCTGGCGAAGATGCGGCGCGTGAATCGAAAAAGACGCGTGAGGAGATAGACGCACAGCACGAGCAGCGCCGCGACGATGACGATGGTCGCCACCGGATGCTTGGTCGCGAACCAGGTAAGCCAGACGGCAAGAAGGTCTTCGCCGATGCTCAAAGCCCAATTGCTGAAAGGCTCGGGAACCGTGTTCACCGCGGCTCGCGTGGTGGCTTTGGCGCCATGCGCAGTGAGAGCGACGCCGCCCGCAACGAGAGCCGCTACCCAGCGCCACTCGGCCGGAGCGCCGCCCGCAGCGGCGTACGCGAGAATCGCGGCGGCAGGGGGACGAATGAACGTGTGCAACGCATCCCAAACGGAGTCGAAGTACGGAATTTTGTCGGCAAAAAATTCGAGAATATAAAGCCCGACCGCAACACCGATGACAATAGGATTTCCAATGATCTTGAGTGAGTCCGGCAGATGGATGACTCCGAAGCGTTCGAGGAGGCCAAGGGTGCCCACGGTTGCATAGAGATTGAGACCGGATGAAAAGCCGGCTCCGAAAATCATGGCGAGAGTCTGAAGGGGATTCATGGCGGCAAACGCGGACGAACCTAAATCTCAAATTAGCATGAATATGGCTTTTCCCGCGCCTGCTTTTGGGAATTCTGGCGCATGTCACAAGCGGCAGCAAGAAACGATAGTCTCGCAAGCAGCAAACATCTTAGAATGAATGTAGGCGCCCGTAGCTCAGCTGGATAGAGCGTCTGCCTTCTAAGCAGAGGGTCGCCCGTTCGAATCGGGCCGGGCGCGCCACCTTCCGTTGCTGGTCCAGCCTGCAAACATGGGGGACAGAACGTACCGGTGGGATCGCTAGGCGAGAGGAGCCAGAACAGCCTCAGGCTCGCGGACCTCTTCCCTGCTCCTGGCGGTCATATTCTGCGATCCAAAGCTGACGCCAATCTTCTTCAAGAAGGCGGTGGGAGGTTCGCCGCCGGCAAAAATCCAGACGTAGTCATTGGGGATGGTCTGCTTTTGGCCGCCGACATCGAGAACGGCAGAGTCCTTCGTGAATTCCACCGGATTGGAATTGAAGACGACCTTTAGCTTGCCTTTGCGGACGCAATCCTTGACGCGAATCGCGTTGCGTTCTTTGACGCGCGTGAATTCCGCGCCGCGGTAAGAAAGCGTCACCGTGTTGCCCACCTGGTGTGCCAAACCCATGGCCGCTTCCACGGCGCTGTCGCCGCCTCCCACGACGAGAATTTTCTTGTTCACGTAGTGGTCCGCTTCGATGAGCCGGTACATCACCTTCGGCAACTCCTCTCCTTTAACTCCCAGCTTTCGCGGACTCCCGCTCTTGCCGAGCGCCAGCACGACGCCCCGGGAGCGATACTGGCCCTTGGAAGTGGAAATCGTGAAGATCCCATGCGGCCCCTTTTGAATGTCCTGCACTTTTTCGCTCTTGCGGAACTTGAAATCCACGCGCTGAAGAACCTGGTTCCAGAAGGCTAGCAAATCCTCTTTGGAAAGCTCCATCTTCTTGAACTTGCCGTACATGGGGAATTCCACGGGGCTGGTCATGACCAGCTTCTGGCGTGGATACTTTGCGACTGTGCCGCCGATTTCCCCCTCGTCGATCGTGAGGTAATTCAGCTTTTTCTCGATGGCTCGAAGCGAAGCGCTGATTCCCGCGGGACCCGCGCCGACAATCACAACGTCCAGGACTCCGGAGGCAGTGGAGACGCCGCGCGAAGCGGACATTCTTTTGGCGACGGTATCGATGCAATCCCGCCCCTGGTTGATGGCGTTCTTGATCAGGGCAAGGCCGCCAAGCTCGCCGGCGATGAACATATTCTTGATGTTCGTTTCATATTCGGGAGTCAGGTAGGGAATATCCGCGCTGACGCCGGGATTGGCCATGACCATGGTGATGGCGCCGACGGGGCAGGCATCGGCACACAAGCTGTGACCGATGCACTTGTATCCGTTTACGATTGTTGCCTTGCCGCCCAGCATGGCGAGCACGTCGCCTTCGGGACAAACATGCGTGCACGCGGCGCAGCCAATGCAGTAGTTGGCGTCAATCTGCGGATGCTGCGCGCGAGGACCATCGGAACGCAATTTTCCCTTCTCCGCGGCGACGCGCGCCTCTTCTTCGCGCTTCTTGAGCTTCCGCAGATGGGCAACCAGAAAGATCAAAATGATTGCCGCAGCGATGAGAAATGAGAACAGGTTATCCATGGCTCTTCTTCAAACGCGGTAACCCATAAACAGCACAAGACCGATGTGGATCAGCGCCAAAATCGCGAAAGCGTAGCTGAACGGCCGGTGAATCACGTGCCAAAGGTGGAAGACCTGCTGCGTGCGGCTGAGGAACAAGACTCGTTTGGAAAGGGCCGCCTGCTTTTGCGCAACGCGGATGGCCCGCTCAAGTTTGTGATCCCCCGAGGCAAACAATCCGAAGCCCGAAAGCAGCCAGGAGCCGAATCCCAATTGCTGCAGGCGGATGCGCGAAGCCCGGAAGGGACGCTTGAAGTCGATCACAAACATGGAAAGCAGCGATCCCAGCAAAGAGGTCTTCGCGACCTGATCGCGCGTCGGAAGAAGATAGAGCGCCTCAACGGAGAAGCCGAACGCGGCCTGTTGCTCGGCAAGCTCCCGCTTCAGGGTCTCTTCACGATCCTGAAGCTCCTTCATGGTGAGCTCCGCTTCATTCAAGCTGCGCGGAATCTGCGCATACAGGTAGCGTCCGACAAATCCGCTCAGGGTGACGGCCAGCATGCTGAAGAAGGCCATGCCTGCGATGTTGCCGAACTTAAACGAAGAGTGGAACGCAATGATGACGGGAGCCGTAGCCCCGAGCACGACGTGGAAGTCAAGCCAGTGGCGGGAATTTCCCTGGCGGGCGAGCCAGCCCCACTTCTTCCGCAGCGGATACAGGTAAATCAGGAAGAACATGAAAACGCCGAGCATGCCCAGTTTGATTCCGATGGGCCCGCTGGGGCGCAACAAATCGTGCTTGGGGGAAAACGGCCGCTGCTCCATCGGTAGCGTGTAATAGCTGAAACCGTAGCCGCCGATGACCAGCACGACGGCAAGCGCCGTCAGCCAGGCAAGAAGCAGACGGATGCGGTGACCGCGCTCCGCGTCTTCACGCGCAAGAATCGTGGTTCGAGCGGATGCTTGAACACTCATTGTGACTTCCCCATTTCCACTTGAATTGTTGCCCGGAACCGCCGGTAACCCGTGAAGCGGTGGACATTGCGCCAGTGTTGCATGGGCGTCTCAAGATCGATGGTGGCCGAGACCGGCATCCAGTACTCTTCCTCGGGGTCGTGGAACTGGACCAGCGCGTAGTGAATGTCGCTGGACATGCCCTTGAGTCCGAGATCGCTCAAACTCGAATCCACTGCCGCGGTCAGCCGGGTGATCGCGCCGCTCTCTTTGTCGATCCAGATGGTTCCTGAAAGCGGGAGAGGATAATCTTTCCCGCGCAGCCTCAGCGCCGCAGGAGACGAGGCGCCAGGAATAGGCCTGAAGCGGATCTCCTCGAGCGTCCTTCCCTCCACGGTTTCCTCGCCCGCGGGCTCAAACTGATAGCTGGTTTCGTATTCCGGATGAACAATGAGCAGCAGGCTGGCAAATCCGTTGGTGACGAGAAGCGTACGCGAAGGATCACGGAACGGCAGCTTCCGCGCGTCGCGGGACTCCACGAGCTTCAGGTTTCCACTCGCGGTGCTGGACTCCAATTGATAATCGTACTTGGATTCCTCGCGGTAAGAAGGTTTTCCGTTCTTGCCGATCACCGTCTGGGTGATCGATTCCGCGCAGACAACGTTCGCCGATTGCTCAAAGAACTTTTCCACGGTCTTGCGGGCGCGCAGGAGCGCTTGCATGGCGGAAGAGGAATCGCCGGGCGCCTCCGGCACGGCCAATTGCGGGCCGGCGGGCGCCTGGGAATATGCGCCAATACAAAAGGAGAGCAGGCCCAGCACAAGACCAAGTCTCCGCGGGCGCAGCAATGGTATCCGGCGTGCTCCGCAAGTCCAAAACATATTGAAACCGAGGCGCGTCATTTGCGGAAGCTCCCGAAGCGGTAGCCGAAGACCGTTGACCATTGCACGTACTTCATCGCGGTGCCGTTGTACCAGCCAAAATTTCCTTCCAGGAAGTAACGCGGCCCGAGGTTCCAGTCGGCCACCGCGTTAATGAAATTCGAATTGGTGTTCGTGGTGAGCGGAGAGTTGAAGATCTGGTGGCCCGCCATCAACTGCACGCGAAAACTGTCGTTCAGGCTCTTGGTCAGCGAAAACGATTCATACTCTCCGTTGCCGAACGCGCTGTCGAATTTTGAATAGTGGAAATCCGCCGTCAATCCGGTGTTCCACAAGCGGCCGAAGGTGATGCCGTATCCCTGGTTCAGGGAATTCTTCTGATCGGAGCTGGTTTTGCTGCGCCCCAGGCTCGTGTACACGGAAATCCGCTTCGGCAATTCCACGCGAACATCGCCGCTGAATCCCTGAAACAGGTACTGGTCCAGCAGGCCGGTGCCGACGAGCCGCGGGTCAAATGTCGGCAAGCTCCGGAAATAATTGTGGTTGATTCCGAAGGTTACGCGTTCGAGCGGTTGAAAATGCAGGGAGGTATAGCTCTGAGAGACGCCGGTGGGATTGCTGCCGCCGTTCGGCAACGGAGACGTGCGCGCCTCATCGGCTTGCAGCGAATTGAAAAAGGAAATGTAGCGTTTCCAGGAAAAGGTATTTTCGAAGAAGGCGAACTGGCGCGCGACTCTCCATTGGATGGTGGTAACCGCCAGGCCAGCCGTGCTGAAAAAGCGCACGCGGTTGAAGTCGCCTCGCTCGTAGTTCACGAACGATCCGCCGATGCGCTGGTCGGGGTTGTAGCTCCACGAGGTCGGATCGGGCGTGGAGCCCGCGAAAATGCCGGTCGTGACGAAGCGTGAAATCCTTCTGCCGAAATATCCTCCGTCAATCGTGCTCAAGCTCGGCGCCCAGGGAAGGAACAACCTCCCAACTCCGATGCGGTTCGGCGAATAGGGATTCTCATAGGTCAGGCTCAGGTGGTACGTGCGGTTAATCAAATCCGTGAGCGTCTGCGCACTGCCGTTCGACGAACCCGAGCTGTGCGAGTTCAAATTGCCGCGCCAATACCCCGTAAAGTTCCAGTAGGTGCCGCCCAGGTAGGTCATATCCGCATTGATGACCATGCCGATCTGCCGCGAGTTGTACCCTCCCGATTCGCGCGTCCCGCCGTAGTCAAATCCGAAGCGTCCCCGTATCCGCCCGACGGGTGTTTCCTGGATGATTTTCTTTTCCTGTTCCTGGCGAACCTCGTCATCCAGCGGGTCGCCATAGGTAAAACTCACCACAACGGGATATTTGTCCGCTTCCGCTTCGGATTCCGCTTCGCGGCGTTCCTGTACGCTATCCATGGTAAGAAAGGCAATCTGCCCAACCTGCACGTCTTCGGTTTTGCTCACGATTTCACAGACCGAGGACGAATCGGCCACGGAGATCACCTTCAGTTCCGCGACATGCGCTTCCCCGCGGAACCGCATGCCGTTGTCCACCTTTCCATCCTCGGGCGCGTTGACCACCGAGAGCTGCATCCCTTCCCGAATTCCGGAATTGCGTCCGCCCTCGATGTACACGGTGTCCGTGGTTACGTACTTGACCCGGAAAACCGCGGCTTTCTCCTCCGTTTGCGCGGAAGCAGCCGCTGTGAAGAGTCCGATTGCCGCGATGGAGAACAAAGCCACCGC
>Ga0209581_1003012_pt1 | contig 15055 bp, 11 predicted proteins | sample Coa_R2_FD_187160 | JGI IMG/M metagenome (GOLD analysis project Ga0209581, IMG submission 187160) | Surface soil microbial communities from Centralia Pennsylvania, which are recovering from an underground coalmine fire - Coalmine... | ecosystem: Environmental > Terrestrial > Soil > Unclassified ...
AGGGAAACGAACGGGGGGCGACGGCTTTGAACGCCGCCGCCCCCGTCTCAGTTTGCGCGCCGTCTTCGTCAAGGCAAACCGGCGGGCGCGGGCTTCGTCTGGACAGCCGGACGAGACGCGCCCGTCGCGAGATTCGGTAAAAAATTCGGCGAGGCCGACGCGCTTTGTCGCCCATCCGCCGCGCGTCGGCCTCGCGGCACAGCCCGCTCCCCAAAAGGCGGGCGTGCCACGGGACGCGCGCCCCACCAGCGCGCCTCCCGCACTAGTTGATCTCAACGCCGCCTCGGCCTTCGCGCGAGCAGGCGTGCGACCGTCTCGGCGAGCGCGGACACGTCGTCCGGCTTTCTCAAAAATGCGTTCGCGCCCGCGCGCCGCGCCTGCGCCTCGACCTCGTCGCCGGAGAGGACGATGACCGGGGTCTGCTGCCGGTGCGCCATCGCCCGCGCGCGGCGCACAAGCTCGACGCCGCTCGTGTCGGGCAGGCGGTTGTCGAAGATGAGCACGTCGTAGCGCGCGCCGCTCTGGAGTCTTTCGAGCGCCGCGGCCCCGTCGGCGCAGGTCTCGACCGACCAGCCCTCGTCTTCGAGCGTCACGTTCACGAAGTCGGCCACGACCGCGTCGTCCTCGACGTGCAGCACCGAGACGGCGCGCGTGTCCGGGCAGTCAATGTCGTCGCGAAACATCAGGCTCCTCTTGCGCGGCTCGACGGGCGTGCGTAGGTGTTCGAGCGCCTTGTGGCGACCCTTGCGCAGCATCGCGTCCAGATTCCTCCGCTCGACGCCGAGCAGTTGCGCCGCGCGCGACACCACCCCGCCCGCCTCCCTCAGCGCCGACTCGATCAAACGCGCCTCGTAGCGCAACACCGCGTCGAAGAAGTTAAAGCCCTTCCACGAAGGCGGCGACGTGCGCGAGCCGACGAGGAACAGCACGCGGCGCGAGGCCGCGAGCAGGCGGTCTTTGACCTTCTGATCCTGCGTGCTCGCGAGCATCTCCGCGGCGCGGTCGTAAGTGGCGCTCAGGTCGTCCGTCTCGACGTGCTCGGCCAGCTCTTCGAGGATGGTCAGCGCGGCCAAGCCAGCCGCCTCCGAGTCGCCCGCCGTCTGCGCCACCTCGGTCGCGCGTTGCAGCGTCTCGCGCGCCGGGGCGTAGTTTCCCGTGCGCGCGAGCAAGACCCCGTGCGTCGTCAGCGCCTCGGCCAGAAGCGACTGCTCGCCCCCGCGTTCGAGTACCTGCACGGCGCAGCGGACGATCTTCTCGGCCTCGACGACGCGTCCCTCGGCGAGCAACACCTTGGCCCGCGTGTCGTCCACCTGCGCCGTGTGTACGCTGTCCTTCATGCTCGTAAAAAGCGCCTGCGCGCGGTCGAGGTGCCGGTGCGCCTCCGCGAACTTCCTGATGGTGCCGAACAGGAGGCCCAAATTATTTTCGACGCAGGCTTGATAACGTGCGTGTCCGGCCCGCTCGAAGTAGAAACTCGCCGCCGCGAATTCAATGAGTGAGCGGTCAATGTAATCTTGGCGATTTTCTGTCGCGCCGAGATTCTTCAGTACAAAGCCGAACTGGTTATGAAACTTTCCCTTGTGTGCGTCGTTGGTGCTTTTCTCGAATAAGGGTGCTGCCTCAACATCAATACGCAAGGCATCGTTGTATCTCTTTGCCGACCCTTCGACCGCCGCCAATCTCAAGAGGGTGACAGCTTTCACGTCACCATCTGATAAACGGTCTGCCGCCTCTTGCAATAAGAGGCGAGCATTGTCGAACGCTCCCTCGCGCCAATAACAGTGGCCGAGTTCCATCTGCGCTTCTGCTGCCTTCTCCCTATCTTGTAAGGTCTCGAATCTCCTAAGACTTTCGCTAATCAAATTCTTTGCCGTCTCTTGCGCCCCTTCAATCTGCTTCACGCTGCCAATCCAGCCCGTGAGTACTCCGGCGCGCAACAATACTTCCGCTGCTGCCGCCTCTTCGAGTCCATCTAGCACAGCAAATTCGCCGACGCACGACCACAACTCACCCATCGCCTCGCGCGCGGCTTCGTAGTTCCCTACGTCCTCTAGTTCTTTAGCGAGTTGACACCTGAGCCTCGCCCGCTCGTTTCGCGGTAGTGTTGGCTCAGCTATTCGGGGTAGTAACTGACGGGATATATTCATGTGAGGATTACCTCTCTCAGATTGTCGGTAATCGTGCGAAGGCGCATCCGAATGCTGCAAAGTGTTAAGATTCGCCGTCGCAACTCGTCACGGGTGGTCAAGTAAGGACTTCACCCCCGCCGTTCACACAGCAGGTAAGACACCTTCAGGAGAATCACATGAAAACCTTACGACGACTCAGCAGTGTGGTCGCGTTCACTCTGGCGTTTGCTATTCCAGCCTTTGCCGGAGACATACAAACCACTGTCACGTCGCCGCCGCCGTCGCAAGCGCAGACGGCTACGACCACGACGGACGGCGGGATTGAAACTCCCTTAACGGGGCAAGCAGAGACGGGTAGCAGTGAGGCTACCGTCACAGGTTCAGTTGCAAATGCCGCAACGAACCTGATTCAAAGCGCACTGTCGCTGCTCTAAGCAGTCCTCCCAAGCTCGCACTTTTTAGGCTGCCGTGAAGTTCAGATCGGCGGCCAGGTGTTAGTGTGTCCGGCGTGAACACTCACGCCGGGAAACAGAGAGCGAGGAGAAGGCCGAACAAAAAGACGCGAACGGGGCGAGGTTACGCCGTCGCGTCACGCATTGCAATAAAATTTTCTCGCCCGACTCGGCGATTCATTAGGTTTACGGATTGTTGCCACAATGAGCGCGCCGGAAATGCTTCGATTGACAGGGACATCGGTCGAAGGCAAAAGCGAAAAGGTCCGTATGGCGTCGGACGCGGGAAAGATTCTAATCCACGAAGTCACACGAACCGGCACGAAGAAAAAGGAACACGGAGAAGCAGTACCAACGCTTGCCTCTTCGCGCGCCTTTACTTCGTGTTGTTTCGTGTGACTTCGTGGATGGTTCTCGTCTCACGCTAAAAACAAAAGAAGGTGACAGGATGCCGACACCTTCCTCCGTCTTTTTATTTCGCCCCCACGTCACTTCGTGACGGTGAACTCGCGCGTCGTCGAGTTGTAGCCGCCGTTCTCGACCGGGTTGCCGTTCTTGTCAACGAGTTCCAGCTTGACCGTGTGCTTGCCCGCGGCCCAACCCGTGAGCCAGATGGGCGACCACTTGTCAATGTACTTCGCGTCGCCGCCGTCCACAGAGTAGCGCACGCGGTAATCGCCGCCGTCTCCTTGCAGCTTCGCGTTCGCGAGCCAGAAGTCAATCATGATCGCGTTCGCGTCGTCGCCCTTGTACTCGCCCTTCGGTCGGCTGTAGGTCAGGAGCGGCTTCGAGCGGTCAACCTGTCCGCCGCTGCTCTGCTGCGTGTAGTCCTTGCCTTCGGGCGTGGGCGCGGGGGTCGAGTCCGCCGCGGGCTTGTTCGAGTTCGCCTGCGACTGCGGCCTGACGGGCGCGATGACTTTCGTGTTGGCGTTGTCGGCCATCTTCTCGCCCGCGTTCGTCGTCGTCGGCTTGGATGCGTCGCCGCCGCCCTTCACCGTGAACGAGACCAACTGGAACGCGCCGTCGTTTTTGTAGCTCTCGTGCCAGGGGCGCGAGGGGAAGACTCGAATCGTGTGCGCGCCTTCGGTGACGTTGCGAAGCTCGAACGGCTGGTCGAGGTTGTAGTAAGCCTCGTAGGGCTGATTGTCGAGGATGACGTGGATGTGGTTGCCCATCCCGGTCGCCGGGTCTTTGTGCGGCTTGTAGCCCTTGAGGTCACCGGAGAGGTCGAGTTTGAGCTTGACGGTCGAGCCGTTGACGGTCGAGCCGTCTTTAGGCTCGACGATCTTGAGCGCGGGCTTGGCGTTGTCCTCGTCGCCGCGCTGGGCCATCATGTCTTTGACCTTCTGCGGTCGCTCGACCTCCGAGAGCGACTGCGCCGCGGGCGAAGCGGCGGGCGTGGCCGAGGCGTTCGAGTTATCCCCCTTGTTCGCGTTCATGTCGGAAGTGCAGCCCGCGAGCGACGCGACCAGGACAAGCGCGCACGCGAGGAGCATGAGTCGAACGAGTTTCATCCTGTCCTCCTGTGTCGGTTGGCGTTCGTGCGGGCGGAGTATAAACCGAAGGGCGGCGAGAGCGAAACAGAGCCGCGAGCCAGAGGATTTTAGATTTTGGATTTTGGATTAAGCGTGTGGCGGGAGTCGCGCCTTCCAAATCCGCCGCCGAGTTCCGGCGGCGCACCAATCCAAAATCTAAAATCCGCAATCCAAAATCCTCTGGCTCGCGGCTCTGTGCTGCGGTGCTAGCGACGTTCGTTCGTCGCCGAGCGCGCCTGCTGCGCGCCGGGCTGCACGAGACGGCCTTCGACGGCGTTCCAGTCAATGTTGGAGAAGAACGCCTCGATGTATTTGGGTCGCTCGGCGGGCTTGTAGTCCAGCAGGAACGCGTGCTCCCAAACGTCCATCACGAGCGCCGGGATGAAGCCCGCGACGTTGCCGACCTCGTGCAGCGTGATCCAGTGGTTCGAGAGCGTCTGCGTGATCGGGTCTTGATAGCAGATCGCCCAGCCCACGCCGCGCATCTTGCCGACCGAGACGAAGTCCGCCTTCCAGATGTCGTAGCTGCCGAACGAAGCTTCGGCCTGCTTTCGGAAGTTCGAGTTCGCCTCCGGGTCTGTCGTCGTCGAACCCTTCTTCATGTTGCCGAAGTAGTACTCGTGCAAGACCATGCCGTTGTACTCGAAGCCCAGCCGCCGCGTCAGCTCCGAGTAGGCGGGCATCTCCTCCTGGTCAACCTTGCCGTCCTTCAGGAACTCGCCGATCTTCTGCGTCAGCGTGTTGGTGTTGGTGACGTAGCCCTCGTAGAGCTTGAAGTGCATCTCCAAAGTCTGATCCGAAATCCCGTTCAGGCCGGAGAGGTCGAACTGCTGTGCCTTGTAAGTCTTGATGATGCTCATTCGTTCCTCCTTGTCATCAGTGCGAGCGAAACCTTCTGTCCCGCGAGGCGACACGACCCGACCGCGCGACGAATCGCGACCGCATCACGCGCGGAAACACTCGCGCCGCCGCAGTCGCGCGGGTGGTCAGTTTCGTCTGTCGCTCGGTTTAGTCTTGCGCTGATTATAAAACAGAACGGCGGGCGGGGCGAGCGTTCGGAATGCGGAATGCGGATTGCGGATTGAAAGAGTATAAAGCCGCGCTTACTCCTTGCGAGCTTCGCGCCTTTGCGTGTGATTAATGTTCACGCAAAGGCGCAAGGCTCGCATGGAGTAATCCGCAATCCGAAATCCGCATTCCGCAATTCTAACTGGCGTTCCTGCCGAGGATGACCCAGTCGCCGTGAGACGTGCCCATGAAGAAGAGCATCGGGAGCGAGAGCCAGGTGTTCGTGCGCGAGGCGAGGAAGGAGCGGCGCGCGAGCGCGGCGTCGGGCGGCGTGCCCTCGCGCGTGGCGGCGATGATGCGCTTCTGCGCGGGCCAGATGATGCCCCACACGTTCAAAAGCATGATGATGCCGAGCGCGCCGCCGATGCCGATGGAGAAGGTCTTGTTGCTCGCCATGTGGTCGGGGCGGCCCGCGGTCGTGCCCGTCAACTGCGAGTCGAACCACCAAATGATCGCGACGGCCATCGCGATGACGAGTGCCGCCGTCACGACCGCGAGCAGGCGACCGTCCTTCGACAGATTCGGCAGCAGTACGAAGCTGTAGATCGCCCAGGTGACGCAGGCGATGATGAGCCAGACGATCAGGACGACGATGTAGCTCGCGCCCGCGCCGACCGCGTTGGCGTTCGTCACGTCGCCGCGCAGGATGAACATCGAGTAGTAGCCGAAGCCCGCGATCACCGTGACGAGCGCGCCCCAGCGGAAGTACCAGAGCGCGGGAGGCATCAGCGCCGGGATGACGATCTTCTTCGTCGGCGCGTCGAGCGCCTTCATGAAGTTGACGTTGACGAGATTGAAGAAGTAGAGCATCCCGATCCAGGTGATGCCGGCGACGAAGTGCGACCAGCGCAGGATGATCCTCGTCAGTTCCTCACCGCCCGGCGCGTGGAAGATGCCGTCGAACATCGCGAGGCTCAAGGGGAGATGCATTGTTGGCTCGAACATCTGTGTCCTCCGATTCTCTTGTTTGTTTGAACTGCGGCGCGCCCGCTTCACTTGGCGCGGGCTTGAAAATTGCGGCGGGCGCGAAGCACTCGGCGGAAGGCCGACGCGCCCTCCGACTCTGCTTCTCCACTTTCAAAACTCTTGGCGTTTCGCGCGTGAGATTAGCACAAAACGCGCACACGCGGCGCAAGAATCTTCTCGGTAGTCATTAAAGCGTCAACTGCCGGAACGCTTCGCGCAGATGGAGCGTCGGGCTTCCGGCGGGGACGGTGTAGCGGTGGAAGTCGAAGGTCGTGACGAGCGCGACGCCGAGCGCAGCGGAGGTGAGGAAAATCTCTTCGGCGTCGGCCATGTCGTGCAAGCTGTGCGCACCCTCCGAGAGCGGCACGGCCAACTCCTCCGCAAGTTGAATCACGCGTGCGCGCGTCGTGCCGGCGACCGCGCCGGTCGCGAGCGCGGGCGTGTGAACCGTCCCGTGCTTCACCCAAAAGATGTTGGCGGTCGTCGCCGAAGCGACCTCGCCGCGCTCGTTGACCATGACCGCCTCGTCGAAGTCGCGCGAGCGCGCCTCCTCCCACGCGAGCACCTGTTCGAGACGGTTGACGGACTTGACGCCCGCGAGCGGCGAGCAGGTGTTGACGCGATAGGGCGAGACGGTCAGCGACAAGCCTTCGGGCCGCGGCCACTCGTCGGCGGTCATCATCAGGAGGTCTGAGGCGCGACCGTCCCCTTCGTCGTACTTCCAGCGACCGCCGAGCGCCCGCGCGAGCAGGTGCACGCGGGCGCGGCCTCGCTCGACCTTGTTGGCTTCGACGAGACGCGCGAGCGCGAGCGCCGTCTCGTTGTCGCCGAAGTCGCACTCGACCCCGGCGCGCTCGGCGTGCGCGCGCAGGCGCGACCAGTGCTCGTCCCAGAGGAACGGGCGGCCACGATAGACGGCGGCGGTCGTGAAGACTCCGCGACCGTAGAGCGTCGCCGCCGTCACGGCTCGCAGGCGCGCGGAGGCCGCCTTCAGGAGTCGCTGGTTAAGGATGACGTGCTGATGCATCGGGAGTTGCATCCTCGTCGCCGCGTCACTCTACTTCGTGCGGCACAGCGGCGGGCAGCATACACGAAGCGCACGCGCCTTTGCCAACTTTCTGCGCCGCGCGCGGCTGTTGTATGCTCGCCGTCCGGGAGATGGAGAATCACGAAAGCGAAACGGAAGAGGCGGCGAAGCCTCGCCTGCGCGTCAAACTCGCCGTCGTCGCGGCGAGCGTCGTCGTCGCGCTCCTCATCTTTGAAGCCTTCCTGCGCGTAATCGGTTTCACCTACCCGATCTTCTATCAGCCCGACGAGGTGCGCGGCTACTCGCTGCGTCCGGGCATGGAGGGCTGGTATCGCAAAGAGGGCGAGTCGTTCGTCCGCATCAACAGCGACGGCCTGCGCGACCGCGAGCACGCGAAGCAGAAGCCGCCCGGCACGTTCCGAGTCGCCGTCGTCGGCGACTCCTACGCGGAGGCTTTTCAGGTCGAGCAGGACAAGACTTTCTGGGCAGTGATGGAGCGCCGGCTTCAGGACTGCCCCGCGCTCGCGGGCCGCAAGGTTGAGGTCATCAACTTCGGCGTCTCCGGCTACGGCACGGCGCAGGAGTTGTTGACGCTTCGAGAGAAGGTCTGGGCTTACTCGCCCGACCTCGTGCTGCTCGCCGTCACGACGAACAACGACGTGTCCGACAACTCGCGCGCGCTGAAGCTCACCGATGAGATTCCCTACTTCACGCTCGAAGGCGACCGCCTCGTCCTCGACAACTCTTTCCGCGACGCGCCTTCGTTCCGCCTGCGCGACTCCGCGCTCAACCGCCTGGGCCGGTGGCTGCGCGACCACCTGCGCTTCGTGCAGGCGATCCATCTCGCGCAGGTCGCGCTCAAATCCCGCCTCGACGCCTGGCGCGACCGCCGCGCAGCCGCGCAGAAGAAGAACGAACAGGCCGCAACGAATCAAGCCGACGGCTCAAACGCAGACGCGAACGGAAACTCAAACGCGGGCGGCGACCGGCAGAACTCAAAGCCGAACGGCGACCAGCAGAACACTCAACCGGAGGGCGCGCCGACCGAAGAGCCGGGCACGGCGAACATGGTCTATCGCGAGCCTCAGGACGACACCTGGCGCGACGCCTGGCGCGTGACCGAGAAGCTGACGGCGACGATGAACGACGAAGTCAAACAGCACGGCGCTCGCTTCTTCGTCGTCACGCTCAGCAACGGCATTCAAGTCTTCCCGGACGCTGCCGCGCGCCAGCGGTTCGCGCAGAAGCTCGGCGTCCCAGACCTCTTCTACCCGGAGCGCCGCTTCCGCGCGCTCGGCGACCACGAAGGCTTTCCCGTTTACAACCTCGCGCCCGACCTTCAGCTTTACGCCGACGAGCACAAAGTCTTCCTGCACGGCTTCGGCCACGACCTCGGCAACGGCCACTGGAACGAGGAAGGCCACCGCGTCGCGGGCGAACTGCTCACGCAGAAAATCTGCGAGTGGCTCGCACGTTAATTTTCAGGCGGGCAGACAAGACAGTGAGTCGCGGAGTACGAAGGCAGACGCGCCGGAGGCGCGACAAGGCAGGTCTTGTCCTAAATAGACTCTTGAATCGGCGTCCATTTACTCCGCCGCGGCTGCAATCGCCTCGGCCTGCAACTTCCCGGCGAGCGCGGCGCGCCAGAGCCGTTCGAGTTCTGCGACTGACTGATTGATTAACTGCTCTCCGCCGACCTTGACCTGAAGCCGCGCGCCGCCGACCCGACCGATGGCCTTGAGCGGCGCTCCGGCCTGCGCGGCGATTCTTTCAAGGCGCGTGCGCTGCGACTCTTCAAAGCTGATGACGACGCGCGACGGCGTCTCGCCGAAGAGTTGCGCCGCCGCGCCCGGTTCGCCGCCGAGTTCGATTGTCGCGCCGACCGCGTCTCGTCCGAGCGAAGGGAAGCAGCACTCGGCGAGCGCGACGGCGAGTCCTCCGTCCGAGCAGTCGTGCGCCGATTGCAGCAGGCCCTCTTCCGCCGCGAGCAGCACGGCCCCCTGCACGGCCTTCTCGCGACCGAGGTCGAGACGTGGAACGCGCGCGCCCGACGAGATCATCTCTTCGACAGTCCGCCCTCCGACCGTCGCCGCGTACTCGCTCGCCGCGAGGTCGTCGCCCGCTTCGCCGACGAGCGCGATTAAATGTCCCCCGCGTTTGAAGCCTTGCGTGACGATGCGGCGCACGTCATCGATCAGACCGACCATGCCGATGACGGGCGTCGGGTGTATGCCGCGCCCCTCGGTCTCGTTGTAGAAGGAGACGTTGCCGGAGACGACCGGCGTCGCGAACGCCTCGCAAGCCTCGGCCATGCCGTCAATAACTTCGGAGAACGCCCACATCACTTCGGGGCGTTCGGGCGAGGCGAAGTTCAGACAGTTCGTGACCGCAATCGGCCTCGCGCCGACGCAGACGACGTTGCGCGCGGCCTCGGCGACTACGAGCTTCGCACCTTCGCGCGGGTCAATCGCGCAGTAGCGACCGTTGCCGTCGAGGCACATGGCGAGCGCGCGCCGCGTCTCCTTGATTCGCACGACCGCCGCGTCCGCGCCCGGCAAGACGGCAGTGTTCGTGCGAACCATGTGGTCGTACTGCTGATAGACCCACTCCTTCGACGCGACGCCCGGCGCGGCGAGCAGCCGCGCGAGCGCGTCGTTGAAGTCCGCGCCCTCGCCTGACGTGACGGCACTCGGCGCGCCGAGTATCCCGTCCAGCTCGTCAGAGTTCACGACGGACGCGTTCGCGGGCGTGCCGCCCGAATCTTCCTTGACGAGAACGTCGTTCACCTCCACGCCGGACTCGTACCCTTCGGGCGCGCGCATCGGACGCTCGTAGCGCGGCGCTTCGTCGGCCAAGTACGCGGAAGGAATCTCGGCGACGCGCTCGCCCTCGTGGACGACGACGACGCGGCCCGTGTCGGTGACGCGACCGATGACGACCGCGTCCAAGTCCCACTTGCGGAAGATGTCTATCACCTGACGCTCGCGCCCGCTGTGCGCGACGATGAGCATCCGCTCCTGCGACTCCGACAGCATGATCTCGTAAGCGGTCATCCCCGTTTCGCGCTGCGGGACGAGCGAGAGGTCGAGTTCGATGCCGTTGCCGGCGCGCGCGGCCATCTCGCACGAGGACGAAGTGAGGCCGGCAGCGCCCATGTCCTGAATGCCCGCGACCGCGCCCGCGCGCATCGCCTCGAGGCAGGCTTCCAAGAGAAGCTTTTCGAGGAACGGGTCGCCGACCTGCACGGTCGGTCGCTTCTCCAAAGCCTCGTCGTCGAACTCTGCCGAAGCCATCGTCGCGCCGTGGATGCCGTCGCGGCCCGTCTTCGCGCCGACGTACAGGACAGGGTTGCCGACGCCTGCGGCCTTGCCGAAAAAGATTTGGTCGTGGCGCACGAGTCCGAGCGCGAAGGCGTTGACGAGCGGGTTCAGACTGTACGCGTCGTCGAAGACGACTTCGCCGCCGACCGTGGGCACGCCGAACGCGTTGCCGTAGTGCGCTATCCCGGCGACGACTCCGGCGAGCAAGGAGCGGTTGCGACGCCCGTTTTTGGGATCGTCGAGCGTGCCGAAGCGCAGCGAGTTCATCGCGGCGACGGGGCGCGCGCCCATCGTGAAGATGTCGCGCAGGATGCCGCCGACGCCGGTGGCCGCGCCCTGAAAAGGCTCGATGAAAGAAGGATGATTGTGCGACTCGACCTTGAAGGCCGCGCACCAGCCGTCGCCCACGTCAACGATGCCGGCGTTCTCGCCCGGCGGGACGATGACGCGCTCGCCCGTCGTCGGGAGTCGTTTGAGGTGGACGCGCGAAGACTTGTACGAGCAGTGCTCCGACCACATGACGGAGAAGATGCCGAGTTCGACGAACGTCGGCTCGCGCCCCAAAAGCTCCCTGATGCGCGCGAATTCCTCCTGTGTGAGATTGTGTGCGGCGACGACTTCCGAAGTGATTGCTTGAGAGTCCATGACGAGAAAACCGCGGCGAACCTTGCGACCTGTTCAGACTTCCGAAGGACTGCACAGGATAAAGGCTCGCGCCGTTTTCTTCAAACGCGCGGAGACAGAACCGCGAGCGGTAGCGGGTGACGGTAACGCCGGAAGAAATTAACAGGGATGGACAGGACGGGCAGGATAAAAACTTCAATCCTGCCCGTCCTGTCCGTCCCTGTTAATTGATTTTCCCTGAATCGCTGACCCGCTCGCTCACGCTCGCGGTTCTGTTTGGGTGCTAGTGTTGCGCGGCGGCGTCCTGCGGTTTCGCGCCGATGGCTTGTTCGATGGCGGCGCGCAGTTCGTCGGGTTTGATTGCTCCCTTGTGTTTGAAGACGACGCGGCCCGCGCGGTCGTAGAGGAAGGTCGCGGGAAGCTCGCCGTCCCACGCCGGGTCAACGATCTTGATGGCCGCGTCCTCATCGTCGGCGTGGAGGAGGTACGCGGGCAGCGCTGTCGCGTGGACTTCCGCGAGGAACTGCGGCACGGCCTTCGAGATGTCCGACGCGTCGTCGAGCGAGACGACGACGAAGTCGAGTTGGTCTGCGGTGTACTGACCTCTGATCTTTACAAGGTCGGGAAATTCGGCGCGGCAAGGCTCGCACCACGTCGCCCAGAAGTTGACGAGCAGCGGGCGCTGGCGCGAGTCGCCCGCGGCGAGCAGGGATTTCAGCTCGGCCTCTTTGATCACGGTGACTTTCGGACTCGACGCAGCCGTGCCCGCCGAAGAGTCCGGCGAAGCGGCACGCGCGCCCGTCTGCTTCTGCGCCGAAGCGCCGCCCCGCGCCGCGGCGCAGGCGAGCGACGCGACGAGCAGGGCGGCGATGAAGAGAATCTTTCTCATCTTCATTGGGGAATTCCGGGCCGAGCCAGGCTGTCTTAACATTCCATCAATTGTCACGAGCTTCAGCTCGCGGAGAAGGTCTCAAAGAACCTCCGGCTTTAGCCGAAAGATGATTTCATTCGGCTAAAGCCAAAGTCTTCATGCTCAACCCCCATCCACGGGCTGAAGCTCGTGGCAATTGAAAAACCAAACGTCAACGCAGCCTAGCCGCGCTTGATCGAGCAGCCGAACGCCTTGGCCTCCGGCTTCGCGACCGGCTTGCCCGCGAGCATCGCCTCGATGGCGTCGCGCAGGTCGTTCGACGTGATGGCGTCGCCCGCGCGCGAGTTGTCAATGCGACCGTGATAGACGAGCTTGCCCGACGCGTCGAGCACGTAGGCTTCGGGCGTGACCTGCGCGTCGAAGCGGTCGGCGATCTGATCGTTGCCGTCCTTGAGGATCGTGAACGTCAGGCCCTTCTCCGCCGCGTGCTGCTTGACCTCCGAGGCCGGCTCGGTCGAGTTCGCGTTGATGCCGACGACGTTGACTCCGCGCGGTGCGTAATCGTTGGCGAGCTTCTCCATGCGCTCGTTGTAGCCGTTCGAGACCGGGCAGCGCGTCGCGATGAAGATGATGACCGTGCCGTTCCTGCCCTTCAGAGACGCGAGCGTGTGCTCGTGGCCTTCGGGGTCGGGGAGCGTGAAGTCGGCGACGACCGCGCCCAGAGCGACGCCCGCGGCCTTGTCGTCTCGCGCGCCCGCGGTCTTCGACGCGCGCACGGCGACACCCGCGGCGACGAACGTTGCCGCGAGGAGGATGGCGACCGTTGAAAGCTTCTTCATGACTCGAACTCCTTTCCAGAAATATCGGCGGATTGCCGCAAGCTTAGCCGAACGAACTCGCGAGTTCAAAGCTCACACTCCGAACTTCCGTCCCGCCGCGCGAACTTTTACAGATGATTTACAAGCGCGCAGTTTGCGTGCCTTTCATCATCGCGTCGCGCTTGGCCTTGAACTCGGTGCCGGGCTTCCACTCCGGGTACTTGTCGGCCTGCGCCACGTCGTAGCCGACGACGAACAACAACTGCGCGTCCTCGACCGCGCCGGACAAATCCCAGTCTGGCTTCACCTCGTCCGAGGGCTTGTGGTAGTCGTTCGCGGTGTACTCGTCGCGCTTCTGCTTGCCGTAGTTCGACGGCTTGCCGATGTATTCCGTGCCGGATTCGGGGTCGAGCGCGGGTACGCCCTGCTTGGCGAACTCGAAGTGGTCGGAGCGGTAGAAGCTGCCCTTGCCGGGGTCGGGGTCGGGCGAGAGCGTGCGGCCCTGCACGGCGGCCACGTCGCGCGCCACGTCGTCGAGCGTCGAGTTGCCGAGGCCGATGATCGTCAAGTCCTTCGTGCGGCCCCACTGGTTGATGCCGTCAATGTTGATGTCGGCGAGCGTCTTGTCGAGCGGGTAGAGCGGGTGTTCGGCGTAATACTTCGAGCCGAGCAGGCCCTTCTCTTCGGCGGTGACGGCGAGGAAGAGTACCGAGCGCTTGGGCGGCGTCTGAAGCTTCGTGAAAGCCTCGGCCCATTCGAGCAGCGTCGCCACGCCCGAAGCGTTGTCAATCGCGCCGTTGTAAATCTTGTCGCCCGGAAGATTCGGGTCCATGCCGAGGTGATCCCAGTGAGCGGTGAAGACGACGTACTCGTCCGTCAGCTTCGGGTCTGAGCCTTCGAGCTTCGCGACGACGTTCTGCGATTCGATGGGGCGCAGAGTGTTATTGATGTGGAACGTCGCCTTCGCGCCGAGCGCGACGGGCTTGAAGTCTTTGCTCACCGCCGCCTTCTTCAACGCGTCGAAGTCCTGCCCCGCGGCGGAGAAAAGCTCCTTCGCCTTGTCGAGCGTGATCCAGGCCTCGGCCTTCGCGCGGTCGGCGTTCCTGTTCGCGTTCTGCGTGTCGAAGTTCTCGCGGCCCCAACTGCCTTTGACGACCTCGAAGGGGTAGCCGGCGGGGCCTGTCTCGTGGACGATGATCGCGGCGGCAGCGCCCTTCTGCGCGGCGATCTCGTACTTGTAAGTCCAGCGACCGTAGTAGGTCATCGCGTCGCCCTTGAACATGTTGGGGTCGAGCTTCGACGGATCATTCGGGTCGGGCACCGCCGGGTCGTTGACGAGCATGACGATGGTCTTACCTTTCACGTCAACGCCCTTGTAGTCGTCCCAGCCGTACTCGGGCGCGACCACGCCGTAGCCGACGAAGACGATGTCGGAATCGCTCACGTCAACCTGCGGGTCGAAGTGGCGCGAGACGGCGACGTAGTCGTCGGGGAAGTTGTACGAGAGCTGTTTGCCGCCGACGCTGACGGAGAACTGCGGCTGCGAGGTGAAGCCCATGAGCGGGACTTTCTGCACGTACGTCCCGTCGGGGTTGCCGGGCTTGAGTCCGAACTTTTTGAACTGGTCGGTGATGTACGCGACCGAAAGCTCTTCGCCCTTGGTGCCGGGGCCGCGCCCCTCGAACTCGTCGGACGAGAGCGTCTTGATGTGTTTGAGTATGTCGTCCGCGGTGATCGAGTCGAGCGCGGGCTTGAGTTCCGCCGGGAAGTTCGCGGCCTGCGCGGTCGGGGCCGGAGTGGCCTGCGCGTTCGCCTGATTCGTGTTGGTCGTGACGCAAGCGCCCGTTGCCAGAAGCAGGAGCGCGAGCGCAAGGAATGCAAGGGTGCGTCCGTTCATAGTCTGTTAGACTCGCTTCGGAAGAGGGGTCGGAAGATGCCGAAGAGTTTCGCCGCCGCCGCGCGCGAAGTCAAACGCGGTGGTCGAAGTCAAACGCGGCGGTTCTGGCGCGGGCGCGTCTGAGTTACAATCTCGGACGCCGGACGCGCGCCTCGTCTTTCTCTTTTCAAGCCGCCGGACGCGGCGGTCGAGTCTTTCAGAAGTTATGAAGTCGAAAAAAATGTTCCCCCGCCTCGCCCCCGTCGTCGCCGCCGCGTTGCTCCTGAACTTCACGCACGCGACGACCGCCCAGCGGCGACGCCCCGCGCGACGCGCGCAGACGACCTCACGCCCCGCCGCGACACCGCA
>Ga0209581_1003015_pt1 | contig 15037 bp, 18 predicted proteins | sample Coa_R2_FD_187160 | JGI IMG/M metagenome (GOLD analysis project Ga0209581, IMG submission 187160) | Surface soil microbial communities from Centralia Pennsylvania, which are recovering from an underground coalmine fire - Coalmine... | ecosystem: Environmental > Terrestrial > Soil > Unclassified ...
TAGCGGGATTGCGGCGTTCTGGCAGTGCCTACACCTAATTATCTAAGCTGCTACAGCCCGCCACCGATGGACTCCCTTACGTGCTGAGATTAGAGTGCGGCGTGCTTTACAAAGAATGCAGCAGCCCAGTAGCCCGAGGCTCAGGTTTTTAGCATACAGAGTTTCACGTAACCGAGGTGAATTGTGAACCGTGTAAGCTCCGCACGCCTTCGCAAAGAACGCGAATCCGTAATGTGCCCGCAGATACTGCAGAACTGCCAGCAACGGGCCTTTCGACTTGCTTTTCGAATCACCCGCAACCAGGAGGATGCCGAAGACGCGCAACAGGAAGCTTTGCTCAAGGCGCATCGTAATCTCGATCAGTTTCAAGGGCGCGCCCGCTTCACCACATGGATTTCACGTATCGCCATCAACGAGGCACTGATGTGTCTGCGGAAGCGGCGTAGCTTCGTGCATGTCCCATTGGAAGATGCCATACCGGAAGACGAAACGGGGCCAATCAATTTTGAGCTGCATTCCAATATTCAGGATCCGGAAACGGCTTATTCGCAGAAAGAGCTTCGCAACTTGCTAACGCACGCAATCGCGGAGCTTCGCCCGTTACACCGTGAGGTATTCTTACTTCGGGCAGTTGAGTGCCTGTCGGTCGTGGAAACAGCGAAGGCGCTACAAGTTTCGGTGAGCACGGTCAAGACCCGGATGCGACGAGCTAGGCGGGAGTTGAAGGAAATTCTTCAAAATGCAAGCAGGCCCGGATCGCAACCAGCAAACGAGGAAGCGACGCTGTCCGTTCACGATCGAGAACGATTCGAACAAGCATGGCTCGCCTAAGCGGCGAAGCCGATTGCTGTCTCAATCTCGTATCCGGAGCGCGGATTTTCGGAAGTCTAACCCAAATGCTGGATGCGCACGAGTTCCTGTGACCTTTACCGCCAGGGTTGAACCGCCGCCAGCGTCCTTGAATAACGGGTTGAAGGCCTGAAGCAAAAACGATTTCACTCCCGTCGTTGTTTGCGAAAGCTTCGCAGCGAGCCGTAGTCTACCGTGGAAATCCAGCGACTCACTCTCCAGCCCATAGGATCCATTCAGAAAGAGCGATGCTCCGGGAAGTCTGAATTCAAGGTTTGAAAGATCAGCGTTCGCTTTTTTCAGTACAAGATTGCCCCTGATTGTCGCCGAAACCGGTGCGATTTGCCGTGCATATGGCTTGCCTTGGGCGCGACTGCTGAACTTGGCTATTTCTGCTCGAGTTTCAGGATTCTCGAAAACCGCGTGACTGATTTCAAACCTGCCCCACAACAGTAGCCGGTGCATGAGTTCTCCAGGGCCGGAGGGCAGTTCGAGGCGCGTTTCGAGCGTCACGGCGCCCTTTAGCGGTACATCCTTTCCTTGCGTGACCAGCCGCAGTAAGTCTTCGGCGCGCGCGTCGCGCGCGCTCGCACTCAGCACGATCTTTCGGGGCAATGGACCGGGAGGGTCGATGATCTCACCCGTTAAGGCAACGGTTGTCTGCTGGAAATGCGCTGTAACGTTTCTCAAATACGTATTCCCGTTCATGCCATCGACTGCGGCGACATAATCAACGCGCAGCGGAACGGGCATTCGAGCGATCGACAGCTTGAAATCCGGTACGGACGCTGTACCCTGAACGCCCAACCGTTCGAGCACTCCGCCATAATGGCCGGTCGACGAAAGTGTGCCTGATATTCCACGAAACTGGCCAAGATCGGCATTCGCGAAAATGAAGTTCGCGGCCACAGGCGTGAGGCCCGGCTCGTCAGGATCCCAGGGGCCGAATGTGCCCTCCGATTCAATCTCTCCGGCGGGAACCGGATTGGTCAATTCCGCATGGAAGTAGGCGGGCTGGCCGCGGGCAACCGATCGGAGCAGCAGGTGATGAATCCGAAAGGTGTGCGGTTTTCCTTGCTTGAGGGAAGGAAGGATTTCGAGCAAGGCGTCGTTGGAGGTGATTTCGTCAAATTCAATTGGTGGTATCTGAAATCCGGGCCGCTTTTGTAAGGCGATATAGCTGCCGCCACTGTCGCCACGAGGAAGAATACGAATACTCAGGCCATCCAAGTGCAAAGTAGTCAGGCGCCAATTCCGGCTCCATAAAGAGCGAACGTCGGCCGATCCGGTCAGCCGTTCAATGACCATGAGAGGGGGGATGTCACTCCTCCCGTGATAGCGCAAGGTTATGTCTCGCACCAAAATGCGAGGGGGAAACAGATGAGTGATCCGGATCTCGCCAATCTCGATTGTGCTGTGGAAACGTTCCTCGAGTTCACCTATGACGGCACGACGAGCGATCTTAGGGAACGTCCTCGCGGCAAGGGCCAGTGCGACGGTGGCGACAAGTCCGATGGCCACGAGCGCTATGCCGAAGTATTTCATCCGTGATCGCGACAAGGCGTGTTCATTGCCTCCTGGTCGAAGATGAACGGCGCCGCGCGCTGCGGGCAGTTCGTGGTTGAGTTCCGAATAAAACAACTACAAGCAAACAGGAAGGTTGTTCGTTACGGAATACATGGAAGCGTTCAATACGCTTACTTGGCGGATGTACCGCTAAGGGAGCGGCGGAAAAAATGGTTTGTGATCTATGGCGCTTTTTACCGCAGGAATGAGGAGCTTGGTCGTTTTGGACTTGCCAACGCAGCCAATTGCGCCGGCACTCTGGGCCTGGCGAAGGATCTCAGGGTATTCGTACAGCGTGGTGATAACGACGGGCATCTCGGGAGTGCTGCGCACGATTTCGCGTGTCGCTTCGAACCCGTTACAGCGTGGCATAACGGCATCCATCACGACAACATCGGGATGCAGGGTGCGGGATTGCTCGACGGCCTGGTCACCATCGGCAGCCTCCCCACAGACTTGCCATCCCGTTTCTGCCTCCAAGAGATGGCGAATGAGATTTCGAACGACTTCGTGATCGTCGACCACCAAAATCCGAAGGTGTTCCACAGAAGGCGGACCCTACTCGCACGTTAGCCCGCTATTCCTGGTGGGAGCAATACAGCGAAAAGCCTAAAGTCCTTGGCAAAAGCATTGGTGCAGCAGGGTTTATATCCGGCGCATCAGCGGGTGCGTTGTTCATTTTATCATTGTAAGAGTGTGGCGCCAGATCTCGTTGACTTACCCACAATCTGCAAGGCTCTTCTCAAGATTCTTTTCTGCTCACCGCCCATGACGCGAGCTTGGTCACATGCCAGGATTGATCGACAGCATCGGATTCCGGACGATAATCCGATTTCCGCACGAACCAAGGCTTACCTGGCGGGCACATCACGATCATGTCTTCGCCTTCGGGCCCAATGGCGCTAAAAATTCCACTCTCATTTGAAAAGAACGCGTTGACGTCTTTTACATCGCTGGAATCGCCGACTCTCAGCATGGAAATCTCCCCCATTTTTTTTCGCGATCTGAAGAGGTCGCTCGCCGGACATGAAGGCATTTATCACGCCAAATGCGCGCGGCCTGCGCGATAAACACAACCTATTCAAATAGAATCATTTCGGGCGGCGGCAGACTTGCAGGGCTACTGACGCGCGCGTGTGCCCGCGCGGAAATTCTGCTTTTACAGCCGATTTTTTTCTAAGGGCTTTCCGGAAGGCTACTCGGGGTCTTGCTTCACGATGAGAGAGCGGTAACCAGTGAAGCTAACAGAAGCTAAATATGAAAGATTTCCGGTATTGGGTTTCAGCACCGAGCATCCTCATGCTCTACACCGCCGCGCAGTGGAAGGATCGAAGGAGGCGAAATGCAGAATTCACGAGTCGTGATAGCGGCTATTCTATGGGGAGCTACGCTCCCGGCCCTAACGGCGGCTGTACATCCCAGACAGACAAACGGTCGGCGTAGCTTAAATCTCGTCGGTGAGATTATGGACAGCCGCTGCGCCATCGACGGTTCTCACGACAAGATGATGCAGCAAAATGGGACAAAAAACGCCAGGGAATGCACGTTGCAGTGCGCGAAATCGGGAGGATCGTTCGTTCTCTTTGATCCAGAAACGAAAAGCGTCTACCAGTTGGACGATCAGCAGAAGCCCGAGCGGTTCGCAGGACAGCGAGTGCGTGTGTCGGGAACCTACGACGAGCCCTCGAAAACGATGCACGTTGAATCTATCGAATCAGCGCAATAATTCCCGACGAACGGGCTGACGGTGAGGTTCGCAGCTACCTGCAGTCTGAGAGGACGTAGATCGCGGCGGTTTTTTCCGCCGCGATCACTTTTGGCGGGGACGAGCCGTTTGTTTGCTAGAACCTAATCTGCGGTCCGAAAGTAACGCGCAGATTATTGTGGGCTCCGCTCTGGAAATAGATTTCATCGCCCACATCGATGCGTATGCCAATCGGTCCCAGGTACGCCTCAATGCCGCCACCCGGGTAAAAGACGCCGACGACAGAGTTGGTACGCAGACCTGCCACCGAGCTTGTGAATGTGGAGAAGGTTACCGGCGCGGAAGAGAACATGAAATTATCAGCGCCGCCCTTGGCTGTCAAAAATGCTCGGAATGCGCCGCCGCCAGTTTGAAATTTAGGGCCGATCATGCCGTGCAGGATGCGCAAGGAAGAGGTGCTAAAGCCTGCCACGGTGCCTGAAGGCCCAGTAAAGCCTTCAGAGAAAGAAGCGGCAAAGTCGTAATTCATTTCGGGCTCGATCTGCCATCTGCGCGAGACGTTGATTGACAGCCGTGCGCCGACCCCGCCGAAAGATGTCGCACCTGTACCAGCAAGCGAAGGGCCCCTGGTAGAGCCAAGACGGAAGTAATCGCCGAAGATACCAATCTCCGCGTGATTTTCCGAATCTTGCGCCTGAGCCGCGGGCAGGATCGCGAAGATCAATGCACCCGCCATAAGGAATAAGAAAAGGAGCCGTTTCATAAGTTTCCTCCTGTCAGTCCGCTTGAAACACGACCCACTTCGAGCGAATAAATTCCGGTGAGCACTGATCGTTAGACCCGCCACTCATGGCTACCCTGTTTCCTCGCTGAGCCCAGAGCCGACGAAACGCCACACCCGAGTTTTCGTTTCGCGGTCAGTCATTGCGGTTGTCAGATCAGCCACTCCTTGGTGGAACTGCCTGCGTCACTCAGCCGTGCGGTGTGGCCTTCTGCCAGCCACTGCCGCAAATCGCTGCGAGCGCGCCGCATGCGTGCCTTAACGGCGCTGGCGGAGATTTGCAGAACTTTTGCAGTCTCGCTCGTGGAAAGCTGCTCCACGGCTCGCAGCAGAAAAACTACGCGATAGGCCGGCCGCAGCCGTTCCATGGCCTGTTTCAGCAATTCACGCAACTCCTTCCGCGAGTAGGCGGCTTCGGGGCCTTCTATCGGAGATTGGAACTCCTCGGAATCAGCGGTCTCCTCAGCTGGCTGAATCGCCTCCTCTAACGGCAAATAAAACGCACTGCGGCGCTTTCGGAGACACATCAGCGCTTCGTTGATCGCAATTCGCGAAATCCAGGTGGTCAAGCGCGATCGGCCCTCGAACTGGCCCAATTTGCGATGAACTTTGAGCAACGTTTCCTGTTGCACATCCTCGGCATCTTCGGTATTACGCGTAATACGCAGTGCCAGCCGATAGACGCGTTCCTGCGACGGTCCGATCAGCTCTGCGAACATGGCATCGTCGCGCTTTTTATTTTCCTTGTCCGAACCTGGTTTGGACTTGCGCGTTCCGCCCTCCACCGCAACTGACCGCGTGAGCAGAGGCTTCCCGACGCTGACTGAGGAACTCACATCCCACCTCAATTCTCGAATAGCGCGGAACTATGCCGCTTTAACATCACAGCCAATCTAGTTTGCGCGGTCAGCACGGTCCATCGGGAGCAGGCTGTAACCGCCGGGTGGAGTACGTGTAATGTTTTACGTAATGAGATGGGAGCACGTGCCGGGATAACCTACGTCTTTAGAGAGATCTGGCGGCCAGAGAAGTTTTTGTCAGAGCCTCGCAGTCAGTCAGTTCACCGTAGCTTGCGAATCGTCAAAGTTGGCCAGCTTTGGCCCGGTATTCGAGCACAGAACTGTAGTTTTTTCCTTCCTGGAACGTCACATAGGAAGTGATACATACGGGGCGATGATTCCCACGGGGATGATTCTCGCACCGCCTGTTGATGGTTCATATTTATTGGAGTGTTGGCCATCCCGAGGGTTGGTGCAAGAGGCGATAAGGCCGATATAAGCCCCAAATACGCATGACAGAGGATTGCGGTTGCCAATGAGCAGCAACTAGCCTTGGCAAGGCGGGGTTCTGGCGAAGAGAGGAGATCGGTGAGTACGCAGACTTCAAGGTTGAGGCAGCAACACACGGTGAGGCGCGACGAGCGCTATCGCTGTTCTAATCCGCAATGCCTGTGCGAAGTAAAGATATCGCGCGAGCCATTTATAGGTGTCCCGATTACGGAAAGGCTGCGTTGTTGCTGTGGAAGTGCAATGGAAAAAGTATCGTGAGGCAGACGGCTGCGGCCGGGATGCGATGTCGACCATTACGCCTGATGAAGACTGAAACAGATCGTACTAGAACTGAACCGCCCCAGCCCGGTCCTCCTGCCCCACCAGAACCTGAGAGGCCGAAGCCGCAGCCTCCTCAGCCGGAGATTCCACCTAGTGGCCCTGAGGAACCGCACCTTCCATCTCCCGGACCAGAGCCGTTACCAACTCCCGTGCCAGGCCCTACGGATCCAGCAGTTCCGCGTCCGGTTTTCACTGCTGGCTCAATAGCATCTTACTCGCGAGAGCAGGTGGGAGAACGCAATCTAGTATTCGCTGGCTTCGGTTTCGCGCCCGTTGCCACGGCTACGGACAGTCCGTGATACGGTTTGCTGGCCGCGCTCGATCATGTCGCGCACTTGTTCTACGGAGCGCCGACTCCTAGTGCGGAAACGGCGACGCGCACGACGGGAAGCGAGTGCAATCCAATCCCTGGTGTCCTCGCCTGACTGCGGAGCGAACAGCAGCGTCAATCCGACCCCTATGCCCAGGCCCAGCAGCAAACCGAACACCGTCCTTCCTCTTCCCTTCATGGCTTACCCTTTCGCCAGTTGGATTCAGTGAGCTTCGGGCCTGGCGCTCTTTGTATTGCTGGGCGGCTGCGTGTTAGCTGCCGCTTTCGCGGATTGTTTTTCGGTGGGCCCTTTCAGCTTCACTATCAGGTGAGCTAAATCGATTCCGATCAGGTGTGCGTCCATATCCGCTTGACCTAGGTGTCGTGTTTCGTCTTGCAGGCAATGGAATCCCGCCAGCATCAGGAGCATAGGCCCGAATTCAGGGCAATGACCATAGGGCGTGCACTGTAGAATAGAGTGTGGAAAAAACGACCTCGTGCAAATACCCCTAGTGACCTAAATATTCCGATGTAGTTCTGGTATTCTCGAAACGATGTGGCGCACGATTATAGTAGGTACATTCGGTCTCGCAATTGTGGGACTGTGCGTGTTTCCACTTCGGTCCCAGGAAAATCGTTGGCCTGAACGCGTATTTATTGGTCAGGTGCAACCCGGGCCAGGCAGCGAAGCTCAACAGGGCCCATCTCCAACCGTCGCTGCCTCGCCGAGTGCACAAATCGCATCTCAGTCATCGGAGGAGACGCCGACTATAACAGTCGTTCTCGATCCTGCGCATGGTGGCGCCGATTTTGGCGCGCGTGGTCCCACCGGGCTTGCGGAGAGCGACGTGGTGCTGGACTTTGCACGAGCGGCCCGGATTGCGCTTGAAGCCGAGCGCCTGCGGGTACTGCTGACCCGTGAGGGGAACCAAGATCCCAGTTTTGACAATCGCTCCGCGCTGGTGAACGGATTACACAACGCAATTTTCATTTCACTGCATGTTTCCTCGACTGGCCCAGTGGGAACCGGCCGAACCTACTATTACGTTTTCCCATCCGACCCTACCCAGGCTCTTCCTTCCTTAAGTTCGCTGAACCCGTCCGCGACCGCCGGGGCAAGCGCATCAGGGCTATTGCCACAAATGTCCGCGGCGCAATCGGTACAGTTGCAGGCACCCTCACACCCGGCACTTGTCCAATGGGATCGCGCGCAACGGTCTTCAGCAGAATTCAGCCGCCAACTGGCGACACTGGTTCAAAACGAGCTGGCGCCGCGATTGAAGGGCTCACCGCCAATGCCCATTCCCGCTCCGGTGCGCCAACTGCGGAGTGTAGCCGCGCCGGCAATCGCGATCGAGGTCTCTAGCATTGAGGTTGCGGATTCAAAGCGTCTCGAGCAGATGGCACAGCCTCTAGCAGATGCGATCAGCAAGGCCGTAGCTGAATTTCATTATCCCGCGAATGCGCCAGCTCGAGCCGGGATCAATAGCGTGCCGGCTACGAATTCGGCGGGAGGCCATTGATGCCGCGCCTCTGGAAGTTCGGCGCAGCCCTCATTACGTTGCTTGCCTTCGCGGCGTTACTCACCTTTCCCTCGCTGCTGCGTACCGTTCTCGGCCTACGGCGGGCGGATCGCAGCGAAGAACAAGCGCGTCGAGCGATTGTGCCCCGGGTATCCACGCCAACAGACGCGCGCGAAAAGGCTCAACTCTTTTGGCTCTCGCCTACAACTCAAGATACGCTTGAGCCGATCACTGTAGAGCTGGCCCTTTCGGCCGATCCTGAAAAGCGAGCGAAGCAACTCATTAGTGCGCTTATAGAGCAAGCTCCCAGCCCGGTTCAGCGTACCGTGTCGGCCGATACTGAGTTGTTGCAGTTTTATGTGCTGGCGGATGGCACGGCCATCGCGGATTTTTCGGAGACTTTTGAAACAAACATGCCGTCAGGAATTCTGAATGAACAGATGGCCGTAGAGTCGATCGTGCGAACGCTAGCCGCAAATGTGAGCAATATTCGGCGCCTTAAGTTCCTAATTCGCGGTCAGGAGGCCGAAACGCTAGCGGGTCACCTTGATTTGGGAGATTTCTTTATCGTGACACCGGCGAATTTGGCACAAATGCCGACACCAGGCGAATCTCGTGGCAATGAGACGTTGCCGACAAGTGCGCTTCATCCCGGTGTACCGCCTGAAAACGTAGCAGTCGAGACGAATTAGGAGCTAGAAACGATATTTACGTTATTGGCCGCCGTGACAGTTTGCCTCGTCGTGGTTGCTGGAATTGATATAGCACGGGGCAACCGTTCAATAGCGTTCCTGAAAGATATCCTGATTGACCCGGCAATCAACCTGCCGCTTGTATCCGTGGTTGTGCCGGCCAGAAACGAAGAAAAAAAGATTCGACTAGCCCTGGAATCATTGCTGAGACTCGAGTATGCAGAGATCGAGTTTATCGTTTTAAACGATCGCTCGACTGATCTCACCAGCGAAATTCTAAAAGAGATGGCGGCTGAGGAGCCGCGGCTACAGGTTTCGAACATTACAGAGCTGCCTGCGGGCTGGTTGGGAAAGAACTATGCGTTGCATCGGGGCGCGGAGCGCGCGAAGGGCGAACTGCTTCTCTTCACCGACGCTGATGTCGTTATGGAGTCAAGCACGATCTCCCGCGCTGTGAACTATCTCAGAGCTAACCAACTCGACCATCTAGCCGTAATGCCCAGGGTACGTATGCCGAGTCTCGCGCTGCGGCTATTCTGTTCCACCTTTGGAATATTTTTTTCGGCCTTTATAAAGCCTTGGAAGGCGAAAGATCCTAAGAGCGCTGAATTTATCGGCATTGGCGCGTTTAACCTGATCCGGCGAGAAGTGTATCAAGCAGTTGGCGGACACCAGGCCATTGCCATGCGCCCGGACGACGACGTCAAGTTGGGTAAGCTGTTGAAGAAGAGGGGTTACCGGCAGGAGATGGTTGTGGGGCTGGAGCTCGTCACGGTGGAATGGTATTCGTCAATAAGGGAGCTAATCGACGGTTTGATGAAGAACTTTTTTGCCGGGCTCGACTATAACGTGCCGATTTCGGTGGCCTCGGGCCTTGCCGTTTTATACTTTAACGTGTGGCCCTTCGCGGCAATTTTCTTGCTTTCTGGAAAGGCACGGTTTTTATCCTTATGTGCTGCCGTGGTTCTTATTTTATTTATTGCTGATGCCAATCATCTCTATGGCCTGCCTCTATGGTATGCCGTGGCGCATCCGCTATCGGCGCTTCTTTTTGTTTACATCCTTTGGAAGTCGATGCTGGTAACGCTTTGGACCGGGGGAATTAAGTGGCGCGGCACGCATTATCCGCTGGCGCTCCTCAGGTCAAATCGTGTTTAGCAACAACTGCGAACATTGACATCGGCAACTCTGCCCGGGCAAACTGCCCACGTGTTAACGATTAATTCGGCCATGAGGAGGTTAGTTGCGGGCTGACGGAAGGGCATGGGACCAATTGAGGCCCATAAAGCTGACCCCGGACTTCATTCCGGTAGCAGAGGGAAGCGTACTGATTGAAGTCGGCCAAACGCGCGTGATTTGCACGGCTACGCTTGATGATGGCGTCCCATCATTTCTGAAGGGCAGCTCCAAGGGATGGGTTACGGCGGAATACGGGATGCTGCCCCGGGCAACGGAACAGCGGACTGCGCGCGAGTCGACGCGGGGTAAGCAATCCGGGAGAACATTGGAGATTTCGCGTCTCATCGGGCGTTCGCTGCGCGCCGTAACGGACCAGCACAAATTGGGCGAGCGCACGGTGTGGGTGGACTGCGACGTGATTCAGGCGGACGGAGGAACACGAACGGCATCGATCACGGGAGCCTACGTCGCGATGGCCATGGCGTTCGAGCGGATGATTGCAACCGGCATCCTGAAATCAACGCCGCTGACCGATTCCGTGGCCGCCACCAGCGTGGGCCTCGTTTTGGGCGAACCCGTGCTCGATCTTTGCTACGAAGAAGATTCGCGCGCCGAAGTGGACATGAATGTGGTGATGACCGGCAGTGGCAAGTTCGTCGAGGTGCAGGCGACCGCCGAGGGCCGGCCCTTTGCAGGAGGCGAGCTCGATCAACTGCTCAATCTGGCCGCCAGCGGCATCCGCAAACTGGGTGAGCATCAACGCTCGCTTGTGCCGGCGAACTTCAGTGCCCGCTCGCGGTGAGAATCAGGAGCTGGGCGCCCCTGAACGAAAGGTACGTCTATTATTGGCGTCTTCGAACGCGGGCAAGCTCAAAGAATTGCGCGCGCTCGCGACGGCAACGAGCGGCTGCGTGTCGCTCGATTTGCAACTCCTGCCAGGTTTTTCGAGACTTCCTGCCTTTGAGGAGACAGCGCCGACATTCAGCGAAAATGCCGCGGGGAAGGCGTTGTACTACAGCCGGGTTTCCGATTCGCCGGTGATCGCGGATGATTCGGGGTTAGTCGTTGACGCACTGGGCGGCGCGCCGGGGGTGCATTCGGCGCGATACGCGGGGCAGAACGCCTCATCGGCGGAACGAATCCAGAAGGTGCTGATCGAAATGCGAGCGAGTGGTTCAAAGGACCGGCGTGCGCGTTTTGTGTGTGTGATTGCTCTGGCTTTGGCGGGACGTATGGTTGCGGTTTTTTCAGATTCAGTCGAAGGAGAGATTTTGGAAACCGCTTGCGGGAGGGGGGGCTTCGGATATGATCCGGTTTTCTTCTACCCGCCGGCCGGAAGATCTTTCGCGGAAATGTCCGCGGAAGAGAAAAACCGCTACAGCCATCGCGCCAAGGCGTTTCACAAGCTGGCTGCCTTTCTCGAAAATACACCTGTGCTATAGTTTGCCGCGTTCAGCAGGCGCCGCATTCGCGATGGACAAAGCCAAGAATTCTCGCACAACGCTAAACAGGAAAGCTTCACGTTCGACTCCGAAGAACGGCCGTTCCGCCGGTCGTAAACCGACGGGTACGGATCCGAAAAGAGTACGCGCAATTCTGGCGAAGCTGGACGAGGCTTATCCCGCGGCCACCTGCGCCCTCGAGCATCAGAACCCGTTTCAGTTGCTAATCGCAACGATCCTTTCGGCACAGACTACGGACGTGCGCGTGAATCAAGTAACGCGCACGCTGTTTCAAAAATATCCGACGGCCCAAGACATTGCGTATGCAGATCCTCGGGAGATTGAAGCAGAAATTCGTCCTACGGGATTTTTCCGGGCCAAAACGAAATCGATTCAGGGCACAAGCAGAAAAATCGTGGAGGAATTCGAAGGCGAAGTGCCGCGCAGTATGGAACGGTTATTGACGCTGCCCGGCGTGGCGCGCAAAACCGCCAACGTAGTGCTGGGCACGGCCTTCGGAATTCCTGTCGGGGTGGTGGTGGACACCCATGTGCGGCGAGTGGCTGGGCGACTCGACCTGACGCACCATACAGATCCCAAGAAGATCGAGCAGGACCTGATGCGGGTCATTCCAAAAGACAAGTGGATCATTTTTTCACATCAATTGATTTGGCATGGACGCCGAGTGTGCCAGGCGCGGAGACCTCGGTGCATGGAGTGTAATTTGGAAAACATCTGCTATTCGAAAGACAAAATTATTTGACCCATTCCGCGCTAATTGCAGTTTTCGGGCGGCCGCATGTGTTCCCATTCTGAAAGCTTCAAGTCGATGGAACCGGCGATTGCCCGACCTGCAGGAACGCGCATTACGGTGGCAGCCCGGTTAGACCGGCTCCCGAATTCACGGTATATCCGAAAGTTAATTTTCCTGCTCTCGCTCGGCGCCTGTTTTGAATTTTACGACCTTTTCTTTTCCGCCTACATTGCCCCGGCGTTTTACAGCAGCGGCATATTCACCCCAACGACCAGGGGCTTTTTAGGAATCGGCGGATTTGCGAGCTTCGTAGCTGCTCTTTTCGCGGGCCTTTTTGTGGGAACACTTGTCTTCAGTCCAGTTTCGGACCGCTATGGCCGCCGAACTATTTTCAGCTTTTCGCTGCTTTGGTATTCCGTCTGCACTTTTGTAATGGCATTGCAATCCACGGCCACCGCGATCAACCTTTGGCGTTTTTTGGCGGGAGTTGGCTTGGGCGTGGAGATGATCACCATCGGTGCCTATGTTTCGGAATTAGCGCCCAAAGAGACGCGAGGCCGGGCTTTCGCCTTCAACCAGTTCCTCAGTTTCTCGGCTGTGCCGCTCGCGGCTCTCATCTCCGCGCTGCTGGTTCCTCGTCACTTATTTGCAATCGACGGCTGGCGCTGGGTGGTGATCATCGGTTCGTCCGGCGCGGTTTTTATCTGGTTCATCCGGCGGCCCATTCCTGAATCGCCCCGTTGGTTGGAGCAGCGGGGGCAACTTGAACGGGCAGATCGCATCATGGATGAAATCGAAAGACGCGTTCGTTCCGAAACTACCGAGGCTTTGCCGGAACCGAAGCTGGTCGAGGGGGAGACTTCGGGCGGGCACGGATCGCTCGGAGAGATCTGGAATACAAGATATCGTGGGCGAACCGCGCTGTTGATCATTTTCCATGTACTGCAGCCGATCGGCTTTTATGGATTTGCGAGCTGGGTGCCGACGTTGCTGCTGGCGCAGGGCGTAGGGGTAACCCAATCGCTTCAATATACCTTCGTTATGGCGCTCGCCAGTCCTTTAGGGCCACTCGTGGGTATGGCATTTGCGGACATTTTCGAGCGCAAATGGCAGATAGCTTGGTCAGCGCTGGCTATTGCAGGATGGGGAATACTGTTTGCTCGGCAGAAGACGGCCGTGGGAGTAATCATTCTGGGGGTTCTCATCACACTCAGCAGCAACTGGATGTCGTTCTCCTACCATGCTTATCAATCTGAGCTCTACCCGACGCGGATACGAACGCGTGCGATAGGATTCGTGTACTCGTGGAGCCGTCTCAGCACCGTTTTTAGTAGCTTTCTGATTGCATTTTTTCTTCGTAACTACGGCACCACAGGCGTGTTCATATTGATCGCCTGCAGCATGTTGGTGGTATTTGCGTTGATTGGCGGGTTTGGTCCACAAACTACACGGCGGCGCCTAGAGGAGATTGCGGGATAGCGACGTTTGACAGGAGCACACTGCGCCGGTCGGCAATTTGACTTAGGTGAACTGCATACGCCACGTAGCAGGGAGCCAATAGCCTTTTAGTGTCAGAGGCGAGTTGTTGTATGTCTAGGCCAAATTTTGATCTATCGGTTTTTGTGAAAAACTCGACTTGGCGTAAACGCTTTTGCGCCCTGGGCCTTCCTTTAAAGTTCTAGCGGGCTTTCGCGGCAGCTAAAAGAGTGGCTGTAGTATCGGTGTGTAACTGGAGGCGAGCGCCATTTTCCTGAGTCCCCGCAGCGCGCGTGGCGTTGTCCTTCACAAAAACTTCCATCACCATGGCCGACGAACTTCCCAGGTTTCTGAACCCGTGCGGAGTGCCTCGTTGGATGAAAACAAGCGGTGCCGCCGGGCGCCTGCGCGGCGGCAGAAAGTCCACAAAGATGTGGCAACCATAGCTGCTATAGCCGGAGTCCGCATATTCATCCTCCTGATTCCGGGCAGGCAGAAATAGCTAATTCGAGTCTTTTTGTATACCTTTGGCGGCTGTTTTTTCGGCTGCGCGGGCGCCGGCGAGAATGTTTACGATGCCGTTGTTGCCCTCGGCGCAGGCGTACTCAAACATCGGTCCATCAATGTGACTGAGCGGAACAATCGCAGACCAGGGCTTAGTCCAGGTGGTCGGATCGTCAACGTTGAACTTGTACTCGATGGTTTTGGCGCTGATTCGCGTGAAACGTTCGGTGATCTTGAGCCTGTCAGGGTTTGCATTCTGAAAAGTAGCGCCCGGGCGGAAGTTTGTGGTTTCAACGACGAGGGTATTGCCCTCCCAATGGCCGCGTGAATCACCATGCCATCGGTGGATATTTGGGGAGAGGGGCGGGCGGCCGTCCAGAGGGATCACGCGAATTTCGCTATTCCACTCGTACTCAATCATTACGTACCCGGCGCTTTGCACAATATGCACATCGCTGTTATATGCAGCAGGCAGAATGGGCGGTCCGCCGAACGAAAGGCAGCGGACTCCCAATGTCAGGTCCTGCGGCCCGTCCGCCTGTGTTGGGCCATCGATCTCGACGTTTTCGTTCGCTGTAGGGATCTTCCTCATGTTGGCTCTGGCCCTCTCCGCTTCGGGTGTGAGCGGAGGAATTCTGCCATCCGG
>Ga0209581_1003016_pt1 | contig 15020 bp, 10 predicted proteins | sample Coa_R2_FD_187160 | JGI IMG/M metagenome (GOLD analysis project Ga0209581, IMG submission 187160) | Surface soil microbial communities from Centralia Pennsylvania, which are recovering from an underground coalmine fire - Coalmine... | ecosystem: Environmental > Terrestrial > Soil > Unclassified ...
CACGCTGATTCCGGCGTGGCAGGGGGTGATTGGCTACGGCCGTTCGATTTCGCCCACCATGTACTACGAAGCGCGGATCGGCTTCACGCGCATGGTGGAGGACATCATCGACGTGCTCAGCTCACAGAAGACGCTGGCCGAATCGCTGGGGATACCGAACGCCAATGGCGGCGGCGCGGCGGGTGGTTTGACCAACATCAGCATCAGCGGCACAGTCGGGCTGGGAGACGGGTCGGGCAGCCTTGAGAAAGTTAACACCAACTATGAATACGATCAGGCCTTGAGCTGGGTCCGCGGCCGCCATGAGCTGAAGTTTGGCGCGGCCGTCATGAGCCGCCGGTTTTCGTTTTTCTCGCCCACCTGGCCGGTGGGTACGATGAGCTTTACCGGGGTGTATACAAACAATCCGGCATCGCCGGCCGGAACCGGCTACGGGCTGGCGGATTTTCTTCTGGGCCGCCCTATCACCAGCCAAATTGATATTACGCGATATTTCAGCCTGCATCGCTGGGTTCCCAGCTTTTACGCGGAGGATACGTGGCGCGTCACCACCAGACTGACGCTCACTTATGGCCTGCGCGATGACATCGTCACGCCTTGGAAGGAGCGTCACAACCTGCTCGCCGGCTTCGTTCCCGCAAACGGCGGAACGCTGGTTCCGGTCGGAACGCCGCCCTACTCGGGCGACAGCGTGACGCAAGGCCGTTATACAAATTTCGGACCGCGCGGGGGCTTCGCCTATAACATCACCCCGAACACCGTTATTCGCGCCGGCGCCGGAATTTTTTATTCCCTGCAAATGCAGACCTCGAATCTGTCGCCGGCGAAAAATGCTCCGTTCAGCGGGTCCATCCAGGTGTCGAATAACGCCCAGGACTGGGCCAGCGCCCTGCCGATTTCGGCCGGCTTTCCCGCGAGCCGGCCGAATCTCTTCCCCGTGAACGGGACTGCGTGGGTTTACTATCCGTATGATTTCAAGACAACCTCAAATACGCAGTGGAACTTCAATATCCAACGGCAATTCGGCGCGAACAACGTCCTCACGGTAGCCTATGTCGGCGCCAAGGGGACGCATATCTTTGTGACGGAGAACATCAACCAGGCGATCCCCGGTCCTGGTCCTGTGGTTGCGCGCCGTCCTTATCCGAATCTCGGCGATGGCACGGCCGTAGGTCCCTGGGGCAATTCGTCGTACAACTCCCTTCAGACCACCTTCGAGCGGCGCTTGTCGGCCGGCCTGACTCTGCTCGCCGCGTGGACTTACTCGCACAGCATTGACAACACCAGCGGCACCGGATCCGAAACTGTCCAGAACCCCTACAACCTCCATTTCAATCGCGGCAACTCAACATTTGATTTGCGCCACAACTTCGTGGTCAGCTGGACTTATGAACTGCCGTTCGGCAAAGGCAAACCGCTGTTGCGGAGCGCATCCCGGACCCTCGATCTGATTGTCGGCTCCTGGCAGTTCAACGGAATAAGCACGTTCCAGACCGGGACGCCGTTCACCGTCACCATGCTGACGAACACCTTGAATTCCGGGGGCGGCGTGCAATATCCGAATCGTATCGGCTCCGGCAAGCTCGATCATCGGACCATTGATCAGTGGTTCGACCCGACGGCCTTCGTCGCGCCAGGCAATTACACCTATGGCAACTCTGGCCGCAACATTCTGTACGGTCCGGGGACCAAGGAGGTGGACGCGTCGTTGTTCAAGAACTTCCCCCTGGGCGGGGAAGGGCGGCGCCTGCAATTTCGCGCTGAAGCGTTCAACCTGTTCAACACGCCGCAGTTCAACAATCCCAACGCGCAGATCGGATTCGCGGGGGTTGCGAAAATCACCAGCGCGGGCAATCCGCCCCTGTTCCAACGCACGTCGCGCGAAATTCAGCTTGCTTTGAAGCTGTATTTTTAAAGTTTTTCGCTGACGTTCCGCCACTGTAAGCTGAAAGTCGGTAGCAAACATCTATGGACTGGTTTCCGCTCTGGCTCAGCCTGCGTGTGGCGGCGATATCTACGGCAATCGCAGTTCTGCTCGGGCTTTGGATCGCATACGTGCTCGCAAACCGGGAGTTCCGCGGCAAGGAGCTGCTGGATGCCGCGGTGACGCTCCCGCTCGTGCTGCCGCCGACCGTGCTCGGCTATTATCTTCTGTTGCTGATCGGACGCGCCAGCCCTATCGGAAAGGCGTATGAGTGGATCTTCGGCTCGCCGGTGGTATTCACATGGCAGGCGGCGGTGATCGCGGCGCTGGTCCACTCGGCGCCGCTGCTGATCAAGTCAGCCCGCGCCGCGTTCGAAAGCGTGGACCATAGCTATGAGCGCGCAGCTCGTACGCTGGGAGCGTCCGAGTGGCGGCTTTTCTGGCGCGTGACGCTGCCGCTCGCGCGGCGGTCAATCAGCGCCGCCGCCGCCCTCGCCTTCGCGCGATCGCTCGGCGATTTTGGCGTGACGATCATGATCGCCGGCAATATCCCCGGACGGACGCAGACCGTCGCCGTCGCCATCTATGATGCAGTGGAATCCGGCAACGGCGTTCTCGCGCGGACTCTGGTGCTGGTGATTTCCGCCATTGCGCTGGCGATTCTGTTTGCGGCCAACCGCTTGAGTCCCGATCCGTTCGGGGCGCGATATCGCGCATGATCGAGGCGCGGATCCGAAAACAGTTTGCAGCGGGCCGCGATTCGTCGGGATTTTCGCTCCATGTCGAATTTGAGACTTCAGCCGGCGTCACCGTGTTGTTCGGGCCGAGCGGCGCCGGGAAGACGCTGACGCTCGACGCCATCGCCGGATTCGTGCGTCCCGATGAGGGCCGCATCCTGTTGGCGGACCGGATTCTGTTCGACGCCGGCGCGAAAGTGTGCCTCTCGCCTCGTCACCGGCGTTGCGGGTACGTGTTCCAAAACTACGCGCTCTTTCCGCACATGAACATCCGTCAGAATCTCGAATTCGCGGCCGAGCGCCTGCCCTACAGGGAGCGACGCCGTCGCGTAAACGAAATGCTTGAGAGATTCCGGCTGGAGGATGTCGCGGGCCGGCTGCCGCATCAGGCCTCCGGCGGACAGCGGCAGCGATGCTCGATTGCGCGAGCGCTGCTGGGCGCGCCGCAAATTCTGTTACTGGACGAGCCGGCGCAGGGGCTGGACGCGCCGCTGCGATCTGAACTTTATACCGTTCTGCGGCAAGTGCGGTCCGAGTTCGGAACGCCGGTTCTGCTGGTCACGCACGACCTGGATGAATGCTTTGAGCTCGGTGAACAAATGCTGATTCTGCGCGCCGGCCGCGTCATTCAGAGCGGCGCCCCCTGGGAGATTGTAGACCGGCCCGCCAATGTCGAGGTCGCGCGGCTGTTGGGCGTGTTCAACCTGATTCCGTGTGAAATTCGAGCGCTTGATCCAGCCCAGAACGCCAGCCGCCTCCGGTTCCAGGAGTTTGACATTAGCGGGCCGTATCTGCCGGGACATCTCATCGGGGACCGCGTTTTTATATGCCTGCGGCCGGACGCGTTGCGAGCGCTTCCGCGCTCCGGTCCGCCCGGGCCTAACCAGGCGCCGGCGACTCTGCTTCGCGTCGTCGACAAGGCGGATGTCGTGCGCCTCGAATTCGAGCACGATATTGCGGTGGAAATGCGCCGCGATGATTACGACCCGCAGATACGCGACTGGGCCATTCAATTCCCGGCGCGCTTTCGGGTGCTCTGATGCTGCGCTACTACATTACCGACCGGAATCGGGCTGGCGGGCTGGACCATCTGCTCAAGCATATTGCGCGGAACCTTGAAGACGGCGTCGACATGATCCAGATCCGGGAAAAGGACCTCAGCGCGGCGGTTTTGCTGGATTTTACGAAACGGGCGCTGGCGCTGCCGAATCCGCATGGCGCGAAGATTCTGGTCAATGATCGCGCCGATATCGCGCTCGCCGCGGGCGCGCACGGCGTCCACCTGCCTGCGCGTTCGATTGCGCCCGCAACGCTGCGGCGCATTGTGCCGTCCTGGTTCGTAATCGGCGTTTCGTGCCACTCAGCGGAAGAAGTTTTGCGCGCCGAGGCCGAAGGCGCCGGTTTCGTCGTGTTCGGTCCGGTGTTCGCGCCGCGCTCGAAGCCAGCTGCCGCTCCTCCGCTCGGCCTCGCGGCGCTGGAATCCGCCGCCAGGCTGGTCCGCATACCCGTTTTCGCGCTCGGCGGCGTAACCGCTGCGAACGCGCGGGCGTGCCTGCAGGCCGGCGCCGCGGGAATCGCAGCGATCTCGCTTTTTCAAGACAGCGACTCTGGCGCCGCTGTGCGATGAAGTCCGTCGGAGGCTGAGGGTGAAATCAGTCGCCCTGAAATGCGGCGTTCACAGCCCGTGCATTTTTTGATATTCCGGGCCTAATGCACTGAAACTGCAAGTGGTTGTTCGCTGCCCGCTGGAGTTGCGCGGGCCGGGAAATGCACGGACGCCCGCTACCCTGGGGTCGTGAGGAGAGGCGCGCTTTGCGTCATCTTCCGCGCGCACGATGGCGCGCTCATCTGGCGCCCGGCGCGATCTCGACTGGAGGGCTTATTGTGTTTCTGTTTCGGACCTGGTCGCGGTTGACCATCATCGCGGCGGCGGTCGTGTGCGCTCCGGCGGCATGGGCTGACCCCGCCTTGACCACCATTCAGGACATCCTGTACAAAGCGGATGGGACCCGCTTTGATGGAACGTTGTCGATTACCTGGACCACGTTTCAGACCGCCGAGAATCTGATTGTGCCGACGCAGGGGATCACTGCGCCGGTTGTGAATGGCGTGTTGAAGGTTCAACTGGCGCCGACGACCACGTCGCCGGGCGCTAACTACACCGTGCGATATTCCAGTCAGGGAAAATACCAAGGCACGGAAATCTGGGCCGTTCCCCCGAGTGCAACGCCACTGCGCATCAAGGACGTCCGCGTGAGCAGCGGCTCGATCATCGGAGCGCCGCCCCCGGTGCTGACGCAAGTTCAGATGTCCGATGTAACGGGACTCATCGACGCGCTGAACGCGCGGACCACGAAGGGTCCGGGCTTTGCTCCAGGTCGATCAGCAATTATCAATGCTTCCGGCCAGATTGACGCCGCGGCGGGCAATCCCGGCGACTGTGTGCATGTCGACGGCACATCGGGACCCTGCGGCGGCCAGGGTAATCCGGGAACCTCGCTGGCCACCTTCGTCGATGCGGAAACTCCGGCAGGGACTGTGAATGGGGTGAACGCCACCTTTGCCCTGGCCAATGCGCCTTCTCCGCAAACCAGCCTGGAGTTGTACCGCAACGGTCTGTTGATGAAACAGGGCGTGGACTATTCTTTGAACGGCGCCACGGTGACCTTCGTCACGGGCTCGATTCCTCAGACTGGAGACATCCTGACGGCGTCCTATCGCTACGGAGGCGCCGCCCTGGTCAATACTTCCGCGTTCGCTGATGGGGAGACGCCGTCCGGCGCAGTGAATGGATCGAACACGACCTTCACGCTTGCGCACACGCCAGCGCCGGCGGCGAGCCTAGCTCTATATCGCAACGGCCTGTTTATGACGCAAGGCGTTGATTACAGCCTGAACGGCGCAACCGTGACGTTTGTCTCGTCTGCGGCGCCGCAAACCGGCGACGTGCTGACGGCCTCGTATCGATATAGCGGACCGCAATTCGCCACTCCGCAGGTGCTGTGCAGCGCCACGGGCCAGACCACGAACTCGAACGCGCCGGCCAGCATCGGGACATGCTCGCTTCAGGCGGGTCTGCTTCAGCCCGGTGATCGCGTCGAAATCCAATTCAATTACGCGCATCAGGGCAGCGCATCGGGATTCGCGATTCAGGTGAACTGGGGAGGCTCGATGATTGCCACCAGAGCCGCTGCAGCCGGAGAAACAGCTCTGGCCGGACAAATCAACGCCGGCATCAACGGCGGCGGCGCTCAGTGGAATACGCAAACGTGGGGTTCCACATCGGCCCTGGCAACCTCGACCGGATCGGCGCCGGACAGTCTTGCTTCGCAGATTGTGATCAACTTCCTCGGTCAGGTCAGTACTGGCTCGGCGGATTCGGTGAGCTTGAAAAACTTCACTGTCATCCGCTATCCGGCGCAGTAGCCGGTCCGGCGGCGTTGCTTTCGACAAGCTCCGGTCTGACGAGATCCTCGAAGGTTTCACGGCGGCGGACCACCCGCCACGTGGCTCCGTCCACGAGGATCTCGGCCGGGCGCGGCCGCGAGTTGTAATTCGACGCCTGGACAAAGCCGTAGGCGCCCGCCGTGCAAATCGCCAGCAGATCGCCCGGGCGCATGTCCGGCATCTCGCGATTGCGCGCAAGAAAGTCGCCGGTTTCGCACACCGGGCCGACCACGTCCGCACGGATCATGTCGCGAGCCTGCTTGCGAACAGGGATGACTTCGTGATGCGACTGATAGAGCGCGGGCCGCAGCAGGTCATTCATCGCCGCGTCTACAATAATGAATTCCTTATCGCCGTTCCTTTTCCGATACAAAACCCGCGTCAGCAGCACTCCCGCTTCGGCGACGATGGAGCGGCCGGGCTCAATCATGACGCGCAGGTCGCGTCCGCCCGCCAGCGCTCTGACTTCGCTGACGAACTGTTCAATGCGGGGTCCTTCGTCTTCTTTGCGGTACGGTACGCCGAGTCCTCCGCCGAGGTCGATGTGGCGGATTGGAATGCCGGCCGCCCGCAGGCGGTCCACCAGATCGAGTATTTTGCGGACCGCATCGAGCATCGGCCGCGTATCGAGCAGTTGTGAGCCGATATGACAGCTCACGCCTTCGGGCGCAATCCCCCGGAAGGCGCGCACCCTGGCGTAAAGCGGCTCGACTTCGGAGATGTCGATCCCGAATTTGTGCTCGCGCAGGCCCGTTGAGATGTAGGGGTGCGTCGACGCGTCGACGTCGGGGTTGACGCGCACGGCAATGCGCGCGCATTGGCCTCGTTGCCGCGCGACCGCATTGATCACATCGATTTCCGCTTCAGATTCGCAGTTGAAACTGAAGATGCCAGCATCCAGCGCATACTCGATTTCGTCTGTCGTTTTCCCGACCCCCGAGAACACGACCTTTTGCGGGTCTCCGCCGGCCTGCAGCACGCGGAACAACTCTCCGCCTGACACGATATCGAAGCCGGCGCCGGCGCGCGCCAGCAGCGCCAGCAGATGGACATTCGAATTTGCTTTTACTGCATAGCAGACCGTATGCGGCAGATCGCAGAAGGCGGAGTCGTAGGCCCGAAAACGCTCGAGAATTGTGCGCCGGGAATAGACATACACGGGAGTGCCGCATTCAGAAGCGATTTGAGCGAGACTGACGCCGTCGCAAAAAAGCTGGTCGTCACGGTAGGAAAACGGCATCAGCGCACCCTCAGCGCGATGAGCGTCTGATCGTCGGTGATCGGCGCGCCAGCCATGTACTGATCCAACTCCTGAAACAGCGCGTCTACAAGTTTGCGCGGCGGGAGCGCGCAGTACTTCTGCACGGCCCGCGCGATGCGCCCCCGGCCGAATTCTTCGCCGGCGGCGTTGAGTTGATCTTCGATGCCGTCGGAGTAGAGCAGCAGCACATCGCCCGACTTCGCCGCATAGACCACCTCTTCGTAGTCGCGATCTTCTAGCAGCCCGATCGGCACCCCCTCGACGCGCGGCTTCGTGAGTTCGCCGTTGCGGCAGATGATGGGGGGTTCGGAGCCGGCATTCGACATAGTGAGGGTCCGGGTCGCGCTGTCCCAGACCAAGATCAGCAGCGTTGCATACTGCGCATCCACTTTCCGCTCGAGCAAAGCGTCATTTAACGAGCGCAGCAGCTCCGCGGGTCCGTGCAACTGCGGGGCAAGGATGCGCAGCAAACCGCTGACCAGGGCGCCGTAGAGCGCGGCCGCCGCGCCTTTTCCGCTGACGTCCCCAAAGGCGAGCACGGACTTGCCGTCGCCGCGGTCAAAGAAGTCGTACACATCTCCGGTAACGTCGCGGGCTGCGCGGGCGCGGATCGCGGTCTCGAGGCCCCGAATCTCCGGCGCATGCCGCGGCAGCAGAACCGATTGCAGTTTGCGCGCGGCCTTGAGGTCCTGCTCCATGCGCTGCTCGCGCTGGTTCAACTCTTCATACAGCCGCGCATTTTCCACCGAGCTGGCGATCTGCGGAGCAAGCAGGCTCAACATGCGGACGTGGTCATCGGTGAAGTAGGCGATGCGCTCGCTTTCGAGATCCATTACGCCAACCACGCGGTCGTGAACGATCAGCGGAACTGCGACTTCGGAGCGAATTTCCGGATGCGACGCAATGTAGCGCGGATCGGTTAACGTATCATTGACGCGAATGGCCTCCCGCGATTCAGCGGCGGCGCCGGTTATGCCCTTTCCGAGCGGGATGTTGTCAAGATCGATCCGCTGATCGTAGCGCACGCTGAAGCGGTGCCGCAAAACCTTGCGCTCGGCGTCGACCAGCATGACGCTGAACGCGTCGTAGTTGATCAGCGCGCGGATCGTTTTCGCGATTTTGCCGAGCAGCTCGTCGAGATCAAGAATCGAGCTGAACTCCTGAGACAGATGCGCCAGCACGCGCAATGTCCGGTTGTTCCGCTCGACGCGCCGGTACAGGCGCGCGTTGTCGATCGACACGGCGACGCGGCTGGCGATCAGCCGTAAGAGCGAGCGGTCGTGATCCGTGTAGGCGCCGACTTGAGTCGACTGAACGTCAATCACGCCCACCAGCTTGCTGCGGGCCACCATCGGAACCGCCAGTTCGCTGCGAACAGCGTCCACTGCGCTGATGTAGCGCGGATCGCTGCGCACATCCTGGACCATGACCGGCAGACGCGTCGCGGCGGCCGTTCCCGTGATGCCCTCGCCCAGGCGAATGATAAAGTTGCGAACCACCTCGTCGCGATGCCCGATCGAGTAACGGATGCGCAGGCCCTGAGCCTTTTCGCTGTACAGCAGAATTGCGAAAAGATCGCTGGGCACCACCTCCTTGACGATGGCGGCGACGTTGGCCAGCAGGCGGTCGAGATCGAGCGTCTCCGAGGTCGCGTCGGCGACGCCCAGCAGGAAGTCGAGCAGCTCCGCACGCTCGCGAAAGCGAACGGCTGTTTTTCGCGTTGCGGGGGAAGTGCGCTCAGGCAGCGGTGGCCTCTATGATTTTCACGCTGGCGCTCGCGCCGATGCGCGTTGCGCCCGCGGCGATCATGGCGCGCAGATCGTCCAGCGTGCGGATGCCGCCCGACGCCTTCACGCCCATGTCAGGTCCCACGGTCTTGCGCATCAGCGCGACATCGTGGGCTGTCGCGCCGCCCGGGCCGAACCCCGTCGATGTCTTTACGAAATCGGCCTTAGCGCGCTTCGCCAGCAAACAGGCCGCCGCCTTCTGCTCGTCGTTGAGCAGCGCAGTCTCGAGAATCACTTTGACAATGGCCCCGCTGCCATGGCTCGCATCGACGACCGCCTCAATTTCCTTCCGGACTGCGTCGGAATTGCCGCCGCAGAGCTCGCCGATGTTCAGCACCATATCGATCTCCCGCGCGCCGGCGCGGATTGCATCCTCGGCCTCCGCGACCTTTATCGCCGTGGAGTTCGCGCCCAGCGGAAAACCAATAACGGTGCAAACCTTCACCGGGGTCCCGTCGAGCTCGGTCGCCGCGAGTGGAACCCAATAGGGATTGACGCAGACGCTTGCGAAGCCATACTCTCGCGCTTCCCGGCAAACTCGACGAATGTCTCCGGCGGTCGCGTCGGGCTTAAGAAGAGTGTGGTCGATCAGGCGTGCGATCGCCGCATCGATGTTTGTGAGGGTCATGCAAGTCTCGGTTTCAATGACCTTGCCGACGGGCGCTCGACAGCGAGCTCGCGCCTAACTACAGTAGAATCATTGCGTTCGCTGCCGTTGTGAGCAACTAATCATCATAGCATACAGCGGCAGTAACGCTACATAATCGCAGTCGGCGGCGCGGGATCTTCCGGACGCCCGGCGTTGGCAAGCGGGACGCGAATCATGACGGCGATGAGCGCGGCCGCGGCGACCACCATTCCGATCCAGTGCGGGGAAGCGAAGACCTGCGGCGTCGCGCCTCTCCATACGCCGGCAATCACCAGTCCGCAAAGCGCTTCGCCCGCGATCAGTCCTGAGGCTGTGAGCACGCCAGCGTTCTCGACCCGCGCCTTCTGAGCGTCGTTCAACCCGCGGCGGTCTCGCAATTTGTCTCCGGCCCATCGTATCAGCCCTCCCACAAAAATGGCGAAGGTCGTCTCCACGGGCAGGTACATTCCGACCGAAAACAGCATCGGGCTGCGGACTTCAATCATGATGAGCGCGAATCCCATCACAATTCCGACCACCACCAACGGCCACGCCATGTTTCCGCCCACAATGCCCTGGGCGAGCATTGCCATAAGTCCTGCTTGTGGCGCAGGCAGTTGGGCGCTGCCGAAATGATAAGCGTTGTCGAGAACCATCAGCGGAAAAAATAGAACCAGAGAGGCAACGAGGACGCCAAAGATATCTCCTACCTGCATTTTGGCGGGCGTGCCGCCCAGGACGTGTCCGACTTTGAGATCCTGGAGCATTTCGCCGGCGACGGCCGATGACACGCACACGACTGCGGCCACGCCGAGCACGGCCGCCACGCCGCCCGCGCCGGAGACGCCCAGCGCCACCATCAGCAGCGCCGCGACCACCAGCGTGCACAGGGTCAAACCAGACACGGGGTTGTTTGATGACCCGATCATGCCGACCAGGTTGCCGCTGACGGCGGCGAAGAAGAACCCCAGAACCACCATGACGGCCGCGGCGGTCACCGCGCCAGCGATGATTTTCGAGCCGCCCAGGTTGGCCGCTCCCGACATGAAATAGGCGTACAGGCCGATCATGGCGACGAAAACCAGCGCGACGCCGAAAAAGACGGTCTTGGCGCTCAGGTCCCGTTCGGTGCGCCGGGCGGCTTCGCGCGCGGCGGCGGACTTCTTCAGGTCCGAGACAGCGCGGGCCATGCCGGCGCCGAGTTGCCGGCGCATGCGGAACAGCGTGAATCCGGCGCCCACCAGCATGCCGCCCACCGCGATCGGTCGCACGATCGAGAAGTACACGGCGCCGGCCAGCGTTCCCCACGGCGCTGCGGCGCCCGCGGACGCGCCGGCGCGCAGTTCAGGGCCGAGGACATAGGTGAGCAAAGGAACCAGCAAGCCCCACGCCAACACCCCGCCCGCAAAGTTCAGCGCGGCAAGGCGAGGGCCGATGATGTAGCCCACGCCCAGATATGCGGGGCTGATCGCCGGCGAGTTAAACGTGCTCATGCCGCCTGTGGTGATCGTTGCGACATTCGGCCGCGTGCTGGTGCGAAGCAGCAGGCTGTTTCCGAGCGCGCCGATATTCATGGTGAACGTCTTGACCGGCTCAAAGACGTTCAGAGCGCCCAGGAAATTCACCAGCGCTCCAAAGCCCATGTTGGCGAAAAGAATTTTGGCAGCCTTGCTGCCTTGCTGTCCGGCCTTGTGGATCTCCGACGCAGCGACGGATTCCGGGAACGGCAGCTCGGGGTCCTCCACCATGACGCGCCGCAGCAGCGTGACGAAAAGGATTCCGAGCAGTCCGCCGATGGCCATGAGCGCCCAGGAATTCCAGTATCTGTCGGCGCCGAGCCCGGGCCACAGGCCTGCGAGCACAAACGCAGGAATTGTGAATACCGCGCCTGCTGCGACGGACTCGCCGATGGACCCGATGGTGCGGGCCATGTTCTCCTCCAGCAGGCTGCCCTTCATGAGCCGCAGAATCGACATGCCGATGACCGCCGCCGGATATGTCGCGGCGATGGTCATCCCGGCGCGCAAGCCGAGGTACGCGTTGGCCGCGCCGAGGATGACGCACATGACAAGCCCGAGAAGCACAGCGCGCGCAGTGAACTCGCGCATGTGCATGTCTTCAGGCACGTAAGGACGATGCGGTGGTCGCGCGATCATAATGGAAGCCTCATAATATCAGGCAGCAGGGAGAGGAGCAGCGCGCGCGGAAACCGTCTGCCGCTCACAAACCCGCTCTTTCGGGCTCAGCCCTCACCACGCGGCCCGATACAGCTCGAGCAAATCCTCCCGCGTGCAGGGGCGCGGATTTAAGCGGTGGCAGCCGTCTTCGACAGCTTTATCGGCCAGCATGGGCAACGCGGATTCCGGAACGCCATGGTCGCGCAGTCGAGGGGGGATTCCCGCGATGCGACTGAGTTCCCGGGCGCGTTCGATCGGGTTGGCGCCGAGCTGGCGTTCGAGATCGGCCAGGCGGCCCCTGGAGGCGGCGCTGTTGAATTCGAGGACATAGGGCAGCAGCACGGCGTTGCTTGTGCCATGGTGCATGCCGAACTCGCTCGAGAGCGGATGCGCCAGCGAGTGGGTCGCGCCGAGCCCTTTTTGAAACGCAGTCGCGCCCATGATCGCGGCCATCATCATGTTCCCCCGCCCCTCGATGTTTTTCGGATCTTCCAACACTCGCGGCAGATTCTCTGAGGCCAGCTTCGCGCCCGCCATGGCGATCGCGTCGCACATGGGGTGATGCCCCTTGGAGAGATACGCCTCGACATTGTGCGTAAACGCATCCATTCCGGTCCCAGCGGTGATATGGCGCGGCATGCCGAGCGTCAGCTCCGGATCGTCGATTGCGAGCGAAGGCATCAGGTGCGGGCTAAAAATCACGGTCTTTCGATTGGTGGCGGCGATGGTGATGACGGTCGATCGTCCCACCTCGCTGCCTGTGCCGGCCGTGGTGGCGACAGCGATGTATGGCGGCACATCAGCGGTAATCTTGGCGTCGCCGCCGATGTTGTCGTCGTATTCGGCGAGCTCAAGCGGATGCGTAACTTTCAAGCGGATCGCTTTGGCCGCATCGAGCGGCGATCCCCCGCCCACGCCGATAAGGCTGTCGCAGCCATGCTCGCGATAAAAGGCCACGCCATCCAGCACGTTTTGCTCTGTAGGGTTCGGATCGACGGCTGAGAACACCGGCGCGCCCGGGACCAGCTCGCGGATACGCGCCATAACCGGCGTCATGGACAGACCGCCGTCGGTTACAACGAGCGGCCGGCGCATCCCCCGCCGCCGGCATTCCTCAGGAAGCCGGGAAACAGCGCCCGGTCCGAACAGGATCGTGGTAGGGAACGAGTACGTGTAGATGCTCATCATCAGACCGATTCGAAGTAGCGGGCCAGCTCCCAATCCGTCACCGCGCGCTGGTATTGACGCACCTCCCACTCGCGCGTGCAGGCATAGTGCTCCACAAATTCCTCACCGAACCAGTCGCGGGCCAGCGCCGATCCGCGAAACCGGCGCGTGGCTTCCGCAAGGTCGCGCGGCAGGGCAGGAGCGTCCGGCTGCGCATACGCGTTCGTAGTCGCCGGCGGCGGCTCGATCTTTTGCCGCACGCCTTCCACTCCTGCGGCGACGCTTGCCGCCATCGCAAGATACGGGTTCATGTCCGCGGCCGGCAGTCGCAGTTCCACGCGGGTCGATTGAGGAGAGCCGAAAATGGATCGGATCGCCGTGGTGCGATTATCCTCGCCCCAGGTGGCATTCACCGGCGCCCACGCGCCCGGGACGGTGCGCTTATAGGAATTGATGGTTGGCGCCATCATCGCCATCAGCTCGGGCAGATAGCGCGCCAGGCCGCCGATATAGCGGCGTATCACGATGGAATCGCCGTCTGCGGAATAAAACAGGTTCTGCCCGGCGGCCGATGCCAGGCTCTGATGAATGTGGCCGCTCGATCCGGGCAGATCGGCGTTCCACTTGGCCATGAACGTCGGCGTGACGTTGTGGCGCGCAGCGATCTCCTTCACCGCGGTCTTAAACAGCGCGGCTTTATCGGCGGCGGCCACGCCTTCATCCACCGCGATAGCAGCCTCATACACGCCCGGGCCGGTTTCTGTATGAAAGCCCTCCAGGGGAATATTGAATCCCGCCAGCTGGTCAATGAAGTCCAGCACCAGCGCGGAATTCTGCGACGCGCGCAGTATGCTGTAGCCGAACATGCCCGGGCTGAGCGGCGTGAGGTTCCGGAATCCCTTTTCGCGCAGCGTCTGCGGCGCCTCGCGGAACAGCCAGAACTCGTATTCAGCGGCGAGGCGAACCGAATACCCGATCTCGCGCGTCCGGCCGATGGCGCGCTGAAACACCTGGCGCGGCGAAATGGAGAGCGGTTGACCGTCGCGATCCGCCAGATCCATCAGGAAAAAAGCCGTGCCCGGCTCCCACGGAATGAAGCGCAGCGTGGCGCAATCGATGCGCGCGTGCGCATCCGGGTATCCGGTGCTCCAGCCCGTGTACCGCACATTGTCGTACAGCGCGTCGGCGATATCCCAGCCGAATAGGACATCGCAGAAGCCAAGTCCCGATTTCAGCGCAGAGGCGAACTTTTCGACGCTGACATATTTTCCGCGCAGGATGCCGTCGATATCGGTGACGCCGAGCCTGACGCGGTGGACGCCCGCATCGTTGAGCGTCTTGAGGACCACCTCCGCTTCCATCACAACGCGACCCAGACGGATTTGACATTCGTATACTGCTCGAGCGCGTAGGCGCCCAGGTCGCGGCCGAATCCGCTTTGCTTATAGCCGCCGAAGGGCGTCGCGCTGTCGAATCCGTTATAGGTGTTGATCCAGACGGATCCGGCCTTGATCGCGCCTGCCATGCGATGCGCAAGCTGGATATCACGGGTCCAGACGGCGGAGACGAGGCCGTAAATCGTTCCGTTGGCGATTTCTATCGCCTGGTCCGCGTCACGGAAGCGGATGGCCGACAGGACCGGCCCGAAGATCTCTTCCTGGGCGATCTTCATCGAGGGCTTGACTTCAGCGAAGATGGTGGGCTTGACGAAAAAGCCTTTGGCCTTTGCGCCTTCGGTGTCGCGCTCGCCGCCGCACAGCAGTTTGGCGCCTTCGTCCTTGCCCGCCTGAATATAAGCCAGAATCCGATCCAGCTGCGCCTGCGAGATCTGCGATCCCATCTCCGTTTTCGGATCGAGCGGATCGCCGACCCGCATCGAGCAGGCGCGCTGC
>Ga0209581_1003017_pt1 | contig 15014 bp, 12 predicted proteins | sample Coa_R2_FD_187160 | JGI IMG/M metagenome (GOLD analysis project Ga0209581, IMG submission 187160) | Surface soil microbial communities from Centralia Pennsylvania, which are recovering from an underground coalmine fire - Coalmine... | ecosystem: Environmental > Terrestrial > Soil > Unclassified ...
GGAGCCGAGATCTGGTTCGGTCGCGCCTTCCTGTTCGACGACGCTTTCGCAAGTTCGCCAAAAGTTCTGGCGGATTGCCGCTGCTGCGAAAAACAAAACGCCCCGCCGGCACTTGCCGGCAGGGCGTGAAGAAATCAAGCCAAATCGGCGAACTTTTGTTTGGTCTTACGGAAACTGGAACACCGGAGCCGGGTCGCCGGCAGTGGGTGTGCCCTGGGCATCGCCCGGCTTGAGGCCGACTCCATTTTGAAATTGAGTACCGTCCGTCCAGGGTGGGTTCTGGTTTGTGGCCTGACCTTCCCTGAACACTGCTCCGTCCCCGCCCTTTTTCATGGTGATAAAGCCTTTCGTGGCATAGGGCACACTTCCCGTCGCCAGAGCCGTGTCATAAACATAGTTGCGGCTGACGCAAAAGATGGCATGAGCCGGATCCGCTTCTGAAACGTTGTAAACCTTGATCGCGGCAGTGCCCTGGGGATTGGTGAGGCTCTCCGGCGGCCCAACATTGACGGTGGCCTTGAAAGCCGCGCCCGGCGCGTTAAACAGCTTGATGGCATCGGCGCCTTTCAGGTAGCCGTTCGCCAGCAGGATGTTCGCATAGTCAATCAGGGTTGACCCTGCGTTCAGGTAACCGCCAGCCACTAAGTCCCCAGGCCATGAGAGCGCGGCGTTACCTGTTGCAGCACCGTCATTGGACATTTGGAACTGTGCCAGGTACAGCTGGCGTTCGTTGTTCATGGTTCCGGTCATCTGCGCTTTGGTTAGCGCCGAGGTTAATGCCGGCACAGCCAGTGCCGCCAGAATGGCGATAATGGCAATGACCACCAACAATTCAATCAACGTAAAAGCGCCGACGCGCCGGCGTTGTTTGAATCCGGAGAGTGCAGAGGAGTTTTGATTTATTTTCATAGGTTGTGGATTGAGAGTGGCCGGCGTTATCTCATGGTTCACGGATAAAGTCAATACTAATTTTTCAACTTTTTTGACGCTTTTCCCAGGCCATCACCAAGGTGTCCATATCGGTTTTGCCAGCGGTCTTCATTGCATCGCAGGAGTCTGTGAAAATCGGGGGTTGCGGGAAAACGAAAGGCCACAGCTTCTGGCTGAACACCGGCTTCCTCGCCTACTTTTTGTACGCCGGGGCTTCAGGCAGCGTGGGCGGGACCAGCCCCTCCTCCTCTTCTTCCTCAGCCAGCGGTTCACCTGCAGGAGTTACCAGGCGGGCGGTAACGAAAATGATCAAATTGCGTTTGATGTGTTGATCTACGTTACTGCGGAAAAAGCGTCCAACCAAAGGCAGATCGCCGACAATCGGAGTGCGATCTTCAGTTTTCTGCACGTCTTCGCGCATCAATCCGCCCAGCGCCACTGTCTGTCCATCCCAAATGCTTACGCTCGTCGTAACCTTGCGAGTGCTGAACACCGGCTGGTTAATCACGTTTTCGGTAAGCGTCACCGGAACGGAGGTTGAGATGACGTTCCCGACTGTGTTGACGCCGATTGCATTGATCGGGCTACCGTAGTTGATGAAGCCCTCAAACTCCACCACTTGGGGGACAAGGTTCAGGTCGATGGTAGTCGAGTCGCCACCCACCACAGGTTCCACTTCCAGGGTAACGCCAGTGTTCCGCGTCTCCCAATCCTGTGGTGTTGTGGGCGTGACCACCACGGGGACGACTTGATTTGCGACCGCTGTGGTAGTCCCAATCGAAGGAACCTGTGGCGGAGTATAGGTCCGGGGATATCGAAACTCCCGAATCACTTCGATGACGGCACGCTGGCCGCTTTTAGTGGTGACCTTGGGCGCAGAAAGCAGGTCAACGCCTTTCTTCTGATTCAAGGCACGAATCACAACTTGAAACTGCGGATCGGTGAACACTCCAGCCACGCCAAATATGCCCGGGGCCAGCGAACTCGCTCCCGCCGTCGGAAACAAAAGCGCGTCCAGCGCGTTTGCGCTGATGGCGAGATTGCCGGTGCGATTGCCGGCTGTAACTGGAAACTGCCCAACAGGCACTCCGTTTGAACCAACAAAGGGCCAATCGGCCGGGTTGACGGCAGGCCCTGTACCGGAAGTGCCGCCGCTGCCGAAAACTTTGTGATTCCCGATATTAAACGGCCCCAATAACCAGTCGAAGCCGAGTTCCTTTAAGTTATTTTGAGTGATCTCAATAAACTTCGATTCGATTTCAACCTGCTTGGGCTGTGACGCGTTGGCCTGGTCAACCAGCGCATCTACAAAATCCAGATTGTCCTGAGTATTTCGCACTATCAACACGCCGCTGTGCGGCCAGAAGGTGGCGCTGGCACCCGGCGGGAACTGAACGCCCATGCTTTCCAGCATCGTTTTGGCATCAGCCCGACCCACCAGCTGGCGGTCGTTGATCAGGCTTTGCCGCGTGCTCGCCGTGCCCTGGAGCAGGTTCGAACTGCTCGTAGCGCCAGCGCCAGTGCCGACTCCGGACGCGGTTTGATAACTGACAGCTTCTTTCTCGATCACATTGGTCGCGACAGGCGCCGGCATTGCGCTCCCGCCCTGCGCTCCGCCTTGCGCTCCGCTTACCTGGGTCCCCAGATAATAACCGACATCGAGAGGTCCGCCGAAAAACTCCGGCGGAACATGGTATCGTTTAGTTATCAAGTCGTTGCCCTGTTCAGCAAGCGGAATCACGGTAACGGCGTACGGTTCCACTTTCACCTTTAGCCCCGCCTGAGTAGCGACGTAACGCAGCGCTTCCCCGAGTGGAATGTTATCCAGCGTAACGGTGACCCGCGCGTTTAACGGCGCTATGCTCGATGGCGCCACCGCCGGCGCCGCTCCTGCGCGCGCCTGACCTTGGCCAGCGACGGCTGTCGGCGCTCCAGCCGCACCGGTCGCGTTTGCCGGAGAGCCTGTGCCCGTCGGCGGCGCAACCGGTTCAACCGGGCCGGATGGGGGCGCGGCCTGCCCCATGGGCACAAGGCGCAGCACGATGTTTACGCCCCGGCCTTCGGGATCGTTTTCCGCGGCCTGTTCGCGAAGAACATCAATCGCCTCGCGAATGGTGGCATCGCGAAATTCGACGTGCGGGATGATGATACTGTTGAGTTTTCGGTTCACCTGCGCGGTCCCGCCCAGGTCCCTTTGCGCTCCAATAGTAGAGGCCGCCTCTGTCGCGCCGTACCTGCGCACCGGCTGTTCCCAAGCCTTTTCCACCTGCCAGAGCTGACGGGAGCGCGTCTCGTTATACGCCTGCTCGCCGTACCGGTACTTGGTGTTGTTAACCCGTTCCTGCCCCTTGCGCGCCGCCGTGTTGTAAGGATCAATCGCCAGAACCTGATCGTAGCGTTTCATGGCCAGGTCGTACCGACCCGATTGATAAAAACCATCCGCTTCCGCCAGCAGTTGTTTTACCTGCTCAACTTTCTCGATGAACTGCGGGCTCATGGTTTTGTTGAAAAAGCCCGGCTGCCGCAGCCGCGCGTAAAGCTCCTGCGCCTGACGACAGTGCGGATCGTAACGCTCGCTCAAAATTTCGCTCAGAATCGCCTCGGCGTCGGTGTAGCGTCCTTCGGCGATGCGCGCCTCGGCCAAAACGACGCCGCTTTTACAGAAGCCTTCGACCGCCTCATCATGCGCTTTCCCGGAGACGAGGGCATCGGGCAGATACGCCACAGCCTTCCTGAATTCCTCATGGGCCAGCGCGTAGTCTTTTGCTTTCATGGCGGCTTTGCCACGCGCCAAAGCAGCTTCACCCTGCGGTATCGCAGCCTGACGCCGCGCCACCTCGCGCTCGGCGATGTTTTCCGGCGTCTGTGCAAAGCCGGACGCGCGGACAAGGAAAAAGCAGCAGGCGCAACAGATAACTCCAAGAGCCCTGGCCAAAAAGGCGAACGACGCACCTATTAGGACAGGCCGGTAGAAAGAGCTAACTTTCGCCAGCTGCGTTTGGTTTGGTCTGATGAGAGTGCTTGAGTTCTGAGGAATCATTTTCATAAGTGCTCACGCGGCCGAGCCGGTTATTGTGAGGCCAGGGATTTTGCCTGAACATCATGATGAGTGGGATCAACCGCATGTTGTCGCGCTTTTACCCGATCTGCGCGGCCGGGTTCAAGGAAAATTCTTCAGCAGTTTTAAAGTATTTGAATCAGGCGTCCAATCGCGAAAGCGGCCATCGATCAAGCACAGATTTCGGCGGCGTTGGATCGAGTCGTCTGCGGGCCGGCGGCGCAAATCACTGGCCGGCGAAGCCGATCTCGATCAGGTGATCGGGTTTCTCCACGTTTACGATCACCGCCTTGTCCGGACGCACATCCACAAGCTTGTATCTGATTTCTTCCTGTGGCTTCAACGAGAACTCCTGGTCTTTGCGCACTTCGAATTGCCGGCGCCCACCCCAGGTATAAACGAAAGTGGCCACCGATTGTGGAGAAGTGGCCACCTTCCCCTTCACCAGGGTGACCTGTGCGCCGGTATTCTTGTGTTCCAGCAGCAACTCCGAGACGTCGGCCTTGATCCCGTACTGGTTGCGCTCGTGTTTCTCTGTGAACTTTACGATTCGAAAATCGGTGCCGCGAATCACGTCACCGATCTTTAAAAATTGCGTCGGCTCGCTCTCATCGATGCTGTTAATGCCAAACTTGTTCCCCGTCCGCGACGAAAAAACAAAGGGGAAAGGTTCCTCCGTCGCGGCCACCAAATGCAGTTTTGTGAGATAATCCGGATGCGACTCTCTGTTGGTGGGATCAGCGCCGGCCTGCCATTCCTCGAGATTGGTGAAGCCGTCGCCATCCGGATCTTGTTCGAGGACGTCTGCATCCTGAATGGGCAGATTAAATTTCTCGAACCAGTCATTAGGCACAGGCGGATGCACCTGGGTGTTTTGCAGGGTGGCCGGCAGGCCGTTGGCGCCAATGAAATGTTTTTCCGGCACAAAAAGTCCCGAGCGCGTCCTCGATTTCCATTGGGCGGGCTGCTGAAGTTGGGCCATTGCCCGATCCAGTTCCACCGCTGCGGCCGGCGCCGAAGCGGCTTTGGGCGGTGGTGCGGGTTCGCTGCCAAGACGGTTTCGAAACTGGACGGCGCTTCGCCAAACGAAGAACGAGGAAACAAAAAGGCAAATGGCCCCCGCGATCAGAGCCAAGCCATCGTAATGCTTCTTAATCCGCTCCAATGCCTTTCCCATGCCTCAGTTTCGCGAACCCGATTTAACCATGAACGAACGCCAATGGACACGAATTTAGCAGCGGTTCTGGAGCCCTGGGAAATGTCCTGCGCTCGTGGCAGATGGCAAAGCAACGGCGCCGGGAAAAGCAAACCATAAGGCGAATCAGAACGAAAAGCGCAACATCTCAATCGTGGCCGATACTTCGACGTGCTCGTTGCCTACAATAAAGTCGAGCGGGCCGGCTCCGCCGGGTTGACCGGCAGGTGCCTGCCCCGTCGCTGCCGGCGCTAACGTCGCGCGCCGCGGCGGACCTTTATCCTTCTCGTTGCGCACATACAGAGCGCGAATAATGAAAAATTGCCCGCCTGAGGCGGCGATCTCGTTGAGAGCCTTGCGCGCGACGGCAGGCGCCGCCTTGAAAGTTACAGCGACGATATTACGCGAGATCAACGGCGGCGTCGGTGAACCGGCTTTGGCGGCAACAGGCCTGCGCACTGCGGCGGGTGCCGGTGTTGGAGTCGTCGCAGCAGCATGTTCTTCGGCCAGCGGCGCGCGGTGGAACGCGATCACGCTGTCCACCCTGGCATCAAGCAAAATGTTCATGAGTATTTGGATTTGGGAGAGTTCCTGGCCAAGCAGCGGCGCCGCAGCCGTGTTCGGCAGGGCCGTGGCAAATTCGTCGAAGCCGAGCTGAAATTTGTCCGGCAGTTTCACATTGTTTGCCTGCGCTCTGTCGAACGTCGCCAGGACGGCCTGACGCAGGCGCGACTGGAACTCGTTAGGCGCCAGCGGCGGGATGGGCACCGACCCGGCTTTGAGCGCCTGTTTAAAATTATCGAGGGCCGCGCTGTAATGTTCGAGGTAATCGCTCAGCTTTTGATAGTTCCTTTCGCTGGGGAACGGATCGAGGCGCTCAAGCCGGCTTTGTTCTGCCGCCTGCTGTTCAAACGTTTGCATGGCGTCGCGCCACGCGCTCCATCGCCAGTAGAAAAACGCGCCGATCAGCAGCGTGCAAATTGCCAAACCGGTAACCAGCGTTCCCAGCGTTCGGTTTTGCTGAAACCACTTCATGGCAGCTTCAGCGGTTTGCGGAGCGGCAGCTGCAATTCGTACGGGAACGCCCACTCCGTTTCGTTAGGCACCGAGTTGGATTTGATGACACGCTCGGGCATCCTCGGATCGATCACAAACAGCGGCGATTGGGCCAGATTCCGAAGGTAATCCATCACGATCTCCTGCTGTTTGGGATTGTACAGATAAAGACCGCGCACCAGGATGCCGTCGATTGATTTGAGACCCACCGGCGCGGTTTGCATTCTCCCCGCAGGGGCCGGCGAAAAAGCAGAAGGCGGCGCCGGCTCGGCAGCGCGTTTGTCTGCGGTGCCGACGATTCTTCCGCCGGACGTGGCCGCCAGCTCGGTGATCCAGATGTCCGATTCCGGCAGGCGCGCGTTTAATTCTTCGAGCAGGCGCGGCCAGAAATCGCGATCGTTGACCGCTGCGATCAGCGGCTCGGCGACGCTATCCAGCGCCGCGATTTGCTTCTTGAGTTTGTTCAGCCGCGCTTCCTCGGCACGCATGGCGGCGTTTTTCCTTTCAATCATCTGCGCCGTTTCCCGCGCCAGACCCGCCGCCCGCGTGAAATAGGCCGACCAACCGAGCATGGCCAGAAAAACGCAGGCTGCCGCGCCGATGAGAAATGGCCGGCGTTTTTCCAGTTCCTGTCGCCGGACAACGTTTGCCGGCGCGAGATTCAATTGCATGGGACAGCTGGCGAGACCGCGCAGCGCCAGGCCGACCACTTCTCCCAGCAAGTGCGCCGAGCGCGCCACTTCGTGCGCAGAGACCGAATCGGCGATGGCCACGTTGTGCAACGGATTAAAAAACTCGATGGGCAATTGCAATTTCTCCTGGAAAAACTCCCGCATGTAGGGCATGCCGGCGCTGCCGCCGCACAGCAAAACGCGCGTCGGGCGCTTGCCCTGCTGTTGCGCCCGGTAGTGAGTAATGGAGCGGAGCAGTTCCGCGTGCAGCCGGGTCATGGTGCTGCGCGCAATTTTTGAAACACGCGCAACGTCGCGATCCGCCGGTTCGGCGTACGCGCCACCCAACCCGACGAACCCGTCTCGTTTCTTGCGCGCCTCGGCGGCCTCAAAGGTTTCGCCAAACTCTCTGGCAATGGCGGAGGTGATGGCGCTGCCGCCGATGGGAAGGCTGCGGGAAAAAAACCTGCCCGGTTCAATGAAAAGCAGATTGGTCGTGCGCGCGCCGATATCCACCAGCAGCGAGCAGTCTTCGGCGCCGGGGTAATTGTATCGAAAAGCATTGTAAAGCGCCATCGGGGCGACATCGACCAGAGCGGTACTCAGACCGGTTTGCTCAACGCTGCTGTTGACTGCCTCCAGCAGATCAACCTTGATGGCTACCAGCACCACCTGAACCTGCTCTCCCAGACCGCCGCCAACCACCTGATAGTCCCACACCACTTCGTCGATCGGGAATGGAACGTTCTGTTGCGCTTCGAACGCGATGATCCTTTCGATCTTTTCCTCCTCCACAGCCGGCAGCTTCACAAAACGGGCGAACACCGACTGCGCCGGCAGCGCGTAGTTGACCGGGCCATGCCGGATGCGCATTTCTGCCATCATCTCCCGCACCGCCTCCGCCATCTGCACCTCGCGATGTTCCTCTGCCGCAGGATCGGTTGAGAGTTCGCGCAAACGATAATCGACCAGCGCGAGACCGCCCTGGGGCTGGGCGCGGAACTCCGCGAGGCCGACGGTTTGAGAACCAATGTTGAGACTGATCAGACGCGGCGCGGCCATTGGTTAGGGCTCCAATTCCCAAATCCGGCGCGAAATTTCAACGCTCAAATCACAATGGTGCGCGGAAAGAGAGCGCGCGGCTGAGGCTCGCAGCTGTTCAAGCTTCGGAAGTTCGCCGCCCGAGTCCGGGTTCGCCAGAATTTCACTTCCAGCCGTTGAAGGCGCGGAACTTCAGCGGGCGCCCGTTCCATTCTTCGTAGGCGGCGCCGGCGGTGATTTGAAGCTTGTCAGTTCCAACTGTGCCCTGGACATAAGTCTGCCACATGTCGCCCCCGCCCCTGCCGCTCCATTGCCCATAAAGCACGCCGATTTCTCCGCCGTAATAAATCGGTTCCTCCCGCGGTGCGGCCACTTCGCCGGTGGAATCCTTGCCATCCGACGCGACGTTGTTGCTCTGCGGGCGCATCACGCGGCCTGTTCCTTGCTGTGAAGGAAGCGTGGAACCGAGCAGAGCAGCCGGCACGAAATCGAGCGGGCTGAAGTCGATCTGGACCCAGGAATTCATGCTCGCCAGCCGCGCGCCATCCGACCAGATAAGGAGCGGCCCCTTGTGGAGAAGCAAAGAACGATCGCCAGAACCGCTCGACCGACCGAAAGCGAGCCGGCCATCATTGATCTGTCCCCGCTGATCGAAGGTTTGCCCTGCTGCGGAAAATGCAACAGCCAGCGCGCCGGCCAAGCCTGAGAGAAGCGCCCGCCTGAACATGAGAGAATTCACAACAAGATTTGCGCGCGCGCCAGTAAAATTTGCAATTATTGCCTGGCCACGAGCGAATCGGCTCCCGGCGGGATGGTTGAGAGCCGCGGCCTCGCTCGAGTTCGCCGCGCGCCCAACGCCGGCGGCGTTTCAACGCTTCAACGATTCTCGGAAATAATCGATGGTTCGCCGGATTCCTTCTTCGAATTCGACGCGCGGTTCCCAACCCAGAATTTCTTTTGCCCGCGTGATGTCCGGCTGGCGCACGCGCGGATCGTCCACCGGCAGCGGTTTGTATTCGATCGTTGATTTTGCGCCGGTGATGCGAATGATCTCCTCGGCGAACTGTTTGATGGTCATCTCGCGCGGATTGCCCAGGTTGATGGGCTCGTGGAAATCGCTCATCGCCAGCCGAAAGATGCCCTCGATCAAATCGGAGACGTAACAAAAAGAGCGCGTCTGCGAACCGTCTCCGAAAACTGTGAGCGGCTGTCCGCTCAAAGCTTGTCCGATAAATGCGGGGACCACGCGGCCGTCGCGCAGGCGCATGCGCGGGCCGTAAGTGTTGAAGATCCGCACGATTTTGGTGTCCACGCGGTGATAACGGTGATAGGCCATGGTCATCGCTTCGGCAAAGCGCTTCGCTTCGTCGTAAACGCCGCGCGGCCCGATGGGGTTGACGTTTCCCCAGTAATCTTCTCGCTGCGGATGCTCCAGCGGATCGCCGTACACTTCCGAGGTGGAAGCCAGAATGAAGCAGGCCTGCTTATCCTTGGCCAGACCCAGCGTGTTGTGCGTTCCGAGCGCGCCCACTTTCAGCGTCGGGATCGGCAGCTCCAGATAATCCAGAGGGCTGGCCGGCGATGCGAAATGAAAAACGTAATCGATCTTTTTCTCCGGCAAAAAAATGAAATTGGAAACGTTGTGCTTGATGAACTGGAAATGATCGTTGCCCGCCAGATGCCCAATGTTCATGGTGTTGCCGGTGATGAGATTATCCACCGCGATGACGCGGTGGCCCTCCGCCAGCAGGCGATCTACAAGATGCGAACCCAAAAAACCGGCGCCGCCGGTTACGACGGAAATTGGCTGGGAATTTTTCGCTGGCATGTCGCGCTTTATCTAATATTTGGCCGGCAAGTTTGCCAGCAGGAACTCGCTGGACCTGTTGCGCCGTAAGAGCTCGTGAAACAAAGGCGCCGCGCGTCCCTCACGATTCGACATTTGTCATCCCTCACTTTTATTAAAAGGCCATGCGCATCTTATCCGGTATCCAGCCCAGCGGCGTTCTGCACATCGGCAATTACTTCGGGATGATGCGGCCTGCCATTGCGCTGCAAACCGAAGGCGAAGCGCTTTATTTCATCGCCGACTATCATGCGCTGACGAGTGTGCGCGACCCGGAGGCTCTGCGCCAAAACAGCCGGCGAGTGGCGCTGGACTTTCTGGCATGCGGCCTTGACCCGGAACGGGCCACTCTGTTTCGGCATTCCGATGTCCCGCAGGTGACGGAGCTGGCCTGGATTCTCTCGACCGTAGCGCCGAAAGGCCTGCTCGAGCGCGCCACCACGTACAAGGACAAAATCGCGCGCGGCCTCCCGGCCACCGTCGGTTTGTTCAGTTATCCCATCCTGATGGCCGCCGATATTCTGATCTACGACAGCGACATCGTCCCCGTGGGTAAGGACCAGAAACAGCACATCGAAATCACGCGCGATCTGGCCGTGAAAATGAACGAAACCTATGGCCAGATCTTCAAGCTGCCCGAGGCGCGCATCAAGGCCGAGACGGAAACCGTGCCCGGCATCGACGGCCAGAAAATGAGCAAAAGCTACCGCAACAACATCGACATCTTCGGCGACGAAGCAGAGACGCGCAAACGCGTGATGAGCATCGTCACCGATTCCGCGCCGGTCGATGCGCCCAAAGATCCCGACAAATCGACGATTTTTAAACTCTACTCGCTAATGGCTTCCAACGAGGAAATCGCACACATGCGCGAGCGATTTTTAAAAGGCGGCACCGGCTATGCCGACTTCAAGAAGGAGCTGTTCGCCAAACTGTGGGAATATTTTGAGCCGATGCGCAAACGCCGCGCCGAGATTCTCAAAGATAAATCGTACATCGACGACGTCCTCGCCCGCGGCGCAAAACGAGCCAACGAAATCGCCGGACGCGTGATGGACCGCGTGCGCACGGCGGTGGGGTTGCGTTAACCGAAATCATCACGCGGCTGAACCCTTCCGGCCGCGGCTGTTCCGGCAGACGTTCGCCAGTCAACGCGCGCGTCGAAATCGGGCGCTGCACGGCCGGCGTCAGTGGCCGTGCCTGGGTAAAGCGGCTTTTTGGGTCCGTACCTCCATCTGCCTGGCTTCCGCTTTGGCCGCCTTGAGGTCTTTGGCCTTGGTGACGTAGCTCAAAATGGAATTCCAAAAACCTGAGCCGCCACTGGCCAAGAGACCGAGCGCGAGCGTTCCGGTCCAATTCTCAGGAATCCCTACATTTTTTGGGATGGCTGCGCTGGAGAGCCAGGCAGTGGTGATGCCGGCATCACCGCCAGTGCCTGCAGGGTTGCTTTTCGCCAGCCTTCCTGAGTGGCATTGGGCCGCTCTTGATTCAGCCAGGGCACAAGCCCTTTGAGGATATCAACCAGTCGCTCCGAAGCGATGCTCAGAGCCACCAGCAACGAAATCACAGTTGTCAATTTGGTCGGGTCCATGCTTGGTTCCTGTGCCGAACCGGAGCGCGGCTTGTCAATTGCGAATTCGTTTCGAGCCTGCCTGCGCACCGGCGATTCACCTGCTTATTTGCCGGCAAAAAGGCGGCACAGGATTGCTTGCGGCAGATGTGGCGTCATGCCACGGGGAGCGACGCGCGGTTCTGCACCGGCGCCATCCGCCTTAATGGCGTGGTGTCTGGCGAGGCGACCTGGGTTGCTCAGCGGGTCTGGTTTGCCCTGTCCCAGCGGTGTCGCGGTAAAAGAGCACACCGTGGGCGCGCAGGTTGCTGATCAACGCGCGCAGGTCGTTTGCCAGTTCCTGATTGTTCAGCAACGTGGCGATTAAACCCTTGCCCTGAGCGGCGCTGCGCAGCACCTTGCGCATCTCCTCGATGGCGCTCTGGAGCTTGATGGCGGCGCTTTTGGCGGAAGCCATCGTCGAATCCGCCTCTTCAATTACGCTGTCCAGTTTCTTTGAAGACTCCGCCAGCGCGCTCGTCGCCTGGCTCAGGTGCTCCATGCTGGCTTTTAAATTTTGCATGTTCTCCGGTGACAGCGTTTCCTCATTTAATTTCCGGACGGTGACCCGCAGATCGCCCACAAGCGCGCCTCCCTCCCGTGTGAGATCGTCAATGCCTGTCTCGCGCGTTCCATCGATGAATGCGTTTTTCGCTATGTAGCCGGAAGGCTGCCCGCTGGGCGGCGTGACAATCACAAAACGATCGCCGAGCAAACCGGAGCTGCCAATGCTGAACTTGCTTCCCTGCGGAATTTTCACGTAATCGTAAATGCGCAACGGCACCGCCACGCCCGGGCCGTTGGCTACCAGACGCGGTCCGCCGGAGACGCGGCCGATCTTCGCGCCGCCCAGCAGAACATCCGACCCTTTCAGCAGGCCGCTGGCGTCCATGAAACGCACGGTCAGCGGGTAATAGGTTTTCACGCCTTCACCGAGCCGACCAAACTTGACCACCAGCGCTGCCAATGCGGCGCATCCGATGAAGACAAATACGCCCACCTTGAATTCCAAACCTCGTTCGTGTCGGTTCATCTGGCGCAATTACTGTCGATTCTGGCGGTCATTTCGCAAGACGCGGCGGCTCGCATTGAGTCCGGCGCGATCTTTGCCGCGCGATCAACACACCGTTCCATGTTCGGAGCGGCCCAGCAAAAAATCCTGTATGAGGCGATCGGTCGCCTGGCGCAGTTCGTCCACTGAGCCGTGGAAATAAATCCTGCCTTCGTGCAAATACGCGATGCGGTCTGCGACGTCGAACGCGCTCTTCATATCGTGAGTCACCACGATGCTGGTCATTCCAAAACGTTGTTGGAGACGGCGGATCAAACGGTTAATGCTGTCGGCCACCACCGGATCGAGACCCGCGGTCGGCTCGTCGTAGAGCACGCACAACGGCCGCCGGATAATGGCGCGCGCCAGGCCGACGCGCTTGCGCATTCCGCCGCTCAAGCTTTCGGGCATCTTTTTCTCCTGGCCTTCCATTTCCATCACTTCCAGCATTTCTCTTACTTTTTCGCGCAACACGGTGGGATCGCGTTCGCCCGCTTCGCGTAACGGGAAAGCGATGTTGTCTTCCACCGTCATCGAATCGAAAAGCGCTCCGCTCTGGAAAAGGATTCCGACCTTTTTCCGAATGGCCGCCAACTGGCGTTCGCTCATCCCGATGATGTTCTCTCCCTGGATCCGGATTTCGCCGGAGTCCGGTTCCATCAGGCCGACCAGGTGCTTGAGCAACACGCTTTTGCCGCCGCCGCTGCGCCCGATAATGACCAGGGTCTCGCCGGTTCGCACTTCAAGATCAACGCCGCGCAAAATTTCCTGGCCCGCGAGAGTTTTCCTCAGCGAACGCACAGCGATCATTGCCTGCGCATCTTTCGACCCGGGTTCAGGCTTCGCCACGGACTTCGGCATTGGTGGCGCTTCAATCATGGCAACGGCAAAGACTTTCGCCCCTCAACCGGCCAGTCTCAAATCGGAGCGGATCGCGCTCGGAGCGCCGGGCAAACCCCATGCTTCTTCCGGCGCAGCGCAGATCTGCCACTGTTGAGCGGCGTCAGCCTCATTGATGACCTGCCGGGAAAATTATGTTCAGCCCCATGGTAAGGAAAAAATTCACGATCAAAACCGCCAGCGAAGCGTTCACGACGGCTTCGGTGGTTGCACGGCCCACACCCACCGCGCCTTCGCGAGCCGTGAGGCCCTTGTGGCAACTGATGAAGACGATCAGCAGCGCGAAGACGAACGCCTTGGTCATGCCCATGATGATATCCTTCGGGCGCGTCCAATGAACCATGTTGGCCATGTAATAAGGGCCGTTGACGTCCAGCAGGTAAACGGCCACCAGATATCCGGCCGCGATCCCGAAAGCGATGCATTCGGCGACCAATAACGGCATGGAAAGCATCATCGCCAGCAGACGCGGCACGACGAGATAATCCACCGGATAAACCGCCAGCGCTCGCAGCGCGTCGATCTGCTCGGTCACTTTCATCGTGCCGATCTCCGCCGACATCGCCGCTCCCACGCGCCCGGCCACCATCAGCGCCGTCAGCACCGGGGCCAGTTCGCGACAAAGCGAGACCGACACGACCGCGCCTACGGCCGAACCCATTCCCAGTTTGTTGAACTGGAAGAATGCCTGCGCGGCAAACACCGCGCCGGTGAATCCGCCGGTGATAATCACCAGGGCTTGGGAAAGCAGCCCGATCTCCACCACCTGATTGAGAAACAGTCGCCAGCGCAGCCTGTAACTGAACAGGGAACGAAATGTGTCGGCCGCCAGCAAAACCACTTCGCCCAAATATTGGCAGAAGGCGAGCACCGGTGCGCCCAGAGCGTTGAAGAAAGCGACCATCGTATTTTAGTTCAGCGCTGCGCTATCCCTTGCCACACCGCGCGCCGCGGCGCGCAACCGCGCACGCCGGGAGCCGTCGCGCTTCATGCAGTCAACGGTTCGGTTTTTGTTCGCGGGCGAAGCTCCGCGGGAATGGCGCCCACAAAGAGCGGTTCCAGCCCCAGACGGGAAAAAATCGCCCGGATTTCGCGCAGCGTAACCGTTGGTTCATCGAACTCGAAGTAAACAATGTCGTGATTGCTATCAACCTTGTAGCGCAGGCCGGCGATCTGGGCCAGTTGACGATCCAGTTCCAAGATTTTGTTCAAATCGCGCAGACCGCGCGCGTACACTTCCAGTTCGATCATGCCGGCCCGGCATTGTAGCGGATGCCGTCGGGCAATGCAATGGCCGCCACTCGCGATTCGCATTCCTCCCCGCCGTGGATAGAATTGCTCCCGAAGCGAAACCGCGATAAAAGATGTCGGTCCGGGAAATGAAGATTTCGTACTTATGGGCTTTTCTGCTGGGGACAATATTTCTGGGCGCCTGCCAGACGATTCCCGAGGGAATCCAGCAGGCGAGAGTCGAAATGGCCCAGCGCATCGCCGCCGAACCGCCGGGAAATTATTTCATCGGCCGCCGCTATTACAAACCCGATTACAAATTCTGGGGCTACGTGCGGCGGCCCGGGCAACCCTGGAGCACGGCGCAGCTGGTGATGTTGAACGAAAAACAAAAACTGGCGCCGGACCGCGAACGGCTCGATTTCGG
>Ga0209581_1003019_pt1 | contig 15011 bp, 13 predicted proteins | sample Coa_R2_FD_187160 | JGI IMG/M metagenome (GOLD analysis project Ga0209581, IMG submission 187160) | Surface soil microbial communities from Centralia Pennsylvania, which are recovering from an underground coalmine fire - Coalmine... | ecosystem: Environmental > Terrestrial > Soil > Unclassified ...
AAGAGACGCCCGAATATGCGAAGGCCCACCACCATCTGACCCAGGTGCTGGATGAGCCCTGCGCCATGTGCGGCGTCAGAAATTCCACGCTTCACGATCCCAAGCAGAACCCCTTTGGCGCCACCGCGATCGAGACGCATCACTACCCCATCGAGCGCAGCCTGCTGGACGCCTGCGATCCCGCGAAGGTCGGCGTCGTTTTTCCCCAGGTCAAAGATAGAGCCTCGCTGGAAGCCTTTGTGGACTCTGAGGCGAACCTGATGGTTCTCTGCGATATCCATCACCGCCACCCGCTGCATGGCATCCACCACCTCACCCCCCAGGACTTCTTTGTGCAGCCTTTCCTGCTCGAAGGCTACCAGGTTGTGGCGACTGAAGAGCAGGCAGCGCAGATCCTGGCTGCCGACGAAAAGCTGGTGGAGAAAGAGGAAAAACACTAACCTCTCTGAGTATAGATTTATTGTATATACGAATGGAGGTCTTTCGCTCGCCGACCTTCTTTTGTCAGGCCGGCAAATCGCGGCAGGGGAAGGGACGAGCAGGCTGGCCGGGCGACGCGTCGCCCGGCCAGCCTGCTCGTCCCTTCCCCAAGCCAGAGGGAAAGAGGCGAGGATGGGCAAGTCCTGGTATCAATGGTTCAGAAGGTGCCAGGTCGCGCTTTTTTTGCTACAATATCAGTGCTTTTAAAAACCAGGAGATGCAGCAAACGTAGGAATAGAGAGGAAGACAGGAGGCACACCCCTGACGTTCGCTCACAGGTGGGGAGACACAGAACTATACCTATGGCAACAGGAAACGAGCACATGAATCAACATTTTGGCGTACTGCGGGTTGTGCGCATGCTGCCGGGTAATCGCGCACCGAACGCCCACATGCAGGAACGCCATCCCAACGGCTGGCTGCCCGAAGAAGGTCTGGTACATGTGCTGACGCGCAGGGACACAACCATTGGGCGCGCGCTCAATAACGATGTGATCTTGCTCGATCTTACAGTCTCGCGCGAGCACGCCCGCCTACTGCTCGAACGGGACGGATGGCGCATCATCAACCTGACAGAACAGAACGTCGTGCGGGTAAATGGCCGTCCAATCCCCGGGGGCAGGAGCCTGCCGGTGCGCCCCCAGGATATTCTGGTGCTCGGCTGCACCATGCTCCAGTTGATCGCGCCGCGCCATCCCGAATTGCCGATGGAAGAGGAGGCAAGCCTCGTAGAGAGTTCGCCCGATGTCTCCAAGCAAACCACAGCCGCTATCGAGAAGCCGACCTCGCAGCTCACCGGGCGTGAAGATTACCGCCGGCCCGCAACCGCCGCCAGGGCAGCACAGGAGTATCCCGCTCATCCCCAGCAGGGAAATTATACCGACGCGCGCTATGACACGCCGCTGCCACCTCTCCCTGAAGAATACTGGAGAGAGGAGGAGCCGGAAAGCATGCTGGGGGCGGGCATTACCATGCAATTCGCCCTGCCGCAACGCATGGGCGCACGCACCCGCTGGGCCATCGCAGGGATCGGGATTACGCTGCTGGTTATCAGCGCGATGATTACGATTATCCTCAACAGCCTGATCGGCATCTCCGCGCTGGAACAGAACGGCTTCTCTTCCGTCTTAACCGCGCTAATTATTCCCCTCATCCCCGCAGCCGGCATCTTCCTGCTGGTCAATTTCATGGATCGCTTTGAGCGCGAACCCTGGTTCCTGCGCCTGGCGGCCTTTCTGTGGGGCGCAATTATCGCCATTCCGCCGGCGCTTTTCATCGAAAAACAGATCGATGCCCAGATCAAGGACTGGCTGGTCAGTCACGCCAACAATCTCCTCCTTCATGCGCTCGCCCAGGGCTTGAACGCGGGCATTACGGAAGAGACAATCAAAGGACTCGGCTTGCTCCTGCTTTTATTTATTCTGCGCGACGAATTTGATAACGTCACGGATGGCATTGTCTATGGTGCGCTGATCGGCGCGGGCTTTGCGATGGTCGAGAACTTCGGCTATTTCGCCAGCAACGGCAATAACGTACTGGTCTTCTTGATCGTCGGCAGGATTATCCTGGGCTGGTTGGGGCATTCGACGTTCACCGCCTGCTTTGGCGCGGCCCTGGGCTATATCCGGCACACGCGCTCGCGCTGGAAACAACTGCTGATTCCCCTGCTGGGCTACCTGCTGGCAGTTGGCCTGCACACCTTCTTCGATTTTGTCGATTTCCAGGTCAGCGAGTTGATTCGCACGGCCCCGGCGGACAGCACGGCCTTCAACTACGCGCTGATCGCGATTATCGGCAACTACATCCCCCCGTTCCTGGCTCAGATGGGGCTGGTCTACATCCTGATCAAGAGCCTGGCCCATGAAGCCGCAGTGATCCGCGAATTTCTGGCGGTCGAGGTCAGCAATGGCGTGGTGCAGGTCGATGAATATGCCCTCCTGCAAAACTCGTTCCAGCGCACCAAACGCGAACGCCAGGCGTTACGCGAGCAGGGTGTGCGCCAGTGGCTGCGGGTGAAGGCGCTCTACCAGACGGAGATCGGGCTGGCCTTTCGCAAGTGGCATGTCAGCATGGGCGATAAGCCCAAGCTGGGCTATAGGCAGCCGGAGGATGCCTACCGCGAGCGCATTCAGCGCCTGCGCCGCGAGATTCAGCGACCGATGCATAGGCAGTGAAAGCGGCGTTTATTATAGATAACATGCTCCAACGTTTAGCTATAATCTTCGCTTCAGGGTATAATCAATGCGGCGTTGCTTTCCAATAAAGTAAAAATGAGATCGGCGGGCACATTAGCCAGTTCTCTGGGTTCCATTTTGTGCAACCCACCTCCATAGACTCGGCCTTCCTCAATCAGTGAATCTTGCGAAATAGTACTCAGCGCTTGCCAGATAACTCTGGCAAGCTGCGGGTCGGCTTCTAGTGCTTTTTGCAGATGAGGCTTAGGATAGAGCATATGGTAGGCATTCGTTGCAGTCGCTTTAGAATGGTTCAAAATAAAGCGAAAAGGTGTACCTCTCTTTGAATTTTGACGCCCCATATAAGCACAAAGAAACAGGCAAGCAGGGCGTCTTTCTTGTGTATACCAGGGGTTACGATGGCTACAAATGTAGCCCTTACTAACACCCTTCTTAATACCTACCTGCAAATATTCCCAAAGAGGCTCATAATGAGCTTGTATGTCAGCTTCCGCCAGATCACACGCAAGCAAAAATTGGCGATTTTCTAACAAGGGCAAGCCCTCATCATCAGCCATCACCTCATCAAACGGGAGCATACGTGGACCAGGGAGAACAGGCAGCAAAAATTGTGCTGGAATACGACTCTGGGCAACTTGCCGCTCATTCAGAATAAAGTAATCATTTGCGCCTGTGGCTAAACCACGTTTTATATGGAAGAGATCCCCAAGTTTTTTTCCTCTATGAGCTTTTATTCCAGCAGGTCCTACGAAACCAGCAAACGATAACTGCTTATAAGCGCCAGAACCTTTTCCGCTCACATTATTATATGACAAAGTTAAATCTGATGTCTCTAATTGGCTGATATCACTTATTACCGATGGAGCATTTATATTCATGAGAGACAGCCTTGTCCATTTTGTTTTTGCATCTAGTGCAGAGATCGATATAAAACGTGAAAAGTGAGGCTGAGTTAGGGTCCCTCCAAATGTAAACTCGACTTCATGATCGACCGGAGGTTTAAATTTTCTAAACCAGACAACTGCGGAAGATACAAGGGCGTCAGAAAATTGTACTTCTTTAGGATCGAAGCGATGAATACGCAATAATGTAACTCTTTCCTGTAAATACTTTCTTATTTGCTTGCCGTAGTTTACATCTAAAAATTCGCTTGGGATAAGCCAGCCGGCCAATCCACCTTCCGCCAACCAGAGATGAGACAAACCCAAAAAGTAACAATAGAGTCCCGATTGCTCGCTGAGCCTGATACTTATCGCCTGCTCTACAGCAATGCGCAGGCGTCGTTTCTCCGCTTTTAACAAATGATGATGCCTGACGTATGGGGGGTTACAAATTAATAAGTTGAATTTCATTTTCTCAGACTCGGGGGGCAGAACTCGCGTAAAATCGGCATTATAAATCCTCAAATGGCCATTACTCCATAATTGGGACGCCCCATTTGCAAAAGCCGAATCAATCTCGTAGCCTACAGCTCCTACGATTTGAGCAAGCGAAAAAGTTTTCAATAAAGCAGAGAAAAATGAACCTGTACCAACTGCAGGATCGAGAAAGCGCACCTGGAGGTCAGATGACATAAGCGATCGTGCATATACTAAAATATCGGTGGCTAACTCTGTAGGAGTTGCAAACTGACCCCATTTGTTACGCTCTGCTTGTGTTTTCATAGCATCAAGTTGCGTCTGCAACACTAACCGTCTGGCTTCCATAACGTGAATTGCTTCCATTTTTTATACTCCAAATTTTGTCAAGTCGTCTATACGGTGCTCCCATACCCAATCGATACCTTCAGCAGCCTCATACTTCAGATATCCGATATCAAAATATCCGCACAGAAGCAGTACGAAACAAACATGTTTTCCATAATTCCTTTTTATTTGGGAAAATTTCGTAGCTTCTTCCTTGCGTCTTTTATTTGTGTTAGTAAAGTCACCGGCTGATTTTGCTTCAATCAAAAGTGGGAAATCCCTACCCGAGATTGATAAGGCATAATAACTGCATCTACTGGAATATTTACCTTATTTCCATCTTCCAAAAGGACAGGTACATTCAGTCGAAATGAGAAAGTGCCTGGCCGCATGTTATTGAACGCGACACTTGCTACCTGGATGTATCCTTGCTGTTCTAACCATCGTTTTAGCACGGCAAGTTGCCTTTGTTCTTGAGCGTTGCGCACAATTGGATCAGCTATAGCCCCGCATAAACGATCCGCAACAATTATAGCAGCTCGATAAAGTTCTGTCTCGGTCGGGATATGATGATCATCCAACCAGGTGAATAGATCTCGATCTGCAAGCTGTATGATCATTTGCCCTATTTGTTGCAAACTCCTGTTAATAACTGCGATCGACATACCTGACGGAAGCCGTCCCTTTGCTTCCATTGTCCCCACTAAGTTTTTTGAAACACCTGTCAAACCTATAAGACGATCCCGCGCTATTGGTGGCGCCGCTGTCATACGTAACATCGGCAATATATCTGGGTGTTGACGTAGAACATCTGCTGTAATGTTGGTCAGATTATTCGTCCATTTCAATGCTTCCTCAACGAGCATGGTCGTTTTAGCACGATTTTCATGATAAGTTTGTGGTGCAAATTTTACGAACCATCTATTATACATATCAACGGATTGCAAAATATCAACGTCCCATAGGAAAGGTTTAACTGAATTCACTGGCACAAAGCACCTCCGACAAAACCTATTAAAGTTCTTCGAGTTTCAAGTCTTTACTTTACATTTCCTTCGACTTTCTGGCAAGCCTTTATTCCATCATTCTGTCAGAGACGACCTTGACATTCTTCATCACGGAATGCTAGCATGAGCAAGGAATACCTCTGAGACAAAGTACTCGCGAGCGAGATGCAACGGGGCATTCTGGCGCACGCCGCGCGAGTACGAAAGGAAGATAGACATGGAAATGGAGCGGGCTGACCTGCTGCAGATCTATTATTTTATGCGCCTCACCCGCGAAATGGAAGACCGCACCCGCAAGCTTTTTCTCCAGGGGAAGATTGTGGGCGGCGTCTACACGGCGCAGGGCCATGAGGCGACGACCGTTGGCGCGGCGATGACGCTGCGCGATGGCGACTGCATTGTGCCGCAGCATCGTGATCTGGGCATGCACCTGGTGCGGGGCGGCTCGCCCCGGGCGGTGATGTGCCAGTGGTTAGCACGGGGAAACTCGCCGACGCTCGGACGCGATGGGCAGATTCACATTGGCGATATGCATCACGGGATTGTGCCGATGATTAGCCTGCTGGGCGAATCGCTGCCGGTCGCCTGTGGCATTGCGCTCACGATGAAACACTTGAAACGCTCAACCGTCGTCCTGGCCTCCTGCGGCGATGGCGCGACGAATACCGGGCAATTTCATGAGGCCCTGAATTTTGCCTCCGTGCAGAAATTGCCCATTGCCTTTCTGATAGAGAACAACGGCTACGCCTACTCGACTCCCACCCACAAGCAGTTCGCCGTCAAAGATCTCTCCGAACGGGCGAGGGCCTATGCCATGCCCGGCGAGAGCGTCGATGGCAACGACGTGCTGGCGGTTATGGAGGCGGTCGAGCGCGCGCTTGAACACGCACGCAGCGGGCAGGGACCCTCCCTGGTCGAGTGCAAAACCTTCCGTGTGCGCGGGCATTCCGAGGCCGATAAGGCCGATTACGTGCCACAGGAGTTGCGCGAGGCGTGGCTTAAGAAAGATCCGATCAAACGCTTTGAAGCATTCCTCCAGCAAAAGGGGATGTTAAACCCGGCGGTGCAGACGGAGATCGAGGCCAGGGTCAAGGAGATAGTCGCCGACGCGGTAGACTTTGCCGAGAGCAGTCCCGAGCCCGATCCGGCGACGGTGGCGGATTTCGTTTTCGCGCCCGACGGACCGATCGCGATCATCGGAACGCCTGAGGCGCAGGACGAGCGCTATGTGAACGCCCTGGATCGGCGCACGGGCCGGCCGTTTACTGCTGTGAGTAAGACCCCATTGACCCTGCCTGAGGAGGTGGGACGGCGATGACTGCAATAACGTATCTGGATGCGATTAGCCAGGCCATTCGCGAGGAGATGCGGCGCGATGAGGCCGTGTTCCTGCTTGGCGAGGACGTTGGCACCTATGGCGGCGCGTTTAAAGTGAGCGCCGGTTTCCTGGAGGAGTTCGGGCCGGAGCGCGTGATTGACACGCCGATGTCCGAGGCCGCGATCATCGGCTCGGCTGTGGGGGCGGCTTTGATGGGGATGCGCCCGATCGCGGAGATGCAGTATATTGATTTCATCACCTGCGGCTTCGACCAGATCATCAACATGGCCAGCAAGATGTACTGGCGCGTCGGCATGCCGGTGCCGATGGTTATTCGCGGCCCCTCCGGCGGCGGCACCAAAGGCGGCCCGTTCCATTCGGCCAGCCCGGAGGCGTGGTTCTTCCACACGCCGGGCGTGAAGGTGGTTGTGCCATCCACTACCTACGATGCGAAAGGACTGCTGAAAGCCTCGATTCGCGATAACAACCCGGTGCTTTTCCTGGAGCACAAGCTGCTCTATCGCCACCCGGAGCTGCGCGCAGAACTGCCAGAGGAGGACTACATCGTGCCGCTCGGCAAAGCAGTGATACGGCGCGAAGGCGAGGATATGACCATGCTGACCTACGGCGCGATGGTCTATCAGTGCCTGATGGCGGCGAAGGTGCTGGAGGAGGAGGACGATCTGGAGGCTGAGGTGGTAGACCTGCGCAGTCTCACGCCGCTGGACCGCGAGACGATCATGGAATCGGTCAAGCATACCAATAAGGTTCTGATTGTGCATGAGGATACGCTGACCGGCGGCATCGGCGCCGAACTGGCGGCGATCCTGGCCGAGGAATTGTTCGAGTACCTGGATGGCCCGATCACGCGCGTGGCCGCGCCGGATACGCCTTTTCCCTATGCTCCACCCCTGGAGGCGGCTTTCTTGCCCAACGCTGAAAAGATTCTGAGCGCGGCGCGCAAACTGGCCGCGTATTAAAAGCAGCACCCTGGATGAAGACAACGGAGTCGAAAAAAAGGAGTTAGATGAGACATGCCAACGCCAGTAAAAATGCCACGCCTGGGCGAGTCGGTTGCCGAAGGAACGATCGGGAGCTGGCTGAAAAAAGAGGGCGATTGGGTTGAACGCGATGAATCGCTGGCTGAAATCATTACCGATAAAATAAACGCTGAGCTGCCTTCGCGGTCGAGGGCCGCCTGGTCAAGATTCTGGTCCAGGCCGACGAGACGGTAGCTGTGGGAACCGACATCGCGCTGATCGAAGCCGAGGTCGGGGGAGATGTCACGTCCGCGCCTGAGACAGCGCCGGCTTTCGGCGAACGAGAGGAGGTCCCGGAGGCCGATAAACGCACACCGGTGGCCGCCGGACCGAGCAACGTTGCCACCGGCAGGGGCAATGGCGCCGCTGCCTCTACGCTCCCGCGCAGGCGCGAGGAGGAGCGCCAGCGTATCTCGCCCCTGGCTCGCCGCCTGGCCCGCGAACACGACCTCGATCTTAACGCCATTCCCGGCACCGGGGCCGGCGGGCGCGTGCGCAAGGAGGATATCCTGGCCTATATCGCGCAGCGCGAGGCCGCGCCGGTCGCCGCGCCGACCGCTCCCGCAGCCCGGCCCTCGCTGCCTGAGGCTCCTGCGCTCGCCCCAACGCCGCTCGTCCCCTATGTGCCGGGCGAGGACGAAGAGATGCTCACGCCCAGCCGCATGCGCCTGGCCATTGCTGAGCATATGGTGCGCAGCAAACGCACCTCGCCGCACGCAACCGCTATCGTCGAGGTCGATATGACCAATATCGCGAAATGGCTGGAGAAGAACAAAGAGGAGTTCAAGAGGCGCAACGGCTACAGCATCAGCTATGTGCCCTTCGTCATCAAGGCCGTGTGCGAGGGCATCCGCCAGTTCCCCCTGCTCAACTCGACGTGGACGCCCGATAACAAGATCGTCATCAAGAAGCGCATCAACATGGGCCTGGCGGTGGCCACCGACGAGGGCCTGGTCGTTCCCACGATCTACGACGCCGACCAGTACACACTGGCCGGGCTGAGCAAGCAGATCGCCAGCCTGGCTCAGAAGGCGCGCACGAAGAAGCTGACCCTGCAAGATATGCAGAACAGCACCTTCGTCGTGAATAATACTGGCACATTTGGTACAATAATCTCTGTACCGATTATTAATCAGCCACATGCAGGCATCCTGAGTATGAATGCTGTGGTCAAACGTCCGGTAGTGATCGAGGACGACGCAATCGCGGTGCGCTCGATGATGTACCTGTGCCTCTCGTTCGACCATCGCATTCTCGACGGCGCCGGCTCCGGCGGCTTCTTGAAGGTAGTGCGTGAGAAGTTGGAGAGCTATGAGCGCGAAATAGATGTGTATTAGCTGTGTTTCAAGAAATGAACGCAGCAGGAATATGATTGAGCAACAGTGTGGGGTATTGCAGCACGCAAGGGGCGTTGCCACATTTACGATAGACGAAAACATCTGTGCATGCCGCGACGGCCCCCGCGCTCGCCGCATGCACGACAGGTAACATGAAGGATAAGGCTATGGCGACCATGATCCCTGAGCGCCGCCCGGAGTGGCTCCGGGTGCGCCCGCCGAAGGGTGAGAATTATGAAAACCTGAAGCAGTTGATGCGCAGTAAGACGCTGCACACGGTATGCGAGGAGGCGCGCTGTCCCAACATCGGCGAGTGCTGGGGACACAGGACGGCGACCTTTATGATCCTGGGGAGCGTCTGCACGCGCAGTTGCGGCTTCTGCGCGGTTGCGACCGGTCGTCCTCAGGGCCTGGACTGGGAGGAGCCAAAGCGGGTGGCCGAGGCTGTACAGAGGATGGGTCTGCGCTACGCCGTTGTGACCTCGGTGAACCGCGACGAGCTGCGCGATGGCGGCGCGGGCATTTTCGCGGCGACCATTCGCTGGATTCGCCGCTTGAATCCCGAGTGCAAGGTCGAGGTGCTCACCCCTGACTTCAAGGGCGTCTACGATGCGCTGCGGGTGGTCATCGACGCCAGGCCGGATGTTTATAACCACAACGTCGAAACCGTCCCCAGGCTCTACAAAAAGGTTCGTCCCCAGGCGGTCTATGAGCGTTCGTTGCAGGTTTTGCAGTGGGCCAAGCAGATGAATCCCGCAGCTCCGACCAAGTCTGGCTTTATGCTGGGCCTCGGCGAAACCTGGGACGAGATCTTGCAGGTCATGCGCGACCTGCGCGCGCACGATGTCGATATCCTGACCATCGGGCAGTATCTGCGCCCCTCCTTCCAACATCTGCCCATTCAACGCTATGTGCCTCTGGAAGAGTACGCGGCCCTGAAGGAGGAGGGGAAGAAGATGGGTTTCCGCCACGTCGAGTCCGGGCCTTTTGTGCGCAGTTCATATCACGCACATGAACAGGCTGAGGGGGCGACACAGCAGGCGTAACTAACTCGCAGTTGACGATGAGAGAGGGAGAGACTGGTTCCTCTCCCTGTCAACGGTGGTCTATGGTGATTCGTGGAAGAGTTGAAGCATTTTTCAGGTAGGAGGGAGCGCCGGCCATGAAGACACAAGTCAATACGGTTTCTCTGGCATACGACGATCGCGGCATGGGATTGCCGGTCATTTTCCTGCACGCGTTTCCCCTCAACCGGCAGATGTGGGCTGGGGAGATCCAGGCCCTGTTGACGGAACAGCGATATCGCCTGATCGCGCTCGACTGGCGCGGCTTTGGCGAAAGTGAGATCACCTCGTCGCCGATCAAGCCGGTTATTTCAAGCATGGTGATGTTCGCGGACGACCTGGCCGGCCTGATGGATGTCCTGGGCATTCACCAGGCGGTCCTCTGCGGCCTCTCGATGGGCGGCTACGTGGCCTTTGCTTTCGCCGAAAAATATCCGCAGCGCCTGCGCGGCCTGATCCTGGCGGATACGCGTCCCGACGCCGATTCACCGGAGGCGCGCGCCAATCGCGAACGCGTGGCTCAGATTGCCGAGAGCCAGGGAACGGCGGCCATCGCAGACCTCCAGCTTCCTCGCCTGATCTCCGACTATACGCGCCAACATCATCCCGAAGTAGAGACGCGCGTGCGCCAGTTGATCGACCGCGCCACACCCCAGGGCATCGCGGCTGCTTCGCGTGGCATGGCCGTTCGGGTGGATTCGCGCGATCTGCTGCCGAAGATAGCCTGTCCAACGCTGGTCATCGCAGGCGAGGAGGACGCGCTGACCCCGCCGCAGATGGCGCGCGAGTACGCCGCTCAGATCCCAGGAGCGCAATTCGCTCTCATCCCGCATGCCGGGCACCTGTCCAATCTGGAACAACCTCAGGTCTTTATCCAGGTCATTCGCCAGTTTTTACAAACACTCTCCTGATCGTCATCCATTCTGGCCCGCAGCATACCGAGGTAACGTGAGTATTTGGAAGAAGAGTACAGGGGGAATGCATGGAACAGTCGCAGGACCAACGAACCGGGCAGACGCCGATCGTGCTGATTGTTGACGACAATCCCAGCATCCGCAATGTTGTCTCCTGGTCGCTCCAGTTTGGCGGCTACCAACCGGTCGAGGCCGCAAACGGTCTGGAGGCGAGGCGCTGGATCGAACAGGCCGGACGCGAAAAACGTTATCCCTCGGTCATCCTGCTCGATCTCGCTATGCCCGGCATGGACGGCAAAACATTTATCGAGTGGCTACAAACCGCCTGGCCTCCCACCTTTCCTCCCCCTGTCATCATCATCGTCACCGCAGGCCACGCCGATCAGCGCTTGCTCAACTCTTATGTCAAGCAGGTCGTCACCAAACCGTTCCACGTGCGCGACCTCCTGGAGGTGATTCACCGGTGGATGAAGTGAAGGCCCTTCCCGGGATTGCCCCGCCGGCCACTTGCAAAAGCGCCTGTTTGTTGGATTTACAGGTAAAATATATTTACAGGCGCTTATTTTATTGTAAAGAGAACGACAGAGAGCAACACACAGCCAGATACGTGCAGAGATGACGGCTCTGACTACACATTTCCCTGGCTGGCGTGTCTCTATGGAATGACCATTTCGATAGAGGAAACAACGAGAAAATCAGGCGCGACACCGGAGAAAGCAGGACCAAAACATGAAAGAGCGTACTATCACTCTCACTGAGGCTCAGCAACTACTAGAAAACCTGGGCGAGCACTTCGCCGAAGAGACCCTGATCATCACTCACAACGACCAGCCGGTGTTGACGCTCATGAGCTATCAGGCTCACCAGGCGCTGCTGGCCAACGTCGAATCGCTGCAAACGATGCTGGAAATCATGCTCGGCGGCGAAAAGACAGAGACGCCGCGGCCCGCGAAGGCAACTGTTCTGGTGGAGAAACATACATCCTGGGAAGAGTTTAAAAGTGAAGTAGGCTGGGAGTAGGTTTTAAAATCTCTCCTTGCAATCTTCTATAAGATGTTATATAACATCTTATAGAACTTGCCAGGTCGGCAAGCCTATGCGAGAAGGGGAGGACCTCTTAATGAAAGAAACAATTTTGTCGATATCGGAGGCACAAAGGGAAATCACCAGTTTACCCGACCGCTTCACCGGCGAGCTTGAGGCAACGATCATCACACGCTATGGCAGGAAAGTTATGGCGATCCTTCCATATTATGTCTATACAGCCTTGCTGGAAACCATTGAATCTTTGCAAGAAACCCTGGAAATCATGAGGGACCCGGAGACAATGGCGGCGCTTCGCGAGAGTATTCAGGCGATAGAACGAGGCGAAACGGTATCGTTGGAAGAGGTAGAAAAGGAGCTAGATAGGCTTAATGAAATGGAACGTTCGTCTGAGCATTCCCGCAGAAAACCAGTGGCTCGGCATCAAAGACAGTCGTATCAGGGAACAAATCCGCAGGCGTATTAGATCGCTGGAGGATAACCCAGAACAACAAGGCAAGCCTTTAGGTGAAGAACTTTATGGATATCGTAGTGTAAAGGCCGTTGGACAAAGATATCGAGTCATTTACAAACTTAATGATATCGAGGTTCTCGTTTTAGTGGTCATGGTGGGTATACGTAAAGACGGAGATAAGAAAGATGTATATATGCTAGCGAAAAAACTCGCAAGGCTTGGATTACTCGACCTGATCTCTTTTCCAGAATCAGAGAGCGACAACAAGCCAGAAACGACTGAAGCATAGGGGCGCACTTTACCACTCGAACTTATCAATCAAAAAGGCCCGGCTGTAGTGGAGCAGGATCGGGCTGCCGTGCGGGCAGACGGCGGGGGCGCTGACCTCGGCCAGTTCGGCGAGCAGGGCGCGTTGCTCGGCGGGACCAAGCTCGCGACCGCGCCGCAGGGCTGAGCGGCAGGCCAGGCCGATGAGCAGGCGATCCTGCCAGTCTTTGCTATCCTCAGCCGCGATGGCGGCCAGTTCGGGCAAGTACGCCGCCAGTTGTTCCTGGCCCACTCCTCCCGGCACCGAGCGCACCAGAAAGCTGCGTCCCCCAAAGCGTTCGCACTCCAGGCCAAGTCCCCGCAGCATGGGCAGGCGCTGCTCGAAGAGTTCCGCCTCATGGCGCTTCAGTTCAACCACCACCGGCTCCAGCAGGAGATGGGCATCCGATACTTCGGCCCATTCGTCCTCGCCTTTTACGCTGCACTGCTCCAGGCCCACGTATTTCTGGCGCAGATGTTCGTAAATCACGCGTTCGTGCGCCCGGTGCTGATCGATCAGGTAGAGGCTGCCATCGGGCGCTTCCGCGAGGATCACGGCCTGCTGTAATTGCGCCAGAGGTCGCAGAACGCGCAGGATCTCGGCGGCCCCGGCGACTCTCTGGCGATCCGCCTCTTCCTGCACGCGATACTCGCCCGCCGATTCCGCGACACGCAGGCCGCGCCGCCGCGCGCCCGGCAGGCTGCTCTGGAAGACCAGCGTCGGACCCGGCAGTTCCGCCATCTCCGGCAGCGCGGGACTGCGCTCCAGCACGCCACGCAGCGCATTGCCGACCGCCGCCGCGATTTCGCGCTCATGCAGCAGCTTGACCTCTGTTTTGGCGGGATGGATGTTGGCATCCAGTTCGGCGGCGGGCACGCGAATGTGCAGAACCAGCAGTGGGTGCTTGCCTTTGGGGAGCAGGCCGCGATAGCCGCTCTCCAGGGCCTCTTGCAGGGACCTCGCCTGCACCCAGCGTCCGTTGATGAAGAGCGTGATATGCTGGCGATTCTTCTGGGCCAGCGCGCGATTGCCCACGCAGCCCTCCAGCTCAAAGCTGAGGTCCTGCTCGCGCACGCTCACAGAGAGCGCATGGAGCATCTCGGCCAGCGGCAGATGATAGAGCTCGGCCAGCGTCTTGGCGAGACTGCCGGTGCCGCTTGTCTGGAGAACGACCTGCTCCTCCAGTTGGAGCGTGAAGCGCACGCCGGGATAACCAACGGCGTAGCGGCGCACCAGTTGCAGGATATGCCCCGACTCGGTTCTGACGTGGTGCATAAATTTTAAGCGCGCGGGCACGTTGTAGAACAAATCTCGCACTGTCACGGTAGTTCCGCGCAGGCGCGCTCGCTTACCGCGCTGCATCACCTCGCCACCACGCACGACAATCAACGATCCCGCCTGTTCGCCTTCCTGTTCCTCCGCTTCAGCAGCGAGGCTCAGCAAAGTGAGTTCGGCGACGGCGGCAATGCTGGCGAGGGCCTCGCCGCGAAAGCCCAGGGTGTGAAGACGCTCAAGATCCTCGACACGACGAATCTTGCTGGTGCTGTGGCGCGCGCAGGCCGCCTCCAACTGATCCGGGGGAATGCCCACGCCGTCGTCCGTCACGCGCATCAGGCGCAGACCGCCGCCGCGCACCTCCACGCGCACCTCACGCGCCCCGGCATCCAGGGCGTTCTCCAGCAATTCTTTAATGACCGAGACGGGCCGCTCGATGACCTCGCCCGCCGCGATGCGCTCGGCCACTTCGGGCGGCAGGGGAAGAATGGGCGCGCGCTCGGCCTCCCGGCTCTCAAGCATTTCTATTCGCTCCATCCGTGACCGCTTTCTGCGCCTCTCTGCGTTTCTTCTGCATGGCAAAGAGCAGATTCAGCGCGTCCAGCGGTGTAATCGCGTACACATCAATCTCGTCCAGCAGAGCGGCCAGGTCTGCGCCACTTTCCGCGAGATTCTGCCCGATCGCCCTGCCCTCGGCGCTCTGCCAGGCATACGCGCCGCCGCCATGCCCGTTCAGACCTCGTTCGGCCACATGCGGGGCATGACCATTGCCCGCCTGGGAGTGCAGCAAGCGCTGCAACTCCTCGCGCTCGGCCTCCAGCCGCTTTAAGATCTCGTCGGCGCGGCTGACGATCAGCGCGGGCATGCCGGCCATGCGCGCAACGTGGACGC
>Ga0209581_1003021_pt1 | contig 14993 bp, 16 predicted proteins | sample Coa_R2_FD_187160 | JGI IMG/M metagenome (GOLD analysis project Ga0209581, IMG submission 187160) | Surface soil microbial communities from Centralia Pennsylvania, which are recovering from an underground coalmine fire - Coalmine... | ecosystem: Environmental > Terrestrial > Soil > Unclassified ...
TCTGATCGTGGAGGGCGAGACCGGCCTGCTCTGCCCGCCCTCCAATGTGGCTGAGATCGTCGCGGCCACCCAACGGCTGGTGGCGGATGCCGCGTTGCGCCGAGCGCTGGGTGCGGGTGCGAGAGCCGAAGCCGAACGCCACACCTGGAATGCGGTCTTCGATCACTTGATGGGATGGTATGCCGGCCTCGTCACGCCGCTGGAGTCACCGCTAGAAATCACGGGGGTAGAATGAGCACCGTGCCACACCGGGCGGAGTTCACGGGCACCGCGGACCTGCATCTGCACACCCGCCATTCCGACGGCGAGCCGACCGTGCCGGAACTGCTGGACCACGTAGCCCGGCGCACAACGCTCGACGTCATCGCCATCTGCGACCACGACACCATCGCCGGCGCCCTCGAGGCCCGCCACGCGGCGCGCGCGAGTGGATGGCCATTTGAGGTTATTATCGGCGAGGAGATTTCGACGCGCCACGGACATCTGGTCGGTTTGTTCCTCTGCGAACGCATCAGACCCGGCCTGAGCGCGGCGGACACCGTGGCAGCGATCAAGGAGCAGGGCGGCCTGGCCTTCGCCCCGCACCCCTTCTTTCGCTGCAAGCAGGTGCGCGACGACGCCGTGACCATGGTGGGCCTGGGAGAACTGGCCGGCAGCCTCGACCTGGACGCCATCGAGACCATCAATTCGACGCCGTTCCTGCAAGCGGCCAATCGGCGGGCGAGCGCCTTCAACGCCACCCGGCGGCTACCGGAATTGGGTTGCTCCGATGGCCACATCCTGGCCGCCGTCGGCAAGGGCTACACGCGCTTCAAGGGACGGACGGCCCTGGAGCTGTTTGATGCCATCGTGACCGGCCAGACCATGGCCTGTTCGCGTCCATACCGCACGCTTGACCTGCTGGACTACCTGCGGTTCTGGCTCAAGATGACCGGGGGCGACGTGCCGTCCTACCTACGACTGGACCGCTCGACGCGACCAAGCGGCGCTGAAGCCGGGCCGACGGCGGCCGGCGCCGGCCGCGACTAAGTGGTTAGGCGCTGCACGTTCGTAGGTTTCGCACGGTGAAACCTACGAACGTTGACCGGCGACCCGCTTAGGCTTGGGGTTGGGGTGGCCCTTATGGTACAAAGAGATGCGCGGCGCAGTCTGTCGGGACTTATCTATCAAGACTGGGGTACTGCCACCACTCCGCCCGTCTCCTCCGCGCGGGGATTGTGCGCCTCCAACACAGCGCGCGCCTGCGCCGCCGCCTCCGCCGAGGTGGCATGGACAATGACCACGGTGTCGCCCTTGTGCACGCGCTCGCCGAAGCCAGCGGCGACCTCCTGAGGCAGGCCCAACTGCACCAGAGCGGCGATCAATCCGTCCAGCGCGCCGATGGTCAACGCCCCGGCGGCGCCAAGCGCCGCCCCCGACGCCAGCACGCCCACGACTGGCCCGGCGGCGATGAGCAAGCCGACCGGCGGGAAGAGCAAACCGAACAGCGCGCCCAGCGCACCGCCCCAGACGGCGCCGCTGAGCAACCCGGCGCGGATGGTATGGCCGGCATCGGTGTAGAGCACAGAGATGTCGTGCTCGGAGAAGCCGTGCTGGCGCAGCCCCAATACCGCCGCCTGGGCGTCGGCCGCCTTGGGGAAGGCGGCGGCGATGATCCGTGTCTCGGCCACCATGGACGATCCTCCTCTCTCGTGCGCTCCGCCGTCAAACAGTGCCCGCCCGCTTGATGATACCACACACGCGGCCGCCGGTAATCCGCGCGAGGGACGGAGTCCAGCTCGCCGGCAAGGCGCTCAGCGTCAGCGCATCGTACCCAGGATGGCGTCCAGGCCGCGTTTGGCGATCTCGTTGCCGATGATGGCGCGCTGAATCTCCGAGGTGCCCTCCCAGATGCGGTCGACGCGCAGGTCGCGGTAGAGCCGCTCGACGGGCTGCTCGCGCATGTAACCGCGGCCGCCGAAGACCTGCACGCAGCGGTCGATGACTCGGCCGGCCAGTTCCGAACAGAACAGCTTGACCATGGCGGCCTCCGCGTGCAAGGTCTTGGCGCTCAAGCCTTCGTCCGCGTCGCGAGCGACCCGGTAGAGCAGCGCGCGGCCCGCGGCGATCTCGGTCGCGCTGTCGGCGAGCATGAACTGGATGCTCTGATTCTCGAAGATGGGACGGCCGAACTGGACGCGGTTCAGGGCGAAGTCGGACGCCAGCCGCAGGCCGCGCTCGGCTCCGCCCAGGCAGCGCGCCGCGATCATCAGCCGCTCCTCCATGAACCATTCCTTGGTCAGGTCCATGCCCTCGCCAAGGCCGCCCAGGATCTTGCCGGCCGGCACGTACACATCCTCGAGCGCGAACTCCGGATGCTCGAAGACGAAGGTGTGCATATAGCGCGGGATGCGCTTGATGCGCACGCCCGGCGTATCCTTGTCGACAAGGAACAGCGTGAAGAGCCCGGCAGCGCCGTCGGGGACGCGCGCCAGCACGATCAGGAAGTCGGCGATGTCGCCGACGGTGACGTGCCATTTCTCGCCGTTGATGACATAGCCGTCACCTCTCGGGATGGCCGTGGTCTGGATGGCCGCCGGGTCGGAGCCGGCACCGGCTTCGGTCACGGCGAAGGCGTAGCGCCGCCGCCCCTGGCAACTCGGTCGCAGGTATTCCTCGCGTTGCTCCGGCGTGCCGTGCACCAGCACGTTGGCCGGACGCCAGACGACATCCCATAGCCCGTTGGTCAGCGCTCCCAGTTGCTCTTCCACGAGCACCTGCTCGAAGACGGAACAGCCGGCGCCGCCATAAGCCGACGGTATATTGGACGCGGCCAGTCCGCTCTCCTTGATCCTGGCCCTCATCTCAGAAAGGACGTGATCGGGTAGACCGTTCTGCTCCTCGCACATCTGCTCGTAGGGCATGATCACGTTCTCGACCAGGGCGCGGGCGCGCCGCTGTAGATCTCGTTCGCGGTCAGACAGCTCAAAGTTCATGCTTCTCCCTTCACGGTGCGCTCCGGCCTTTCGAGAGAGGGACGGGACGATGCTCACAACACGGGACGCTCAAGATGCTACCAGCCGGGGCGGCCCCCTGTCAACGCGGGCCGCCGAGCACTACGCAGCTCATCGCCGTCCAAGAATTCTTATCAATAACTTAGATTTGGTAATTGATCACTTGACTTCTTTAAGGATTCGGTGTACCGTGGAAAGCGGAGGATGCGATGACACGAAAGATATTGGAGCACTGCCCGAGTTGCGGTGGTCCGCTGCTGATCACAGAGGTCCGCTGTACGCGCTGCGCCACGCAGGTGCGCGCTCACTACCGGCCGTGCGACTTCTGTGGCCTCAGCGAGGAGCAGAGCACCTTCCTGCGCCTCTTTCTGACCAGCCGGGGCAACCTGAGCGAGGTTGAGAAGCGCCTGGGCGTCTCGTATCCGACGGTGCGCGCCAAACTGGACGAGGTGATTGCACGGGTCAGCGCCGTCGAGGCCGGGGAGCCGCCTCGCCCGCCGCACAACCGTCGCGCGCTGCTGGATGCCGTGGCGCGGGGCGAGATCAGCCCGGCCGAGGCGGCCGGGCGTTTGAAGGAGATCGGAGAAGGATGATGGAAAACCTGCGTGACCTTGCACAGGGCTGCCGAGCGCTGCACCTCGAGGTGCAGCGTGGCGACCTGCACCTGGCTGCCGCGGAGAACGCCGACTGGACCCTGGAGGTGTCCTCGTCGCACAATGATCTGCCCGAAGTCGTGCGCGACGGCGATCTCCTGACCATCTGCCAGCGCGGCTATGGCGGTGGGCGCATGGATCTACGGCTGACCATGCCACACGGGGTGGAGCGCGTCGAGGCGAGCTCGGGAATGGGCAACGTCGAGGCGAGCGGGCTGCGGGGTAGAGGTAGGCTCTCCTCTGGTCACGGCCACCTCTCGCTCGACGAGTCTCAGGGAGACTTTGAGCTGTCGAGTGGCAACGGCCGCGTGGAGGTGCGGCAGGCGCGCGGCTCGTTGGTCGCCTCCAGCGGCAACGGAACCCTACTGGGACACCATCTCCACGGTCAGATCACGCTGAACACGGGCAATGGGCGCGTCGAGCTGCGGAAGTCCGACGGCGAGTTGCGCATCAACACCGGTAACGGCGACGTGACGCTGCAGGAGATCGGCGGCCACGGTACCATTGAGACGGGGCATGGGCGGATCGAGGTACAGGGGTCTCGCGCCCTGGCCTTGACGGCGACGACCGGCGCCGGCGACATCACGGTCTCGGACGGCACGGTTCAGTCCCTGCGGCTGACCTCCATGGTGGGCAAGGTGTCCAGCACAGCCCACCTGCTACCTGGCTCGTACGAGCTTGAATCCTCGATGGGCGCGGTATCGGTGACTATCCCCTGGGGCGTGCCGGCGCGCGTGAACGCCCAGACCGGCTTCGGCAAGGTGACCTCCGATATCCCGCTGGTGCGCGTCGGACGCTCCGGCCCGATGAGTTTCGGCGGCGAGCGCATGGTCGGCAGCGTCGGCGAGGGCGAGCCGGCGATAGACATCGCCCTGCGTACAAGCCACGGCAGCATCAGCGTGATCCAGTCCCGAGAGGCCGCCGAGGGGCCGCGGACGGAGGCGGCCACGCCGCCTCAGAGGAACGAAGACCCGGCGGCGGACAATACGTCCGGCGGCGCGACACTGACCGTTCTGGAGGCACTGGCGCGCGGCGAGATCACGCCGGCCGAGGCGGAAGACCTGCTCTACGGCCTGCAGCGCAGCTAGTGTTGTTTCAAAGGGGTTACTTTGGAGCGGTGCACCGTTCCTGGGACCGCCGGCATCCTGCCGGTCCCCGCGTCCGGCATAGGAGCGCACGGCTTGTGCGCCCACGGTCCTGGCGGCCGGCCACGCCTCGACCCGAGCCATGGCGGGAATCGCCGTCTCAGTACCGCTACTACGGCCGCGGCACGCGCAGCGCCGGGCTGTTCCAGTCGCTCCACACCGCGGTTTCTGTCGTGGATGTCGTGACTACCCGTCCGTCCTCGGCGATAGTGTTGGTCGATTCGACGGCTCGTAGCTCGACCGGCCGAGCTGTCCCGAGCGCGAGCCAGAGCATGGCGCGCGTGCGGTGCCGCGCATCGGGCTGCCACGTCGTCTGGTAGCCCAGGCAGAATTGGCCGCGAATCAGCGCGTTGGGCAGGCGCGTCCAGCGCAAAGTGTGCAGGGGCGGCGTCTGGGCAGCGCGCCGCGCAGCGGCAGGGGTGCTCAGGCTATGGGGCGCGCATTGCCACGCGGTTGCGTGGACCACGCGCTGGCAGGTCCGGTTTCCCGTGTCGACCTGTTCTGTCGTGAGCACCGGCGACCATGTTTGGCCACCGGCAGCAGTGGATATTGTAAACAATCGATATGTGTGCACGATCGTTGCCTGACGGACGACAGTGATGTCGTTGACGATCCGCGAGGTGCGATGGTGGTCGATCGATTCGTCGCTGGTCGAGATCACGCGATAGCTATGCGCCGCGGCCAGGGCCTGAGCCATACGATCCAAAGGAGCAGGATCGCTGACACCTTGAGCACCCATCATCCCAAGTGTCGCGGCCAGAAAAATGGGCACGAAAGGAAGATACAATGCCACTTTCCCCTCCTCAATATAGAGCTTGCTATCAATGGTGCGAACCCTCTGTACACCCATGGTATCCAAATCGGCGGCAATTGCTGCCCGCCGGTAGTGAATGCTCGTCGTGCCACTTGTATATTCGGGCCAGTGCCGGACTCTTCGGTCCAGTGCTGGCCCGCCGACGCACAGTCATCGGATCCGGCGACCTTCTGCCCAGCAGCGTCAAACAGCCGACGTACCCGGTCTCTGTGGGCATGTTCCGGAATAGCTTGTACAGCACAGGCAATTGGTTGGAGGGTTGCACAAATGCGTCGGGAACGAGCAGTAGTACGAGTTGTCACTGGTACGCTTACAGACGTGACATACATACCACCAGCAGTTGCAACTCTGTACACAACTATCGTAGCCCGTATTGCAGCAGCAATACTCGCTCGGTATGGACTCGTAGGTCCCGGAAGGGCACCCGATGTTCGGGCATCCGGTGCCCCCACAGCAGGCCAGGCTTACATTGAGGGGTATAACCTCGCTATCTGCAAAAGCGTGGTCCAACCCCTGCCCAGACGCGAGCGCGGCTACCCCCAACGCCACTTTGCCGAGCGTGGAGATGAAGCCGCGACGTGACGAATCTGCTGCCAGATTGTCGGTCAAGCGGTTCATAATGTTACCCAGGGTGACTCCTTCCTGGCGGATCGGCTGGCGCCTGTTACGCTAATTGAGGGAACATATGAGCGGGCTTAGGTGCAGACGCGTCTCCGAGCAGCGCCGGCAAGTCCTCGGATGAGTTTAGGATACCCTTCCTCGTGAGGGTGCCGTTCTCGTCGTACAGCAGGCCGAAGGGGGTGCGATGCACGCTAAAGCTCAACAGAGTTGTGTTGTCCCTGTCCCAGACGACAGGCATATGCAGCGGGAAAACGTTGAGGTACGCCTGGCACGCTTGCTCGTCGTGGGCCATGATGAAGACGAGAGGCTGTATGCGCCGCGCTCTATCCTGCGCCAGGGCATTCAGCGGCGCGGCCAACTGCTGGCAACTTTGACAGGTCGGGGTAATGAACACCACGACGAGCGAGCGCTTCCGCTCGCCAAAGCCGCTGTGCTCACAGCCCCCAAACCGTTCACGGTGTTGAAGGTAAGGTGCGGCAGGGCCTCACCGAGTGCAGGTCCCTCGTTCTCCAGCGCAGGCAGGTGCGCGCCCGCCGGTTCCCGGATGGCCCGGCGCAGCAGTCCGATCTGGCGCAACGCCCCGGCTAACAAGAGCCAGGCGACGACCACCAGGAGCCACAACACTGCGTAGCTTATCATCCATGGAACGGTCATAGGACGCCTCCTTTCAACTACACCGCGCTCGTCCGGTCTCAGCCTACCGGGTCATGCGCGGGCGCCGATACACCTCTGTCCACTGCTTGTGAACACCCTGGGCAACGCCAGGGCGACGGCAATCGTCACCAGGAACATACAGGTGATCAATGCGGACGCTCCCTGATCATCCGTAAGCCCTCCAATCCGGAACACCGACCAGGGTTCCGTCCCCCACCAATCGCGTACGACCACGGCGAGGGTGATGGCGACGCCGAGTAATGCGCCATCTTGCAGCAACAGGCTCACGCCGATCCCCCGTCGCATACTCTTGCCAAAGCAGTGGCAATCGAGATCGCGGCCGCGGGCCACGTTGACGCCGACAGCCACGATGAAGCTGAACAGTAGCAACGACGTCATGACGCTTGCGGCCCGAACGACCGTCCCACTCGCCAATAGCAGCGCGTTGAAGAGCTCAAGTGGAGGGAGCAGCCAGGCATAGAGCCGTCCAAGGCGCGGCGGGAGCACGTCGTAGGCCAAAACGGCGACGACAAACCCCTTCGGGTAGCGCAGCTTTGGGATGGCGCTGACGGCGAGTACGAGCGCAAGCGCGACGCTGAGTACAATCCCAACGTTCGTCGTGTTGATCATCGTGCCACCGCCCCGTTTACTACTGAAGGCTCAGCTTCAAGGGTGGGTGACTTTCCGAATCTCCTGAAGCGGGTTCGGCTGGCAATGACCACCCAATGTACGGCGTGGTCATTTCATTGATCGTGTGTAGCCGTGCGCTACGGGCCCCTCCATCATACACTCAGTGGGGCGCGTTTGTAAACGCCTATTTTTGCCAATTTTGTGCCGCTGCGCGCCAAAAAGCGACGCAATTTGGCGCATTCCGCCAAGCCTATGACGCCGCGCGCCAGATCCGTGACCTACATCGTCATAGGCTAGGACACGAGTCCTAACTGCGCCGCCCTCTTACCCAATGTGAAGCCCGTCGTGGCGCCTCGTGGCGCCTAACGTATCCCGCAGTGGGCGATCCCGCGGTCCACTGTCCGCTCGCTGAAGCATGCTATGTCTGCGATCTCGCAGGGACCCAAACCATCCCCAAGCCCTTTGAGAACCACCCGCTGCCGCTCGGTCAGGGTAATAGTGCGCTCACGCGGCCGTTGCCAGCGCTCCGGTGGGTTCAAGTACATCTCCTGCACGGCGCGGCTGCCGACCACCAGGTCGTCCTCCACGACGGTGTGCAGGCAGCGCGGCACGGTTTCCGCGCGCACGTTCGACCACATCAAGTGGGCGGAGATCAACGACCAGAACATCACCATATCGTCGCGGTCCAGCGTGTCCTCGTCGCCCAGCAGGATAATCTTTGTGGTCGAGCCGGCCGCGCGAAGGGCCTGCAGGAAGGGGACAAGCGAGCGGCCTGGACCGTCGGCCACGACGACCAGGCCAGCGGGCTGCAGCCGCGCAACCTCGGCCACGGCTCTCGCGGGCTGTGTCACCTCGCCGACCAGGTGCAGATCGTGACGCGTCTTGAGAGTGTCCCGTAGCTCGCGTCAGCCGGGGCACTTGTATAGCCATGGTATTGCCATGCGACAATCCCCTCACCTACCATATGATAAGTGCAAGACCACGTGGGGAGGCAGATTTTCGCATGGTACGACAGGATCACCCGGCCGCTCGCGCCTGGCCGGAGCGGTGGCACGGCCTGCTGGCCGGCCGGAGCGCCACGGTCGGTAGGGCCCCCGGCCGGCTGGACGTCATGGGCGGAATCGCCGATTACTCCGGCGCGACGGTGTTGCAGTTGCCGCTGCGCAACAGCGTGTACGTCGCGGCCCAGCGCACCGACGAGGGCCGCATCAGTGTCTTCACCGGCGGCCCATGGGTCCCCCACCTCTCCACGACGTCGGCCAGCGTCGCCACTACTGTCGTGACCGGCGCCCCGGTGGCGGATGCCCCGCGACGCCTGCGCCGGCAGCTGCTGGACATCGACGCGCACTGGGCCGCGTACGTGCTGGGTCCGGTCGCGGTAGCATGCGCGGCGGGCATCCTGCCCGCCATCGAGGGCCTGCGGCTGTCGGTCTGGAGCGAGGTTCCGGCCGGAGCCGGCGTCTCGTCGTCGGCGGCGCTTGAAGTAGCTACGCTGCGCGCGGTACTTGGCCTGTACGATCGCGAGATTGATTCCCTGTACCTGGCCCGTCTGGCGCAGCAGGCAGAGCACCAGGTGGCGCTGGCGCCGTGCGGCATCATGGATCAGGTCACGGCCGTCTTCGGGCGCAAAGAGCACCTGCTGATGCTCCGCTGCCAGCCGGCCGACATCCTGGGGCACCGTCGTCTGCCGGACGGAGTGGCGGTCCTGGGCATCAACAGCGGCGTCACCCACCACGTGGCCGGAAAGCAATACGGGCGCGTACGCATCGCCACCTTCATGGGCCGCAAGATGATCGCCAGCATGGACGGTTCCGACCCACCCGGGGGCTACCTCTGCAACCTGGACCTCGACCGCTTCACCGAGCGCTACGCCTCGCGCCTTCCCGACAAGATGACCGGCGCCGATTTCCTCGACCGCTTCGGAGCCACCGGAGACGATGCCACCACAATTGACCCCGACGACGTGTATCACGTGCGCGCCTGCACCACCCACGCCGTGTGCGAGCAGGTCAACATCCGGCGCTTCCTCGACGGGCTGGAACGCTATGAACGTACGGGAGACCCGCAAGGCGTGCGGCAAGCGGGCAAGGCGATGCTGGCCTCGCACGACAGTTACGACACACGTTGCGGGCTTGGCACGCCGGAGACCGACATGATCGTGCAACTGGTCGAAGCGGCCGGGATGCCGGCGGGGCTGTACGGGGCCAAAATTACGGGAGGTGGCGCCGGGGGCACCGTGGCCGTGCTGGCCCTCGGGGAGAACGCCCATGCGTCGGTGCAGGCGATAGCCGAGGCGTACAGCCGCCGCACCCATAATCAGGCGGGCATTATCGCGGGCAGCGATCACGGCGCCATCAGCGAGCCCGTGCGCCATATCTTGATCGACGCGGAGGGAGAGACGCGTGAGCAAGGGCCTTCCGCGTAACCCGGACTACTTCGTCGCGCACCTGCGCGACCTGGCGCTTCAACTGCGGGCGGCGACCGACAGGAGCGTGCGTACCTCGTCCAGCGATGAGCTCTCGGCCGCCACCGGGGATCGCGGAGGCGACACCATCTATCGCCTGGACCTGCACGCCGAAGAGGTTCTGCTCGACTACTGCGCGCGCTGGGGCGGCGAGGTGCCGCTCCTTCTGGTGGCCGAGGGCCTGCACGACGGACGGCAGACCTTCCCGCCCGATTCGACGAGCCCGGCCTTCACGCTGATCGTAGACCCGATAGACGGCACGCGCGGCCTGATGTACGGTAAGCGCAGCGCCTGGGCGCTGCTGGCCGTGGCACCGCCTCCGGAGACAGGCTCCCCGCCCACTATGGAGCAGATCGAGGTGGCCCTACAGGCGGAATTACCCACGGCACGCGCCGCGCTGGCCGATGTACTGTGGGCCGTCCGCGGGCAGGGCGTGCACGCCGAGACGCATGACCTGAGGGGCGGAACCGTGGTGGCATTTACGCCGCGGCCCAGCCACGCCGGCACCCTCGCCGGCGGCTTCGCCACCATCAGCAAGTTTTTCCCCGGCGCCAAGGCCGCGGCGGCCGCCCTTGAAGAGCAGCTGTTTCTCGAGCTTCTGGGACCGCCACCAACCGAATCCCCGCAGGTCTTCGACGACGAATATATCTCCTCCGGGGGGCAACTCTACGAGCTGATGGTCGGCCACGACCGCTTCATCGCCGACCTCCGCCCGCTCCTGCATCCGCCACGTGAGCCCGTTACCCGTCTCTGCTGCCATCCATACGATCTGTGTACGGAGTTGATAGCACGGGAAGCGGGGGTGATCGTGACCGACGAGGAGGGACACCCTTTGTCCGCGCCGCTGGACACCTCGACCAGCGTGGCCTGGATCGGGTATGCCAACGCCCGATTGCGCCGAGAGATCGAGCCGATATTGCAGAGGTTGATTCGCGAGAGAACGAGCCGAGGCCGAGCATGAAGGTACGCAAAGCAGTCATCACAGCTGCCGGACGCGGCACCCGCCAGTATCCGGCCTCCACCACGGTGCAGAAGGAGATGTTTCCGCTGGTTGATCTGGACGGACTGACCAAGCCGACCATCCAGATCATCGCCGAGGAGGCGCTTGACGCCGGCATCGAGGAACTCTGCATCGTCACCGCTCCGGGCGACGAGGAGATGTACCGCCGCCATTTTCGCGGCCTCTCGCAGGACCTATTGCCGGCATTCAAAGGCAAGGAATGGGCGCTTCAGGAGTCGGAACGCCTGGAGCGCATCGAACGGGCGCTGTCCTACACCAGCCAGCACTCCCCCGAAGGCTATGGCCACGCCGTGTTCTGCGCGCGCGAGTGGGTCGGGAACGAGCCGTTTCTGTTGCTGCTGGGCGACCACGTCTATATCGCGGGGGACCCGGCGGGTCCGCGCTGCGCGCGCCAGGTCGTCGAGGTCTTCGCACGCACGCAATGCACGGTATCGTCGGTCAAGCGTACCCCTGAGCGCCTGCTGCACCTGTTCGGAACCGTGCGCGGCGAGCCGCTCGCCGGGGAAGAGGTGCTATACCGCGTCACCGCGATGGTCGAGAAACCGTCGCCGGAGCGCGCCGAACGAGAGCTGCGCACGCCGGGACTGCGCAGCGGTGAGTACCTGTGTTTCTTCGGCATGCACGTGTTCACGCCGGCGATTTTCGACTGCCTCGACTACAACATCCGCCACGACATCCGCGAGAAGGGCGAGTTCCAATTGACCTCGGCCCAAGCCATGCTGGCCGAGAGTGAAGAGTACCTGGCCTTCGAGGCGTTTGGAGAACGCTACGACATGGGTGTGCCCTTCGGCCTGGCCGAGACGCAACTTGCCCTGGCGCTCAACTCTCCACATCGCGAAGAGATCATCGCCGCGGTCATCCGCATCCTGGCCGACCAGGGTCGCCGTCCCACCGCGGGACGGGCAGCCACGAGCACAGAGGTGGATGCCGGGTGAACGTGCCACTCACGGGGCGGAGCCGGCCTTATTGGGAGCACCCTGTCGCGTCGCTAGCTGACAACGAAGGCCGCCACTTCAAACACACTGCTGGTCAGGCCCTGCGCGCCGATCAGGTGGACGGCGGCCGGGCTGTAGCGAGGAATCTGTACCGTGGCGTCGATGGCGCCGGTGCTATCACTCTGCACGGTGCCGAGCGATTGCGCGCCATCTCCGCAGGCGGTCAGGGTACAATACAGACTCAATTGCACATTCTCGCCGGGAGCAAAGCCGCTACCCTGGATGGTGAGCTGGGACCCGGCGCCGCCCGATGCAGTTGAAAGCTGCAGCAGTCGTTGCTGCGAGACCCCATACTTGACGAACGCGAACTGGCCGGTGGCGGGATCGGTGGCACCAATCAGGTGGGGGCCAACCGCACTGAAACTTGGTACCACGGCCGGCAACGAGAACGAGCCGCGCGCATCAGTGGTCGTCGTGCCGAGCAAGACGGTATCTCCGGCACAGGACTGGCCGGTGCAGAATATGCGCACCGGGATCGACGCGTTGGGCGCGAATCCCGAGCCCGACACCGTGATGTGGTCGCCGGCATTGCCGGAACTGGAGCTCAACGCCAGCCGGGGAGAGGGGAGCACGGTGATCCGCGTCCACACATAGGCGCCGGAATCCGGATCGGTGGCGGCGAACAGGTGCGGGCCGGCCGGCACGTACTGTGGGAGTTGAACCTGCGTGGTGAAGTTGCCCTGGGCATCGGCATCAACCGTGGCGAGCAGCGCGCTGCCCAATCCGCACATGGTATAGGTGCAGTAGAACCGCACGTCCACCGTGGCAAAGGATGAGAAACCGGTGCCGGTTATGAGGATGCTCGAGCCGGCGCGGCTCGACGCCGTGCTCAACGACAACGACGGATTGTAGCCCACGACCACCGGCACCGGCGTTGGAGACGGTTGTGATCCGGTATTATGGGAGCTGCCCGTGTCGGAGGTCGGCGTCGCGGCATCGCCTGCCGCATCCGTCGCCGTCGGCGATGCGGGTTCCGCGGTTGCCGTGTCGGTCGCCACGGGCGTTATGTCGCCGGTCTGGGTCACATCGGTCTCCGATGGTGTAGCAATAGGCGAGTCGCCGCCAGCGATGGGCACGTCGGTAGCAGTGGCCGCGGCCGTCGCGGTGCCAGAGATGGGTTCGATTGTCGTCCCAAAGGCCGCGGGCGTCGTAGTGGTGATGGCGGGCCCCGTGGACGGCGCCATGGTAGCGCTTGGATCGGGTGTCAGCGCGGTGGTCAGCGATGGCGTTAGCACCGTCGCCGAGGCGATTGCGCCCGGAATGGTTTGGGTCGCGGGCTGCTGCGAGCTATCGGGCTCCCCCGGCGTGGGCGACGGCGTAAGTCCGCCCGCGTTTCCACCAACCGTCGTAGTCGGCGGGTATCCGACCGATACCACCGGGCCGGTGGCGAACGACGGCGGCGGCGCGGGCAGCGACTCGTTGCCGCCCGATGGACCAACCTCTGGTCCCGGCGGTGTGGGTGGAGGGGGTGGCGCGCCGGTGGACACGCCCGGCGTTGGTGAGGGCGACGCGGGCGTTCCGACGACCTGGGTCGTCCCGGTCTGCCCGCCGCTGCCAGTCCCGCCCGGCTGTGCGGTAGCAGCAATACCCATCGCCGAGGTGTTGGTGGGTGGTGCGGGCGGTGTGCTAGAAGCGGCCGGCGGGGAGCCGGTCGCCACGCCTCCTGAGGAAGTGGCCGGCGTCGCGGCTGAAGTCTGGGAGGGCAATATCGTCGCACTGCCCACGGCCTGCACGGTCGGGGAAGCCGCTCCAGAAAATCCGCCCGACGACACAACTCGCCTGCCCGTGGTTCGACCAATCTGACCGGAGGATGGGTTTGAAACGTTGCCTTCACCGACCGTGGCTCTGTGCCCGCCACCAGGACCGCCGGGCACAACCGCACCGACCGGTATAGCAGTAGCCCCGAGTTGGGCGTGGCCACGGGCCCCTTTGGCATCTGGAGTAGCCGAAGCCGTCGCAGGAGCGCCACTCCTATGAGCAGCATGGGTACGGTTGCGCGGCGCCAATATCTGGAGGCCCTGCAGATTAGTCTTATGGGGTGAAGTGCCCGCGGGAGTCGGCGATATAAGCGCGTGATGCCGCTGAAGCGAGCCTCCTGGACCAAGCAAGACATTCGGCCCTATTCCGGTTGGAACATGTAGAGCCGTGGCGGTTGCCGTGGGGGGCCGGCTCAATGCAGTGCGGTCTTTATTTGAGGCCGTATGCAGTACTACACCGGCCGCGACCGCGCCGGCGATGGCGACCGCGGCGGCCGCACCGGTCCAACCGGCAACGCCCAGGTTCGCCACCACTGCACCGGCCGTGGCCACCGCTCCGGCGGTCAGGCCTGTCGCCGTGCCGGCGGCGGTGGCCAGGGCGGCACCGGCCGCCGCGGCGCCGATACCCGCTGCCGCGGTCGCTCCGCCCCCGGCGGCCCCGGCCGCGACCATGCCGGTGGCTGTCGCGGCACCACCTGCCACGCCGGCTGCCGCGGCTGCGCCGGTTGCAGTCGCAGCACTACCGGCTGCGCCTGCCGCGGTCGCGGCTCCCCCGGCTCCGGCTATACCTGCCGCCGCGGTGCCTGCTGCAATACCGCTCGACGCCCCGGCCGCGGAACCGGCTGCAGCGGTCGCGGCGGTCGTGCCGGCCGTCGCCGTCGTCCCCGCGACACCAGAGCCGCCGGTCACACCTATCGTGGTGCTCGACGCGCCAAGACCACCGGCCGCGGCGGCGCCCGCCGCGAGCATCGCGGACAGCTTGGCCAGCGTCGCCGCCTTCAGTGCGGGCGATACGGCTACCGGCACCAGAACGAGCAGGCGGCGCGAATCACGTTGGGCCTGCAACGTGGCGGTGCAACTCATGCACCCCCGCACGTGGGCGACCACCGCGGTTCGCCGCGTTTCCGTCAGTTCACCATCGGCGAGGGCGGTCAGTTCACTCTGCGCTTCGCGACAGGTCGTGGCGGGCGGGGTGATGGTGGCGCCCAGCGTAACCTTGGCGTACTCGTCGCGAAATCGGCTGCGG
>Ga0209581_1003026_pt1 | contig 14983 bp, 9 predicted proteins | sample Coa_R2_FD_187160 | JGI IMG/M metagenome (GOLD analysis project Ga0209581, IMG submission 187160) | Surface soil microbial communities from Centralia Pennsylvania, which are recovering from an underground coalmine fire - Coalmine... | ecosystem: Environmental > Terrestrial > Soil > Unclassified ...
AAATCGGTCTGACCGCTGGCGCTTCCGCACCCGAACAACTGGTGCGTGAAGTCATCGCGCATCTGCAATCGCTTGGTGCGACGAGTGTGCGTCAATTGCACGCCGAGCCGGAAGACATCACGTTCGCATTGCCGAAAGAGTTGCGCAATTGAAAAGTGCGGTCATGGATGACCGCTTTTTGATCTCGCGTTCATGGATGAACGCATGCCTAAAGTCCGCCGCGCGTTGCGCGCGGGCCGAGCGGCCTCTAAACTTTCGGGTTCCGTGCCGGAATAGCTCAGCTGGTAGAGCAACGCATTCGTAATGCGTGGGTCGGGGGTTCGATTCCCTCTTCCGGCATCGTTGTTTTTGCAATCTTCCCTGATTGCTGCTCGTATCCGCCACGCGCAAGTTCTGCACTTCTTGCGTGCCTCACACCAAAAGCGGCCATCCATAGTCGCACTTTCAACAACAGCTCACCCCGGATACGGCTCGGTACGGCGCCACGTCATCAAGCCGCTTGTCGGCTCCTCCTGCCCTTTCGTCGCCTGACGCTTGAGACTTGCGTCGCAATGGGGCGATCCTGCGCCCGTCAAACAGGGGCTTCAGGGTAGGGGAAATCGCGAATGTTCCGTTCCGCTCCAATGCGCGCGGTGCGCGGCGTCTCGCTGATCGAGGTGCTGGTCGCCATCGTGATCTTCAGCCTGGGCCTGATCGGCTTGGCCTTGATGGAATTGAAAGGCGCGACGTTTACCAAGGAATCCGGCGCACGAACCATGGCCGTGCTGCAGGCGCGCAGTCTGGCCGATCGCATGGAGGCCAATCCCGTCGGGGTGGCCGATGGTGCCTACGACTGGAACAAGCCGGGCATTCCGCCGTACAAGGACTGCTCGAGCAGCGTCTGCTCGGCGGACGACGTCGCGCTCAACGACCTGGCGGAATGGCTGCTGCGCATCAAGGCCTCAGCGCCGGCATCGGCCACCGCTACCAACTTCGGCAGCGTGACCGACAACAAGGACGGTACCTGGACCATCACCGTTTCCTGGAATGGCTTGATCGACCTCACCGGTGGCGGCAATTCGGACGTATCCGAAAGTGTCGTATTCATCCCCGGCAAGAATGGAGCCGGATCATGACCGCGCGCCGAAATATCTGCCGGCGAGCGCGGGCAACGGGGGGCTTCTCGCTCATCGAGTTGATGATCGCCATCGTGCTCGGCGCACTGGTTGTGGCTGGGCTGATCAATGTTCTGATCACCAACCGGCAGGCGTATCACTTGCAGGAGGCCAACAATTACAACCAGCAGAACATGCGTTTCGCCATGGACCGCATCGGCTGGTCGTTGCGCATGACGCAGTTCTGGGGCGGTGTGCTGGCCACAAACATCAGCGGCACGCCCAAGGTCACCGGGGTCGGCAATTGCGACGCAAACTGGATACTCGATGTGGCGGACAGCATCCAAGGCTACGACGGCAGCAACGGGTTCCCGGCTGCGCTGAAAAATTGCGTCAACGATGCGAACTATGTCAACGGCAGCGACGTGCTGGTTCTGCGCTACGCCGATACCGACGCGGTCGACCCCGCCGCGGCGCTGGCGCCGGGCAAGATCTACCTGCAGGCGCAGACCGGTGGCCGCGGCATTCTGTTTGCCGATACGCGTCCCGCCGACCTGCCCAATTCCATCGCCGGCGTTTCCACCTATCCGTATGTGGTGGAAATGTATTACCTGCGTCCGTGCAGTGATCTCGCGGGCGCGGCCACCTGCAGCGCCGCTTCGGATGACGGCCAGCCCATTCCGACCTTGATGCGCCTGCGGCTTGATGACACCGGCGCATTGATCAACGAGCCGGTCGTGGAAGGCGTGGAGCAGTTGCAGTTCGAGTACGGCTTGCGCACCGACCCCAACAACACTGCACCAGTCCAGTACATGGATGCTGCCGGCGTCACGGCAGCGGGACGCTGGGGAGATGTGATTTCGGTGCGTATCGGTTATGTGGTGCGTGCGCAGACCCGGGACGTCGGCATCCCGCACACATTCGATACCAACAGTACCGACCCGGCCAACGCCTCCTTCCCCATGCGGCTGAGCGCCGACTGCCAGTACGTCGTGAGTGCAAACGGATCGGTTGATGTTTCCAATTGTCCCAATTTCAGCAAGACCACCGCACTCGACGGGCAGGCGCAGCAATTCACGCGCACCCTGATGACGTCGGTGGCGCAACTGCGCAACCGGATCCGCCAGTGAGGAGCATGACGCCATGACGAGAATCCGCCCGGCCTCTGCCCCGTCGCGCATCGCGCACCAGCGCGGTATCGCGCTTTTCGTCGGGCTGGTGTTCTTGATCGTGCTCTCTCTGGTAGCGGTGATCGCCATGCAGAGCACGTTGCTCGAGATGCGAATGGTAACCAACGTCGCTCGACAGGCAGAGGCATTCCAGATGTCGGAGTCCGGACGCTCGATACTCACCGCGCCGCCGGCTGCCGGTCTGTTCGCACAGAACATCGAAAATGCGGGTTGGCCGGTGAGTTGGGGTGGTGAAGTGCCGGATGCGGACTTCGACTTCACCGAGATCTGCAAACCATTGCCGGCGCCTTGCCAGCTGGTGACGACTTTCGAAAATTCTCTGATCGCCGGGCCGGACGGCAGACCAAAACTTCTGTATGGCGCGCTCGATCCTTCGGAGGATCCGGCCAAACCGTCCACGTGGGTCACCGATGCAACGATCAATTGGCCCGACCCGCAGAACGCTTCCGACACCTTGACGGCCGCGCTGTCCGTAGTCCCCGACGGCAGCGGCGCCAATGCGGGTGCGGGTGCGGCGCAGGCGGCAGGGTATCGCGGCCTCGGTGTGGGCCTGGCGGGCGGTGGTGCGGGACTCTTTTTCCAGATCCAGAGCGTGGGTACTTCGCCGGCGAATGGCCGCGCTGTAACCATTGCCCAGTATCGGGCGGTCGTGCAATGAACGCGTTGACAGTGAAGACGAGGCAGACCATGTTCGAGCGACTCTTCAAAGCCAGAACCGTAACGCTCGGGCTCATCTGGGGCTTGCTCACCGCGCCCGTGATCTTCGGCCTGTATGTACACGCAGCCGCCACTTCCAATGCCAATGCGGAGCCCACTTACGACTTGCAGCCGGTGATCAATTCCGATCAGGTCCCGCCGTTGGTGATGCTGGTGATGTCGCGCGACGAGCAGTTGTACAACAAGGCATATACCGACTACACCGATCTGGACGGCGACGGCGTAATCGATGCCACTTACGACGACGCTTTCACCTACGCCGGCTACTTCGGCTCGAACCTCTGCTACAGCTATACCGGCGGGGTTTTCATGGCCGACAATCCGGGCACGGGTGCGAACAACCATTTCTGCAGCGGCGAATGGAGCGGCAACTTCCTCAACTGGCTGAGCATGAGCCGGCTGGATATCGTGCGCAGCGTACTGTACGGCGGCTTGCGTTCCACCGATGCGCCCTCGCAAACCGTGCTGGAACGCGCGGCGGTCCCGAACGACCTGCATGCATGGGTGAAGGTATACAGCGCTCCGGATATCAGCAATTACACGCCTTTCGACAGTTCCGTCCAGCCGGTTTCGTTCTGCAATGCCAGCATCTACAACGGCAGTGGCGTGCCGGCGACCGGACCGTTGATGCGAGTGGCGCAGGGCAACTGGTCGGAATGGTCTGCGACCCAGGATTCGCAGTGCAACTGGCATGACACCGACGGCGATGCCAACAACGCTCCGCAAGCCTCCGGGCTGGGCGCCAAGGACTATGTCGTGCGCGTGGATGTCTGCGACGAAACAGCCGCCTCGCTGATAGATCCGAACGGCAACATGACGCGTGAGCCTTTCTGCCGCAAGTACACCGACAATTCTGGCGCAGCACCGGTAGATCACTGGAAGCCGGCAGGCCTGCTGCAGCAATATGGCGAGTCGGGGAAGATGCGGTTCGGTTTGATGACCGGCAGTTACGCGGATCCGCGCAGCGGCGGACGTCTGCGGCGCAACATCGGCAAGTTCGCCGGTAATGGTGCCGATCCGACCACTTGCGTAGCGGGCGACGAGGTCAAGCTTTCCGACGGCACTTTCTGCAACCAGACAGCGGGGACCGAAGGCATCGTCAATACGCTCAATCGCTTCGAATTGGTCGGATGGCAAAGCCATACCAACGGCAGCGGCAGCGGCTGGATGGGCGATGCCGCGGGCGATAATTGCTATGCATGGGGCGGCCGCGCGCGCAATGGCAATGGCGGCACCTGGGTCATGGACAACCCGGGCGGCGGCAATCGCCATTGCAGCGCATACGGCAATCCACTGTCGGAAATCTATGCCGAAGCCGTGCGCTACATCGAAGGCCAGGGTAACCAGGCCGATCCCACATTCGACGCCAGCGACGACGGCAGCTACATCAATGGCATTCCCGACCATGTCGCGTGGCAGGATCCCTACCGCGATCCGGCGAATGGCGGCAATCCTTATTGCGCTTCGTGCAGCATCCTGGTCTTGTCGACCGGTCTGAACTCGTTCGATACAGACGAGATCCCGAACGACGCCAGTGGCATCGTCAGTCCGCCGAACGTGCTTTCCGCGGTCGATGAGCTCGGCGACGACGAGGGTATCACAGGCAAGAATTACCTGATCGGCCGAGTGCTGGGCAAGCTCACCGACAACGGCACGATCTCGCCCACCTCGCTGACGCTGGGGGCCAGCATCGACACCAACGCAGATCTTTGCACCAGCAAGACCATTGACAAGCTGAGCAATGCCATCGGTGTCTGTCCGGACGTTCCTTCGCTGGAGGGCAGCTACTACATCGCGGGTCTGGCCTTCAAGGCGTGGACCACCGATCTGAGGCCCGATCTCACCACCACCCAGAGCAAACCGAGCAATTACATCAACGACGTGCAGACCTACACGGTAGCGTTGGCCGAGAGCTTGCCGAGCTTCGCCATCAATGCAGGCGGCAGCACCATCAGTTTCTCGCCGATGTGTCAGTCCAACACCAACGGCAGCGCCCAGATCACCGACGCAAACTGGAGCAGCTGCGCGCTCGGTGCGGTCGAAGTCGGCACCAAGACTTCCATCGTCAGCCCGAACTATGTCTATGGACGGCCCGTGCTAAGTGACAATAGCGCTGGCAGCTTCGCGTTCGTATGGGAAGACTCCACTTTCGGCTCCGACCACGACCTCGATGCGACCGACATGATCACATGGTGCGTCGGCCCGGTTGCGTGCAGCTACACCACCCAGGTGGGCATCCGCAAAGACTTGAGCGGCAATCCGTACAACGGTTACGACATCTGCTGGCGTTCGGATTCGCCAATCTGCACCGCGAGCGGCGGTAAACCCGTGGTCGCCGCGGGCCAGGTTCTGATCCGCATCGAAACGATGTCCACGGCCGGCGGCTACGCCATGCTGACCGGGTTCAATGTCGCCGGATCCACCGCTGACGGGGTGCAGCGTGTCGAGTTGGCGCCCGGATCCTTCAACAGCATTCTCACGGGTCAAACCGATCCACCTGGCGCGTGGTACAAGCCCAAGGTGCTCAGTTTCACCGCCGGCGGCTCCGGAGCAGGGCGTCTGGAAAATCCCCTCTTCTATGCAGCCAAGTACGGCGGCTTCCACCCGGCTTTCGATCCGACCACCGGCAAGCCCAATACGCCGCAGACACCCGGCGTGGTGTGGGACGGACAGAACAATGAGACTGGCGCGCCTGGTGCCGATGGTCTGCCCGACAACTTTTTCCCCGTGCACAACCCCGCGCTGCTGGGGCAGCAACTGGGCAACGCCTTGAACGCGATCATCAAGAAGACCGGTTCCGGCACTGCTGCTGCGGTGGTGTCCAACAGCGTGAACGGCGACGGTGTGGTTTATCGCGCGCTGTATCAGCCGCAAAGCCAGGATACGAGCGCCTCGCCGCGCACCGTCTACTGGACCGGCACGCTGAATGCCCTGTGGACCGACAGCTATGGCTACCTGCGTGAAGACGGCAATGCCAACGCCAAGCTCGATGGCTACGATGTCGATCCCATCATAGTGTTCTACACCGATCCCACCGACAGCACCGCAAAATTCAGCGAGTGCGAGACGAGCGATCCGACTTTTGTTCCCTCCAAGTTCACGGCGATCGATCCGGCGACGGGAATGTTTTCGCAAACGCAACTGGACACGACCTGCCCGGGCAACTCGGGTGGCAAGGGCGAGGCGCTGGATCAGGCAAAGACCATCTGGGATGCGCAACAGCAACTGTGGGCCAGCTCCGGGGCCTTCGTCACCAACATCGCCAAGCAGCGCAATTACACCGACACTTCGGATACCGGACGTTACATCTTCACCTGGATCGACAAGAATCATAACGGTGTAGTCGATGCGGGCGAGCAGACCGATTTCGTCTGGAACGCAGCCGGAAGCGGCCCCGGTTTCTACGGCCAGAAGAACGCCGACGGTACGCTGCAGGGCGACTTCGGTTTTCTCAACAGCAACGATCCGGCCGAAGCGCAGAACATCGTCAACTGGATTCGTGGTGAAGATATCGCCGGTTTGCGCTCGCGGACCATCGATCCGGTTTCTTCCAACCTGGATGCGAATTGGACCGGCGGAGACGTGACCGCGCGACTGGGCGACATCATCGATTCCACGCCGCTGGTGGTTGGACGCCCCGCGGAAGCCTACGATCTGCTGTACGGCGACACGACTTATGCGACCTTCCGCGCGCACTACCGCGACCGCCGTCAGGTTGCATACGTGGGCGCCAACGACGGCATGTTGCATGCGTTCAACGGCGGTTTCTACAACGCATCCTTGCACGAACTGGATACGACCCCGATCAGCGGCAGTGGGGCCGCGGATCCGTTGGGCGGTGAGCTCTGGGCCTATGTGCCGGGAGACCTCTTGCCGCATCTGCGCTGGCTGACCAGCACCGATTACAAGGCTCAACATGTCTTTTACGTGGATGGAAATCCGGTCGCTACCGACGCCAAGGTGTTTGCCGACAACGGCGGACCCAACGGAGATTGCGCCGGTGTTCCATCGGGCACGATCTGTCACCCGGGCGGCTGGGGCACGATCCTGGTGGTGCCGTTCCGGCTCGGTGGCGGCATGATCCAGGTGCCCACGGCCTTGAACGACGGTGACGCCTACGATCCGGCTGCGTGCGACAGCAGCAATTGCGTGCAGCAGACTTCCTATTCCGCCTATGCGGTGCTGGATGTAACCGATCCCGAGCAGCCGCCGCAGCTTTTGGCCGAATTGCATCCCGCTTCCGACGACGGCAATGGCCAGAGCTTCACTTCGTCCGTGCCCGCTTTCGCGGTGATGCGCAATCCGACTTCCGGCAATCCCGACAAGTTCTTCATGTTCATCGGTTCCGGCCCGACTGCGCCTGCCGATGACGGATTGAAGGGGACCCCGGTGACGTCCACCGCCCCGTTGCGGGTGTATGCGTACGACCTGGGTTGCGTTACCGGAGAGAGCAAGGCCGGTTGCGGCGCCAACAACACCTCGCCGATCCGGAGTTTCGATTTCAGCAATGGCGGTGCGGTCGGGGGGGCCAAGAACAGCTTCGCCGGCGATCTGATCGCCAGCGATTTCAATCTCAACGATCAGGCCGAAGCAGTTTACTTCGGCAGCGTGCGCGATCCACAGACCGGAGCATCGCCAATCGAGTTCCAAGGCTCGTTGTGGAAACTGGCGTTGAACGAGAACACGGATCCAACCACGTGGAAACCGGAGCTGATGTACGACACGGCCCGGCCGATCACGGCGCGTCCTACCTTGGCGCTGAACAATCGCGATGCTCCTCTGGTGTATGTCGGCACGGGAAGATTGCTCGCCAAGGATGATCTCACCACCGTCGGTCAGCAGCAGATCGCCGGCATGATCGATCCCGAACTGCTGCCCGCGGGGGATGTGCAGTCAGGGTTCACATTGCCGCTGAAAACGGCCGACCTGGAGAACGTCACCAATGTCCAGGTCTGCGGCGACAGCACCAACAAGCTGTGTACCTACGGAGCTGTCACGGGCGACCCCAGCGGTGCAACGACATTTGCCGATTTGCAGGCGCTGTTCAACGAAGCGCCTCCCGCCGGCAAAGCCGGGTTCTATCTCAATCTCAACGCAACGGGCACATCACCTGCCGAACGCGTGGTCAGTGCCCAGGCTCTGCTGGGCGGCATCCTGATCACCAACGCGTTTACGCCGGGCGTAGGTGTGTGCAACAACGTCGGCACGGCCGAAGAGTTTGCCCTGAACTACCAAAGCGGCACCGGCGATCCGGCGTTTTCTTCCGATGTGACCGGTGGCTTCGGGCTCGACAAGAACGGCAATGTCAACACAACCGTATCGCTGGGCCAAGGATTGCCGGCTTCGCCGAGCCTCCATGTCGGCACCGGTACCGGCAACCGCGAACTGACCGCCTGCACCCAGACTTCCACGGGAGCTATCATTTGCCAGAAGATCTCCACCTTGAACGGTGTGCTGAGCGGCGAAGTTTCTTGGCGCGAGCCGCTCGATCAATAAGGGGGAATCCGTGAGCAGATCTCTTGTACGTGGCTTCACCTTGATCGAGTTGATGATCGTGGTCCTGGTGATCGGGATCCTAGCTGCGATTGCGATCCCCTCCTACCAGGCCTACATCAAACGGGCGGCGCGCAGCCAGGCGACCGACGCGTTGACCGACGCGGCGGCGCGCGAAGAGCGGTATTTCTACGAGCACAACCAGTACACCAGCAAGATGACCGATCTGGGTTATCCCGACGATCCGCACAGTACGGTAAGCGGAAATGGCTCGCCCAGCCGCTATTACCTGGTCAGCGTTGATGCCGCGACCTTCACCACCAATCCTCCGTATTTCAAGCTGATTGCGGTTCCTCAGGCGACCCAGGCAACCGATGACACCGTTTGTGGCACCTTGTCGCTGGATCGTGCCGGAGTCAGGAATCCGCAAATACCAGGCCAGCATTGCTGGGGTGGCGATTGAACAACGTCAGCGCAATGGCTGTGGCGTCAGTCGCACTGTGCTCCGTGTCATTTGGCGGGCTCGCGGATGCCGGCGAGTACTACAAATGGAAAGGCGCCGACGGCGCCATGCATTACTCGCAGACACAGCCTGTGGGTCAATCGGCCACAAGAATATATGTCGATGATGCGGCGCCCTCGCCACCATTGCTCGGTGCTGGAGTTCCATCCCGAACCGGTGCGCCACGCGCAGACCAGAACACCTTGCATGGCACCGACGTCCAAGCGGCAAAGGACAACTGCATCGCCGCGCGCAAGAACATCGCCGGTCTGGAGAGCGGCAAGAAACTGCTGCGAGGTGATTCCACCGACATGCGCACCCTGACTCCTGCCGAAAGAGAGCAGGCGCTGCGGCAGGCGCGCGCGCAAACAGCGCGCTTTTGTCTCAAGCCATAGGTCCGCCGATGACGATTAGCCGCAAGCGAGGATTCAGTCTGGTCGAGTTGATGATCACGATCTTGATCGTGGCGATCTTGACCGCAATCGCATGGCCGAATTTCCGCGACTTCATGCATCGAAACACGGTGACGGCACAAGCGAACCAGGTGTTGGCATCGCTGCAGTATGCTCGCAACGATGCGGTAAGCCGCCGTTATCCCACGGCCCTGTGCGGCAGCACGGCCGGGACCGCCTGCAATGGTGGCGATGTTCTGGAGAACGGCTGGATGATCTGGCGCGACAATACGCTGACAGGGGTGCCTTCTTACGATCCCGTGGGACCGCCACCGGATGAATTGTTGCGGGTAACGCAAGCGCAGACCAATGTCAGTATCCGGCTGTTCCCGGCCAACGCCGTCAATGACATGGTGGCTTTCGATCAACGTGGAATGGTAATAGGCGCGAATGGCGCCATTACCACCGTCGTGGTCTGCGCCAAGGACAAACCCAGCGACGCGTTGGGTGTGAGCACCGACCGTGTGCCCGGCAAATACGTGCGGATCGACGCCTCGGGCCGGATTACCGTTGAAACTCTGGCGGCGAACGCCGCCTGCGATGCGGCACCGCCTTGATCGTCCTCCGCGCGACGGTATTGAGCGACGGAGTCCGTTCCGCGAGCGATGACGCTCGAGCTTGAGCAGGGGACGACGGGGATCGAACTTGCGACACCCGCCGTGTGAAGGGTCGCTGCTGTGCGCAGTTCGCTAGTCGAGAATGGTGGGCGCGACTTAGGATCGAACCTGTGACACCTGCCGTGTGAAGGGTCGCTGCTGTGCGCAGTTCGCTAGTCGAGAATGGTGGGCGCGACTTAGGATCGAACCTGTGACACCTGCCGTGTGAAGGGTCGCTGCTGTGCGCAGTTCGCTAGTCGAGAATGGTGGGCGCGACAGGGATCGAACCTGTGACACCTGCCGTGTGAAGGCAGTGCTCTACCGCTGAGCTACGCGCCCAAGCTTAGCCGCGAAAGTCTAAGCGCACAGACCATTCGGGTCAACGCAGACGTGCCGTGGCGCGTCCGCGCGGGTCCGCGCGTTCTACAATCGCGCCTTCCCACGCGCCGTTGGAGCGCACCATGGACCACATTCTGCACGCACTGCGCGATTTCGAGATCACGCCCTGGAAGCTGGTCGGCTTCATCGGCACCTTCACCTTCACGGCGCGCTGGTTCGTGCAGCTCTACGCCACCAAGAAGCAGAAGAAGGTGGTGATGCCGATGTCGTTCTGGTACCTGTCGGTGTTCGGCAGCGTGCTGCTGCTGGCCTACTTCATCTTCGGAAAGAACGATTCGGTCGGCATCGTCTCGAATTTCTTCCCGCTGTTCGTTTCGCTGTACAACGTCAGCGTGCATCTGCGGCACAAAGAGCGCGAAACGGTGGCGCCGGGCGGTTCGGAAGAAAATTGATCGCGCCAGTCGCCTGCACGCAGGCTCCTGCTGAAGGTGGTCGCGCGCAGGCGCGCTCCTACTCCGGATCGTAGTCCAGATTCGATGCCAGCCAGCGCTCAGCTTCGGTCACGCTCCAGCCCTTGCGCTTGGCGTAATCCTCGACCTGTTCCTTGCTCAATCGTCCGACCACGAAATACTGGCTGCGCGGGTGCGCGAAGTACCAGCCGGAAACGGACGCGGCCGGATACATCGCCATGCCTTCGGTCAATTCGATGCCGGCGTTTTTCGTCGCATCCAGCAGCGCGAACAGCGTGCGCTTTTCGGTATGGTCGGGGCAGGCCGGATAACCGGGTGCCGGCCGGATGCCGCGGTATTTCTCCGCGATCAATGATTCGTTGTCGAGCGACTCGCCGGCCGCGTATCCCCAGAATTCCTTGCGCACGCGTTCGTGCATGCGTTCGGCGAATGCTTCCGCTAGCCGATCGGCCAGCGCCTTCAACAGGATTGCCGAGTAGTCGTCGTGATCGGCGCGGAAACGCTCCAGATGTTTTTCGATGCCGAGCCCGGCCGTCACTGCGAAACCGCCGATCCAGTCGTGTTTGCCGGATTCTTTTGGCGCGACGAAATCTGCGAGACAGAAATCCGGGCGCTCGGGCGGCTTGTCGGCTTGCTGGCGAAGATGATGCGCGACGGCGAGCGCTTTTAAGCCTTCCCCTTCAAGGGGAAGGTTTGGATGGGGATGGTTTTGATCGGCAGCATGAGCAGCACCATCCCCACCCCGGGTTGCTAGGCTCGGCGTCCTGCCTCGCCAATCAACCCCGCCCTTCGCATCCTGCTCCGGGCGCTCATCGGCGCGCGAACCTGCGGTTCGCAAGCGCGCCGATTCGCCCCCTTGAAGGGGGGGGAGATAAATCTCGACATCATCACCCACGCTGTTTGCCGGCCATAGCCCGATCACCGCGCGCGCGGTCAGCCATTTCTCCACGATCAATTTGTCCAGCATCGTTTGCGCGTCGTTGAACAATTCGCGCGCCTGCGTGCCGACCACCTTATCGTCGAAGATCGCCGGATAATGGCCGGAGAGTTCCCACGCGGAGAAGAATGGCGTCCAGTCGATGTAATCGCGCAATTCCGCAAGATCGTAATCGTCGAATACCGTGATTCCCGGCTTGCGTGGCGCGGGCGGCGTGTAGTTCGCCCAATCGCCATCGAACCGCTGCGCGCGCGCTTTTGTGAGCAACACCAGTTTCTTGCCCGGCCCGCGATCCTTGTGGCGCTCGCGGATCTCCGCGTACTCGGCGCGCACTTTTGCCAGGAACTCGTCCACGAGTTCCTTCGATACCAGCGACTGCGCCACGCCGACCGCGCGCGAGGCGTCTTTCACCCACACCGTTGGCGACTTGTAATTCGGCTCGATCTTCAGCGCGGTGTGCGCGCGCGAAGTGGTCGCGCCGCCGATCAGCAGCGGGATCTTGAAATCCTGCCGTTGCATCTCCTTCGCGACGTGCGCCATTTCTTCCAGTGACGGTGTGATCAGGCCGGACACGCCGATCATGTCGGCGTTCTGTTCGCGTGCGGTGTCGAGGATCTTCTGCGCCGGCACCATCACTCCGAGGTCGACCACTTCGAAGTTGTTGCACGCGAGCACCACGCCGACGATGTTCTTGCCGATGTCGTGCACGTCGCCCTTGACAGTCGCCATCACGATCTTGCCGTTGGACTTGCCGATGTCGCCGGTGCGTTTCTTTTCCTCTTCCATGAAAGGCAGCAGGTAAGCCACCGCCTTCTTCATTACGCGCGCGGATTTCACCACCTGCGGCAGGAACATCTTGCCGGCGCCGAACAGATCGCCGACCACGTTCATGCCGTCCATCAACGGGCCTTCGATCACATCGAGTGTGCGCGTGCATTCCTTGCGCACTTCTTCCGTGTCCTCGATCACGTATTGATCGATGCCGTGCACCAGCGCGTGTTCCAGCCGTTTGGCAACCGGAAGTTCGCGCCACGCGAGCGCATCGCCGTTGTCCTTTTCCTTCGCGCCTTTCTTGTAGCGCTCGGCAATTTCCATCAACCGTTCGGTCGCGTCGGGCCGTCGGTTCAGGACCACGTCCTCCACGCGCTCGCGCAATTCCGGATCGAGATCGTCGTAGATTGCCAACGCGCCGGCGTTGACGATGCCCATGTCCATGCCGGCCTTGATCGCGTGGTACAGGAACACGCAGTGAATCGCCTCGCGCACGGTGTTGTTGCCGCGGAACGAGAACGACACATTGGATACGCCGCCGGAGATATGCGAATCCGGGAAGCGTCGCTTCAGTTCCTTCGCCGCTTCGATGAAGTTCACCGCGTTGTCGGCGTGTTCCTCGATGCCGGTGGCGATCGGGAAAATATTGGAGTCGAAGATAATATCTTCGGGCGGAAAGCCGATTTTCTCCGTGAGCAACTTGTAAGAACGCTCGCAGATTTCCAGCCGGCGCGCGACCGTGTCGGCCTGGCCTTGCTCATCGAAAGCCATCACCACCACCGCCGCGCCGTAGCGCAGGATCTTGCGCGCCTGCTCCAGGAAAGGACCTTCGCTTTCCTTCAGCGAGATCGAATTCACCACGCCCTTGCCCTGCAGGCATTTCAGCCCGGCCTCGATCACAGTCCACTTGGAGGAATCCACCATCACCGGGATGCGCGCGATGTCGGGCTCCGCCGCAATCAGCCGCAGGAACTTCACCATCGCGGCTTCTGCATCCAGCAGACCTTCGTCCATGTTGACGTCGAGGATCTGCGCGCCGTTGGCGACCTGCTGGCGCGCGACTTCCACCGCCTCGTCGTAGCGGTCTTCCTTGATCAGCTTCTTGAATTGCGCCGAGCCGGTGACGTTGGTGCGCTCGCCGATGTTGATGAAGTTCAACTCCGGCGTGATGACCAGCGGCTCGAGACCGCTGAGGCGGGTGTGACGTGCACTCACGCTGCGATCCGCTCCGCTTGCCGCAGCGCACGCGGTGGCACATCGCGCACCGCTTCCGCGATTGCGGCGATATGCGCGGGCGTGGTGCCGCAGCAGCCGCCAACCAGATTCAGCAGGCCATCACGCGCGAATTCGCCCAGGATTTTCGACATGTCCTCGGGTGTTTCATCGTAGCCGCCGAACGCATTGGGCAGTCCGGCGTTGGGATGCGCGCTGACGCAGCAATCGGCTACGCGTGCGAGTGTCTCGACGTGCTCGCGCAAGTCCTTCGCGCCCAATGCGCAATTCAAGCCGACGGAAAGTGGACGCGCGTGCGCGACCGAATACCAGAAGGCTTCCGCCGTCTGGCCGGACAGCGTGCGCCCGGAGCGGTCGGTGATCGTGCCGGAAATCATGACCGGCAGTCTCGCGCCAATCTTGTCGAACACGGCCGCGATGCCGAACAGCGCGGCTTTCGCATTCAAGGTGTCGAAGATGGTTTCCACCATCAACACATCCGCGCCGCCGTCGATCAATCCACGCGCCGCTTCCGCGTAAGCGGCCTCGAGTTCGTCGAAATCCACATTGCGGAAACCCGGATTGTTGACGTCGGGCGAGAGCGATGCGGTGCGGCTGGTCGGGCCCAGCACGCCGATCGCGAAACGCGGGCGATCCGGATTTTCTTTCTCAATTTCATCGCACGCCGCGCGCGCCAGTTTTGCGCCTTCACGGTTCAACTCGCGTACCAGATGCTGCAGGCCGTAATCGGCCTGGCTGATCGAGGTCGAATTGAAGGTATTGGTTTCGACCAAGTCCGCGCCCGCGCGCAGATAGGCGAGGTGCACGTCCCGGATCAGATGCGGCTGCGTCAACGAGAGCAGGTCGTTGTTGCCGCGCAGGTCGCGCGCGCAATGCTCGCCATGTTCATGATCATGATTCGAATCACAACCATTGCCGAAGCGCTCGCCGCGATAACCTTGCTCGTCCAGCGCGTGCGCTTGCAGCATCGTGCCCATCGCGCCATCGAGCACCAGGATGCGCCGGGAAAGCGCTTGTTGCAATTTGGCGACACGGTCGGGATTGAGATAGGGCAGGGTGTTCATGTCGATTTTCTCGCCAGAAGACTCAAGACTTCGAAATGCGGCGGCCGCGCTTCGCGCGCGACCTTCGCGCAATGCAGCACTTCCAGCCCGGCCTTGCGCGCGAAGCCGATCAGCTCCTCGCGTTT
>Ga0209581_1003032_pt1 | contig 14965 bp, 6 predicted proteins | sample Coa_R2_FD_187160 | JGI IMG/M metagenome (GOLD analysis project Ga0209581, IMG submission 187160) | Surface soil microbial communities from Centralia Pennsylvania, which are recovering from an underground coalmine fire - Coalmine... | ecosystem: Environmental > Terrestrial > Soil > Unclassified ...
GATGGCCACAGCCGTAACGACATTAACAAGTGCGATTGGACCCACAGACACAACGATCTCAGTACTCGATTACAGCAGCTTTCCAACAGCTTCCAATTTCCAGATCAAGATAGACAATGAATACCTTCAGGTAATCGATGGCGCCGGGACTTCAACTTGGAAAGTCGTGCGAGGCCTCGCCGCCGCGGCGCACTCCATTGGCGGGACCATTACTTTGTCTCCTCCGAATCCGTTTGCTGCATGGCAGGCGGGAACAGCAAGCGATTATCAGACGATGTTTGTGGAGCTATGGGCCTACCTTGCTGACGTTCTGACCTTCTATCAGGAGCGAATCGCGAACGAAGCTTATCTGGGCACCGCCGCTTTGCGCGACTCACTGCTGCGGATCGTCAAGGTGATCGACTATCATCCGGCTCCCGGAGCCGCAGCCAGCGGACTCGTAGCTTTTACTGCGGCCAAAGGGACCTCGCTCGTTGTCCCGGCAAATTTCCGTCTGGGCAGTAAGCCTGCGCCAGGCCAGGCTCCCTTGACATTCGAGACATCAACAGCTGTTACCGTTTCCGGCGATAACAGTTCGGTCCCGCTCTCCCCGCTTTCGCCGGATGTTCCGTTTCCGTCGAATACCATCGTGCTGCAAGGCGTGAATCATGCGCTTGCAGTCGATGATTATGTGCTGGCCGTAGAAAATCAGGGTACCGCAAGCGAGTCGGCGCACCTGTTTCAGATTGCAGAAGCAGTTGTAGATAAGGCCGCAAGCACAACAACCATTAGCTGGGTGAGCGAAATCGGCGGTGGCCCATATACACAGGCCAGTAAGCAGGTATCGCTGTATGCGCTACGCGTAAAGGCTGCGTCGTTTGGCGCAAATGCTCCGGCATGGAGCACGCTCTCGCCCACGCTGACCAACTTCGCAAATAATCTGCCGGACCCGGTGCCGACTACCAGATTTCCGGATGCTCCATTCCAGAACAACTGGGACGTGTCCACCATCGGGTTGACTCTGACCATCGAAGGCTTTGTCTCTCTTGAGAAAAGCGCCATTCGGAGCCACGAAACGCTTGATCAGGGCATAAGCGCTTTCCCAATCGTGCAGGCAAACCCATGGTTTTATAACCCTGTTCCCGGAGACCTGAACACAGTCCTCTTCCTTGACGCGGTCTACAAGCAGTTGAACTATTCATCGCAGAACCCAGGATGGGCAGTCCTGCTGACTGGAGGAGTCTTCCAGGTCTTTCATGTCATTGACGCGCAGACTTCTACGAAGGTCGCCTATACGCTCAGTTCCAAGGTTACGCGGCTTACCTTTGCAGAAAACATGGGCACGAACGTCTTTCCTATTCGTGACACTGTTGTGTTGACGGGCGATGAGCTGTTGCCTTTGCAAATCAATCTTCCTCTTCCAGTGGCACTCTCAGGCGATCAGCTTATTTTGCAGGGCACACAGAGCTCGCTTCAGTCAGGACAAACGGTCGTCATCAGAGGAAACCTCTTCGATCCTGTTGCAAACACAGCCACAAACACACAAACAGCCGAATCTGCCATTTTGGACGGAGCGCCGATATTCGACCCCGTCAACAACATAACGCGCATAAAGCTGAAAAGCCCACTGTTGAATACATATGCTCGCGCAAGCTGTACTTTGCTGGGCAACATTGCCGAAGTCACGCAGGGCGAAACAGTAAAAGACGAAGTGTTGGGCAGCAGCGACGGCAGCGCCTTTCAATCCTATGTGCTCAAAAAGAAGCCGCTCACCTATTTGCCTTCGAGCGATCCGGAGGGCCTCTCAGCAGTAAAGAGCACGCTTATAGTGACAGTGAATGGTGTTGCCTGGAATGAGCAGCCGAACCTCGCGCAGAGCACACCCGATGCACAGGACTTTACCACCACGCTCGATGATACGGCTCAGACGACTGTCGTCTTTGGCGATGGCTTTAACGGTGCGCGTCCGCCAAGTGGCACTAACAATATTCATGCGCGCTACCGCAAAGGACTGGGAAGCGCTGGCAATCTGTCGCCCGATTCGATCCAGCAACTGGTCGACAACGTTCCCAACCTAAAAAAAGTAACAAACCCTGTGCCTACAAGCGGCGGCAGCGATGCTGATTCCCCCGCGCAGATTCGCAGCGCGGCCCCGGCCAGCCTGCGCACATTCAGCCGCGCAGTAAGCGCGCCAGACTATGCTGCGCTCGCGCTGAACTTCCCTGGAATCTCGAAAGCCACGGCAGTCTGGGTCGTGAGTGATGCAGTGACAAACCAGGCTGTGGCTCATCCTTATGTCCAGCTCACTGTGGCAACGGTAGACGAGACTCCAATCAAGGGAACACTGCTCGCTTCGAAACTACGCAGCTACCTCGATAATCATCGCGATCCCAACGTGCTGCTGCGCTTTCAGGACTTCAGCCCGGTTTACATCGAGCTGATTGTCGAGGTCGAGATAGATAGTCATTTCCCGCAAAGCGCGACGCTCGCTAACGTACAAGCGGCGTTGAATCCAGGTCGGAATCCCGATGGAAGCTTTGGATATTTCGCATTTCAAAATCTGCAGTTTGGCCAGCCAATCTTTCTCAGCGCTGTCTATGCGGTCGTGCAGAACATTCCCGGCATCACAAATGCCACCATTACAAGCCTGCGCCGCGTAGGACCTCAGTTTGCCACATTCACAAATCTGGTCCGCATACCGCTGAAGCTTTTCAGCGTTTCGCGAGCATTGACTACAAACCTGAACAAAACAACAGCGGCTGGTGTCGACCCTCCAGGCATTCCTCCACATGACATTCTCATCGGTCCAACGGAGATCGCCGTTATAGGACCTCCGGGTTCAGATCAGGGCCAGTTGGTAATTACCGGCAGCGGAGGTTTCATCGATACATGAGCCGCAATCAAGCAGAAGATTTTGCCCAGAGGCTTTACTTCCGCATTCCCGGGCACTATCGCGTCTACGATGCGGAGCGCGGCCAGCCGCTGCTGGCGCTTCTACGCGTTGTTGGCGCGCAGATGGCCAACGTGCGTCAGGACCTTGATTATCTTTGGGACAACTTCTTCATCGAGACTTGCGATGACTGGGTTGTGCCGTACATCGGCGCGCTGGTTGGGGCAAACCTGCTGCAACAACCCGTTGGGCAAAGCAATCGCCTCGATGTGTGGAACACCGTTATCTGGCGACGCAGCAAAGGCACTCCGCAGATGCTGCAGGCCCTTTCGAATGCAATCAGCGGATGGCCCGCAGACCTCGCAGAATTCTTTCTCTCGCTGGGGTGGTCACAGAACCTCAATCATGTCCGACTGAACAGGCCGCTGACTCCCGATCTGCACGACCCATCGCAGTTGGGATTGCTTGGTCAGGCGAATGATCCCTTTGCTCATGCCGCTGATTTCAAGCCTTCGCGGCCTCTCGATGGGGCCCGCGTCTCAATAAGCTCTCTTGGACTGGACATTTCGGCATGGGGAACTCCAGGCCGATATCAGATCAATAATCTCGGCATCTTCGTTCGCCGTCTGAAGACATTTCCTGTCCGCGGCGCAACGCCCGCCGGCGCAACTCCGGGTGGAACGCCAGCACCCGGCACATCGTGCTTCACCTTCAACCCACTTTTTCGAGAAACCCCGCTCTTTGATCTGGACAGTGCGTCTCCGATCACGCGTGCAGCATTCGCAGCCAACCCTTGGGCAAACTTTGGGATTGAATCCAATATTGCCGTCCGACAATTCGGAGTTTTGCTGGCTGCGGAAGTCGCGCCTTCCGTACGGGCAACCTCCAGCTCCACCGCGTTTAATTTCGGCGCAGCGACAAATGTTTCGTTAGCTGAAATGCGGCTGCTCGAACCGCGTGCCTTCCAGCTGGGCAGCACGCATTTCCTGATTACCGCAGTCTGGCAGAGCGGAAGCACCTCGACGAATCTCGGCTTTCTGAGCACTTTATTTGCGTCATCCGGCAGCAATCCTGCCTTCGAAAAAGGATCTGCCGGAACAGGAACAGGGCAGCTCGTCATCACAGTGCAAACCGGACGAAATGGACTTGGCTGGCCCGGCCCATCGTTTCCGTCCTCGCCTGCCGGACGCTTTCCCGGTGCTGTCCTCTCCATTCGCGCTGCACGCAATGAGTCTGTTCATTCCGTGGATGGCTTGTATATCTATCTGCCTCCCGCGCGTGTTTCGCCGGGAGATGTGCTCACCTATTTTGTTGCGGATGACGGAAGCACCTACACAGCATCAACGCTTGTAACACCGTCGTTGGCTCGTGCCTCTGAAGGGCAGATTTATCCAGCGCGTTCCGCTGATCCGAGCACAGCGCCCGCACTTATATTTACAAAGCTCAATCGCAAACCGGGTGCAATGGTGCTCACCGATCCAACAAGGTTCGGAACGGGCTCTGTGCTCGTCGAAGCTGCCTTGTTTACCGGCCCCTCTACCTTCCAGACGATGGGAGGCATTGCGACCACCGATCAGGCGCCCGGCGTTGATCCTGATTTGCAAATACCAAATCCGTGGCCTGCATACAGCTTTGCGCCCAGCAAGAATGCTCTGGAAGGAAGCATCCCGGATCAGGGCTTGTTGAGCATTCTGTTACGTCCACTCTCGGGTAATTTCATTCCACCTGCCGAGCTGGTAGTGACCAATCGTGCTGGGCAGAGCCTGCTCGTATATCTACCGGAAGTGGCGCAGGCGCCGAATGCAGGCATTCGATTACTCGTTGCCGAGGATGGCAGCACATACTTTGCTCCAGGTGATCCAGCTGTGCAGGAATCCATTCTGCAGCAGCAAACGCTGAATGGTTTGGTTGTCGCACGTGCAGCGCAGGGGCAAGCGCTGCCCATACCCGGTCGCTGGCCATTGCAACAACGTACTCCCGTCGCCATAAATTTGTGTCACAACGAGCGTGCTTCATTACTTGCAGTGGGAGAGCTGGGCATCGACCCCGAACTCGGGCGCTTCGCGCTTCCGCCAAATGATCTCGCCATTACTTCACCGCCTCCCGGTTTCGCATTTGACCGCACCACTCTGAGCGTGGATTTTGTCGAAGCCTTCACAGATTTTGTCGGCGCATTAAATTCAACGCAGAGACAAAATGCTCCCGGCAGCACCACCCGCTTCGTGTCGCGTTCCGGCGATGTGGATGACATCGCAGCCGACAATCTAACAGGCGCTCCTGTGCACGCGAGCATTGCCGATGCAGTCGCCGCTGCAGAAGACGGAGATGTAATTGAGATTGTTGACAGCGCGACCTACGACTCGCCGCCCAGCATCACGCTGCCGGCTGCCTTAAAAAATCTAACCATTCGCGCTGCCATCGGGCAGAGACCCTGCCTTACCTCATATCAATCTGCAGGGACTCCCAGCAGGGCAACCTTCATCGTCAACTCACCGATGTCTCTGCTCGATATCAATGGACTGCTGATCAGCGGCGGCCCTTTCATCATCAACGCTGCGATTGCGCAGCTCCAGCTCACTGCATGCACCCTTGATCCCTCCAACCGCACAACGCCTGCAATCCTGACCAACGATGCAGACCTGAACAGTGACGGCATATATATATTGTCCCGCTGCATTACAGGTGGCTTGTGGCTAGGGCAGGGAGTAGGCCAACTCACCGTAGCCGACTCTGTTGTGGACATGCAGGAAGAAGCAGCAATTGCCGGCTCTGGCGGACTGGCGAGCCCTCCTGTTTTCGCTACGACTGCTGCTCGCGCCGTGCAGTTGGAACGTGTCACGGTGCTGGGTGCCATCTTTTGCGATGTGCTCAACGCCAGTGAAAGTCTGCTGAATGACATTGCCATCGTTAACGATCAGCAATCCGGCTGCATCCGCTTTACTCGTTTTGAAACCGGATCAATTCTGCCGCGACGTTACCGCTGCGTGCCGAATGATGCTCAGACAGCCGCCTGCAGTGGAGCGATTCGGTGCGTGGCTCCGCTGTTCAAATCACTGCGGTTCGGGCGTCCGGACTATGTGCAACTGGCGGCTGTATGTCCAAACGTCATTCTCACCGCCGGTGAGGACCAGGGTGAAATAGGCGTGTTTGCCGGAACTCAGAACACGATTCGACTAAGAAACTTGCAGATCAAATTGCAGGAATTCATGCCGGTAGGCTTATCGCCGGTCATCGTCGCCGAAAGCTAGGAGAAGATTTATGAAGGGCGATTTTTCGCGGTTTACATTTGATCCCAGAAAGCACTATTCCGGGGTCCTGCACCAGCAGGGCCGTGTGTGGCTTGATTCGGATTGGAACGAAGAAGTACTGGAGCGCCTTGCTCTCTTGCAAACAGAGCTGCGCGATGTCATTGGCGCAAGCGGCGTGCCCGCTCCCGGATCAGGTTTCCAGCTGACGGCGAGCGCCAATCCCAATGCTCTGGATGACTTCGGCATTGCCGCAGGGCACTGCTATGTCAATGGCATTCTGTGCCAGCTTGATGAAGATACAACCTATCTAAGCCAACCCGACCTCCTCGACCCTCCTCGCATTCCAATACCTACCGATGGTTCTACGCTGCATGCGCTCGTGTATCTGGAAGTCTGGCAGCGTCTCATCACCTATCTCGAAGATGATTCGATTCGTGAAATCGCGCTCGGCGGCCCTGATACTTCTGCCCGCCTGAAGAACATCGTTCAGATAAAAGTGCAACTTCTGCCTGCGAATAATGCAACGCTCACCTGTGCTCAGGGTGCCCAGTTTCTGCCCACATCAGGAAGTGGAACGCTGACCACACTGCAGCCCACGAATGTTCAGCAGCAGACATTATGCCAGTTACCGGACGCAACCACCTTTACTGGTCGCGAAAATCATTTGTATCGCGTTCAGATTCATAATGGCGGTGATGTATCGGGAAATAGTCTGGGCGGAGCCTTTAACGTGCCCCTTGCTGCATCGGTTTCAATCGGAGCAGCCAGTCTCACTCTCTCCTCTGCGCTTACGAAAGCGCAGGCCGATGCGGCGCAACGCGCCGGTTTCATCACCATCTCTGATAGCACAGGCACATCTGAGAGGATTCCTCTTGCGCTGAACGGGGTTTCAACAGATGGCCTTACACTCGCTTTGGCGCAGGCGTTGCAAAATGCATACACAACCGCCAATGCCGCAACCGTAACCGGAGGAATTGCGCGTTTCAAGTGGTCGCGTGACAACGCAGCATTTGCGGTGAACGTCACTGATGTTCAGTCTGACCGGGTCACGGTTACTCTTTCCGGCCTCGGCCACGATGTCGCGACTGCATTGCGCGCCGGTGATCTTGTCGAGATCACAGATGATGCCAGCGAACTCGGCCCAGGCAGCGGCCATCTTACGACGCTCGCCAAAGATCCTGATCCGGATACATTCACCGCCGTGCTCGCAGACCCAATCCCCGGGAGCTTCCAGTTGCCCGGCGCCCTCAGCAGTCCACCTTCCGCATCAGGTGACCGGCACATGATTCTCCGCCGTTGGGATGGCATTGGCGACGCTGCCTCTGTCTACAGCGACGCCGGAACACCGGGAATGAATCTGGGCGATGGTGTGCATATTCAGTTTGGTGGTCAAGACCTGCGCGCCGGCGACTACTGGCAATTTACCGCGCGCACTGCCGACGGCTCCATTCAGCCGCTGCTCGACGCGCCTCCCGCAGGCATCAACCGTTCGTGGGCACCGCTTGCTCTGGTGACGTGGGGACCTCCACCTCCGACCAGTCCTCCTGCTCCGCAAGGCACCATTGCGATGAATGTGACGAGTTGCCTGCCGTTGTTTCCGGCTCTGGTCAATTTCCCGCCAATTGATCAGGGCTTCCACATAGTCGGATTATCGACAGTAGACCCGCAAAACAACGTCACCCAGTTGTTCAATGACAGCAATGTGCACGTCAACGCTTTTTCGGGAATCAACATACAGTGCGATGCGAATGTCGATCCGGCAAGCGTGGCGCGCCCCACATGCTTCGTCATGGTGGAATATCCAATCTTCGCGGGAGACGCATCCGGAGCAGGAGCATATTTTCCCATCGTCCTCGGCGGCACACCCAGCGTCAATGGCAATGTCATTTTCTGGAAGGCCGGCTCACAGGCCCAGACCCTGCTGAATCAGCTTCTCGCTGCGTCTCCCAACGAGAGAGGCCTGCTCATGCACCTTATCGTCAGGGGAGACTTCATCTGGTCGCAGGACGATCCAACCATCTTCCTTGATGGCGAGGCATTTGGCCAGCCCCCACAAGGCGGCAATACGAATATTTCTTTACAGCTTCCGAGCGGCGACCGTCGGCGCGGCGGAGATTTCGATGTTTGGTTCTGGATCGTATCTGCTCCATCGTTCATCACAGCGATTCAGGCTAACCCGCCAAGTCCAATCAATATTGGCGACACAACCACGCTCACCATGACTCTGAGCTCACAGGCTCCCGCCAACAGCTCCATCACATTAACATTGGACAGCGCCAACATCTCTATTTCTGGCGAAGTTGCTGGTTCGCCTCCAAACTTCACTGTCACAGTTCCAGTACAGGCAGGTGCTACATCAACAACCGTAACGGCAACCGGAGCAGCCGTAGGTTCTACGACCATATCGGCTGCATTCGGCGGACAGACGGTGGCGCTCTCGATGATTGTGCAGCCCACTCCTGTTCTCACCGGTCAGCTTGGGCTAAGTCCGGGATCGGTATTCGTAGGCGGCTCCGCCACTGGAACCGTCACGATCAGCGGGCCCGCGCCTCAAAGGGGATTGATCGTCACACTTGCTTCCAACAATCCAAATGTGGCCCAGGTTTCCGCCGCCAGCATCACAATTCCAGCCGGAGCTACTACCGGTTCATTCACCGTCACCGGCTCAAGCGCTGGAAGCGCAACCATCTTTGCCACCGCGGGCATAACGCTCTCGGCCCTGTTCACTGTAGTACAGAGAAAAGGAAAGGAAATCGTCGACAAATCATCGCAGATAGAAAAAGTACAGGCAGAGAAAATTGCTTTCAGAGAAATTCTCCCTGAGTCCAGAATCGACAAAGTCGAGACCCGTGCGACGAGTTCCATGCCGCCGTTCTCTTCAACAGGCTCAGCCTTCATTCGTCCGGAAGAGAGGCCCCCGGTTGGAGAAGCAGTTTTCAATCCGCCGAAAGCAGAAGCAGCAACTGCGCCCGCAGAAGCAGCAGATCAGGACCAATCAAAGAAACCGCTGAACGCGGAGAAAGGATTGATGGCCGAGAGGCTGGGAGAACAGCCTCTGCAGTAACCGTTCATGTTGATTATTCTTGCAAAGCGGGGAGACCCGGCTGCAGCGTGGCTCGCGGAGCGCTGGCACAGTCATGACGCTGTGCTTGTCTCGGCGGCCGATCTTTCCATGAGCGGATGGAACATGCATCTCGCTTCACCGGGCAAGTCGAGAGCGCGCATTGCAGACCGCGACGTTGGCATCAGCGATATCCACGGCGTAATTGTTCGTGTCCCCGGCGTTGACTGCGAAGACCTTCCGCACATCACTCCTGCCGATCGGCAGTATGTCGCTTCTGAGATGACGGCATTTCTGCTCGCATGGTTGTCAGGCCTCCCATGTCCCGTACTGAATTGCCCTGCTCCGGGCAATCTTGGCGGGCCGTGCTGGCGTGCAGAAGAATGGACGCATATTGCCGCTCGTCTGGGAATCCCGGTTGTGCCGGTTCAGCGACGCTCACCCGGCGCCGCAGTGGATTGGGCAGGAGTGTCATGTGAAGTGACCGTAGTAGGCGAAGCCTGCTTTGGAAACGCCTCTGCCACGCTGAAAAATCATGCTCGCAAATTAGCGAAAGCCGCAGGGACAAATTTGCTGGCAGTTCGCTTTGCGGAATCCGGCCAGGGCAGCGCATTTGTAAGCGCGAGTCCATGGCCCGATTTGGCGTCGCCTGAGATTGCAGACGCTGTCCTTCAATGCCTGCCTGGAAAGCCTGTATGTTAGTTCTTCTCTGGGGTCTGGAAGCAGATGCGCCTCTCTCCGAGGTGCGCGATCAGCTTGAGTTACTCAATGTTCCCACTGCATTTATTGATCAGCGCCGCGTGCTCGAAACCAAAGTTGAACTCAACATAGGTGAAACCGTGGAGGGATGCATCCGCATGGGCGACGACAGCATCCGTCTTGCTGAAATCAGCGCAGCCTATCTGCGCCCCTATGAGTCCACGCGACTTCCTGAAGTCACAGCAACAGGCCTGAAAAGCGCAGTAAGGCATGCTGCTCAGGTAGACGACATTCTCGCCTCGTGGTCAGAACTTACTTCAGCTCTTGTCATCAATCGCCTTTCTGCGTCAGCCGTGAACGGTTCAAAGCCATATCAATTGGAGCAGATTCGAAGCCACGGCTGGAATGTTCCCGATACCCTCATCACTACCGACGCCGAAGAGGCACGTGCCTTTTGGAGGCACCACGGAGAGGTTGTCTATAAGTCCATCAGCGGCATCCGCAGCCGTGTCTCACGCCTGCGCCCCGAACATGCAGATCGTTTTAGCAGTCTTGCATCATGTCCCACGCAGTTTCAGCAATACATTGCGGGCGTCGACTATCGCGTACATGTAGTAGATGACAAAGTCTTCGCCTGCGAAGTACGTTGCGCTGCCGATGATTATCGTTATTCGGAGAACGAAGCTCCCGTTGTTCGAGCCGGTATACTGCCTCCCGATCTTGAAGAAAGATGCATCAGGATGGCCGCAGTCATGCATCTTCCCCTCGCCGGAATCGACCTGCGCCGCACGCCGCAGGATGAGTGGTTCTGTTTTGAAGTCAATCCATCGCCCGCTTTTACTTATTATCAGCAATTGACCGGCCAGCCCATCGGCCAGGCTGTTGCGCTGCTTCTGGCAAATGCTGCGCCGGAATATGTAGTTGAAAGTATGCACGGAGCAGCAAAGAGTTGATTATGTCTCCAATCCGCAACATCTTCGCATGTCTCGTTCACGAGAGTTCTGAGTGCGTCATCGATCTGGCCCGCAACCTGCATTTCGCCGATCCATCCTCTATCATCCTGCTCTACAACGGCGGACAAACACCCGATCTGCTCAAGACAGGCTTCCCGTTCGACACCTGCAACGCAATCGTGCATCCCTCGCCAAAGCCGATGGAATGGGGACGCCTCCACGACTTCGCGCTGGACTGCATGCAGTTTGCGCTCGATGAATTGACCTTCGACACCATCACCATCGTCGACTCCGACCAGATGGCAACACGATGCGGTTTCTCCGAGTACCTGACACCATATATTCGTGATCGTCAGCGCCTCGGAATGCTCGGCAACTCACCGGGCGTCCAGCATCCAACAACATCTCAGGCACCCGCCCAGACGGCGTTTCGTGAGTTGGAGCTTTGGCGCCCATATCTGCGGCGCTTTCCGAATGGAGAGCAAAAGTTCGTTCATTGGTCTTTCTGGCCATCCACTGTCTTCACCAATGCGGCGGCCTGGGAACTCACAAGACTTTTCTCCACTGATCGGGAATTGACGTCCATTATGTCGCGGTCTGCCATCTGGGCGACAGAAGAGCTGGTGCTGCCCACGCTTCTGGCGTTGCTGGATTATGAGATCGCAGCCAATCCGTGTAGCAGCGATTACGTGAAATACAAGACGGATTACACACTCTCCCAAATCGACGCGGCGCTGAACCGGGAAGATGTCTTCTGGGTCCACCCCGTCCCGCGCAGATATGACAATCCCTTACGCAAGCGCATCCGCGAAAGCCTCGGTTATCACATGATTTCATCAGCAGGCGCCACATTCTCTGCGAAAACAGACCGCAACAACGCCATTGTTCTATCTGTGCCTATTCTGAAACGAATGAAGAAGATTCAAGGCTGGCTTGAAGAAGAAGAAGCCGACCTGTTGCTTGCTGCCTGCAATCTCGCATGCTCAACTCTCCCGGCAGATTCAGCTGTGGTCGAGATCGGCAGTTTCTGTGGCCGCTCCACAGTCGTATTAGGAAGCGTAGTGAAATCGCTGGGAGCGCAGACCAAAGTCTTTGCCATCGACAGCCATGATGGCATGGTCGGAGCTGCAGGATCGCGGTCAGGTGTCACATCGCTGGGTTCGACGCTGGATGTCTTCCGTCGTAACATTGCCGAGAACGGTTTGACTTCGGTTATTGAAACTATCGTGAAGCGCTCCTATGAAGTAGCTTGGGAAAAGCCTATCGGGCTGCTCTTCATCGATGGCCTGCATGACTATGAGAATGTCTCCCGCGATTTCCACCACTTCGAATCCTGTGTGATAGAAGGCGGATATATCGCCTTTCACGATTACGCCGACTACTATCCGGGTGTTAAAAATTTTGTAGACGAGGTAATCGCACTCCCGAATTTTGAGCTTGTCCATCGCGCAGGCAGCATGATTGTTGTCCGCAAAACCGCCGGAAACACAACACACCTCACAGATCACAGTCTTCCGAAAGAACAAGCATTAGAATCACGAATCGCGCCGTTATGGAACGGGCCTGCGTCGCTAGTCTCATGCATTATGCCGACTGCGGACAGACGCACTTTCATACCACAGGCAATCCGTCACTTCCTCTGTCAGGATTATCCCAACAAGGAACTCATTATTCTCGACGATGGCGCCGACACCATCGCAGACTTGGTCCCTCACGATGAACGCATTCGCTATCTTCGCCTGGATCGAAAGTTTTCCATGGGAGTAAAGCACAACATGGCGTGCGAGATGGCTCGTGGCGAGATCATCGTCCACTGGGACGATGATGACTGGGCCTCTCCGCAGCGCATTTCCTACCAGGCGCGCGAATTGCAGGAACAATCTGCGACCACTTCACAGGACACGATCTGCGGCCTCTCGCGTGTGATGTTTTATGATCCGCGTTCGCAGCGCGCATGGGAATATCAATACCCCGGAGGCCGTCCCTGGGTGCTCGGCTCAACCTTCTGTTACTACAAAAAGTTTTCTGAGCAGCACCGTTTTCCCGACATGAATGAAGGGGCCGACACCACATTTGTCTGGAACCTCCAGAATGTTAATGTACGTGCTCATCCTGATCACACGTTTTATGTGGGAACCGTTCACTCTCGAAACACGAGCCCTAAACGGACCGAAACCATAGGATGGCATCCGCTCTCGAACAGCGAAGTTCGCCGCCTGATGAATGATAAGGACTGGTCATTCTACGAAAACTTTGAACGGGTGATTGTATAACTTGGCTCCCTGAGGCTGATTCATTTGACGCGACTACTCACTGCCGAACCAAAACAATTCGGACAAATCCCCTCTCGTGATCGCGCGCCCTCTGCGTCCTCTGGACCCTCGTTGCTTCGTCCAAAGCTGCGAATCCATAGGAAGGAACCCTCCCCCCGGCCAGAATCAAACGATGAACAGAGCACCCGGATCGAAACAGTGCCCATAAAGATTCTCACTCTGCAGCGACGCTGCGCCGCATGCGAAAAAGAAGAAGCAAAACTCCTGCACAAATGCGCACACTGCGAAGTGGAAGAAAAGAGTCGATTGCAGCGAAAGGAAGCAGGTTATGCGCCGCGCATAGCTCCGCCCATCGTCCACAATGTGCTGAGTTCTCCCGGACAGCCGCTCGACGCGGCGACGCGCTCCTTCATGGAGCCGCGCTTCGGCCATGACTTCAGCCGCGTTCGAATCCATATCGATTCACTCGCCACTGAATCCGCGCGTGCTGTAAATGCGCTGGCCTACACCGTAGGATCGAGCATCGTCTTCGATCGTCATCACTATGCGCCCGAAACCCACAAGGGCAGGGAACTGCTTGCCCATGAGTTGACTCATGTCATATCGCAGGTAAACCTCTCGCGAAGCCACTCGCATGGAACACTCGCCATCGGCCCCGAACACGATGAGCACGAGCGGGAAGCAGACCGGATGAGCCGCCAGATTGTCTCCGGCACGTATGCAATCCTATCCAGCAATCCAACAAAGAACATAAATTCTCGCCTTCAGCGTCAAATTGCACTTCCCGGCAATGTTGAGCTGGTCTCAGGTGCTTTCGTAGGAGACATCGCAGGAGCCGGAGACAACCTGCGCGAAGACGTGCTTACCGTTATGAGCCGTTTATTTTTCATCGGGGCCATGCCGGTAGCGGATTACAACGCGGAGGAACCAGCCGTTGCTGCCATTGCCGTTGGCGGCATCGTGCCGCAGGCCACCATTCCTAAAACCATTCAGGCTTTGAAAGCAGCGCACGAGCCCACTTTGACCGTATTTGGCAGCACTACCGCGCTCGGCGTGCCTATAGTCGCCGAAGTAGGAGCAGGTAAGCCCAATCTTAAGGCCGATATTCTTCAATCCAGGACAAGCTGAGACTCTATCAGGAATTGACCGATGCAGAATACGCAGCCGAACGTGCCGCGGTGAACGCCGCCGCGGCTCCAGGAATTGCCGATGCCCTTATACCCAAGACCCTGCAAGGCATTTCGAAAATCAAACTGGACTCTCTCGCCGGCGTTGTCCGCCGCGACCTGCTCGCTGGAGCGAAAGCTGTCACACCAACGCAGCATGCTGAAGTCGAGCATATTCTCAACCCAACCACTGTTCTGGTGCCGGCTGCGCCTCCTCCGGTGGGCGGCGGTCCCGCTCCGCCGCCGGTAGTGGCTCCGCCTCCGGCACTCACCGGAGCCGGCCCCGGCGGCGCTTTCGAGCATGACATTCTCGACTATCTGAAGAAAAACATCGGAGGCTGGGCAAAAGATTTTAACAAGCTCAAGACCAAGCCAGGTCAGCCATCGTTTCCCATTGCCTCTGCCAATACCATCGCGAAAGCCGCGCAGGGAGAGGTCGAGCGCTACTTCGCTCCGTACATTAAAACAGCGAGCAGGGGAGCGGGCGATAAGTATCATCCCGGCGTGTATTCGCTGATCTCGAAGATTGGAGACGAATCCACCCGCCCGCTTACGGCCGCCGATCGCACTGGCTGGATGGGATATTTTGAGTCACTGCGCGCCCCAAACTGCCATACTCCGCCCTGCTGCCAGGAAATTCTCGATGCTCACCATTTCTTCGGTGCCAGAGACAGCGCCGAACTGGACCGCATCACC
>Ga0209581_1003035_pt1 | contig 14952 bp, 12 predicted proteins | sample Coa_R2_FD_187160 | JGI IMG/M metagenome (GOLD analysis project Ga0209581, IMG submission 187160) | Surface soil microbial communities from Centralia Pennsylvania, which are recovering from an underground coalmine fire - Coalmine... | ecosystem: Environmental > Terrestrial > Soil > Unclassified ...
GCGAAATGGCGCGGTCTGGTGCGCAACGCTTCCATTGCGCTCGGGAACAGTGCGGGTTCGGCGAGTCGCGCGGTGCAAGCGAGGATTCGTCGCCTCCTTGATCGGCTCAGCGCGTCTCCGGACAACCTAATCGCGGAATCTGCCCGATGGGCACTCTCTCGCATCCAAGAGGTCGAGGGCGCCGAATCGTCCGCGAAATCCGCGCCGCGCCGGACCACCAGCCCGCGTCAGCTCGGTCAGGGATGGGCCCGGGAATCGGCCACTACAAAGCTATGATGGCTCGCGATATAATTCCGCCGCACGTCAGGCAGCCCACCGCGCTCGTTGGGACCGATGTTTCGCCGGCAATTTTTGGCGCTAGCAGCAGGTTTCGGCGCACGATGGCTCGGAGCCGCCACCGCGGCTTTCGGCTTTCCGAGCGCCAGTACCGGTTTCCATCAGGAAGCTAATTTCACAGGAGGAAGACCCGTGGCATTCACACTGCCCCCGTTACCGTACCCTTTCGACGCACTCGAGCCTCACATCGACGCCCGGACGATGGAAATCCATCACGACAAGCATCACGGCGCGTATGTGACGAACCTGAACAAGGCGCTCGAAGGCCATCCCGATCTGCAGGCCAAATCGCTCGATGACCTGATGAAGAACCTCGACGCCGTGCCCGAGAATATCCGCACCGCTGTCCGCAACAACGGCGGCGGGCATTGGAATCACAGTCTCTTCTGGCCCCTGATGAAAAAGGGCGGCGGAGGCGAACCAAAAGGAGATCTGGCCAACGCTATCCACGCTTCGTTCGGATCGTTCAGTGGTTTCCAGGAGAAATTCGCGGCCGCGGGACTCGGCCGCTTCGGCTCCGGTTGGGCCTGGTTGCTGGTACGCGATGGGAAACTTGCCATCGAGTCCACGCCGAACCAGGACACTCCGTATCAGCTCCCCGGGGGCGGCAAAGCGGTGCTCGGCCTGGACGTTTGGGAGCATGCGTACTATCTGAAATATCAGAACGTGCGCGGCGATTACATTAAGGCGTGGTGGAACGTGGTGAACTGGGACCGCGCCGCCGAGCTTTACGCCGCGGCAAAGAAGTAAGGCTTGCGCGAACATCGCGCGCCCAAGTCCATAATGCGGCACAAAAAGGGGCCTGCCTCCGCGCGGCAGGCCCCTTTTCTTACGCTGAACTCCTAGGCTTATGCGGTCAGCGGCCTTCTCGGCGCCAGCGGAAGAATGGACGCTGTTCGCGGAGCTGCCGCGAACTCGCTGGCCTCGCGTGCTTCGCGTGTGGCCACGGGCATCGGAACGGGAATCGCGCCCGGCGTATGCCGCGCTGCCTCGCGGACCAGCTCCATGCGGCCGCGGACTCGGAATTTCGCAAGCAGCGAGGAAACGTGAAACTTCACGGTTCGCTCGGAAAGATTCAGGGAAGCGGCGATTTCCTTGTTGGCGAGGCTCCGCATGACTCCCCCGAGCACTTCTTCCTCGCGCCGCGTCAGCTTGATTTCGCTATGAACGGACTTGCCGGCTTGCAGCAGCATGGCGGCTTTCTCGTGGACGCCATTCAGCAGATCGCTATCGGCCTGCACCATCACCACGTAGTCGGTCGGCGACTGCCCGCGAACCATGCAATGCATCGCAAGCAGGCCGGCGGCCTGATCCACGGGGAAGCTTCCGTCGGGGCCGGCTTCCACGTGGAAGTGCGCTACCCCTGAGTTCTTTTCGTAAAAGTAATAGTGTTCCCGGGCAAAGACACGGCTGGGTTCCGTGATTTGATGCGGCTGCTCATTTCTGCGGATAACCTTCACTTCTCCCTCCGAATACAGCCTCGTTAGAATGCATTCCGAAGCTTGAAATTTGGTGCTTGCCCCTAGGCGCGACGCCAGGGCACTACCGGAGTAAAAGGACGCAGGCCCCAGCCAAGTTTGAGGGCTCGGACTTGGCTAATAACCTTGAACGGCAACGCCGAGGAGAGAAGGAGAAGCTTGAAAATGAATGCCCCCGGACCTTTGGCCGAACCGGGTTTGGAAGTTGCACGAACCCTGCCGAAGGGTACTACAGGGAATCCCTTAAAAACGCGGAACTTACAGTTGGGCGAACTGACAGTGGAAGATATTCGCAGGTAGGATTTTCACCGCACGCGAAAAATTTGCATACGGCAAGCAATGTAGGACTGCCTGAAATTTGTTTGCTCTTACCCTTGCAAGACGGCGCATCCCTGCTAGGCGGCAAGCAAATGGGCTCTCCCGCGCCGTTTTACGGACACAGCATGGCTGTTCCCGCGTTTAGTAGACCACGATCCGCGTCTGCTGCGGAGACACCAATTCGTATTGCACTCCGCGCCACGAGACTCTCCGGGTTGAAAGCGAATGCGCGAAGTTGCAGAGGTACAAAAAAGGAAGAAAGACGTTCAACACGATATATATCCAGGATTGCGACATGATTTGTGAGCGCTGCGCGGGCAGCGCCTCCGTCACGCCCACGACGCGTACCGCTCCGCGAATCGCGGAGAGCAGCATCGGAAGAAACGTGAGAAACGCGAGTTGCATCGAAGGGCGTCCCGCGATGAAGTCGGAGAGTGTCATCCACGCGCCGAGCAGGAGCGTAACGCAATAGAGCAGGTGCGAACCTGCGGCAATACCCCATATTTTTTCGGAATAAACGCGAGTGATTAGGATTTGCCGGTTCGTGAACTCGATCAGCCCGCCGAAATCGGTATTTACATACGAAACAGTGAGGCAGTCGGGCAGGAAGACAATGGAGCGGCCGGCGCTTTCCAGCGCGCGCGTCATCGAGAAATCGTCGCTCACGGAGTTGCGCCATTCCTCGAGCACGCTGGCCTGATCGAAAACCGAGCGGCGAATCGCCGTGCCGCCGCCCCAGCAGAAATTCCTCCCTTTTTCGCTGAGCATCGTAACAAGCGGTGCGTTCCATGCGGCCAGGAGCAGCGTCGCGAAATTATTGCTGTTCGGAATCAGCCAGCGCATGGTCGTTGTGGCGCCGATGCGCGAGTCGCCAAGCGGCGCAACCAGATGGTGCAGCCAGGATTTCCCGGGGCGGCCGTCGGAATCCGCGAAGACCAGCACTTCGAAATCCGCCGGAAGCTGCTCGATCGCGGTGCGCAGGTTATTCACCTTCTCGCCGCAGCCTTCCGGCTTTTCCGCCAGGACCAGGTGCGCCTTGACCCGCGAGGCTTCCACCACCCGCTTTACAATGTTGTATGCCGGATCGGTACGTGAGGCGAGGATGAAGAAAATTTCATAGTTCTGGTGATCAAATTCCGTGAGCGCAACGAGATTGCGTTCGAGACCCGGCTCCATTCCCTTGCAGGGGCAGAGCACCGCCGTGCGCGGCGCATAGAAGCCTGGATCCGTCGAGGCGCGGCGCCGAACGTACGCCAGCCATTGCAGCGCTTGCCAGACGGCGAAGAGGCCGAGCGCGATCTGCGCTGCGGCCAGAATGTAGAAGAGAGTCTCCACGCTGTTTTTGAGCATAGCAAACACATCGTGCTCGCAAGCGGCCGCTTTCGCCGGTAGAATCGCACCGGTAAACCCACCCCAAAGGAGAACCGAAGATGCCTGGACGCGTGGACGCAGTGATGGTGACTTCCGCCCTGGAGTTGCCCGGTTATCGGATTGTGAAGAACGTCGGAATCGTTCGCGGCATCATCGTGAGGTCGCGCAGCGTCATCGGGAGCCTCGGCGCCGCGCTGCAAACGATTGTTGGCGGCAACATCACGCTGCTGACAAACCTATGCGAAAAGACGAGAGAGGACGCATTTGAATTGATGTTGCAGCATGCTGCCGAGCACGGCGCCAATGCCGTGGTTTCGATGCGCTATGACGCCACCGAAGTCATGCAGGGTGTGACCGAGGTGCTCGCATACGGCACGGCCGTCGTCGTCGAGCGCAACCCCTAGTTTGGACTTTGTGGTTTGGCGGATTGAGTACGGCTGATGGTAAAATCCGCTCCCCATGTTCTGCCAGGCCTGCGGCTCGAAACTACCCGAGACAGCGCGATTTTGCAGTGGCTGTGGCACTGCGGTCAATGAGCCGGGCGAAACATTGCTGGGCCACGGTGGCGGGGAGCATGAGGACGCCACGCTGGACGGGGCGGGAGCGCCGCCAGGCACTCCAGGTTCAGGTTCGCAGCGCAGAGCACGCCCCTCCGCGGCGCCTGCGGGTACGCTATCAAGCTCGGACCCGATTACAGGCGGCCGCTTCGTCCCAGGGCAGATCGTCGCCGAGCGCTACCGCATCGTCGCGCTCGCGGGCCGCGGCGGCATGGGCGAAGTCTATCGCGCCGAAGACCTCAAGCTTGGTCAGGCCGTCGCCATCAAATTTCTCCCGGTTACGCTTTCGCAGGACGCTCCCGCGCTTTCTCGCTTCCATTCTGAAGTGCGCATTGCCAGGCAAGTCTCGCACCCCAATGTCTGCCGCGTCTTCGATATCGGCGAAGCCGAAGGCGTTCCCTTTTTGACCATGGAGTATGTGGACGGCGAAGATCTCGCATCGGTCGTCCGCCGCATCGGGAGGCTCTCTCCCGACAAAGCGGTCGAGTTGGCGCGACAAATATGCGCGGGGCTGGCCGCAGCCCACGAGCGGGGGGTCATTCACCGCGATCTGAAGCCCGCCAACGTGATGCTGGACGGCGCGGGCAAAGCCCGCATCATGGATTTTGGCCTCGCGGGCGTCGCGGCCAGCTTCAAGGGATCAGAAATCCGCGCCGGAACTCCCGCCTACATGGCGCCGGAACAGCTCGCCGGCGCCGAGGTCACGGCCAAAAGCGATCTCTACTCGCTTGGTCTAATTCTCTACGAACTGCTGACAGGAAAACGCGCCTTCGAGGCTGCGACGCTGCCCGAGCTGATCAAACGCCGCGAAGAGGGAACCCTCACGAGCCCCTCAACGCTCGTGCGCGACATCGATCCGCTGATTGAGCGCGTGATTCTGCGATGCCTCGAAAAGGATCCAGCCGCGCGGCCCGCCTCGGCGCTGCAAATAGCCGCCGCCTTACCTGGGGGCGACCCGCTGGCTGCCGCGCTGGCGGCAGGAGAAACGCCTTCTCCCGAAATGGTCGCTGCCGCCGGAGCCAGCGAAGGCATGAGGCCGCCGCTCGCCCTTGCCCTCCTTGCCACGGTCCTTGTCGGTTTGTTCGCTTACTGCTTCGCCTACAATCGCTTCCGGCTTCAGAATATCGTGCCCGCCGACAAGTCTCCTGATGTACTGGCCGCTCGCTCTCGTGAAATCATCCGACTGCTTGGCTTGCCCGATGCTGCCGCCGATTCCGCGTACGGCTTTCAACACGATGTGGAATACCTCAGCTACATCCGGGACCACGACAAATCAGCCACGCGTTGGAACCGCTTCGCTTCCGGCCGCCCCGCGCCGCTGCAATTCTGGTATCGCCAGAGTCCTTTGGAGATGCAGCCGCTTGATTTCTTCGGGTTTGGGGAGGCCAGCCCCGTGAACCCTGCCCTTGACGTTACCGGCATGATGAATGTCGTTCTGGACTTACAGGGACGGTTGCTGGAGTTCCGGCGCGTACCCCGGCAACATGACACCGCTCCTCTGGCGCAGGAGCCGAATTGGCAAGCGCTCCTCGCCCCGTGCGGAATCGACCTGAGCGCCTACACGCCTGCAACTCCGGAATGGACGCCGCTGCTTTTCGCGGACAGCCGCGCAGCTTGGACGCGAACGCTTTCCGACCCGCCGGGAGCGATCGAACGCGTCGAAGCCGCAGCCTATCGAGGCGCGCCAGTTTACGTTGACGTTCGCTACCCTTGGAACGCCGCGAGACGTGACCTGCCCCTCGAGCAATCCGCTCAGCAGCGATATGCAACGTGGCTCTTAGTTGCAGTCTTCCTGGCGATTTTCGGCGCCAGCGTCGCCGTCGTTCGGCGGAACCGCCGGCTGAAGCGCGGCGACGAAACAGGCGCAACACGGCTCGCCAGCTTCGTTACGATCACCGCCCTCCTGGCTTGGCTCCTCCGCTCGCATCACATCGCGGCCATCGGCGAAGTGAATATCGCCATGATTGGCGTGGCCTGGGCCACCATGGTTGCCGCTTTGGCCCGGCTGCTCTATCTGGCGCTCGAGCCTTTCGTGCGCCGGCATGATCCGCACACCATCATCTCCTGGACCCGGCTTCTCGGCGGGAAAGTCCGCGATCCGCTCGTTGGGCGCGACGTATTGATCGGCGCGACTTACGGCGTGCTTCTCTCGATCTTCGAGTCCGCCGACAACTATATCCTCCCGCTCTTCGGCAAGCTGCCGCCTGCGCCCAATACGCCTTTTACGGATTCACTCTTGGGTATACGGCTGGCTTTGAGCGCCGTTTTTCAGTATGTATGGGTTTTTGTCCTGTACTCGCTGCTCGTCTTTTTCCTTTTGTTCCTGTTGCGCCTGGCCGTGCGCAAGGACTGGATCGCCGGCCTGGTGATCGTATTTCTTGGAGCGATCACCAACACCGGCGGCGAGTATCCGCTATGGACCTTTGCTGCCTCGGCCGTGGTTTGGCTTTCCATCTATTTCATGCTGCGGAGGTTTGGGCTGGTCGCGGTCGCGGTTGGCCTGGTCATCCAGAATATTCTCGCTGTATTCCCAATCACCTCGCATTTTGACCGCTGGTATGCCTCCTGCGCGCTCACCGGCCTGGCGGTCATCGCCGCCGTTGCCATCTTTGCTTTTCGCGCCGCCCTCGCCGGCCAGCCGCTCGTCCCGGAGAACGTGCTCGATCACTGATCTCTATCGCTCATTACTTTCGCGGCTCGGCCGTTAGCTCCACGATTGCTGTCGCCAGTTTTTCCAGTTCTGCAAGCGCGCGGCTGGCGGCAAGCCGCGCCTTTTCCAGAAACGACGAATCCAGCAGGAATGCACAACGATCCACAAAAGGATGATTCGCCGCTTCGAATGGCTTGCGCGGCCTGCGCGTCCCGGCGGCGCGCGCGATCAAGTGCTCGTACATCTGCAAATCGCTTTGAAAATCCAATGCGTCACCTGCGGTCCACCGCTGCTGACGCGCCAATGCCGCAAGAAATTTCCGCCGGAAGGCGCCAACCTCACTTCGCGGCTTGAGCTTGGGTTTCGAGCGCGAATCGCGCGGCTTCTCCCACGAAGATGCCTCGAGCGCCCGGGCGCTCGCCGCCAGTAACGCTTCTCGCTGCAGCAGTTCCAGCAAATCGCGATACATTCCCGCGTGTACCTGCAGCGCCTGTCGTCCGTGCTCCACCACGTAGGAATCCACAAAGCGCGGAACGATACGGTCGCGCTGCAGGCTCTCGACAAGCTCTTGCGCAAGTGCCGCCGCGTGATCCGTCGCTTTTGGCCTTTCCGTGGTCATGCCTGGACTCATGGTAGCAGGACTTCCCGGCTTGCTCCGGCCGCAAAAAAAGAGCCCGGCGATTGGCTCGCCGGGCTTTTGTCAGGTTGCGTTCGGTTACTCAGTGAATCGGGCTCACGCCTTCCGGACTGACGTGCTTCGGCTTTGGTTGCGGCGGCACCGCAGGCGACACCGCTTCCTTCTGTAAAGCATGTTCGAGCACCTCGTCGAGCGTTCGCACGTACGTGATCTTAATGTCCCCGAGAATTTCCGGCGGCAAGTCCGCTACGGCGTTCGGCTCGTTATCTGCAGGCAGGAGGACTTCCTTGATTCCCGCGCGCTTTGCCCCGAGCACCTTCTCCTTCACTCCGCCGATCGGCAGGACAACGCCCGACAGCGTCATCTCACCCGTCATTGCCAGGCGGTCCTTCACGGGCCTGCCGGTCAGCAAGCTGACCAGCGCCGTGACCATCGCCGCGCCCGCGGAAGGTCCGTCCTTAGGCACCGCGCCCGACGGGACGTGGATGTGCACGTCGTATTTTCGGAAGAAGTCCGGTTCGATTCCGTACCGCTCGGCGTTTGCGCGTGTCCATGTCAGTGCCGCGGTCATCGACTCCTGCATGACCTCTCCCAAATGCCCCGTCATCGTGAACTGTTTCCCTCCACGCATCCGCGTCGCCTCAATGAAGATGATGTCGCCCCCTACCGGCGTCCACACCAGTCCCACCGCAACCCCTGGCTTCTTGACCCGCTCCTCCACTTCCTTTTCCGTGCGGAATTTCGGCACGCCCAGGAACTGACGGACGATTTCCGGTGTCACCACCATTTTGTCGGTTTGCCCTTCGGCGATGCGCCGCGCCTGCTTCCGCGTGATCGTCGCAATCTCGCGCTCGAGGTTGCGCACGCCGGCTTCGCGCGTGAAGCTGTGAATGATCTCCTGCAATCCTTCATCGGTGAACTCGATCTGCTCGCCGACTTTCAGGCCGTGTTCCGCCGCCTGCTTCGGAATCAGGTATTTGTGCGCGATGTGGATTTTCTCCTCGCCCGTGTATCCCGGCAGCTCGATAATTTCCATGCGATCGCGCAAGGGTTCGGGGATCGGGTCCATCCAGTTAGCGGTAGCGATGAAGAGCACCTTGCTGAGATCGAACGGCACATCGAGATAGTGATCGCGGAACGTGGCGTTCTGCTCGGGATCGAGGACTTCCATCAGGGCCGCGGAAGGATCGCCGCGGAAGTCGCGCCCGAGTTTATCGACTTCGTCGAGCATCATTACCGGATCGTTCGTCTCCGCTCGCCGCAAGCCCTGGATAATCTGGCCGGGGAGCGCGCCGATGTAAGTCCGGCGATGACCGCGAATTTCCGCTTCGTCGTGCATGCCGCCGAGGGCAATTCGAACGAATTTGCGTCCGAGCGCCCGGGCAATCGACTTGCCGAGGGAAGTCTTGCCCACGCCAGGAGGCCCCACGAAGCACAGGATCGGTCCCTTCATTCCGGGCTGCAACTTCTTGACGGCCAGATAGTCGAGGATGCGCTCCTTGACCTTAGTCAAGTCGTAGTGATCTTCATCCAGAATTTGCCGGCCCTTGGGAATGTCGATTTCCTCGACGCCGGAAGACTTCGCCCACGGGAGCGCGGTCATCCATTCCAGGTACGTGCGCGAAACCATGTATTCGGCGGAAGCCGGGGTCATTTTTGCGAGCCGCTTCAGCTCGCGTTCGCACTCTTTCTTGGCCTCGGCGGGCATATGGGCTTCTTCCACTTTCTTGCGCAGCTCGTCGATTTCGGCCATGGTGTCGTCGGATTCGCCGAGTTCTTTCTGAATGGCCTTCATCTGCTCGCGCAGAAGGTACTCGCGCTGGTTTGCACTGACTTGTTCCTGCACCTGTTCATGGATTTTCGAGCGCAGCTCGAGAACCTCCAGTTCCTTCGAAAGCTCGCGAACCAGCATTTCCAGGCGCTTGCGCACGCTGGGAGTTTCGATCAGTTCCTGCCGCAGGAGGGTCGAAAGCGAAGGGAGAGTGCCGGCAATGAAATCAGCCAGCCTCCCGGGATCGTCAATATTGGTGGCCGCCGCCTGCAAGTCATCGGAGAGCTGCGGTGAATGGCTCACGACGTCGCGGAAGAGTTCCTGGGCATTCCGCTGCAGAGCCTCGAGTTCGGCGTCAAACTCTCCAGTGAAATCCGGCTGGGCCTCGACCCTGGCGCGAAGAAACGGGCGCAAGCCGATCAACTCAATGATCTGAATCCGCTGCAACCCTTCCAGGAAAATGACCACATTTCCGTTGGGCATTTTTACGGTTTTGTGGACTTTGGCCAGCGTTCCGACCTTGTGCAGGTCGGCGGCAGTCGGGTCTTCCACCCTTGGATCAAGCTGGGCTACGACGCCCATCAATTTTTCGTCGCCGGTAAGTGAATTAACCAGCGCCAGCGAACTCTCCCGGCCCACCGTGAGGGGCAGGACCGCCCCCGGAAACAGGACCGTGTCCCGAACTGGCAGGACCGGAAGCACATCCGGTATCGCGAACTTTTTGTCAGCCATGATTCCCCCAAAAACAACGCCAATCGGCACCAATGGTTTAGATGCAGCAGGGCGATGCAAGGTGCAGACGCCTGCAAATGTTTCAGGCAACAAATATTAGCGTACTATACTAAACTATTCGCTCTTGGTCAAAGCTCGAATAAACACATTAGTTTCAGTAAAATACAGAACCGCTCTGGCTCAACCCGCACTTTGGTTCTGGTCGTTTCTCAGATGCTTTGCCTGGAACCGCGACTTCAGAAATTCCAGCGCCTCCTCTCGGCTGTTCACCTGTCCCTCGAGTTGCGCATCTTCGAGTTCCCCGAGCATCCTGGAGAACGCCGGACCGGGTTGATACCCTAAACCAATCAGGTCATCCCCTGTCAACAGGCGCTGCGGCTGAACTTGCTCGCGAGGGGTATCCCGCAGGAAATTTTGCACAAACTGATAGTGATCCAGGTTGCGGTGACTCCCGAGGCAGTCCAGCCGGTGCAATGCCAAGTGCTCCTCGAATTTTGGCAGCCGCACGAAACGCTTCAGGGTCGCCTTGCGCATCTGGCGTACATCCTTGAACTTCATGTGGTTCGCTACCAAGGCAACGATTTGCTCGGTGTCGTCAGTTGAAAAGCGCAGCCGACGGCAGATGGTTCTTGCCATTGCTGAGCCGACGTTGACGTGACCGTCAAACCGAATGCGGTCACCGGTTTCCGCCGCTGAACGAAACGTGGGCGGCTTACCGACATCATGGAGCAGCGTGCCCCAGGCGAGTGTAGCTGAGCAGCCTGCCGGAAGCCCTGCAAGCATCAGCCGCGTGTGCACCCAGACATCCCCTTCCGGATGAAATTGCGGCGGCTGTGGAACGCCTTTCATGGCAGCCACTTCGGGCAGGAGCACTGGCAGCAGGCGACTTTGGTCGAGCAGCTCGAAGCCTGTATGCGCGGCACCCTCGGTCAGGAGCTTGGTTAGTTCTTCGCGAATTCTCTCCGCGGAGACCTGTTGAACCTCGCGCGCGTGACGATGGATCGCGCGGAAGGTCGCTGGCTCGATGCGGAATCCGAAGCGGGCCGCGAACCGGATGGCGCGGAGCATGCGGAGCTTGTCTTCAGCAAAGCGCCGTTTCGGCTCACCAATGGCCCGGATCACGCCTTCACGAATATCCTTTTGGCCGTCCACGAAATCCAGCACTTCGCCGGTATCGTGCCGCATCAGCAGGCCATTGATGGTGAAGTCGCGGCGCTGAACGTCTTCCTGTGGATTCTTGGCGTATTGCACATGATCGGGATGACGGCCATCGGTGTAGCCCCGGTCGGACCGAAAGGTTGCCACTTCCACCTTGAAGCCGTTTCCAGGGACGAGCACTACGCCAAACTGCGCACCGATAGCAATGGCATCCGGAAAGAGCTGCATCACGCGCTGCGGGCTGGCATCGGTCGTGACGTCGTAGTCGGCGGGTGCCTTGGCCATGAGCAGGTCACGCACGCAGCCCCCGACCAGGTAGGCCTGATGCCCATGCTGGCGAAGGCGATCGCAGATGGCGTTAGCAAGCTCGCGCGCTTCCATGTGCCAATTATCCGTCAAAGGGTTCTGGCACGCTCGCCGGGCGTGTGCGGGAGTTTCCGGCTTTTGTCCCTTGGGCAGCCCTGCTAGTTGCTACGGAACACGAGGCAGGTGATGTCATCGGATTGCCGTGTGGCGCCGACGAATTCATCCACGCGACGCATCAGGAAACGCAAGGAATCCTCGGCGGAGCCAGGGGGCAGGGAGCGTATGGCGGCAAGCCAGCGCTCATTGCCAAGCTCTTGCCCGCGCTCATCGAAGGCCTCGATGACGCCGTCAGTGAAAAAGATGAGCGTGTCTCCGGGACGCATCTCCTTGCTGCCAGCGTCGTAGGCGGCGCCTGCTTCAATTCCGAGCGGCAAGCCGCCAAGGTCGAGCGACTCCATATCGCCGTTGCGGCGGCGCAGAATTGGCGCGTTATGGCCGGCATTTATGTACGCGAGCCGCCGCGTCGCGGAATCGTACTCGGCAATGACCGCTGTCGTGAAGCGGCGTCCATCGAGGCTGTGCGCGCAGGCGTAGCGGTTCAAGCGCAGCACGAGGTCGTTCAAACAGGCGCCTTCGCCCGCGATGGTGCGCAAGCTGGCTTGCAGAGTCGCCATCAGCAGCGCCGCCGGAACGCTCTTGCCGGCAACATCGGCGATCACCAGCAGCAGCCGCGTGCCGCCCTGCTGCGGATAGAAGGCGTCGTAGTAGTCTCCGGCGACGGAATTCTGAGGACGCGTGGCAAACGCGATGTCCGCGCCGCTCACTTCCGGTGGACTCGAGGGCACGAGCCAAGCTTGAATTTCGCGGGCGATTTCCAGATCGCGCTTCATCGTGACCTTGTCCGCCAGCTCCAGCGAAAGCAGGAGCAGGAAGAGCAATGCGGCAAATATCTCGAAGCGGAAATCCAGCGTCACGCTGCCGAACTGCACGCGAAATCCCGAGAGCACCAGCAGCGCCAGCGCAAACAGCAAGAGCACGCGCCGCGCCGGAGTCATCTTCAGCAGCAAGGCCCAGAAAAACTGGCGCGCGATGTGAAATGGCCGGCGCCAGTGCGGCAGCTTCTGGATTTCGTCCCAGTCGACTTCCTTGCCATAGAAGCCGTAACTCGCGCGGGCGTCCGCCGCGAACTGGGACCACAAGTCTTCGATTTGGCGGCCTTCGCTGACGCGGTCCCAAAAGTGGCGCAGCCGGTCGGCCCCGCGATAGCGGCAGGGAGGGGCGGCGGAGGGAGAAGGCGTGCTCATGGAGGCAGTATACGGGAACCGGCGCTCGGCGTTATCAGTCGCGGGGTTTTTCGCCGAACCCGGAGCGCCGGTGTTCGAATTCGCGCTCGGAGCGGAGCGAGCCGCCGAATTGAAGTTTAGCGAAGCCGAAGCGGTCACGCAGGCGGTCGGTGGCACGGGTGAGATTTTCGAGCTTGGCGCGGCGCTCGGGGTCGAGCAGGTCGAGTTGCGGCCCGCCGTGCGTGAATCCGCCAAGGCTCACGCCGAGAAGGCGGATCTTGCGCTTGCGGTCACGATGCCGCCGAAAGAGTTCCTGAAACACCGCGAGAATATCGCCATCGAGGGCGGTGGACCGCGGAAGGGTTTTCGCGCGAGTTCGGGTATCGAATCCAGCGTAGCGAATCGTGAGGGTCAGAGTCCGAGCTGCGAGACCCGCTTCGCGCAGGCGCTTGCATGCTTTCTGGCAGAGATGGCTCAGCATGGCGCCGAGCGTTTCATCATCATCGGTGTCTTCCCCAAATGTGTGATTGTGCGAAATCGACTTCGGCTCGGCATCCATCACGAATTCATAGGAATCGCCGCCGCGCGCCTTGCGGAAGAGCGCATCGCCCCACTGGCCGAAGACTTGTTCGAGTGCCTGGCGGGGAGCGGCGGCAAGCTGCCCGACGATCTCGATGCCCATGGCGCGGAGCGCGCGTTCGGTGACCTTGCCAATTCCGGGAATCTTGCGCACGGGAAGCTGTTCGAGAAAACGCTCCTCGCTGCCCGCGGGAACCCAGAGCAAGCCGCGAGGCTTCGCCTGGTCGGAAGCGACTTTGGCGATGAGCCGCGTCGCGCCGAGCCCAGCGGAGCAGGGAAGGCCGGTCGAGCGCGTGATGGTGCGCAGCAGTTTGTCAGCGGCGGCAAAAGGGGGGCCGTGCAATCGCGCGGTGCCGGAGAGATCGAGATAGGCTTCGTCAATTGAGACCATTTCGACGACGGGCGAAAAGGCGGCGAGAATTTTAGCCACGCGGTCGCTCCACTCCGAATACTTGTGGTGATGCCCGTCGAGAAAAACCGCATGGGGGCAGAGCCTGCCCGCCGTGCGCAGTGGCATTGCGGACTGGATTCCGTATTTGCGCGCTTCGTAACTCGCGGCGGTGACGACGCCGCGCTGATCGGGCCGCCCGCCCACAACGACGGGCTTGCCGCGCAATTCCGGGCGCTCGAGCAATTCGACGGAGACGAAGAAGGCGTCCATATCCACGTGCAGAATGCTGGCGTCCGCTTGAGCGGAGGGCTGCTCGAGGCCGCCATGTTTCGCCCGAAATCTCGCGAGTTCCGGCATGGCGCTAGCCTACTCCCGCGGCAGACGATGCGCCACAAGGGACGAGCTGCCTTCGCGTGGCGGATGAAGAAGGTTTGGGTGTCCCGGGGCTAGCGGGAGGCGTCCGGGGAGGAACCCAGGGTCGGGCACTTCCCGTGCTACTCGGTGTAGAGAAGCAGGAGTATGCCGAGGACTATCATCATTGCCGGAAAAAGCCTGGCGAAGACGGACTTGAGGCGCGTGGGAAATTCGGAGAGGCCGGCGAAGAGGCCGATGCCGACGCCTGTGGCGGCAAAGCTCAGATGCTCGCTCTGAATATGTTCCATGATGGCCATGTGCCCGGGACCGTGCATGCCAGTGTGGTGCTCGTGAAAGAGGAGCAAGATGGAACCGGCAATGGCGAGAACGGGGAAAACGAAGCCGGCCCAGGCGGCCTTAACGACGCTGCGGGCGCGCTGAATTTCGAGTACACCGAGACCGAGGAGGATGGCGGCGAAGGTTTTGTGCTGGATGATTTCGGAGTTGTGGGTGAACCCGTACCACCACGTTTGCGGGCCAAAGGGCCAGAGCTCGGTGTCGCTATAGACAAGGAGAAAAATGCCGGCGGCGAAAAAGCAAAGCGGCCACGCAAAGCGAACAGCGGGCCAGCGGCGGCGGAGAGACGGTTCGGCGAGCATGAAGATGGCGGCAAGAATGACCAAAGCTCCGGCGATGTGGTGATTGCCCTCGCTCTCTTTCTTGTCGGCGAGCAGTTTGGCGCGTTCGGCGGGAGTCATTTCGGCGGAGTGATCCATCGGCATGGACATGTCGCCGTGCATGACGGTGCCATCGGGCATGACGTGGTCCTGGGCACGAAGGAGCGCAGCAGGAGCAAGGGCCCAAAGAGAAACCACCAGGAGCATCGCAAGATGAGGAAGGAAGCGAGCGAACGGGCGGATGTTCATGAGCAGCTCCGAAAAGTTGGTTTCGCCAGAGTGTGATGCAAGCGGCCGCGACGTGGTGATACGCGTTCACACGCGCGTGAAGACCGGCGGCGATTTTCGCGCAGT
>Ga0209581_1003037_pt1 | contig 14946 bp, 14 predicted proteins | sample Coa_R2_FD_187160 | JGI IMG/M metagenome (GOLD analysis project Ga0209581, IMG submission 187160) | Surface soil microbial communities from Centralia Pennsylvania, which are recovering from an underground coalmine fire - Coalmine... | ecosystem: Environmental > Terrestrial > Soil > Unclassified ...
GGAGGATCGGGGATGTTTTGGCCGAGATGGGTTTGGTCTCGCCTCACGAACTCAATAGCTTTCTGGAACTCCAGGTAAAAGAAAAAATCATAAATGGTTTTAACTCCTTTGTGCAGGGCACATACACCTTCAAACCCGAAAGCGGGTTTGTAAGTAGGATTGTGGGCTACAAAATTAACCTCCTTCAGGTTTTGTATGAGGGTGTAAAACGATTTGTGAATATCCCAACCATTGAAGAGGTCTTCTATCCTAAAGATGGAGGCGATGCCGAAATCAAATTAAGCCCAGATTTAAGAGCGGAAATAAGCGGCATCGGCTTCAATCCCAGGGAATCGAGGTTTATACAACTCCTTAAAGAGGGGACGATTAATGATGTGTTAAGCATAAGCAGACTAAGCAGGGAAGAAATATTGAAGCTACTCTATTTTTTACACCTGCTTGACTTATTGAAGACATCAAACCCAAAACCGGAGTTACGACCGGAGGCAAAAGAGCACCCTGCCGATACGACGGTCAAGAGCCAGGAAGCTGCCAAAGCGGTCAATACTCCTCAAGAGGATATAATCATGCTCGAAGAAGAGGTTGCAGAGGCGGAATCAAAGCCGCCTGGAGAAGAAAGGATCAATGCCAGATTAGAAGAACCTAAAGTCCCTCATTATGAAGAAATTAAAGCAGATAGGGTAAAAAGGGGGAAGAAAGAGATGATTACCGATGAGATTCTAAAGCTCCACTCGGTGCTAAATGAGAAAAACTACTATGAACTCCTTGGCGTTAATACAGATTCTAAAAGAGAGGAGATACGCGCTGCCTACTTCGGTCTTGCGAAGAGGTTTCATCCCGATGCCCATCCCGACCTTGATAGTGACATGAAACAAAAGGCCGAGGATATATTTGCGACGATTACAGCGGCTTACCAAACCCTTTCCGACGATGAAGAGCGCGCCCGGTATGATTCTCAGGCTCAGGCAGGCAGATTCCAAGAAGCTAAGGCCTCTTATGATGCGGAAGTCGCATATAGAAAGGGGGAGGTACTTCTCAAGCAGAGGAGGTTCGATGAGGCGCAGCATGAGTTTAAGAACGCCACTGCCTTAAATCCCGATGAAGCGACCTACATTGGGGCACTTGCTTGGGCTATATTCTTGGGGGCGATGGACAAGGACAGGGTCGTACACGATGTAAAACAACAGCTTCAAAAGGCTATTGCCTTGAATCCAAGGCTCCCTCAGAATTATTATTATCTGGGATGTGTCTATAAGTATGACGAAAGCGAAAGCCAAGCTGAGGCGAGCTTTTTGAAAGCCCTGAAATATGACCCTGAATACATAGAGGCAAAAAGAGAACTCAGGTTAATTCAGATGCGGAGGTCGGAAAAGAAAGAAGAGAAAGGCAAAAACAAAAAAGACAAGCGTTTTTGGCCACATTTATTTAATAAGTAGATTAAACGCACGCCATAATTGTCCATCGCGTGAGTACCCACACAAGACTGGTTTGTTAGTTATACAGCTAATTTTTAAGCCGTACAATAATTTATATTTACTTCTTTACAATTTGCTTTAATTATGATAACATTCGATTTTCAAGGATGAGAATTAAATCTCTCGAAATCGTCGGCTTTAAATCATTCTACGAAAAGACTACCATCTATTTTCAAAGCGGAATAAACGCCATAGTAGGTCCCAATGGATGCGGAAAGTCCAATGTTCTCGATGCTATTCGATGGGTTCTCGGGGAACAAAACCCCAGACGCCTGAGAGCCGAGGGGATGGAAGAGGTCGTATCTAACGGCAGCGAAACCCTAAAACCCCTTGGTATGGCTGAGGTCTCACTTTCACTCGTGGACGTTCCGGGAGAGGGGTTTAATGAGGTCGTAGTCAAGCGCAGGCTCTTTCGTTCTGGAGAAAGCGAGTATTACATAAACGGCTCCCCATGCAGGCTAAAGGACATAACCGAGATGTTTATGGATACGGGTGTGGGGGCGAGGGCTTATTCCACAATAGACCAGGGGAGAATTGAGCATTTAATCACGGCGAAGCCTGAAGACAGAAGAATGATAATAGAGGAGGTCGCCGGGATTGTAAAGTACAGAATAAGGCGCCGCGAGACGGAAAGGCGGATTGAGTCTACAAAAGAAAATCTGAGGCGTGTAAAGGACGTAATGGATGAGATAAATCGCCAGATGGCTACTCTCAGCCGTCAGGCAAGGGATGCCGAGGAGTTTAAACACCTCTCCGAGGAAGCAAGGTATCTTGAATTCGGAATAACCCATTCAAAACTCTGCGAAATGGAAGAGGAAAAAAGGAACGTTCTTTCTCAGAAGTCGGAGTTAAAGAGTATGCTCTCTTCTCTGATAGAGACAACGGGGGAAAAGGAAACCCTTATTGAGGGTATGAGATCAGAAATAACACTACTTGAACGGAGAATCGAGGATCTGGGTAAGGAGGTTTATGGAATTAGATCAGGCCTGCAGGCAAAACAGGCTCTTGAGGAACTAAGAAAGAGCGAAGCCGCAGGGGTTGACGAATTCATTAAAAGGCTCGAAAAGGAGATTGAGTCTCTTATAGAGGAAGGCGAAAGGACAGCTATTCAGATTAATATCAAGGAAAAGAGCCTGGAAGAAATAATCTCAGACTTATATTCTAAGGAGATTGAGATTGCACAAAAAGAAGAGGCGCTCTCCAATCTCAGATCGGAGCTTGCGGAAATCCAACACGATATTGAGAGCACGAGGACAGCACTCTTTCATGCCCTCGATGAACACGGCGCTCTAAAGGGCGAGGCTTTCGGATACGAAAAGGAACTCGCCGATCTGAAATCCAGACACGACCGGACTAGAAGGGAGATGGCAGAGGTAGAGGGTGAAAAAGAAAGAACATCCTCTCGAATCCTGGAGCTTGAACGTGTTCTAATGAGCGCTCAGGAGCGCAGAGTCGAAATAGAAGAAATGGAAGAGGGTATTCTATCACGCCTTTCTGCGCTGAGTGTAGATGGAGAGATGAAGAAAAAAGAAAGCGCATCGCTCGGCGAGCATCTTAAAGAGGTTCACTCAAGGCTTAACGCACTCAAGCGGATTGAGACGGAATACGAGTGGCTTCCGGAGGGGATAGGAAAATTTCTCCTTGAGAAAAAGGGAAACGGGATTTTAGGGGTGATTGCAGACTTTATTTCGGTTCCCAGGGGCTATGAGCGGGCACTTGAGGCGGCATTTGGAGACAGGCTAAAATGGGTTCTTGTTAAAGAGAGCGAGGAGGCGCTCCGGGCTGTAGATTCCCTGAAAGAACGATCCATTGGAAGAGGCACATTTGTTCCTATCGTCAATAACGGAAAAAAGAACGGACACTTCGAGAAAAATGGAAAGGACATTGTGCCACTCTGGGAGATGATTAAGGTTGATGGAATAGATAAGGATATAATTAACGATATGCTAAAGGGCGTGTTTGTGGTTTCTTCTCTCAGGGATGCCATTAATCTGAGAGAGGAAATTGAAGAGGGCACGTTTGTCACGCTCGACGGCGACCTGCTCCATCCTACGGGTGCAATCTCAGGTGGAGTCGGCGCCGAAGGGGTATTTGAGAGAAAAAGAGAGATTGAAGAACTCTCATTTCAGGCTCAAAGCCTGGATGAGAAACTCGGAGAGATTTTAAAAGAAATAGATATGAATCGGGAAGAGGTTGAAAGGCTCCGGGACGCGATTGGGGAGATTGAGAGAGAGTCTGTAGAGATCGGAATAAAAGAGGCTGAGATTAGAAAAGACATCTCCAACCTTCAAGACAATGCCTCAAAAATTCAAAGGCGGTATGAGATAATCGAGTTCGACCTAAATGAGATTGGTTTGGAGGTTCAGGAAAAGGATGCGGAGCTTAAAAAAACGCTCTCACGGTTAAAACGCATTGAAAATGAGAAAGCACTCATTGAAGAAAAATTTAGCGGACTTAAAGAGGCTCTTCAGAGATTAGAAGATAGGGAAAAGGCACTGGATAGAGAGATTACAAATCTGAGAATTGAAAGCGCCGCGCTTGCGGAGAAGAAGAAGAGCGTCGAGGAGGATTTAGATGAGCTTAGAAAGAGACAACAAGAAATAAAAGAGAGAATCGCTCTCGAATCCAAAGAGATGGAAAGAAAGAAGAAGGACAAACTCAGTTTCATTAAAACGGATGAAGATACAAAGGTAGAGATTCATCGCCTTTTGACGATTCTCCATGAGAAGGAGGAGGAACTAAACGCCGAGAGGAGCAAAAGGGATGAGATTCTAGTTAAAATTAAAAACACACAGGAGGAGAAGGAAAGGCTCGTAGAGAAAATAACCGAGACAGAAAAGAATTTAAACTCTCTTGAATTCCGTTTAAATGGTATTGAGATTCAAATTAATCACATTAAAGGGTTGTTTCGGGAAAGCGATTTTGATCTGAGTCAATTTGCCGATTCTCAATTTAAAATTACGGATCGCGAGGGCGAGGAGGCCAGGCTTCGGAAGCTCAAAGAAAGGATCGAAAAATTTGGTCCCGTAAACCTTCTTGCGCCTGATGAATACAAAACCCTCGAAGAGAGGTTCAAATTCTTCAGTGAGCAGAGTGAGGATTTGGTAAATGCTATTTCGGCGCTTAAAAAGGCTATGAATAAGATTGACAGGGAGTCTGAAAAGAGGTTTAACGAGACGTTTGAGGTTGTAAATAAAAAATTTCAGGAGGTCTTTAGCCGTCTCTTTAGGGGAGGAGAGGCGAAGCTCGTTCTTACAAATGAGGAAGACCTCCTTGAGACAGGCATTGATATTATGGTAAGGCCGAGTGGAAAGAGGTTTCAATCGGTAAGCCTGCTTTCAGGCGGGGAGAAGGCGCTCTCCGCCATTGCCCTTGTCCTGTCCGCCTGCTTTATAAAGCCCGCGCCGTTTCTTTTCTTTGACGAAATTGATGCTCCCTTAGACGATGCGAATACGGGTCAGTTTACGGAGTTGCTTAAAGACATAGGAAAAGAGTCTCAGATTATAGTCATCACGCACAATAAAAAAACGATGCAGACCACGAACTCTCTTATCGGAATAACCTCCAATAAACGGAACGCAACCAAAGTAGTTTCCGTAGAGCTTGGGGAAAATTAGTCTTGTTTGTATATCCTGAAGTATAATTCCCAAAAAGGGAAAAATGGACAGGGATTTCCGTATAACAATCTGTATAGATGATTAGGCAGAAACAATTTCGTATGATCAATAGCTAGTGATCAGAGATGGACACTCTCACATTTATCGCTGAAGTCACGAGGGTGGTTGCTTGGCCGTCTGCGGCAGTCACGACTGCGCTGATATTTCGCGAGCAGCTTCGTGCTCTCTTGTCGAGAATTCGCAATGGCAAGGTTGAACCGGCGGAGTTCGAGTTTGAACAAGAGCATTATGCATGCAGGCAATGGCAGTGGTGATACCCCCATAGTGTAGCTAAGAGAGAGTACAATTTGATAAAGTCTTCCAACCATGTTATGATTATCTTATCTTCTAATATTATCTCTACTAATACGAGTACGAGATAATCCAATTCACGCACAGATTCCCCCACAATAGAAGGTAATTCAAACGAAGGAGAACCATCCAAATGAGTAACAAGATAGGAGCGTCAAAAGTAGCAAAGGATTTTAATGAAGAGGTAGTAGATGAAACCACAGGATTTCTCAGAGAGAATTATATAAAGAGTTTCAAGCTACCCATATCTCTTTGGGAAAGTAATTTAAAGTTTCTAAACACTCAGATTGAGCAGTGGCTTAGTTTTCAGCAGGATTACATCAATTCTGTAATAGAGTTCTATGATAACTTCCCAGGTTGGAATGGGAATTCAAAGGGTACAGATAGTTACTTTAAATACCCCCTAGCTCTCCAGAAGAGCTATATTGATTCGGTTAGAAGTAATTTAGATAGCTTTACGAAGAAGAACCTCGACCTCATTCATAAAAACATTGAGAAAGCTTCCTCGCTTTTTGATAGTTATTTTAGCCTGTTTAGGGTATAAGCAGTTCATACTCATAAGTAAAAAAAATACAGGGCATGTGGAGGGATATATGACGAAGGGAAAGATTAAGAGAGTGATGAAAGACAGGGGCTATGGGTTTATAAGGGTGGAAGACGGAAGAGAAATCTTCTTTCATATGTCTGCTCTTGAGGGGCTTGATTTCAATGGTCTAATGGAGGGAGACTCAGTAGAATGTGATGTGCAAAAAGATAAGTATGATCGTGGATACAAAGCTGTAAACGTTAGGAGAGCCTAAGGTTGAGAAAAGAACAAAAGGGTTTTCGCCAGCTTTACACAAAAAGTCACAAAATCAATCCACTCTTGCATCTCCCAATTCGCATTGGGTGAAAATGATAGATTGGTAACCTAAAGACTTTTTCCGGCAAATGAGGCTTTTTAGGGGAAGCCATTAAGAGGGTTGATTCAAATGAAAGACGATTTTACCCCAGAGCAATTAACAAAAGCACGTGAGGCTAAGGCACTTACGAGGGCAGAATTAGCTTCCTTGTTGGGTACGTCCGAAGATGTAATTACAGAATTTGAAAATGGAACATTAATACCCAGTGTAGAGGAGCTATTTAGAATCAATAATATTCTGAAAACGCCTATTTCAACTTAAATATGTAGGCAAGAAGTTCCTTATAGAAATAAGAGAGTCCCTTGCCCAACATCAATTAAGCCTTGGAATGAAAATCAGGAAATCCTAAGAGGAGATAGTAAATGTTGGAAGGTCCGATTAATGTAGGAAAGAAATACATCTGGAACCCTCAGGGTGATAATACTTATAACCTAGAAGTGGTTCCTATGGCGGTTCTCACAGTGCTTGCTATACACTCATATACTATTACAAATAGAACATGGATAGAGTTTGAGGATGACCAAGGCAAGCGCACTTCTATGGATGCAGATAGATTCAGACAAGGATGCTTAGAGACAAATAAAGATATGGAGGAGAATGTAGTAAGTACATCTGATGTTCCGATAGACGAAGACAGGGGAGATGTAGATATACGGCTCTTGGATTACTACTTGGCTGATAAAGATGATAACAACTAATTGACAAGAAAATGGAGCCGAAGAGATATGTTCAAGAGGCTTAGTCATGCCGACTGGCCTTTTCAAAGATTTTGATTGAACTTGGTTTTGGGAACAGAATAAAATCATATAATGTCCCTCGGGAATTGGGAGAAATATAATGGGAATAAGGTTGATGATAGTAGTCCCTCCACTCATTCGAGAGAGAATCTGCAAAATCCTAGAGACTGAAAAATACATACAGATTGTAGCTGAAGCTTCAACTCAGGAAGAGATTATTCCACTTGCTGAGCAAAACAAGCATGATATTTTATTCCTTGATACAATTATTTCTGATTTGGATATTTTAAAACTTCTAAGATCAATTGAAGAGAAAAGTCCTAAGACAAAGATAGTCGTGTTGATTCACGCACATGATGGGGTAACCGCAAATGTTATCTCTCTATATGTTCAGTGGTGCTTAACAGCCGCATCAGGCACAACGGACCTAATTCATACAATTAGAGCCGCTAGTAAAGATAAGAGACGGACAGAGAAAAAGATAACCAATGGAGGTCTACCTCGATCGTTACGTTCAGGAAAAAGTAAAGTGGGTAAACTAGGATTTTTATGATCCAATCCTATGAAGGGAAGAGGAGGACATAAAACTCGCATTATCCAAGGTACAAAAATAAGAGCAAGGTAAGCGTAGTGGTAAATTCAGAGCTGTAAACGTTAGGATGGCCTTAGGTTAAGGAAAGGACAAAAGATGGTTTAACCATAACTTGGCCTATCAGCCCCTCTAGCCCCGAGGGAAAAATAGGATTTGAGGTGACTAATAATGACCATAACTAGATTCCGGTATTCGCTAGCATCAGTTGTAAATACCTTCTCGACCATTCGAAGCGGCGATCTTAGAAGGATAGCAAAAAAGATTATAAATCCGGAGATAGAGAAGCATGTGACACGGTATTTGTCTCTAAGGGGAAGGAAACGTAGGATATAAAGGTATAAGAAAAATAAAAGGCAAGCCTGTTACAAATTATCCCCTTCGGTCCTTTATAGATATAAACCAAAATAAATCCACAGGAGATATAGGAAATGGCATGTAGAAAGAAGTGGAGAAGTACTGTATACCGTTGTTATATAGAGTGTATAGACGAACAGCTTCACAGTGTCGAGGAAAATTGTTTTGAATTTAAACCTACTCCGGGCGACCACACTGACTGTAAGCACCCAAAGGGTATAATTCATGCCCACAGCTTGAGTGAATGGCATCATATAGACTGCATTTATTATGATCCTTTGGAAGAGAAGATTAAACCTTTTCCTAGAGAAGTTCTGTAGCTGATTTGACGTAACTTCTTTGGTCTTCTTTCCTAAATTACATGATTAGGGAAGTAAGAGACTGGAACGGAGATTCTAGGAGGCGGTGAGCAACAAAACTCTTCATTGCATAAGTCGAGATGGGTTATGCTTCTCAATATATGAACTTCGAGGGCTTATAAGTGTTGAGTGCGATTTTGTGATGGTTGAAATCAAATAAATACTACATTCCATTCGACGAGACGCCATTTACTAACGAGCCCATTTGTTACGAATGGGTCGCCTTTAATGAACTCCTCTGCTGCTTCTCGTGTAGTGAAAACAGCCATAGCGCTTTCTGGTGGGTTGCCTAGAGAACCAGCCGCAAGCAGGAGACCACGAGCATGGAACTCTTCGAGCCTAGCACGGTGCATTGGATAGTGCGCCATAACCTTTGACAAGGCATCCGGAGCCATTTCGTAGAAACAGACAATCTTCATTTAGTTACCTCGATATTGAGTGCCCAGCGTCGGCATTTAAAAATACGTAAATGCCCGGAGCAGCAGACCAAGGGTAGCTCCACGCTCGTGCTCTGTCCTGGATGTCCGCAACCGGATGGATAAATTCCTTGGGACGTTCCATGGCCGCAACGTGGAAGGCAAACTCAAGAACTACCTCGCGCACTTTGTCAATCATTAGCATTGATACTCCCGAACAACAAACTACTGATTAGACTACAAGAATGCGGTCTAACACCCCAAATACTGCTTCCCTATTAATGGTACACAGAATAAAATAAACTAAATTCAAGTCAAATGGATCACTGAGTAGTAGTGTCTCTATATTGTAACTTCCTATAATTCGGCACTGTCTCTGTTGTCTCCGACCCTAACCATGAGGCGGAAAGCAATGCTTGCTTCTAACACCAGAGAGAAGACTCAAGGCATAAGTTCGTTTGCCCGCTTCCAGGCATCCGCCCCACTACTGCTTTGCAACCATCTCCCATCATTCCATTTTTGAAACAAAGAATCAAAACATATCGAGACTATCAGCTATCATCCTCAACTAGGTTTGGGTATCTCTAAACCCTCAAGCTAGCAGAGACAGGAGGGACAATGCCCTAGCTGCAGTAGAGACAACAAACAGGCAAGATGTCTCCAAAAATAAACTTAATGGAGACACAAGAGACATGCGCCCCAACCGCTCAGCCGCCGCAGAATGATAAAAAAGATGGTGTCTCCATATAGAGAAAGCACGGAGACAAAAGGGACACGCCCGCCGCCCAAAGGGACACACCTAATCCCCTTTGGGGATTAAGCTCAAGAAAAGACTATAGAGATACCGCCGAATTACGCCGCAGCGGGGTAACTACACACGCGTAGGCAAGATTGTCTGGAAAACAGGAGAAAAAGAGACGGCATATCCTGAGTCTGCGGTAAGACGTTCGGGTATAGGCAACGTTCGTTTTCATGACCTGAGACATACCTTTGTCTCCAACTTGATAGTAGGGGAGAAAGAAGATTTTAGAACTGTTATAGCGCTCTCAGGACATAAGGACACCTCGATGTTAAAGCGGTACAGCCATACACAAGAAGAAGCAAAAAAAGCAACCATAAGGAAGCTGGAAAACCGTCTAAATTGGTCTGGTATGGACACCTATTTGGACACCAAGGCCACTAAAAAGAGTATGAAGGTAGTTGTAAGTCCCTGAAATCATTGGCGGGCGATGGGGGGATTCGAACCCCGGCCTCTGGCTTCGGAGAGCAAAATAGGAGGTTTTCTAAGTTCTCAAAATACATAGAAATCCTATATTTATAATAACTTACAGCGATTTTTGTTTGTGAGGTTTAGTAATATTTTGTGCTATTTTTTTGGGTGCTATGGACACCTCTCTATTCCTGTATATGCAATGTTAAAAAGTGATAATTTGTGATAAAATGGGTTGAAATAATACTTGAGGAAGGGTTTCATGTCGGCTATCAAAGAGGTAATAGAAAGCTCGGCCCCAGAGCTTTACAAATCCCTATACCTATCGCTTCTTTTGATGACGAGATAAAATTGGGTTTGGCTCAAGACGGAGAGCAAGGATTTGAGATGGTTGAGGTTTTAAGGGAAATTTAATAAAAGAAATCAGCTTTCTGGCTAATGTAAATGTCGAAAAATCTATTGTTGATTTCTTAATAAAAAGGGGATTTGACGTGAAGTGGGTGGCAAATATAGATAAAAAATGCCCGACGTACGTATCTTTGACATTGCGAATAATGAGCGAAGAGTCATAATCACTAACGATAGGGATTTTGGTGAATTTACGTTCTATCAAAGAAAAACATCGTATGGGATAGTTCTTCTCCGAGTCAAAGGACAGGATTCCTCAGAGAAGATTGTTTTACTGGATAGACTTTTAGATAAGTATGCAGACAAGGTACTCAACCACTTTGTTGTAATCACAAAGAAGAAGTTCCGATTTATTCCAATGGAGGTATGAGATGAAAATAAAAGAAAAAAAATTATTAAGCAGGGTTGAGAAACCCAGAGATTATGCTCGGAAAGCCCCGGTGATAAGAGGAACCCGTTTACCCGTTGAATTACTTTTAGAAAAACTGGCCTATGGATATTCAGAGGAAAAGTTAATGGCCGAATATCCTTTTCTCACAAAAGAGGATATTCAAGCAACACTTTTGTACGCAAACAGGGTAGTTTCCTTGGAAGAAGAAATATCGATTTGAGTAATTTGCGGGATATTACTATTCCTCTTTACCCCCCTTGGTCAATACTGGTGTTGACCATATTATGGCACTTTTCTAAACCCCATACCAACCTGAGTAAAGTGATCATCCTCTGTCAGTATTTCCGTAATACCGAACTCATTCATAATCACCATAGAGGCAAAATCCGTAAAGGAAATCCGCGCTTTGTCCTGAAACTTAATGCGTAATTCTTTAGCCGTTTCAAACCTCTCCGGCGTAACCCTTTCCAGATGAATGTATTTTTCTTTAACAGCTTGATCTATATCATCGAGAAACTCTTTAGCTGTTGAGAAAGGGAGACGCCGGAAAAGAAGAGTTATTGTCTCATCTAAAACGTAATCACTTGTATATGCTATTCCTTTACGCTGGCGAAAGTCCTTATAGAAGGTTTTCACCTCTTGGTGACGAGATTCACGCTTGTCTTGCAGAGTCAGCCAGCCCCACGTATCAATAAAGATTTTCACCCTAACTCTCCATAGAGGTCTTTATCAATATCTTTTGCCAGAGACCCATGGGATACTCTACCGATCATTTTCAGGATTGGGTCTTTGGATGGATCCAATTCCTCCGGCTCCACGGACATGACCTTTCCCTCCTTGCTGAGCAAATACCCTACAAAGTCCAGCACCTCCTCCAGCTTGTTCTTTGGGAGCTTTTCGATCTCTTTTAAAACTTTCTTCTTTAAAACCTGTTTAGCCGCCAATTTCTTCCTCCTTATTTATCAATTTGGAAGATTCCAACAAGTGCTCCTGCATAACCAAAGATTATTTTACGAAAATGCTGGAATATAGGATAAATCCAAATGTGATTGTCATCAAATATTGCTCAATCAAAAGATGGTTGTATATCTGCCTATGCCACCGTCCTCTTTCTACCTGGGTCAGATGTTCGATGGAGAACTTATGATCAATGATTAGATGGACACCTCTAAAATTTCGTTTCAATAAGATCTTAAGCCCGAAATTTTTCGATTAAGTTCTTCAGGTTCAATACTAACAATAGAGTCCTTTGATCTCGATTCTTTACGTTAAAGTGCAACCATACCAAGGTTCCATTATCTAACTCCGCTACGTTCCTAATGGTAAGCGCCGGATGCGGTGACAGGACTCTTCAACAACAATAATGGCACCTTGTTCTAGTAGTCAGTCACTTTGAAACTGATGGGTAAAGACAATGCAGCTTGACACGGGCATCTTTACAAGTGAATCGCCAATCTATGGTCGCCCGAGCTTTATTGCGCCTCTCTTCATAAGCCTTGATCTCTCCCCTCAGTATCTGTTCACCTCCAATGTGACGGCACGCTCAACTCAATCTCAGTCATATTCAGCCAACTGCCGTGCTTGGGCGTGTGGTGAAACTCCAATTTCCTCAGTATACCTCTGGCTTCTGCTGACTCAAATGTTTCGTACAGCGATGCTGGCTTGTGCGTGTTGAGGTTGTCCAGGATTACTCGGATTACCTCGGCCTCTGGGTATCGCTCATCAACCAGCCATTTCATCTGATGCACAAAGTCTTTCATCGTGCGATGCTCTGTGACTTCAATCTGACGCCAACCTGCTTGCGGCTCACAAAAAATGAACAAATTGCGTGTCCCGTTCAAGTATGTCCTCTATCGCTGCCACAAACTCAGCGCTCACCTCGGGGATGCACCAGTGCTGTTTTTGCCAGGGCTTGAGAGAGTTTTTTTAAGCACTCTGCGCACCGTCTCATGTGAAAAAGACTCTGCAAATCCCAGTTCGACTATTTTGTCGGCTAACAAACGCAGTGTCCAGCGATCACGGCCTCCCCGGGGGGTGTGCTGCAAGCAATAGCGATCAAGTGCGTCTCCTGTTTAGTGTTCAACTTGTGCCTTTGTCCCAGACGAGGGCGTTCATCAAGAGTGCCAAGGCTTTCTTCAACAAATCGCCTGCGGGTGCGCTCGACTGTGAGCACGCTGGTGTTGAGCACAGCAGCGATCTGCTTATCTATAAGACCCTCGTCAGCTTTGATCAGGATGCGTGCCCCCATTACTTTGCGCGATGAATGTTTACCATGCCGTATGAGTTGGAGCACGTGTTCACGCTCATCGGCAGTTAAATCGATAATATATTTTTTAGTCGCCAAGTTTGGGTGTCCTCCGTTTGATAATGATGCCCAAACTTTAACAGACCACGTATCAACCATCAAATCTAAAATGACTGACTAGTAGTTGTGGCAGGGACTTTTTATAAATAAGTTAAAGGAATCGAAGGAGAAAAGAATTAGTCGCGGAGTATATCGTGTTCATAGGGAGAAACTATCTTTAACCCTGTGTTATTTGTACAATCCGTGGCTAAATTATGTCTATCATTCTTGGCGGAGCAATGGGTTTGGTGGTAATATTGGGTGACCAACAGAGAGGATTAAAAAGTGGGTAAACAGTCATGATTTCTAAGGTATTAAGCGGCGCTGTTCTCGGCATTGATGCGTACCTGGTAGAGGTTGAGGTAGACATTGCATTCGGATTTCCGCAGTTCTCTACGGTTGGGCTTCCCGAAGGGGCGGTAAAAGAGAGCAAAGAGAGGGTGAAGGCGGCAATAAAAAACTGCGGTTATGATTTCCCTCAGAAAAAAATCACTGTAAATCTCGCCCCTGCGGACATAAGAAAGGAAGGCACTGCTTTCGACCTTCCAATTGCAATAGGGATTCTCTCTGCCACAGGGCTTATAGAGGCCGAAAGGCTCAGCGAATATATAATCCTTGGAGAACTCTCCCTTGATGGAAGGATAAAAGCCATAAGAGGCGCGCTTCCCATAACGATTTCTGTAAGGGATTCGAGGCTTCGCGGGATAATACTTCCAAAAGAAAACGCGGAAGAGGGGGCTGTTGTCAATGGGGTAGATGTTCTTGCTGTTGAGTCCCTGCCAGAGGTAGTAGAGTTCCTCTCCGGTGTTAAAGAGATAAGGCCGACCACCATTGACATAGATCAGATGTTTAACCAGAGCCGTCAGTACCACATTGACTTTCAGGAGGTAAAGGGACAGGAGCACGTGAAGCGCGCCCTGGAGGTTGCGGCGGCCGGGGGACATAATGTTCTAATGATAGGTCCACCCGGAACCGGAAAAACGATGCTTGCCCGGAGGCTGCCGACTATTTTGCCAGATATGAATTTTGAGGAGGCCCTTGAGACGACAAAGATATATTCCGTTGCGGGGCTTCTTCCCACAAACTCCGCCCTTATCGCGATAAGACCGTTTCGTTCCCCTCATCACACGATAAGCGATGCGGGACTGATTGGAGGGGGCGCGGTGCCAAAGCCGGGCGAGGTAAGCCTTGCACATAACGGCGTTCTATTCCTTGACGAGCTTCCAGAGTTTAGAAAAAACGTCCTGGAGGTCATGCGTCAGCCCCTTGAGGATGGAAGGGTGACAATATCCAGGGCGGCAACGTCAATTACGTATCCCTCGAGATTCATGTTGGTCACGGCAATGAATCCCTGTCCGTGTGGTTTTTTTGGTGACACACATAAGGAATGCACGTGTTCTCCAATTCAGATTCAAAAGTATAGGGCCAAGGTTTCAGGCCCCCTCCTTGACAGGATTGACATTCACATAGAGGTTCCCACCGTGAAATACAGAGAGCTCTCAAGCGAATCGGCCGGGGAGGGTTCCTCCGACATCAGAGAGCGAGTAAACCGCGCAAGAGGGATTCAGAAAGGGAGGCTTCAGGGAACAAAGATCCATTCAAATGCCCAGATGACCCCAAGATACGTAAAGAAATTCTCAAGGCCCGATGAGTCTGGGATAAAGCTCCTTGAGACCGCAATAGACAGGCTAGGGCTTAGCGCCAGGGCTTATGATAGAATCCTCAAGGTCGCACGCACCATAGCAGACTTGGATAGTTCTGAGAACGTCCGCTCGCATCACATCTCGGAG
>Ga0209581_1003040_pt1 | contig 14936 bp, 13 predicted proteins | sample Coa_R2_FD_187160 | JGI IMG/M metagenome (GOLD analysis project Ga0209581, IMG submission 187160) | Surface soil microbial communities from Centralia Pennsylvania, which are recovering from an underground coalmine fire - Coalmine... | ecosystem: Environmental > Terrestrial > Soil > Unclassified ...
CGCGCCAATATCAATCAGGCAGGAGCCAAGCTCGCGCTCATCGGCAGAAACCGTGGCCTCAGCAGCCGCAATGGCCTCGAACACTGACTCCGTTACTTCGAGTCCAGCCTTATTGGCACAGGTCACCACACTCTGTAGTGCGCTGGCTGATGCCGTCGAGATATGCAGATTCACTTCAAGCCGGTTGCCGATCATGCCCACCGGATCATGAATGCCCGGCTGCTCATCAAGAATGAACTGCTGTGGCAGAAGATGAATTACTTCGCGGTCTGACGGGAGCGAGACCGAACGCGCCCGGTCTACCGCTGCGCGCACATCTTCGCGCGTTATCTCGCGCAGCCGCGAGCCGAGGCTGACGCCACCGCGGCTGTTTAGCCCGCGAATATGTGCGCCTCCGATCCCGACAACACATTTATCAACCGTCCCCTGTGCCATGGCTTCAGCCGTAGTCGCAGCCTGATTGATGCAATGCGCAGCCTGTTTCAGCTCGGCAATCAGGCCCTTGCGTATCCCCGTCGAATCCGCCACGCCATGTCCGCGATACCGCAACGCGCCATCATGCAGCTCGGCTACCAGCACGCGCGTCTTCGCACTTCCTACATCCAGCACCGTCAGCAGCTGTTCCGTCTGGCTCATGCGTGCTTCCTGTGGGGATGGGTTACAGGCCGTGCCTTCGCAACCGGCGCTTTCGGCGTAGCGGGAGCAGCAGGCGTATCCGTTGCAGCCGGCGCGTTGTCCGCCATCTTCAGGACCACCTGGCGGTCATAGCGCAAATCAACTGACGCGAGACGTGGATACTGCTGCTTCCATTCCGCCAGGTGCGCCTGATATTCATGCCAGCGCTCGAGAAAATTGTCCTGCCCGAAATGCAGCAGAATATCGGAGCCGCCGGAAGAAACCAGACCCTGCACATCTTCCGGATCGGAAAGATCAATCTCACTGAGGTTCTTCGAAAGCTTTTCACCGCTCGAATCAATCTCATTCATAAATTTCTGGTAGAGCCGCATGCGCGGGCGGCGCACCGACAGCGGGTCTTGCGGATTGATGCCCGTAACCACCGGAAACGAATAATGCTTCGCTGCCAATGCGGCAGGCTGCATATCGAGAAGCACGCCGTCAGCATCCACCAGCTTGATCTGGTTGCCGATGCGGACAAAGGCAATCGGCGTGCGCTCGACGATGGCTACACGCAATTGATTCGGCAAGATGCGCATTACGGTCGCATGTGCGACCCATGGAACCTGCTCCAGCTGCTTGCGGCGGTCCGTCAGCGGAACGAAAAACAGGTTGCGCCCGATATCAGAGCCGAAGACCGTCAGCAGATCGGCCCGCGTCAACTGGCTGTTGCCGTTGATCTGGATCGACGAGGCCGAGTCGATGCGGAAGCGCGGGTCGTGATCAAGGAAATTCTTTACTGCCATCACCACAAGAACTACAAGTGCAGCCACGACCAGCGCGGCAAAGCCCAGAATGACACGCCCGGCATTCGTTCGGGTCAGAAACGGAGGCAGAATTCCTTTGCGCACCGGAACACGCATGCGCGAGCGCAGGAATACCTCTTCTCCCTCCCCATCATCTTCCAGAGGTCGAGGAACAGGGCGCCGCGGTCGCGCGCGCGGAGTAGCAGCGGCCGGACGCAGGAACTCGTCCACCGGTTGATCCTCGGCCAGCGCCGTGCCGTTTCTGTATACGTCAGTCTTCGCCACGCCTGAGCAGGGTCGTGAGAGTCGCCTTCCAAACTATAGCTTGATGGCTGCTGTGGATTTCCCGGTAAATTCCGGGAGGAACCTCGGAGGGTAATCCCGAAAGGCACTCCTTGGGAACGATTCGGCGCTGTTTCGAGTATCTACCGTTCCCGCAAATCTCTTTTGTTTCGCAAATGGCTGTGATAACGTTATCAGAAAGGCGCGAACCAATCCTGCATGAACACCTGCTCCATCGGCATCGATCTTGGCGGAACCAACTTGCGCATTGCCGCTTACTCCTCTGACTGGGAGCAGCGCGGTGCGATCACCACGCCCACCCGCGTGCAGGATGGTCCCCGTGCCGTGCTGGACGACATGTGCGCGGCGGTGCAGCAACTTGTTGTTCACTGCGGCGGACGCGAGAACCTTGCGGGGGTCGGCGTTGGCAGCCCCGGCCCTCTGGAATTGCCCGCCGGGCGTCTTCTGTGCCCGCCGAATCTCCCCGGCTTCGAAGGACTCGAACTAAAAACCGAGTTGGAGCGTCGGCTTCAGGTTCCGGTTTTCGTCGAGTGTGACGCAAACGCTGCTGCGCTGGCCGAATGCCACGCCGGAGCAGGGAAGAAGCTCGGCTTTCACTCGCTCTGCATGCTCACGCTCGGAACCGGCGTGGGCAGCGGCATCATCTTTAACGGACGCGTCTGGCATGGCTTCGCCGGAATGGGCGGAGAGTCCGGCCACGTTCCTGTCTACCACAACGGCCTGCAATGTGGCTGTGGAACGCGCGGCTGTCTCGAGCAGTACGCATCCGCAACCGCCATCGCCCGTGCAGGGCAGAATCTTGTAGCTGCGAAATCGCAGAACGGCTCCGGAAATATCACTGCCCGCACCATTTTCGAAGCGGCGCTCAGTGGAGACGCAGAATCGCAATGCATCTATGAGGGCGTGGGTGAAGCTCTCGGCATTGGGCTTGCAAGCCTGGTCAGTACGTTGAACCTGCCGCTCTATGTCATCGGCGGAGGCGTTGCCGCTGCATGGGATGTCTTTGCTCCGTCCATGTTTGTTGAGCTTGAACGCGGCAGCTACATCTACCGGCTCACGAAACCCGCCAATCCATCTGTTCCTGAATCGGGTAAGACAAACGTATGCCCAGCCGAACTCGGACCGGATTCGGGATTGCTGGGCGCGGCTATGCTGCCTTTTTTCCAGCCGCTTGAATTAAGTTGACTCCGCTTTCTCGCGGATGCGATGTTCATAAGCACAAATGGAACGAAAACCGACAATGAATGACGTTGCGCGGCTTGCGCGCGTAGGGACCATGACCGTCTCGCGGGTGCTGAACGGCTCTGCGAACGTTACCGAGGAAACCGCCAAACGCGTCTACCACGCCATTGAAAAGCTAGGCTACAGGCCCAATGAAATGGCGCGCGCGCTGCGCAGCTTGAAATCGCGCACGATTGGATTGATTGTTCCCTATCTCTACGATCCTTTCTTCGCAACCTGCGCGCATGCGGTCAACACCGTGGCCCGCGAGCACGGCTACTCCGTTGTCCTCACCACCTCAAATGACGATCCGGCAACGGAATACAACGAAGCGCAATCGATGCTGCAGCGGCACGTTGAGGGGCTTCTGATTATTCCCGCAGACATCCGCAGATCGCGTGTCAGCCAGGCTGAATTCGCCGGAACGCACATCGTCACGCTCGACCGGCCCGTGCACGACGCCCGCATCGATTCCGTGCAGGTGCAGAACCAGAACGGCGCGAAACGCGCTGTACAGCACCTCATCCAGCAACACGGACACAAACGCATCTCGTTTCTCGGCTATAACAAGAACCTGTACACCGTCCGCGCCCGCTTTGAAGGCTACCGCCGCGCCATGCAGGAAGCCCGCCTCGAACCGGAATCGACTTTCGACTGCTCATCAGAAGAGGTGACGGCAGAGATCATCTCAAACCAACTGCGCGGCAAGAACCCTCCCGCGGCATTTTTCACTGCCAACAATCTAACTACGCGCTATACCCTGCTTGCACTGATCGGCAGCGGGATTCGCGTGCCGGAAGAAGTTGCGCTGGTCGGCTTTGACGATTTCGAACTGGCTGAAATCCTGCACCCCACGCTGACCGTTGTCCGCCAGCCTGCGTCAGAGATGGGCCGCGTTGCTGCCAACCTTCTCTTTGACCGAATCAAGCGTGATGAGTTCCCGGAAGAAGGCAACCGCGTGGTGCTTCCAGTGGAACTGGTAGTCCGGCGGTCATGCGGATGTAAGGCGCGTCACTGACCCCGTTTCCTTGTTTTGTAAAGTTAGCTGGAAGAAAACTTCACATCATTGGTCTTGCGGCTCTTCCGTTGCCGGTTACACTCCCAACTCCGCCAGCTTGCGCTCTTTCTCGCGCTCGAAGTACCGTTCCATGAACTTCGTATCAAATTTGCCTTCGCGGAACTCTTCGTCTTCGAAGATTCCGCGATGGAGCTGGATCGTCGTATAAATCCCCTCAACAACGAACATGTCCAGAGCCCGTCGCATCCGAGCCATCGCCTCTTCGCGATCTTTGCCGTGTGTGATAAGTTTGGCAATCAGCGAGTCATAGTACGGTGGAACCACTCCCTCCGCATATTGCGCGGTGTCCACTCGGACGCCATTTCCGCCCGGCACATTGAAGACGTGAATTTTGCCCGCGGACGGCGTGAACTTCTCAGGATGCTCCGCGTTAATGCGACATTCAATGGCATGTCCCCGAATGGGCGGCTGCTCAGGCACGATGCTCGACAGCTTCTCACCCGACGCGATGCGCAGTTGCGCTTTCACGAGATCGATGCCCGTCACCATCTCGGTCACCGGATGCTCGACCTGGATGCGCGTGTTCATCTCGATGAAGTAGAGCTTGCCGTCTTCGTCCATCAGAAACTCAATTGTGCCGGCATTCTGATATCCAACCACTTCGAGGGATCGCTTGAGAGTCTTGCCGATATCTTCGCGCAGTTTCTGCGTGACTTGCAGCGAGGGGGCCTCTTCAATCAACTTTTGATGCCGGCGCTGAATCGAGCACTCGCGCTCACCCAGCGACATGACGTTGCCATGCTCGTCAGCCAGAATCTGAAACTCAATGTGGCGCGGGCGCTCGATGAATTTCTCCATGTAAAGATCGCCGTTGCCAAAGGCATTTGCCGCTTCGGTATGCGCCGCCTGAAAGAGTCCCGGCAATTCTTCCGCAGAGCGGATCACGCGCATGCCGCGACCGCCGCCACCCGCTGACGCTTTCAGGATGACAGGAAAGCCTACAGATTTCGCCCACTCCAGCGCCTCGCCTTCGCTTTGAACCACGCCGTCCGAACCGGGCAGAATCGGCACTTTGGCCTTCTTCATCGCCTGGCGGGCTTTTTCCTTTTCGCCCATCAGCCGCGTCACTTCCGGCGGAGGCCCGATGAACTTGATATTGGAAGCGCGGCACACTTCGGCGAAATTAGCATTTTCGCTCAACAGTCCATAGCCGGGATGAATAGCATCTACATCGGCAATCTCTGCCGCGCTGATGACGGCAGGAACATTGAGATAGCTCTCCGCCGAGCGCGGAGGCCCAATGCAAATCGCCTCATCGGCAAAACGCACATGCAGCGAGTTGCGATCGGCCTCGGAATAGATGGCCACTGTGCGAATGCCCAGTTCTTTACAGGCACAAATTACACGCAGCGCAATTTCGCCACGATTGGCGATCAAAACCTTTCGAAACATAAGAACCTAGTGCGGACGCACCGCAAAGAGCTGCTGGCCGTACTCTACTGGCTGGCCGTTCTGGACAAAACGCTTCACGATCTCGCCCGATGCATCGGACTCAATCTCATTCATCAGCTTCATCGCTTCAATAATGCAGAGCACCTGCCCCTGCTCCACGACATCGCCGATTTTTACAAATGCCGGTGTCCCCGGAGAAGGTGATTCATAGAACGTCCCGACAATCGGGGATTTCACTATGTGCAGTGAGGCATCTTCACTCTCAGCAGCAGGAGCCGGAGTAGAAGCGGCAGCCGTCGCTACAGGCGCAGCCGCGTGCACAGCAGGCAGCACAACCGGAGCAGCGGCAAGCGATGCGGCTGGCGCAGCAGCCAGCAGTCGACTTAAACTCGCCAGGTCCGCCGAACCACCCTCCTGGGCAAACTTGATGCGGACCTTCAGGTCACCGCGCTCCAGATCAAATTCGCCGATTTTGTTCTCTTTCAGGAACTCAATCAGTTCCTTGAGTTCTTTCATCTCTTCTGGATTCATCTTTGAATTGTTCTCGCTATAGCTGGATCAACGCTTTCGGCGACGGCGTCAGAATTTTGCCGCCGCTCTTCGTCACTGCAATCATATCTTCGATGCGAATACCAAACTTCCCGTCGATATAAACACCCGGTTCAATTGTAATGACCATCCCCGGCTGAAGCTTCTGTTCCTGCTCCTTCGCAACGCGCGGCGGCTCGTGTATCTCAACCCCGACGCCGTGCCCGGTTGAATGCGTGAAGTACTTATCCAGTTTGGCCTTACGCAAAACGTTCCGCGCTGCTTCGTCCACTTCGCCGCAGGTCGCGCCCGGTTTTACTGCGGCAACTGCCGCTTCCTGCGCTTCCAGCACCGCATCATACGCGAACTGTTCTGGTTGGCCGGGCTTGCCCATATGGACAGTGCGCGTCATATCAGAACAATAACCATTGAGAATAACACCGAAGTCGAGCGTTACGAAGCCTCGCGCCGGAACCTTCGCTGCTGATGCGCGCCCATGCGGGAATGCCGACCGCTTTCCTGAAGCGACGATTGTCTCAAACGACATACCTTCCGCGCCGAGGCTGCGCGCAAAGAATTCAAGATCAGCGGCAATCTCCTGTTCCGGAACCCCCGCCTGAATGTGTGGCAGAATTGCATGGAACAACTCACATCCAAGCAGCGCCGCCTTCTCCATCAGCAGCAGCTCGTCTGCATCCTTCACCATCCGCAGCTCAGAGACAGCAGGCTTTTTCAAAGGCTGGAAAAATGAGCGCCGTTTTCCTTTGCTCAGCATATCGCGCATTATTTCGAGCGAAAAAAACGTCGTATGTTCGGGATCGAAATATGCTCTCGTTGCGCCGGATTTTTCCAGCCATGCGCAGGCTTCGCGCAGCGCTGATTTCTCTGCAATGACGACACGAGCGCCTTGCGTCTCTATCTTTGCCTGCGATGTGTACCGCCCGTCGGTAAACATGGCCGCGCTCTTAGCCGTAACGGCAAGCGCAGCATTTGATCCCGTAAATCCGCAGAGATAGCGCACATCCGGCAGATGCGTAATCAGCATTGCCTCCATTCCCTGCTCCTGCATTTGTCCGCGCAGCACGCGAATCCGCTTCGTGTGATTCATCCCTCACAAAGTTATAGCAGGTATAAAAGCGCGCATGCTCTGCAACGCATTTTGCGACGGAATGGGACCACACATTCAAACTGGGCATCCAACATCTTCTATACTTGCCCTTTCACCATGCAGCGCATTTATCCCAGATTTTTACTCTCGGCCACATCCCCAGAGCATTTCCCCGCGCCCACCATTCCTGAGATTGCGTTTCTCGGGCGCTCCAATGTCGGCAAATCCAGCCTGCTGAACGCGCTCCTGGGATCAAAGCAGGCGCACGTCTCCTCAACGCCGGGACGAACGCGCGCCATCAATTTTTTCTCCATCACCGATTCCCCTCAGCGTCTGCAGTCGCAAATATACTTTGCCGATCTTCCGGGCTATGGCTATGCGAAGCTCTCGAAATCCATCTCCGCCGAATGGCCAAAATTTATCGAGCCTTATCTGGCTGACCGGCCAACGCTTGCTCTTTGCCTTTGTCTGGTCGACAGCAACATCCCGCCACAGAAAAGCGACCTTCAGCTCATCCATTTCCTGCAATCTTTTCAACGGCGAATTCTCATTGTGGGGACCAAGGCCGACCGTCTCTCGGGCAATGCCCGCGTCAAGGCGCAGAATGAGCTTCGCAAGGGCCTCGGCATTGAAGACCTGCTTCTCTGCTCCGCCAAAACCGGCGCTGGATTGAAGGAAGTATGGTCGGCGATTTACACCGCAGCAGAAGAGTGAACGACCGGCTGGACGCCGCTTGATATTTCAACCGGAACGGAAATCTCGCCGGACTGTGTGCGTTCGCGCAACAGCTCTACAAAACGCGCCAGCTCTTCTGGACACATCCGCACATATCGCTCACGCGATAAGCTCTTTTGCAGATATCGCGGAGCCAGCCGAATCCACCGCGCCTGCGGATTGCCCACGCTTCTCAGCGCATCCATCGCAACCGCATCGACGCGCGGCAGCCACATCGCAGCATCCTGGGAAACGCGCCATGTCACCACCAGCGATCCAGCAGTGACGGCAGCCGCCGGAAGTACGCGAGCGCCGCGCTCAACGAATGCCTGCTCCGGCAGTCCTCCGCAGGAAACCAGATCAGGCTGGACGCCGCGCTCCAGCATCTCCGTTGTTACTTGTTCAGGATCGCCGACCAGGGCCACAGCCACCGGCTGCTTCTTGCGAATCTCATTTTTCAGAATGCGGAGCGCTTCGTCCAGGCTGTTCACCATGAAATCGCAAAGGCCGCGCTGCAGAGCCAGCTTGACGCGGCTTGCATCTGCGTCCACGCCCAGAGAAGCGGTGCCCGCTATGTTTGAAGCGACAGCAGTTGCCAGCCCACGGCAATCCAGTTGGCCATAGAAGACCAGCAGTCCACTAGGCTCCGGCCTTACTGACATTAAAGCTGAATAGTGGTCAAAGACCTCAGATGTATCGGGAAAATTCTGATCAACCATCTGGTTCATCTTAGATGCTGAATGCGCTTCTTCATTCGCCATCCTGAACGGACCCTGAGCAACGCAAAGAGTAGTCGAAGGGCCTGCTGTATCTATGTTTTTGTCGCGTGAAGCGCTTGCTCTACCAGCTTGAATAAGGCTGCCCGTTGCTTCCTACTTCTTCCGATCCGCTGTGCACGTCGTTAATTCCCGGATCAGACTGGTCCACGCTTTCCAGCACATCGCTCGTCGCCGTTACCCAGGTCGTGGAACTGTGCGTCATCGGATCGACAGGAATTTCCTTAAGATACCCTCCCTGCACCAGGTCATCGAGCGATTGGGGGCCTTTCTGCTTGTCCATGGTGTAGGAGTCAATCGCCTGCCGCATTACATGCAGGTCTTCCTTGAGCACCGCTTCACGCGCAGACTTGATGGATGCAATAAAAGCAGGCACGGCAATGGCCGCAAGCACGCTGATGATCAGCATGACCACCATCAGCTCCACCAGCGTAAACCCGTCCTGTCCGCGTTTGATTCTCTTAGCCCGCATCGTCACCACGTGTTGTATTTCGTCCCGTCCAGTGCCGTTCCATCCGACTTAGAATAGACATCAAAAACATTCTGCCCGCCCCACGAGTCGCTGTTCGGGTCGTCCTGCATGGAGCGCAATCCCCAGTCATCTTTGCCCGTCATTGGATCGACCGGAATTCGCCGCAGAAACCGCACTTTCTTCCCCTTAACATCCACTCCGTCTACAAGCGTCTGCAGGTCCGGCGGATAGTTGAAGCTGTCCACCTTTGTCATAAAGCCGCCGCGCTCGGCAGCATCCTTGTAGTGGTCGATAGCGTCGCGCATCTCCCACAGGTCATAGCGAAGCTCGCGCTCCTTCTCCCGCTTTACCTGGAGACGTGTTAAAGGAACCGCCGCAGAAGCCAGAATCGCAAGAATTGCCACCGTAACAATCAGCTCTACCAGCGTCAGGCCGGCTTCGCTGCGTCTATTTTGTGATTTCAACAGCAATCACGAACTCCAATTGTTTGGCAATCGGGCACAATGCAGTTGCTGGCCCAGCCAAGATCTCCTGCTTATACAGACGAATTGCGAACTTCTCCGCTCCGCACCCTGCCATCTAAGGCCTGGAATGAGGCGCGAAGCGCGGCTGCCTGGACGGCCAGTCCTACTGCACATGCACTACGGCCTGCGTCCCCTGCCCTTGTAGGACCTGCTGCGAACTGGTGCGTACCACTGGACGCGTAATGGCCACTGAAGCATCTCCAGCCGCCTTGGCCTGGAAGGTCAGCAACACAACTGATCCCGCTCCGCTTACGCCAGCTACGCCAGGAGGCCGCGACGCAGAAATGGTCACATTTCCATTATCGTCTCGATGGACCAGCGCGACCGTCTGCCCGTCCTTGCCTAGAAAATTTCCCAGGTCAACATTGATCAGGCTCAACTTCGTAGCGTCATACTGCATCTGCAACGGAACGGAGAAGACATCCTGCCCGCCGGAAAGGCCCACCGCGACCTGAAAGCTGGTGCCGACCTTCTGCGGCGCTTGAGGTACTCCTAACTGGAAGCTTACCGGAGGACCTGCATTCGCCTGCTGTTGCATCTGGTTCAGCGCATTTCCTGCTGCCTGCTCTGCCGTTTGTCCAGGCACAGACTGGGCGCCGGGAGCCGGCTGAGCAACAGGTTGAGGCGGAGTCGCCGGAGCCTGAATCCTGCGCAGTTCAATATTGTTGGTCGTGCCCGTGTCAATCTGCCGCACATTCAGCGGAGAAATCTGCTCCGCGCGGATCACGTGCGGAATCACCAGGAAGACAATTTCGTCATCCTGGTTCTCGCGCGTCTCTGAGCCGAATATCCACCGCAGGATCGGCAACTCCGCCAGCCCGGGCGTACCGCTCAGCGAACGATTATTCTGCCGCGTCAGAATGCCGCCCAGAATGCTGGCCTCGCCTTCCTTCAACCGGATCGTCTGTTCTGAGGTGCGCTGCGTAATAATCGGCTCATTGATGCCGCCCAGATTGACCGATCCATTCTGGTTTGAAACTTCAATCTTCAGCTTGATGGTCACATCCCGGTCATAATGCACCACCGGCTTCATGTCGATATTCACGCCCACGTCCAGGTACTGGAACTGCGTGTTCACCAGCGAGCTTACAATTGCCGTCGCCGCACCTGTCTGATAGGAACCGGTTGCCACCGGCAGCTTTTCCCCAATCTTCAGTGTCGCCTGCTGGCCATCGGAGGCGCGCACACGCGGGTTCTGTAAGATCTTTGTATCAGTATCGCTCAGCAGCAGATTCGCCTGTGCCTGCCCAATCGTAACGGCAAAGTTGGTCGCATTCAGGTGCGCCAGATCATTCAGCGTTAAACCGCTTGTCGTTGAGGTGGAACTGCTGCCGTTGTTGTTATTGTTGTTACTGCTGCTCGACGAAGAATTCTGGTTCGAATTCGACGCCTGGAAGTTGATCGTTGCCGTCTGCGGCAGCTGTATACCGATCTGCCGGGTCTTATCGCGATTCACTTCCATGACCGCTACGTCAATCACGACCTCAGGCCGAGCCTTGTCCAGGTCATTGATAAGCTTCTGCGCCAGCAGTAGCTCATCCGGAGTCCCGCGCATAATAATCGCGCTCTGGCTCGGCACTGCATACAGCTTTGCTGTCGTAAACACGTTGCGCAGCGCTGTCTGTACGTCGTTCAGGTCCTGCTGCTGCGAGACATTGGTCAGGTAAAAGGTCTGGACCGCCTGCTCATCCAGCTCTGCGCGCTTGCCGCGGTTGTTCTGCGCTACGAAGATGGTGTTCGCGGTAATCGGTCGCCAGAACGTCCCCGAAATGGTCCCCACAATGCGCAGAGCGTCATAGAGCGACACGTTCGTTAGGTCTACCTGGATGCGTTTCGAGGTGTACTCCGGATCAAACAGCACATTGATGCCGGCAGCCTTGCCCACCGTCTGGTAAACAATTTTGCTGTCTTCCACCATATGCAGCGTGATCGGCTCATTTGAGATCGGCTTCAGCTCCGGAGGCCCGCCAATATCGCTGAACACAGGGTTTGCGTTGGGAGAAACCGACGTCTCCCGATTCGGCGGAGCATTCATCTTCTCCCGCGTTGCTGTGATTTCCTGCTGCGCCAACTCGTTGCTGGGGTCAATCTCCAGCGCGCGCAGGAACTCCGTCAGAGCGCCGGTATTATCGCCCTGATCGCGCAGCTTTTCGCCCCGCTTTACGTGCAGGGCAGCTGCGGAAAAGCGCGTCCGTTCATAAGACGTCTTGTAACGCAGATCCTTCGGGTCCTTCTGATAGGCCTTGTAGAAATCCTCGTAAGCTGTCTCAATATCGTCTTTGGCTTCGGCATTCTGCCCCTGTTTGTACCAGTGGCTCGCAGACTGGGCATGCGCCGCAGCGGAAAATCCGGAAAAAAGAATTAATCCAGGAAAAAATAAGGCCAGTTTCGCGGCTCGCCATTTCACGATTTGAAGGCTCATGCAACTCCGGGCGGACATATCTGGGGGAATATTCTTGCGGCCGTTCGCGAGACCCGTTTCGAACAGGGAAACCGGGCCGGTAAGCTGTTTCTTTTCATGCCGCCATGCTGGCCGATTATAGCATCGCGACACGGCAAAACTCCTGTGGCGACTCTCCGCACTGCCATACAATTCCACATCCGGAACTGTGCTTTTTGGCCGCTTCAGACCCCGCAGGTAGCCCCTTCAAGCATTCTTTTGGCTTGAGAGAAGCAGTTGAACAATCGAAAGAAGTTGTAGCCTCGCTTTTCTTTCCTTTCTCCGGCATTTCATTCAAACTAAAAGACAGACCATAATGGCCCGCCAAACCAGTCATCAGGTGGCTCCCGCAGCCCCGCAGAAATCCAAACCCCGCGATCCGGTCGCATCCGGCGCGCGCGACGCTGCCCAAAACCGCGCCGCAGGCCATAACTACTTTCTGCTCGACAAGTTCGAAGCCGGAATCGCCCTTCGTGGCACAGAGGTCAAGTCGATCCGCGAGGGCAGCGCCAATCTTAAGGATGCCTACGGCATCATCAGGGACGGGGAGGCCTTTCTGCTGAACGCGCATATTGGTCCGTATTCCCACGGCAGCTATGCCAACCACGAGGCGCTCCGCACCCGTAAACTGCTGCTCCACCAGGAAGAAATTCGCAAACTACTCTCCAAGACGCAGCAGAAGGGATTTACGCTCATCCCCACCCGACTTTATTTCCGTAACGGGCGGGTCAAATGCGAACTGGCCGTGGCCAAAGGCAAACAGGACTGGGACAAGCGCGAAACCGAACGCCGCCGCGAAGCCGACAAGGAAGCAAGGGCCGCCATCGCCCGCAACCGGGGCAAGTAAATTTCTCTCCACTTACTCTCTCTAAAGTTGTCATCCTGACCCTGAACGTAGTGAAGGGGAACGACCTGCTTTCCTGAACATCGGCGCGAAAAAGGTGCCCCATCTGTCGCGCAGCATGCGACAGGATAGGAAAGCAGGAACCTCGATAAGCCGTTTTCCGATACCGAGTATGGGATGATAGTTCCCGTAAAGGACCGTCCATGAAGTTTCTCGTTCTCACATCTGCTCTTCTTCTTTCGATCTGCCCCGCCGTCATAGCCCAGGAATTTCATTCCGTCCCCGGACAGGGCCGCTCCATGGTAGTAACAAAGCTGGGAATCGTCGCGGCTCCGCAGTTTCTGGCAGCGCAGGCAGGCGCGCACATTCTGGAAGAAGGCGGCAACGCCATCGATGCGGCCATTGCCGCGAACGCAGTCATGGGCGTAGTACAGCCCTATGTGAACGGCATAGGCGGCGATCTCTTCGCCATCGTTTACGAGGCGAAGACCGGCAAACTCTACGGCCTGAACTCAAGCGGCTGGACTCCGAAAGCGCTCACCATCGATTACCTCAAAGCGCACGGTGTCGATCACATCAACCCTATTGGCGTGGAGACGATTGACATTCCGGGTGCCGTAGCCGGATGGGATGCCCTGCGCACTCGCTTCGGTACTCTGCCCTTCAGTCAGCTTCTCGCGCCTGCAATCTATTACGCGCAGAACGGCTTTCCTCTCGCCGAGAGAAATGCCCGCTACTGGGTAGCCAAAAGCCTGATGCAGCAGCCCGGATATAAAGAAACCTATCTGCCCAATGGCGTAGCTCCTAAAGTTGGCGATGAGTTCAGGAATCCGGCATTGGCAAATTCTCTGCGCCTGATCGCCGAACATGGAAGAGACGCCTACTACAACGGCCCCATGACCGAGACGATGGTCAAGTTCCTTGACGCGCATGGTGGAACCCACACACTCGAAGACTTTCGCGACTTCCAGCCCGAGTGGGTCGAGCCCATCTCGACCACCTATCGTGGATGGACCGTCTATGAGCTGCCGCCAAATGGCCAGGGCATCGCGGCTCTCTCCATGCTCAACATCATGGAGTACTTCCCCATGGCACAGTATGGCCACAACTCCGCCGACGCTCTGCACGTGATGATCGAAGCCAAAAAACTCGCCTATGCCGACATGTACAAATACGTAGGCGACCCGCGCTTCACCCCCGTACCTGTCAAACAAATGCTCTCGAAGGACCTGGCAAAGCAGCGGGCAAGGCTGATCGACATGAACAAGGCTGCCTGCCACGTCGTCCCTTCCGACATTGAGAAGGCGCTCGACGCCCACGGCAAGACGACCATCTATCTTTCCACCATTGACAAAGACGGCAACATCGTTTCGCTCATCCAGAGCAACTTCTCCGGATATGGCACCGGCATGGTCGCTCCTGGATTGGGTTTCTCATTTCACAACCGCGGCGCTGGATTCCAGCTCACTCCGGGATTACCCAACTCGCTTGCCGGACATAAACGCCCGCTGCACACCATCATCCCCGCCTTCATGGAAAAGGGCGACATCCACATCGGCTTCGGCATCATGGGTGGCTGGAACCAGGCGCAGGCTCACGCGCAATTTGTCGCCAATGTTGTCGATTACGGAATGAATGTGCAGGCCGCGCTCGAACAGCCGCGCTTCACAAAAGGGACCTTTGAAGGATGCGACGTACAGATGGAGCAGACCATTCCTGCTGAAGTAAGAGCCGAGCTGGCCAAACGTGGCCACGAGATTGAACTTCTGGAACCGTTCTCCTTCACTGTCGGCCAAGGCGAAGCCGTAGTAAGAGACACAAAGCGGAATGTGAACTTCGCTGGCGCTGATCCGCGTTCAGACGGCGAAGCTATCCCCCAGGAACCGACAACGAAATAATGTGCGTAATTGCTTTGCGCGTATGAATTGAAAATACGTAATCAAACTGACGGGTGGATTGATCCAGCTTGCCGGACATTGTAGAGCAATCTAGTTTGCATTTTGCAAAATCCCGCAGAGCATCCTGCGGATTGGGATACATACGAATCTTTTTTCATTGCATGCCTGGAGTCCGCACGATCAGCCTAAAGGAGGTTCGCGACCTTCAGTTTTGACA